>Ga0114945_10002797_pt1 | contig 10058 bp, 13 predicted proteins | sample OV2TP3_FD_87194 | JGI IMG/M metagenome (GOLD analysis project Ga0114945, IMG submission 87194) | Hot spring microbial communities from Beatty, Nevada to study Microbial Dark Matter (Phase II) - OV2 TP3 | ecosystem: Environmental > Aquatic > Thermal springs > Hot (42-90C) | place: USA: Beatty... | reverse complement strand
TACGCGTCCTCCGTGAACCGTTCGAGCTGTTTCATGCGCGGTCTCCTTTCAAACGAAATTATTATAACATGGCTCCGGATGGCCGCGACACATGCGATACCGGCATGCCCAAAATGTCAGGGGCGCGCGCTCATTCATTTTGTCGATGGGCGAGGATGTCGCGAGGATGCCTTGGGGAGCCTGCCTGTCAACGAGTGCACATGTATAGAATGGCCGGCGATGCACTACGTCATCGTCTGCCTGGCCGCTTTCTTCACGTCGGGGCTGACCCTCTTTTCCGGCTTCGGATTGGGCACGCTGCTCATGCCGGTCTTTGCGCTCTTCTTTCCCGTCAGCCTCGCGATCGCCATGACCGCCGTCGTGCACTTCCTCAACAACCTGTTCAAGCTCGTCTTAATCGGCAAGCGCGCGCAGCGACGAGTCGTCTGGCGATTCGGCCTGCCGGCCTTGGGCGGCGCCTTCCTTGGGGCGTGGGTACTGGTGCACCTGACGGATCTGCCGCCGATCGCCACGTACACGCTCTTCGCAGCGCCGCACGCCATCACGCCGGTGAAAAGTGTCATCGCCCTGCTGATGATCGGTTTCGCCGTGCTGGAGCTGCCGCGCTTCCAGCATCTGGCTGTGGATCCGCGGTACGTGCCCCTCGGAGGCATCCTCAGCGGATTCTTTGGCGGGCTCTCGGGCCATCAGGGAGCGTTGCGCAGCGCCTTTCTCTTGAAGACCGGATTGTCGAAGGAAGAATTTATCGGCACGGGCGTCGTGATCGCGTGCCTGGTCGATGTGACGCGGCTGCTCGTCTATTGGAAACAGCTGACTGCGGGGATGGAACACCGAGGCTTGTTGATCGCAGCCGCGCTGTCGGCGTTTCTGGGGGCCTGGCTGGGGGCGCGGCTGATGCCGAAGATCACGATGCGCAGCGTCCAGATCCTCGTCGCCACGCTCTTATGGTTCATTGCCGTCGGGCTGGGAGCCGGTCTGCTGTGAGAGAAGACTGAGCGGATTTCAGGAGTCTATGCCGGGGTGGACCCCATCGCTTTGCTCACGTTGTTCTATGTCCAGGCCCAGCGTCACGCTCCACCATGCTCCTGCGCACGGGCACGCTCGCCCGAAACACGCATCGTTCTTCCCCGAACATCCCTTCATCGTCCAGCCACCCGGAACTCCGGGCAGCAGTCCATTCATTCCTCCGGTCTGTCGAAAGGTGACCACGACATCTTTTCCTCGAACAGGACAATACAAGACGGCCCGCCGCTCATCCATGCCTCGCTCCCACTCGAAACGCGCAAGCCCGTGTCGTCAATCACGCTCACCCACGCTGTGCGCCCGCCCGCCCGTTTCCTGCGTCCTTTGGAAGTCCTGTCACGTCGTCTTCAAATGCGAAACCGATGCCCATGCGTTTCTCGCCGCGCGCCGTCTCGGGCAGCCCCTGAACCCGGACGATCCGGCCGTGGCCCGCGAGTTCAGCGTAGGGGAACTCTGTCCTGTGCGTGGCTGGGATCGTGATGGAGAACGAGAGCAGCTCCCCGATGCGGAGGAGGGAGCTCCATGGCGCGACCGTGCAGTAGCCTCCGGCAAGGCTCACGTTGATGATCCGGCCTTCCTGCGTCGAGGGGGCACCCGCTGCATCCGGGGTCTTCAGGATGATGGGGACATCGAGGCTGACCCGGCGATGCCGGCGGCGCTCCAGACAGTCGGCAGGGCCCACGACCTGATTCCGGCCGCGATGCTTGGCCTCGTACAAGCGCGCATCCACCTTCTCCAAGAGCGTCCCCAGCGTCGTCCCATCCTCAGGAAACACGGCGATTCCCACGCTGAGCGTCACCGCAACCGGCGCATGGCTTCCTGCGCCTCCGTTGCCCTGCGGAAATGGGATCTGGGCCACCGCCCGCCGAACACGGTCAATCACCGCCATGGCACCCGCCGCGGTCGTCTCAGGAAGCAGCAAGGCAAACTCATCACCACCATACCGACTCACCACCTCGGTGGCCCGTCGGCCGCTCTGTAACAAGCCGGCGATGGTTTTGAGGACCTCATCTCCAGCGAGGTGGCCATAGGTGTCGTTGTACGCCTTCAGCCCGTCGAGGTCGGCCATGGCGATGGCCACTGGATGAGCATGGCGACTCGCACGACTGAGCTCGTTGGCGCAGGCCTCCAGGATTCCGGCTCGGTTGAAGAGCCCTGTAAGCGGATCACGCAGCGCCTGCTGCGCGAGATGGCGCTCCCGACGCTTCTGCAACAGGTTGTGGCGCACCCTCACCAGCGCCCAGACACCACCGTTCGTGGAGCCGCGCACCGGCGTGTAGCTGGCCACCACCGGCCGGTGCCGCCCTCGCGCTATCGCAATGGTGTACTCCGCGACACTGACCGCTCTGCGACGTCGCATCGCTTTCAGTCCCGGGCAGCGCTCGGGGTGGCTTGCGAAGGCGCAGCCGCTCGCATCCTGACACGCCAGGAGGGATCCGCAGGCATGCTGGCCGGCGACGTCCTGCACGCGTCGGCCAACGAGGCGCTCCATCGCCGGGTTCATCGCCAGGATGCGCCGCTGCGCATCGATCACCATCAGTCCGTCACAGGAGTTCCACAGGAGATTTGAGGCCGGCATCGCGCCACCGTTGACGCCAAGGGATTGATTCAGCGCCAGCGTCAAGGCCTCGACGTCCACGTTTCGGCGCCACTCAAGGCCATAGAGCCTCCCCTCTCGTTCCGTCTGCGCGTTGATGCCGAAGGTCTGAAAGATCTCCCGGGCCCTGGGATGGACGCGGAGCACATCCTCGACGAGCATGTCGCTCGCGATGATGGGAGGGCGACTCGGTTCCGCAGGCGGCTGCGCGTGCCCCCCCTGACTGGCGGCTGGTTCCGGTACGCGCATGCGGCGCCACTCTTCAGCGTGCGTCTCGAAGAACTGATCGACGGCTGGGAATACCTGCGACTCCTCGTGCGCCATCTGCTCCCGCAACCCGCTGATCACGTGCGTGGCGCAGATCACCAGTTGATCGACGGGGGCTGTTCGGCACCTCGAGAGCAATGCCATGAGCGCTGTGACGGTCTTGCACTGGTGTTCATGGTCAGTGAGGAGCTGCAACTCGTGTGCATGAGGCTGCTCGCCCAGATGATGCTGGAGTTGGCTGAGCAACAACTCCTCACGTTCGGTGTGGTCTCGAAGCAGGCGGGCGATAGAGCGGGTCAAGTTTTGGAGCGTGAGCGGGGCCGCCGACGCGAACGGCAGCCACTCCTCCAGTCTGGCCAGTTGCAGCCGCAGGGCATCGTGGCCGCTGCGCAGTTCCTCCGTCGCTCTCATTGCGGTGCACCACCCGTCAACGCGCCCCTGAAGGCAGAGGCTCACCTACCCTTAGCTTACGGCATGGCCGCTCTGCGTTCCATGATCCGCGTCATAGGGGCATCCGGGGATTTTTGCACCGGCGTCTCGGCGCGCTGTCGCGCGCCCTGTCCGACGCCTCTCTTAGGTCCTATGCCAATTGCCGTGGGCAGGGCCGAGGTAATTCGAGCCCGGTGCCACCACGGTGTCTTTCGGGACGATAGCGCCTGCAGCGATCGTCGCCCCATCGCCAACTTCCACCCCTGGCAGGAGCACGGCGTTGAGGCCCACCACGACATCGCGGCCGATCATGACTCGCTTCAACGTCAGCCTCCCCTTCTCAAAGGCGTGCCCAATGATGGTGGCGTGTCCGCCGATGACGGAGCGATCACCGATCTCAAGGAGCGAGGGATCAGCGCACGATTTGGAGTTGATATGGACGTTCCTGCCGATCTTCGCGCCCATCAGCCGATAGAAGAGTGGTGCTAGCGGCGTCATGAGGATGAAATTCATGAACGTCACGGAGACCGGGGCCTTCAGACCAGTCGCCAGCGCCCACTTGATCGCCCCGATGGAGACGAGCGCATACGTTCCTTCCCGCAGGTTCAGCCGCAGCGCCGTTCTGAGCGCTCCCACGATCGCCATCAGCGTCACCCCGTACAAGAAATACCCCGCCACCCCCGCGAAACACATGACCAGGATGCGCTGCCACGCCACGAAGTGACTCGTCGAGACCCACACCGCATGGCACCACAGCGCTGCGGGAAAGAGGGCTGATCCCAGGATCACGATGTCCAGCGCGCCCAGCATCAGCGTGCCAAGCAGCATCCCCGTTGCAAGGAACATCAGCGTCCTCCGTCCTCGGTGACGGCCTCGTCTATGACACCACGGGTTGGTGGCGCCAGATGAAACGCCACTCCCGTCGCTCTCGTCACCGTTTTGAACACGTCCCACTCGGTCCTGAGGCGGCGCAGGGCAGCGGTCCACCGGCCATCGTGAGCCTGTCCGTGAGCGGCTTTCCTGGCTCGGACTTCTTCGTACAGCTGCAGGGCCCGTTTGGCACAGCGCGCCATCGAGAAATCGGCTGCGGTCGCTTGGGCAGCCCGACGCAGGCGATACCGCTCATGGGGCGACAACGCCGCGAGCCATCGCAGGGCAGCCGCGAATGCCGTCACGTCCTCCTGTGGCAGCAACCGTCCGTTGTGACGCTCCTTGACCACCTCCCGCACTCCCGAGGCATCGAGGGCCACGACCGGCGTGCCGGCCGCCATCGCTTCGATGAGGACGATGCCCTGCGTCTCGCTCTTGGAGGAGAAGGCGAAGACATCCATGGCATGGTAGCTGTTGATGAGTTGTTGGCGTCCCAGGATGCCGGCCATGTGCAGTCGGTCTTCGACGCCGGCATGGTGAAAGATCCGGCGGATGTCCCGCTCACACGGACCACGGCCCGCGATGAGGCAATGGGCGCGACGCTCGGCTTGGAGATGCTGGACGAGCGCGTTGGCAAGAAAGCTCAGGTTCTTTTCCGGCGCCAATCGCCCGATGTGCCCGATCACGAAGGCGTCGCGCGGAATCCCGAAGGCGTTCCGAGCCGCGCGGCCGTTGCCTGCGGCAAATCGGCTGACGTGGATGCCGGTCGGAATCACGGCGATGGGCGCGCGGACCCCTCGCGCTCGCAGGAACGCGGCGATGCTCTCGCACGGGGCGATGACCTGATCGGCCAGGTTCGCGTAGGACACGGAGAGCTCCGTCATGAACCGCTCCGTCGACGGCGAGCTCAACGGCAGGTAATGGGTATACTGCTCGAACCGCACGTGGTGCGTGTAGATGAGCGGGACATCGCAGGCGTGCGCCAGCCGCAGCGCCGCATTGCCCAGCAAAAACGGCTGATGCGCGTGAATGACGTCGGGGTGGATGCGCAGGAGCCTGCCCACCATCCGAGGAGACATGGGAAGCGCGACGGAAAACGCCGATCCGCGGAAGGCGCTTCGAATCGCCGGCACTCGGAGCACGTCCCGTTCGCGCGGCGGCATCGGCTGAACGGTTGGGGTCATGATGACGACGCGGTGACCGCGCCGGCGAAAGGCGGCCGCGAAGTCCTTGATCGACCGCTCAATTCCGCCGACGATCGGCGCATAGGTGTTCGTCATCATCAGGATGTTCATCTCGCCGGGCCGTCACCTCCGGTGATTTCCACCCCGAGTGAACGACTCCGCCGGCTGCCGGATGGCCTGTGGCTGTTCGAGGCGTCCTGACGCCGGGCGGATGACTTCGACCGGGCAGGGCGCTTGCATCGCCACCGCGGTGGAGACGCTGCCGAGCAGGAACCGCTTGATGCCTCGCACGCCCCGCGCTCCGACGAAGAGGCCGTCGGCCTCCCAACGTTTGGCTTCTTCAATCAGGACGTGTCGCGGGTCGCCCCGCTTGACGACCGGTGTGACGGAGAGTCCGGCTGCGCGCAGCCGCTCGATGGGATCGTCGATCATCCGGCACATCCATGTCGACTCCCGGCGCTCGCGCGCTTCGAGCCATCGAGGCGCCGCCACGAGGGTCGACAACGCGCCATCCATCGCGGTGACCAGCCGCGCCGCGCTCCTCGCAGGTCCTGCTTGTACACCGTCTGCCGGGCTTGCGCTTCATCCACCTGCAACCAGCTCATCATTCGTTTGATCCGCGTGGCCTCTGAGGCAACCAGCCGCAGATGGAGACCGCCCGGCATCCCCTTGGTCACGCACATGCCGGCCCGGCCCACGATGATTACGCGCCCAAAGGTGGCGAGGGTCCGGATCGTTTCAAACACTTTCTTGACGACCACGTGCCGGGGCGTTTCGCCGCCGAGGAGCGAGCAGATCGCATCCTCAATCTCCGAGCGGTACTCCTCAGTGAGCAGCGACTGCATGGAAATGTGCAGCTGAGGATCCTCCAGGAGCTTTTCGCACAGCTCCCGATCGAATACCTGCCACCCCTGGAAGAGCGGATCGTCCTCCTTCTTCATCTCTTGGAAGAGGACATGAGCGAGGGTATGCCCCCCAGCGCCCGTCTGGCGAGAGATGGTGACGAATGGATGATACGCCGGCCTTCCGGGCGGATGGGGATGCCCCTCCCGGTAGGCCACGGCATCGAGGAACCCTTTGACGTCTTCAAGCGGTGCTGTCATGGCCCTTTTGGCTTGCAGCTCTTCCCGCACCCCAACCAGCACACCCCCGCAATCACGAGCACGACCAAGAGGATCACCACCCACGACATCGCGCATCACCCCTTTCGGAGTTTCGGCTCTCTTACGCAAGGATCCGGTCGGTCTGCCGGCCTTGTTCCCGCACCATGGTCTCGGCCTTCAACCAGTCGTCGAGCGCATGCCCATCCTCGCGGCCTCGCTGCTCGTACAGGTTGTACGCCACCCGCGCGACTTCGACGTCATCGATCGTGACGTTGCCGTTCCCCTGCCTCTGCTGCTGCGTCTGTTGCCGCTTCAGGAATCCTCGAGCGTTCGCCATGTGCTCCTCCGCTACCGTATGGCCGCAATCGCTTCGACAATCTCGGTGACCTTTTGTTCGGCTTCGCGCCAGTCTCGAAAGCCCATCCGCTCATCCGTCGCCCGCGCGATATCGGCCAGCGACAGCACCCCGACCAACCGGCCGTTGTCCACCACCGGCAGCCGGTGGATCGCAAACCGCTCCATGAGGTCGGCTGCCTCACTCAAACTCGCACTCGGAGCGATGGACTTCACCTCCTTGGTCATGCAGGCCTTCAGCGGTACGTCGTCCGCCTCATCATCGGCCTGGCCAAGATGCAGCGCGATATCGCGATCCGTGACGACCCCGATCACCCGCTTGCCGGCGTGGTTGTTCACGATCGGCACGAAGCCGCAATCGCGTCGCTGCATGATGGCCACCGCGTCGGCACAACTCTCGGTGGCCAGACACGCCTCCGGGTCTTTTGTCATGAGCTCACGGATTTGCATTTTGTCCTCCCGCGTTCGTCCGCCTCCGCTCGTCATTGCGCATCCGCTTATTCGTCATCCGGCCAGTCGTTCCAGCCCGGAGCTCCGCTCTGGATGCCAGAGGACGTCCGGCCAGCATGCTGGAGCTCTTCTTTGGGGGCCGATTGCGGATGAAAACCGCCACCCCTTCTCGTGGGTGGTTGAGGCAGCACCTGGTCTTTCTTCTTGACGGCAAGATTCATGAACCCCCCTGCGATGAATCCCGCGAGAGGGAACATCACCCAACTGACCCACATCGGAATCGCCACCGTGCCGATGGTGACAGGCATGTTGGCTACTGCACGCACCACATGGACCAGGGCCGCCACGGTAAAAATCCCCGACCACCACATCATCCACAATCGCCGCCTCTCCATCGGAACCTCCGCGTTCACGACCTTACCGCACCAGTTGCACGTCGAACGAACGCACCCCGCGTCAGATCGATAACCCGCTTCGCCACGTGGCGATTGAGTCGCTCGCCGCCGCCGCACCAACTGGCCACCCCGACCCATTCCCGCCGCATCACCGGCCGGCTCAGCCCGTGGATGTCAGTCTGCTGGAAGAACGATGACACGCAGACGCTTGTTCCAAGCAACGCGACGGCGATCACCCAGCGTGTCATCGCTCATTCCTGGAGGTTGGTCACCCCACCTCATTTCACCTCGACCTTGATCTGCTTGGCCTTCGCTTCCGCCAGCTTAGGCAAGGTCACTTCCAGCACCCCATTCTTGTAGGCCGCGTTCACCCTCGCGGCATCGACGCCGGCGGGGAGGGTAAAGCTGCGCAGAAAGCTGCCGTAGCTGCGCTCCACCCGGTACGTCTTGCCCTCTTTCGACTCGGTCTCGTGCTTCCGCTCCCCTCGGATCGTCAGCACCCCCTCTGATACCTCGACGTTGATTTCCTCTTGCTTCATGCCCGGCAAGTCTGCCTTCACGATCAGGCGGTCCTTCTCCTCCGTGATGTCCACTTCCGGAAGCCATTGCCCCCCGTTCTTCGGCGTCAACCATGTCGCAGGAAGCAGCGGCCGCCGCAACAACCGGTTGATTTCGGCTGGAAAGTCCGCAACGTCTCGAAACGGCTCCAGCAGGTCCTCCCCCATCCACCTGATGAGCGCCATGGCATCCCCCTTCGTTTGAGTCCTGTCTCCGCCGCGCGCCGGCACGGACGTCCAGGGCTCCCTCGAATCGCTGGCTTACGCGCATCCCGACATTTCGACGTCACCGACGCGCTGCTGCCGATCCTGCACACTCTCGATGGCATCGAGCACCAGCGGCAGGTAGCGGTACAGACAACACTCGGCTCGCGCCCGAATGGGGCAGCAGCCGGTCGCGTCCAGGTTGCCGCACTGCGGGCATATCCGCTCCGTGACGGCGTCCTCATCATCGATGAGGTTGTTGCCGTGCATGTCGGACGCTCACTGGATCAACTCGGGAAGAAACCGCTCAATGCGACACCCTGCCTCCGTGCTCGCCTGAGCCGAGGGATCGAGATGGCGGTCAAGACAGATCGCATGAATGCGCTGATCGATCGCCGCTCGGTAGTCATGCGACGGCGGCTCGGTCATCAGCTCAGCCCTCGCGCTTGCAGCCCCGCGTGTCAGCGCTTGCTCATCAAGCGCGCGGAACACCGCGGCTTCCTCCTGCGCCATGTGCTCGCGCAGATCCTGGATGAGCGACGAGGCGTGCGTCGCAAGCTGGTCCTCCGGCACCGCCTCGCCTCGCGTCAACAGGTCATGGAGGATGGCGAGCCGCGTTCGCTGATTCTCATGCTCATCGTGCAGATGCTGGAGCGATTCGCCTGGCGGCTCGCCGCGCCGCAACGTGAACCTCGCGAGCAGACGCTCTTCCCGCTCGGTGTGAGATCTCAGGCAAGACGCAAGGGACTCCGTGAGGCGGGAGAGCGTGCCCGCGCATTCATGGCTCGACGGGAGATAGAGTTCGAGCGACCACAGCTTGGCGCGCAGCACGTCATGATCAGCCCGGAGCGGGTCAGTCGCTTTCATTGGACTCTCCGGCTTGCATTCCCCCTTCAACGACAAACCTACGATAGCGCATCGCTCGAGCGATCTCTATGATCTGCGTCATCAAGATTGGCTCCCCGAAACGAGCGAATCCTTATCGTAATACCCTATCCCCCCATAAGGTTGTCCTCTTCTGATCAGGAGGACTCCCCCCTCCTCTTTCCCGGGGAGGTCGAGTGGAGAACTTGCCCGTTCTTTTTGGTCCAGACCGCTGTGCCGCTGACGGTGTTCCCAGAGACGTGACCAGACCACGTCATCTTGCCTGCTGTGGCGCCGGTCTGCCCCGTCCTTCCAGACGGAGCTTGCCTCCGTTCCTCTTTGGTCCTCTTCACGTATGGTCCCAAATGGTCTATGAGAAGCGATAGATGGCAGCGGCGAGGAAGGCTGCCAATGGCAATGTGATGAGCCACGCGAGCAGGATGTTGCGCACCACGCCCCAGCGGGCTGATCGGTTGACGGTGCCGAGTCCGAAGAGACTGCCGCACGAGACATGCGTCATCGACACCGGCAGTCCCCGCTGTGAGGCAAGCATTACCAACCCGGCGGTGACGAGGTTCGCGGTGAAGCCCTGGCCATGGCTCATCGCCGTGATGCGCTCGCTCATCGTCGTGGCGACTCGTCGCGCATTCAGCAGCCCGCCGATCGCCATGGCGAGGCCGATCACGAGCAGGCTCATGGACAGAGGGATGCTGAGTGCCTGCGCGGCGATGAGGAGGGCGACGATCTTCGGCGTATCGTTC
>Ga0114945_10002796_pt1 | contig 10061 bp, 9 predicted proteins | sample OV2TP3_FD_87194 | JGI IMG/M metagenome (GOLD analysis project Ga0114945, IMG submission 87194) | Hot spring microbial communities from Beatty, Nevada to study Microbial Dark Matter (Phase II) - OV2 TP3 | ecosystem: Environmental > Aquatic > Thermal springs > Hot (42-90C) | place: USA: Beatty... | reverse complement strand
CGGGAGGATCGTGGGGATGGAGCCGTCAGGGGATTACACCGCCGTCCGGGCCCAGGTCCCCATGGCCGAGATGCTGAACTACGAGCCCCACCTCCGCTCCATGACCGGCGGGCGGGGGAGCTTCTCCATGGAGTTCGCCCACTACGAGGAGGTCCCCGCGTTCCTGGCCGAGAAGATCGTGGCCCAGGCCAAGGCCGACAAGGAGGCCAAGGCCTAGCCCCGGGCGGGCGGTGGCCCTTGACAGGCCACGCCCCCCGGGCGATAGTGCGGTCAGCGGAGACGGAGGGTTCCGCCATCGGCACCGAGCCGCTCCCGGAGGTCATCGCCGAGGCCGCCAAGGTCCTCTACCTCCGCGCCCTGAAGGTCCTCCCCCCCGACGTCAAGGTCGCCCTGGCCCACGCCCACGCCCGCGAGACCTCCCCCCGCGCCCGCGAGATCCTGGCGACGATGCTGAAGAACATCGAGGTGGCCGAGGCGCACGGGCTCCTGGTCTGCCAGGACACCGGGATCCCGGTCTTCAAGGTCCGGGTCGGCCGGCGGTTCCCGTTCGACGGCCCGGCCCTCCTGGCCGCGCTGACCCGGGGGGTCGAGCGGGCGACGGCCGAGCACCCGCTCCGCTCGAGCGTCTGTCACCCGATCACCCGCGAGAACCCCCAGACCAACACCGGCCTCCGGATCCCGGTGGTGGACTTCGAGTTCCTCGAGGAGGGGGAGTGGCTCGAGCTGCGGATGATGCCCAAGGGATCCGGGGCCGAGAACCAATCCTTCCTCAAGATGCTCACCCCCGCCGACGGGCTCGGCGGGGTCAAGCGGTTCGTCCTCGAGTCGGTCCTCGAGGCGGGGGGGAAGCCGTGCCCGCCCATCGTCGTGGGCGTGGGGCTCGGCGGGACCGCCGATCTCGCCATGAGGCTCGCCAAGGAGGCGATCTGGCGGCCGATCGGGGAGCCCAACCCGGATCCGGACCTGGCCAAGCTCGAGGCGGAGCTCCTCGAGGCGATCAACGCCACGGGGCTCGGCCCCATGGGCCTCGGCGGCGACACGACGGCGCTGGCCGTCCACGTGGAGGCGGCCTATACCCACATCACCCAGAACCCCGTGGCCGTCACGCTCCAGTGCTGGCGGGGCGAGCGGGCCTCCGCCCGCATCCATCCGGACGGCCGGGTCGAGCACGGGGACTGAGCTGGCGACCCACTGCCTCACCCCGCCCCTCGACGAGGGCCGGGTCCGCGGGCTCCGGGCCGGGGACACGGTCATCCTGGACGGGACCGTCTTCGGCCTCCGCGACGCCACGCTGATCCGCCTCTTCGACCAGGGGGTCCCGCCCCCGACGGACCTCCGGGACGGCGTCGTCCTCCACACGGCCCCCAACGTCCGGAAGGCGGGAGACCGGTACGAGCCCGTCTCGGTGGGGACCACCACCAGCATGCGCATGGACCGCTTCACCCGCCCGCTCCTCGAGCGCCTCGGCGTCCGGGCGATCATCGGCAAGGGCGGCCTCTCGGGCGAGAGCCTGGCCGCGATGCGGGAGCTCGGGGGGTGCTACCTCGCCATCACGGGCGGGGCCGCCGCGCTGGAGACGACGCAGATCGAGGCGATCGAGGAGGTCTTCTGGGAGGACCTCATGCCCGAGTGCCTCTGGCGGTTCAGGGTCCGGGGGCTCGGACCGCTGACCGTCGCCATGGACGCCCACGGCCAGAACCTCTACGACGAAGTCCTCCAGCGCGCGCGCGCGCGCCTCGCCGGGATCTACGCCAGGCTCGGTCTCTAGGGGGCGACGCGCATGGCGACCAAGACGATCCGGGTCGAGACCGCGGCCCAGGCCTACCTGGAGCTCCTCCGGGACCGCGGGATCGACTGCTTCTTCGGGAACGCGGGGACCGACTTCGCCTCCATCATCGACGCCTTCGCCCGGTTCCGGGCCGAGGGGAAGGTCTCGCCCAGGCCGATCCTGGTCCCCCACGAGTTCGTGGCCGTCTCCATGGCCCACGGCTACTACGCGGTGACCGGCCGCCCCCAGGTCGTGATGGTCCACGTCACCGTCGGGACCGCTAACGCCGTGGGCGCGGTGATCAACGCCGCCCGCTCCCAGGTCCCCATCCTCTTCACCGCCGGCCGGACCCCGATCACGGAGGAGGGCCTCCCCGGCGCCCGGAACATCTACATCCACTGGGCCCAGGAGGCCTTCGATCAGGCCGGGATGGTCCGGGAGTACGTGAAGTGGGACTACGAGCTGCGGAATATCACTCAGCTCGAGGCCGTAGTGGACCGGGCCCTCGAGGTGGCCATGGCTGACCCCCGCGGTCCCGTCTACCTCACACTCCCCCGCGAGGTCCTCGCCCAGCCCGTGGAGACGATCACCGTCACCTCTCCGTCGCGGCGGGCCGCGGCGGGGCGCCGCTACCCCGACCCGACCTGGCTCGAGGAGGCGGCCGAGCTGCTGGCGGGCGCGCGCTTCCCCCTGGTCGTCACCTCGTCGGTCGGGCGCGATCCGGCCGCGGTCTCGGCCCTCCAGGCCCTCGCCGAGGCGGGCGGGATCGGGGTGGTCGAGGTCAACCCCTTCTACCTGAACTTCCCCCACGACCACCCCTGCCACCTGGGCTTCGGCCTCCCCTTCGAGGGGAACCCGCACGTGGCGGAGGCCGACGTGATCCTGGTCCTCGACTCGGACGTCCCCTGGTACCCCTCCGCCCAGAAGCCGCGCGAGGAGGCCCGGATCATCCACCTGGCGGTGGACCCCTTCTTCAGCCGCTACCCGATCCGGAGCTACCCCTCGGACGTCGCCCTGGCCGGCGACCCGGCGGCCGCCCTCGGCCTCCTCGCCGAGGCGGTGGCCAGACGGGTCCGGTCGTCGGACGTCGCCGCGCGGACCGAGCGCCTCGCAGCGGAGCACCGGGCCCAGCGCCGGGCCTGGCTGGAGGCGGCGCAGGCCGAGGCCGGCCGGACCCCCCTCGGCTTTCAGTGGGCCTCGCGCTCGATCGGCGAGGTCCTGGATCGGGAGACCATCGTCGTGAACGAGTACCCCCTCGAGCTCCGCCACGCCCCCCTCGTCGCGCCCGGCTCCTACTTCGCCAGCCCGCCGTCCTCGGGCCTCGGCTGGGGGTTCGGGGCGGCCCTGGGGGTCAAGCTGGGGGTGCCGGAGAAGACGGTCATCGCCACCCTCGGGGACGGGGCGTACCTGTTCAGCGTGCCCATGGCCTGCCACTTCGCCGCTCGGATGCACGAGCTGCCGGTTCTGACCGTGGTCTTCAACAACGAGAGCTGGGACGCGGTGAAGTTCGCCTGCCTCGGCCTCCACCCGGACGGCTGGGCGGCGACCACCCGCCACATCCCGCTGAGCGACCTGGCCCCCGCGCCGCGCTACGAGGAGATCGTCCGCGCCTTCGACGGCTACGGCGAGCGGGTGGAGGATCCGGCCGAGCTGACCCCGGCCCTCCGCCGGGCCCTTCGGGCGGTCCGGGAGGAACGGCGCCAGGCCCTCCTGAACGTGGTCTGCCGGCGGTAGACCATGCAGCGCTAGCCTGCCGGCTGAGCCCGTGGCGGTGGAGCGGCTCGACACGGACATCCTGATCCTCGGGGCGGGCGGGGCCGGCCTCGTGGCCGCCCTCCACGCGACCGACCGGACCCCGAGTCCCTCGGTCACGGTCGTCGTCAAGGGGCTCCTGGGCCGGGCCGGCTGCACCCGGATGGTCCAGGGCGGCTACAACGCGGTGCTGGCGCCCCCCGACTCCCTCGAGGCCCACCTCCTGGACACGCTCGCGGGGGGCGGGTGGATCAACGACCAGGAGCTGGCCTGGACCCTCGTGCGCGAGGCCCCGCGCAGGCTCATCGAGCTCGAGGCCCGCTACGGCTGCTTCTTCGACCGCGCGCCCGAGGGGCGGATCCACCAGAAGCCGTTCGCCGGGCAGTCCCACGACCGGACTGTCCACAAGGGGGACCTCACCGGGATCGAGATCATGAACCGCCTGACCGAGCAGGTCTGGACCCGCCCGATCCGGGTCCTGGAGGAGCACCGGGCGGTGGCGCTCTTCCAGGACGAGGAGGGGCGGGCCGGCGGCGCCCTCCTGCTGGACATCCGGAGCGGCCGGTTCCTCCTCGCCCGGAGCCGCGCCACGCTCCTCGCCATGGGGGGCGGCCCGACCATGTACAGGGTCATCGCCTGCTCCGCCGACAAGGCCGCCGACGGGATCGCCATGGCCTTCGAGGCCGGCGCCCCGCTCCGGGACATGGAGATGATCCAGTTCCACCCGACGGGGATGGTGGTCCCCGGCTCCCTCATGACCGGGGCCCTCCTGGAGGAAGGGCTCCGCGGGGCCGGCGGGCACCTCCGGAACGCACTCGGCGAGCGATTCATGGCCGCCTATGATCCGGAGCGGATGGAGCGCTCGACCCGCGACCTGGTGGCCCGCGCCTCGTACCTGGAGGTCGCCGAGGGGCGGGGGACCGCCAACGGCGGCGTCTGGCTCGACGTCTCCCACCTCGGCACCGAGTTCGTCGAGCGGAGCTTCCGGGGGATGGTCAAGCGCTGTCGGGACTTCGGGAGGGACCTGCTGCGGGAGCCCGTGGAGGTGGGGCCGACGGCGCACTTCATGATGGGGGGGGCTGTGATCGACCCCTCCTGCCGGACGCCCCTCGAGGGGCTGTTCGCCGCCGGGGAGGACACGGGGGGCGTCCACGGGGCCAACCGGCTCGGCGGCAACGGGGTGGCCGACTCCACGGTCTTCGGGGGGATCGCCGGGGACGCCATGGCCGAGTGGGTCGAGGGCCGGCCCTTTCCCAGGGTCTCGGAGGCCCGAGCCTCCGAGCGGGCGGAGCGACTCCTGGCTCGCCTGGGCGCCCCAGGGGAGGGTCTCTACGCGCTCCAGGCCCGGCTCCGCCAGCTCATGTGGGAGCGGGTCGGACTCATCCGGGACGGCGAGGGGCTGCGATCCGCGGGCGAGGAGCTCGAGGCCATGGCCGAGCGGGTCTGGGGCGTGGCGGTCCCGGGGAGGCGGGAGTACAACCTCGCGTGGCAGGACTGGTTGAATCTCCTCAGCCAGGTGACCGCCGCGCGGGTGATCGCGCGCTCCGCGCTCGAGCGGGGGGAGAGCCGCGGCGCCCACTACCGCCGGGACCACCCGGGGCCCGACCCGGCCTGGCTCGTCAATGTCCACGTCCGGGCCAAGGACGGGGGCGGGATGGAGGTGTGGACCCAGCCCGTCAGGTTCAGTCGGAGGGAGCCCGAGGCGATGGGCGCCGGGGCGCTCACCGTCGAAGTGGGGGACTAACGCCAAGCCAGGGAGGGGGAGACCATGGACATCGACCGGAGGGGGTTTTTGAGGACCATGAGCGCCGTGGGCGGGGGGCTGCTGGCCTCGCGGCTGGCCGGGGTGCCGCTCGGCGAGGCGGCCGTCGATCCCACGAAGGTCACCGCGAACCTCAGGGCCGGCGGGGGGACCGTCGGCGGGATCGGCTACGTGGAGATGACCGGCTTCGCCAAGACCGTGGGGGACGCCTACCCGGGGATCAAGATCAGCGTGGTCCCCGGGGGGTGGATCGGCAACGTCCCCCGGACCAACAAGGGCGAGCTGGACCTCGCCTCGACGACCCGGATCATGACCAAGCTCGCCGTCCAGAAGAAGGGGGCGTTCGACCAGGACTACCCCAACGTTCGAGGCATCATGAACGTCCAGGACGAGTACCAGTTCGTCGCGGTGGTGCGGAAGGACTTCCCCGCGACCACGGTCTCGGACATCGTCCGGAACAAGAGGCCCGCGCGCCTGACGACCCTGGCCAAGGGGAACGCCACAGAGTGGATCTGGCGGACCGCCTTCGAGGAGATGGGCGGGAGCTGGGAGAAGCTCGAGGAGTGGGGCGGCAAGATGAGCCACGTGGCGTGGGCCGACGGCGTCAACCTCATCAAGGACGGCCACGCCGACGGGATCCTCGCCGTGGTCACCGGCAAGATCGGCTGGCTCGTGGACCTGACCACCGCCCGCGAGATGAAGTTCCTCCAGTGGGACCGGGACCTGATCGACCACCTGTCGAAGAAGTACGGGTTCGTCGAGGGGACGGTGCCGGCCGGGGAGTTCCGCGGCCAGACCGAGCCGGTGCCGGCGCCCACCGACGGCGGCGTCTTCGTGGCCCGCGCCGACCTCCCGAAGGAGGTGGTCTACGCCTCCCTGAAGGCGGTGGCCGAGCACAGCGCCAAGTTCAAGACCTTCCACGCCGCGCTCGCCGGCTTCAAGCCCGAGGCCATGGCCCAGCACATCGGCGGCTTCCCCCTCCACGACGGCGCCCGGATGCTCTACGAGGAGAAGGGCTACCTCAAGTAGCCCCCCCCGGCCGGGGAGGGTCGTCCCTCCCCGGCCGCGGCCCCCGGCATGGCGCTGCTGGACACCCGCGTCGCGAGATGGCTGATCGGCGCCCTCGCCGTCGCCCTGTCCGGCTTCCACCTCTGGGCCGGCGCGTTCGGGGCCTTCGAGTCGATGCTCCAGCGCACCGTCCACCTCATGACGCTCCTGGCGCTCTGCTTCCTCACGGTGCCGTGCTCGCGTCGGCTCCCGCGGCGCCTGGCCGAGGCCATCGACCTCCCGCTGGCCCTCCTCACGCTCGCCATCGACCTCTACCTGATCGTCGAGCACGACCGGATCGTCCGGCGGGAGTGGTACTACGGGCCGATGACCACGCTGGACATCGTCTTCGGCGCCCTGACGATCCTCCTCGTCCTCGAGGCCGCCCGGCGGATGACCGGCCGGGCCCTGCCCATCATCGCGGGCGCCTTCGTCGTCTACGCGCTCTTCGGCGACCACTTCCCCGCGCCGCTGACGATCCGCCGGACGCATCCCCTCACCCTGATCGACCACATGGTCCTCACCCCCCAGGCCGTCTTCGGCACGCCCACGGGCGTGTCGGCCACCTTCGTCTACCTCTTCATCCTCTTCGGGGCCTTCCTGGAGAAGACCGGCGGGGGGCGCTTCTTCATCGACCTCGCCATGGCGCTGGTCGGCCGCTTCACGGGCGGGGCGGCCAAGGTCGCGGTGGTCTCGAGCTCGCTGTTCGGGACCATCTCGGGGCACTCGGTGGCCAACGTGTACGGCACCGGGACCTTCACCATCCCCCTGATGAAGCGGTTCGGGTACAGCCCCAACTTCGCCGGGGGCGTGGAGGCCGCGGCCTCCACGGGGGGCCAGATCATGCCGCCCATCATGGGGGCGGCGGCCTTCATCATGGCCGAGTTCCTCGGGGTCCCGTACGTCCAGGTGGCGATCGCCGCGGTGGTCCCCGCGCTCCTCTACTACCTCTCCGTCTACCTCGGGGTCCACCACGAGGCGGTCAAGCGGGGGCTCCGCGGGGTCCCGGCGGAGGAGATCCCCGGGATCGGCGCGGTCCTCCGCCGCGGGGTCCAGTTCGCGCTGCCGCTCCTGACCCTGGTGGTGCTGCTGTTTCAGGGGTACACCCCGTTCCGCGCGGCGTTTCTCGCCACCGTCGTGCTGGTCGCCGTTGCGATGCTGCGGCGCGAGACCCGGCTCGGGCCACGCGGGCTCTGGGAGGCGCTGGCGGCGGGCGCGCGCGGGTCGGTCATGATCGCGGCGGCGGTGGGGTGCGCGGGGCTCATCGTGGGCGTTCTCGACCTCACGGGGCTCGGGATCAACTTCATCAGCGCGATCCTGCTGCTCTCCGGGGGGTACTACCTGCCGACGCTCATCCTCATCCTCATCGCCTCGCTCATCCTCGGGATGGGGATGCCGACCGCTCCTGCCTACATCATCGCGGCCCTCATCGGGGGGCCGACCCTCATCCAGATGGGGGCGGTCCCCCTCGCTGCCCACATGTTCGTCTTCTACGGGGCCCTGCTCTCCTCGATCACGCCCCCGGTGGCGCTGGCGGCGTACGCCGGCGCCGCGATCGCGGGCGGGGACCCCATGCGCACCGGCCTGATCGCGGCGCGGCTCGGGTTCGTGAAGCTCCTGGTGCCGTTCCTGTTCGTCTACAACCCGGTCCTCTTGCTGATCGGCGGCTGGCCCGGGGTGGTGCAGGCCGTCGTCACCGCGACCATCGGCGTCTTCTCCTTCTCCTACGCCTTCGACGGCTGGCTGTGGGGCCCGCTCCCCGCCCGGACCCGCGCCCTCTTCCTCGCCGCCGGCCTCACCCTCATCGTCCCGGAGCTTTATACCGATCTCGGGGGGGCGGCGCTGTTCGCCCTCACCTTCGCCACACGGCTCAGGCACCGCCGCGCGGTGGCGACCGCGCCGGTCCTGGCGGAGTGACGGGGGTCCCATGGCCCGGCTCCGGCGGGAGTGGGTCGCGCCCGAGGGGTGGCGCGGGACCGGGACCGGGATGTGGGCCTGGCTCCTCCAGCGTGCCGCGGCGCTGGCGCTGATCGTGGTGATCGGGCTCCACCTCGCGAACCCCTTTTCGCGCCCCGCGCAGGCGCTCCTCCTGGCCCTTGTGCTGCTCCACGGGCTCCTGGGGCTCCGGGCAGTCCTCCTCGACTTCGGCCTCCCGCTCCGGCTCCACCGGGCGCTCTTCGCCGGCGCCATGGTGCTCGCGGTCATCCTGTTTGCGGGTTTCTGGCTGTGGCGGTGGTATTAACGTCGAAGGGGGGCGCTGCCCCCCTCCGAGGCCTCCCCCCGAGGGTTGCGCAGGCGAAGCCTGCGCTCGGACACGCACAGTCATGAGCGTGACGTGATGATCTTACGGGTGTTCCGGTACGAACCGGGGGCGCGCGAGGGGACGCAGGAGTACGAGGTCGGGGTGGGGCCGGCCGTCACGGTGCTGGATGCGCTGGTGGAGATCCAGCGCACCCTGGACCCCACCCTGGCCTTCCGGTACGCCTGCCGGGTGGGGATGTGCGGGTCGTGCGCCATGGTCGTCAACGGCCGGGAGCGGTGGACCTGCCGGACCCGCCTGGCGACCCTGGGGGCCGGGCCCGTCACGGTCCGTCCCCTCTACCACTTCCCCCTGGTCCGGGACCTCGTGGTGGACATGGCCCCCTTCGCGGAGAAGATGCGGGCCGCCGGCGCGGCGTTCGTCCCCCGCGAGCCCGGGGCCGGATTCGCCCTCATCGGGTCCGGGAGCCGGGAGCGGGCCCGGATCGACCCGGCCATCGAGTGCATCGGGTGCGGGGCCTGCCTGTCGGCCTGCACCATGGTCGGCCGGGACCCGAACTTCCTCGGCCCCGCCGCCCTCACCCGCGCCTTCACGGCGGCCGCCGATAGCCGGGACGGCGGGCTCGGGGCCCGCTGGGCCGCCCTGTTCGGCGAGGACGGCGTCTTCCGCTGCCACGGCCAGCAGACCTGCACCGAGGTCTGCCCCATGGGGCTCGAGCCGTCGCAGGCGATCCGCCGCCTCCGTCGGATGGGCCTCGGGGCGATTTTCCCTTTCGGGTCATGGCGTTCTGAGGGGCGCTGCGCTTGACAGTTCGGTGCCGGGGTGTTACGCTCCGAGTGGTGTCCTGACCGCCGTCCGAGGCAGTCAAGACCTCCCACAGGCCGCATCGCCTCCTCCCGCGCGGGACAGGAGGCGATGTCGCTCATGGATGAGGGGCGCGGAGGGGTGATGGACGATCTCGATCGCATCCGGCGGCTCTACGAGGCCATGCCCGGGCGCCTGGGCCGGGCCCGGGAGGCCTTCGGCCGACCGCTGACCCACACCGAGAAGATCCTGGTCGCCCACGCCGACGACTTCGAGCGCCAGGTCTGGGAGCGCGGCCGGGCCCAGCTCCGCCTCCGGGTGGATCGCGTCGCCATGCAGGACGCCACCGGGCAGATGGCGATCCTCCAGTTCATGCAGTCGGGGAAGAAGCGGGTGGCGGTCCCGAGCACCGTGCACTGCGACCACCTGATCCGGGCCGAGTCGGGCGCCTCGGAGGACACGGGGCGGGCCCTCGCCGAGAACAACGAGGTCTACGACTTCCTCCGCTCCGCCTCCAGGAAGTACGGGATCGGCTTCTGGCGGCCGGGCTCCGGGATCATCCACCAGGTCGTGCTCGAGAACTACGCCTTCCCCGGCGGCCTCATGATCGGCGCCGACTCCCACACCCCCAACGCGGGCGGGCTCGGGATGCTCGCCGTCGGGGTGGG
>Ga0114945_10002795_pt1 | contig 10062 bp, 8 predicted proteins | sample OV2TP3_FD_87194 | JGI IMG/M metagenome (GOLD analysis project Ga0114945, IMG submission 87194) | Hot spring microbial communities from Beatty, Nevada to study Microbial Dark Matter (Phase II) - OV2 TP3 | ecosystem: Environmental > Aquatic > Thermal springs > Hot (42-90C) | place: USA: Beatty... | reverse complement strand
GATGGTATGGGGTCGATTTGCAAAAAGAGTCCCAGATCATTACCGCGCCCAGCCCGGCACTGGCGGGGCTCCTGGATAACCGCGAGCTCGGTGCCGCACTGGTGGGAACCATCGATTCGTTGAAGCTTTCCCTGGCGGGCAAGTATCGCACTCTCTTGGACCTGAGCGAGGAGTGGGAAAAAAGGGCCGGCCGGGCTCCCGCCCACGTCTCTATTTCCACGAATGATGATTTCGCCCGAGCCTACCCGGACCTGCTGAAGAACTATATGAAGGCCTATTTTGAGACGGTGAAGTACATTCGCTTGAATCCCTCGGTCTGGGAGAGCTACGGGAAGGAGATCAAGATGACCTCAAAGGAGGAGATTGCCCTTTTAAGGGAGCGGATCGGACCGAGAATCGTGGAGAGGTGGGACAGACAGCAGATGGATATCCAGAAGGATTTTCTGGAGGTGACGAGGCAGATTTTGGGACCCAAAGTGCTCAAAACAGTCCCCGAAGGCTTGATGACCGATGCGTATAACCCCTAGACTCTATTCCGTCCTGGTTCTTTTCGCGGCCTGGGTCATTCTCTCTTTTGTCTTTTCTCCTCAGATATTACCGGGGCCCATTCCGGTCTTTGAGGCGGTCTGGGAGAATCTGGCATCTGGCGATGGCCTTTTTCATCTCTACAAGACGATCTTCCGTGTCCTTCTGGGTCTCCTCCTTGCCATGATAATCGGGAGCGGCTTCGGGATCGTCATGGGGATTTCCTCCAGGGGAGAAAAATTCTTTGAGAGCTGGGTCATGGTCGGGCTCACCATACCCGCGGTGGTATACGCCATCATCACACTCCTATGGTTCGGTCTCAATGATTCTGCCGCTGTGATCGCTATCGGGGTCACGGCCTTTCCGGCAGTGGCCATTAACATGTGGCAGGGAGTCAAGGATATCGATATGCAGCTGATCGCCATGGCCAAGTCCTTTCAGGTTCCCCGGCGTGATCTCATCCGTAAGGTCGTGCTGCCGCAAACCGTTCCCTACATCCTTGCCGCCACCCGCTACGCACTCGGGATTTCCTGGAAGATAGCGACTACGGTCGAGCTTATCGGCATGAGCAGCGGGGTGGGATACATGCTCAACTACTGGTTTGGTCTTTTCTCCATGACGCAGGTACTGGCCTGGACTGTTATGTTTACTCTCGTACTTTTGGGTATTGAGTTTCTTTTAATCAACCCCTTTGAAAAGCGGGTCACAGCCTGGCGCGCGGTCGTGCAGGTATGATCGACAATAGCTGTCAGCATTCAGCTTTCAGCTAAAGCTTTTTGCTGGCCGCTGATCGCTGAGGGCTCATTATCGTGAAGAAGATCATTGTCAGGAACCTTACCAAGCACTTCGTTCTTGCGGACGGAGACCGGCTCGCTGTGATCGGCGGTCTCACCTTTGATGTCGAGGAGGGTGAGTTTCTTTCTATTCTCGGGCCATCGGGTTGCGGCAAATCGACCCTGCTGAATATTCTTGCCGGCATTGATGATGTCAGCAGCGGGGAGATTCTGGTTAACGAAAGGCTGTTTTCTAGGGGAGATAATGGGTTTCGGCTGGGTTTTGTGTTTCAGCAGCCGCGGTTGTTAAACTGGCGCTCTGTGCGCGAGAACGTGACGTTTCCCTTGGAGCATAGGGGCCTGTCCAAGGAGGAGCAGGGGCGCTTGGCCCAACAATACCTGGATCTGGTAAAGCTTCAGGGCTTTGAGGACTATTTTCCCCAGCAGCTCTCGGGGGGTATGCAGCAGAGGGCGGCGATTGCTCGGGCGTTGGCCATAGAACCTGAGGTCCTATTGATGGACGAGCCGTTTAGCAGCCTGGACGAGCTGACCGCGCGAAAGATGAGGGCAGAGCTCATCCGTATATGGCGCGAAACCGGCAAGACCATTATTTTTGTCACCCATGATATTTTCGAGGCGGTTTATCTGTCGAATCGGCTGCTCGTGGTCACGGAGAGACCGGCGCGGGCCTATGAGTGCGTCTCCGTTGATGTTGGCTACCCGCGCGATTACGATGATGACCGGCTCTTTGAGATAGCGAAGAAAGTGAGCCGTCTTTTCTTGAAGATGGAGGAAAGTCATGCAGCATAGCGGTTCCGAAGTTCCGGTTCCTTTTCAAGCCAAGCTGAAATCCCTTCGAGAGGCGATGAAGCGGGAGGGGCTCTCAGCCCTCCTCTTCTATTCCACCGGGCAGCTCAGCATGCTCGAAGTGAATCCAGTGTTTTGGATCTCGGGCGTGCTTCCCATGGGGCCCCACGCCGGGCTTCTTCTCACGGAAGCCGGCGATGCGACGATGCTCATCAGTCTTCCCTGGGATCGGGGTAGAGTGCGCGGGCGCACCTGGATCCACGATGTTCGGGTTGCGGAGCGCTTTCTGGAGGCGGTGAAGGGGCTGGTAGAAGAAAAGGGCCTGGAAGGAGACATTGGCATTGTGGGTTGGGCCTTTATGCCGGCGGCGACCTACAAGGCCCTGGAAAAGGCTCTGGATGGAAGAGTCAAAGGTGCGGATTCTATCCTCAACTCCCTTGCCCGCTTTCCTGGCCGTGAAGCCCTTCCCGCCCTGGAGCGCGCTGGAAAAATTGCCGACATCGGGTTTTCCGCCATCCTGGAAAGGGCAAAGATCGGCATGCCGGAACACGAGCTGGCAGCAGAGGTGGAGTACGACATGCGTTCCCAGGGCGCTGAGGATAACTTTGGCATGGTCACAGCATCCGACCATAGCCACTGCACCCATCCTCCTTCGGATCGCAGGCTCAGGGCTGGAGATATCATCATTGCGGAGATTACGCCGGCCTTTGAAGGTCACTTTATCCAGCTTTGCCGCACGGCAGTTATCGGACCCGTCGCTTCGCTCTTGCGGGAGAAGTTCGCTATTCTCGAGGAGGCCATGGAAAAGAGCCTGGAACGGGTTCGTCCCGGCAAAAAAGCCGGGGAGATCTCGCAGGCCATGAATGAGGTCTTCACTGCCCATGGCTACGAGAAGTACTGCCGCCCTCCGTATATGCGGGTAAGGGGCCACGGATTGGGCTTTTGGTCCATTCCGTTTCCTGAGATTGTTGATGAAAATGAAGCTGTGATTGAAGAAGGGATGTGTTTTGTTGTGCATCCCAACCAGTACCTTCCCGAGACCGGGTATCTCATGTTGGGGGACACGGTTTGGGTCGAAGCGAATGGGCCCCGGCGTCTCACCCAGACGCCCATGAAACTTTTCACCGTCGAGGGTTAAATCATGGAGATGCTCCATACGGTTCTCAATCGCGGTCGTAGCACGTGGGATCGGGAACGCATCTCTGAGGATGAGTTCCATAGCCGCCTCAGCCTCGTAAGACAGGGCATGAAGGATCGGAATGTGGATCTCTTGCTGGTTTACGGGGACTCCTGGCGCTTCGGCAACCTGGCCTTCATCTCTCACTTCATTCCGAAGAACCGCGGGGCACTGGCTGTAGTAACTATGGAGGGGGAGCCGGCCCTCATTGTCCAGGAACCGAGCCGCAACAATCCGTTCTCCAAAACGCTCACATGGATCGATGAGGTCCGCTCAGTGGGGCAGTTCGCCCAAGGTTTGGGCGATGCGCTCAAAGCTAAGGGACTTAAACCCAAGCGGGCAGGGCTTGTGGCTGTGCAGGAACAGCTCAACATCCGGGAATGGAATGGGCTCGCCAAGGTGCTCGAAGGGGCAGAGCTACGCGATTTGAGTGATCTTCTAGTCTCACTTCGTCTCGTCAAGTCGGCGTCCGAGCAGGCCCTGCTGAGACACGCTGGCCAGGTTCTCGAGCAGTCGCTTTCTCTATTCGGAAAAGAGGTGCGGTCGGGACAGAAAGAATACGAGATTATGGCTATAGTGGAACGTGAGGCGCGTCGCCAGGGGGTTGAGGATTTTAGGTTTTTGCTCGCTCGCTCCTCGGAGCCCCATGTCGGTCTTCGTCCCGCAGGTCCCAATCCTATCCAAAAAGAGGAAGCGCTACTGGTCGCTATCGCGGCCTCGTATCAGCGGTATTGGAGTGAGATAGGCCGAACCTTTTGCGTCGGAGGCGCGTCCCAGGAGCTGGTGAGAGGCCATAACTTGGCTAAGAGTCTGTTCCACAAGCTGGTGGAAAGCATCAAGGTTGGAAGCCCGCCGCCAACCGCAGGAGGATGGCTTTCAGAGCTTCCATCTCTTGCAGTGAGGAACTCTTTAGCAGCGTATGGTTTGGGAAACGGGGTCGGACTGGACCTGACTGAAGAACCATTCTTGGGTAGAGATCGAGGAGTTGAAATCCGGCCCGGCATGGTCCTGACGCTACGGATCTGTTTAGCCGGAAGCGAATGTGGTACCGCCCTGATTTCCCAGCCTTTCCGGGTTACCGAGAATGGCCTGCAATCCCTGGTAAAGCCCGTTGACGATTTGGTTTTGGCTGAGGGTTAGAAATCCAATGAGCGTCCTGAGTAACCGCAGAGCCGTAGAGGAGCACCAGCTAAAAAGATTCCGTAAGCTGCTCCAGGAGATTCTTCAGAGCAACGACTTCTACCGGGGGAAGCTGCTGAAAAATGGTGTTCCGAAGGTTGACTCTCTCGAGCAGCTCAAAGAGTTGCCTTTCACCACCAAGAATGAGCTCGTTGAAGATCAGCTCAATCATCCCGCTTTTGGCACGGACCTGACTTATCCCTTAGAGAGATACATCCGGATTCACCAAACCTCCGGCACCACGGGCAAGCCGATGTATTGGCTCGATACCGAGGAATCCTGGGAGTGGTGGGCGGAGTGCTGGAAGACAATTTTTCAGGCAGCTCGGGTCCATCCCGGTGACCGAATCTATTTTGCTTTCTCCTTTGGACCCTTCATAGGCTTTTGGAGCGGCTGGGAGGGAGCGCGGAAGATCGGGGCTTTGGCGATCTCAGGCGGAGGCCAGTCCACCTCTCAGAGGCTTAAGGCCATTATCGATTATCAGGCGACTGTTCTCGTCTGCACTCCTACCTATGCGGTCCACATGGCGTCTGAGGCAAAAAAAACGGGGCTCGATCTGGCCAAGGGATCGTCGGTGAGGATTACCATCCATGCGGGGGAGCCTGGGGCCAGCATTCCCAGCACGAAAAAGCTCATCGAAGAGGCGTGGGGCGCCAAGTGTTATGACCACCCTGGGGCGACTGAAGTGGGCGCCTACGGCTTTGAGTGCGAGCCCCAGCCAGGAGGAGTCCATGTCAACGAGCAGGAATTCATTGTTGAAGTCATTCATCCTGAAACCGGTGGCGCAGTGAAGGAAGGACAAAGGGGTGAGTTGGTTATTACCAACCTCGGCCGGATCGGAAGCCCGGTGGTCCGTTATCGAACTGGAGATCTAGTTCAGCCAAGTTATCGGCCCTGTGTATGTGGCCGGCCCTTTATGCTTTTGCAGGGTGGAGTTTTAGGCCGGGTGGATGATATGATCGTTGTGCGCGGCGTGAACGTTTTCCCGAGCGCCATCGAGAACGTCATGAGGGAGTTTGCGGAGATCGAAGAGTTCCGCGTGGAGGTTTTTCAGCGCGAGGCTCTTCCAGAGTTAAGGCTCATTTTGGAGCCTCGCGCGGAGTATGGCTCCTCAAAGGGCTTGGAGGAGAAGGTCGTGAACCGGTTCCGGGAATCCATCGGGCTACGGCCGCAAGTGGAGATGACCCCTCCTGGAACGCTGCCGCGCTTTGAGCTCAAGGCTAGAAGGTTTTTTAAGTTATAGGCGGAAATCAGGATGGCGAGAAAGAAAAAAGAACGCGGGGCCAAGGCGGCTCAGAAAAGCTTAACCAAGCGGCTCCTTTGCCTCCGGGTCAACGGAGAGACAAAAGAGGTCGCAACCGAGACCAGCAAGACCTTGTTGGAGGTATTGCGCGAAGACCTCGGCCTGACCGGAACGAAACATGGCTGTGAGCTTGGAGAGTGCGGGACCTGTACGGTCCTGATAAACAATGAGCCCATCCTGTCCTGCCTGGTCCTGGGCGTGGAGTCGGAAGACGTCGACATTGTGACGGTCGAAGGGCTCATGCAGCATGGACAGCCTCATCCGCTCCAGCGGGCCTTCGCGGATTTGGGGGCGACACAGTGTGGCTACTGCATCCCGGGAATCCTGCTTACGGCCAAAGCGCTCCTGGACAAAACCCCTCATCCCACGCGCGAGCAGATTCGTGAGGCGCTGTCGGGAAATCTCTGCCGTTGCACGGGCTACACGAAAATTCTCGACGCGGTGGAGCTGGCCGCCAGCCCCGATTATTCCCCGCCCAAGAGGCGCATCGATACTCCGATTTCGACCAGCATTGATGACATGAGAAAAAGCCGCTTGCGGAGCTGACTTGATGCATTTCAGTCCGACAACCCGTGAATAATCGGGGCCAGAAGTGAGGCGCGCTCATGCACAGGAACAAATTTTCCGTTATCGGCAAACCTCTCCCGAAAGTTGACGCGATGGCGAAATGCGTCGGCGAGACGCGTTATGCCGATGATGTCGAGCTGTCGCGGATGATCTACGCGAAGCTGCTGCGCAGCCCTTATCCCCACGCCCGAATTCGCAGCATCAGAACGGACAAGGCCACGGACCTGGAGGGGGTCTATGCAATCATCACGGGAGCCGATCTCCCCGAGAAGTTCGGCATCATGCCCTCGACCCAGGATGAAGAGGCGCTGGTGGTGGAGAAGGCGAGATACGTGGGCGATCCGGTGGCGGCCGTGGCTGCTTCCAGTGAGGCGATCGCCGAGGAGGCCTTGAAGCTCATCGAGGTGGACTACGAAATCCTCAAGCCCATCCTCTCCATCGAAGAGGCCCTGATGGAGACCGAGGAAAGCAACCGGATTCACGCATGGAACCGGCGGGCGAATATCCAGAAGGCGGTCTCCTTCGAATTCGGCGATATCGAGCAGGGCTTCGGTCAGGCCGATCAGGTTTTCGAAGATGCCCTGTTCTTTCAGGGCAACACGCATCTGCCGATGGAGCAGTACTGCGCGATCGGGCAATACGGACCGCAGGACAAGCTTACGGTTTGGTCCTCGACCCAAACGCCTCATTACCTCCACCGGGCTCTCTCCAAGGTCCTCGGCATGCCCATGAGCCGCACCCGCGTAATCGCCACGCCGGTCGGCGGTGGTTTCGGCGGCAAGAGCGATCCGTTCTCCCATGAGATCTGCGTGGCCAAACTCGCGATGATCACCGGAAGGCCGGTCAAGATCACTCTGACGCGGGAAGAGTCTTTCTACGTCCACCGGGGGAGACACCCGGTCAAGATGTGGGTTAGGACAGGCGTCAAGAACGACGGCACCCTCCAGGCGATGCACTTCAAGTCATTTCTCGATGGCGGCGGATACAGCAGCTATGGGCTGGCCACCGTCTATTACACGGGCGCGTTGCAAACAGTGACTTACAAGCTTCCCGCCTACAAGTTTGAGGGCGTTCGGGTCTTCACCAACAAACCGCCGTGTGGCCCGAAGCGGGGACACGGTACTCCCCAGCCGCGTTTCGCCCTGGAAGTTCATCTGGACAAGATCGCCGAGAAGCTGGGCATCGATCCCATCGAGCTGAGGCTTAAACAACTGGTCGAGCCCAACTCCATCACTGTGAATGGTCTGAGAGTCAGCACCACCGGCCTCAGAGAATGCAGCGAAAAAGTTGCGGCAAAAGCGGAATGGAAAAAGAAGTTTCGCAAGCTCCCGTATGGCCGGGGGATCGGCTTTGCCGCGAGCTCCTACATCAGCGGCGCCGGCCTCCCCATCTACTGGAATGAGATGCCGCACTCGGGCGTGCAGATCAGGCTGGATCGAGGCGGAGGGATTACGGTCTTTTGCGGTTCTATTGATATCGGACAGGGTTCCGACTCGATTCTGGCCTTCGCCGTCGCAGAGGAGTTCGGTGTAGATCCGGCCGATATTCGAGTGGTGACAGCGGATACGGATCTAACTCCGGTCGATTTGGGTAGCTACTCAAGCCGCGTCACACTGATGACCGGTAACGCAGCCATCCAGGCAAGTCGCAAGTTGAAAGAGATTCTCTTTCAAGTTGCCGGTGATGTTCTCGAAGTGCCCGTGGATGACCTGGAGATGGCTGAAGGACAGATCCGCAGCCGGAGCTACCCGAAGCGGGCAATAGGCTTCGCCGCCTGCGTCGAGAAGGCAGAGGCAAAGTTCGGAACCCTCGGCGCCACGGGCAGCTACCGCCCACCCAGACACCCTGCTAACTACAAAGGATCCGGAGTTGGCCCCACCCCAGCTTATAGCTACTCAGCGTCCATCGTGGAGCTTTCCTGCGATCCGGAAACGGCTGACCTTAAAGTCGAAAAGGTCTGGATTGCGCACGATTGCGGCCGGGCCTTTAACCCTTTGCTCGTCGAGGGGCAGGTGGAAGGAAGCGTATACATGGCTCTGGGCGAGGTCTTGATGGAAGAGCAGGTGTTCAGGAAATCGGGGCTGCACAAATACCCCTCGATTCTCGAGTACAAGAGCCCGACGACTCTCGAGACTCCCGAGATCGAGACGATCCTCGTGGAGACCAATGATCCGGAAGGTCCCTTCGGCGCCAAGGAGGCAGGTCAAGGCCCTCTCTTGCCCGTCATCCCGGCAGTGGCCAACGCTCTCTACGACGCCATTGGCGTCAGGATCGATGAAATCCCGATTACGCCGGACAAGATCCTGCGCGCGCTCGAAGGCCGTCTAAAACCCGTGTCAATTCCCTGCTTCGATTTTCCTCCGCCGATCAAATGGCAGCCGGGGGAGGGAGTGAAGGTCGAGCAAAAGAGTTAACACATGCTTCGACTGCCCGATTTCAATTACCTAAGGCCCAAGTCGCTGAAAGAAGCCGTGCGCGCGCTTGCCGATTTGGGACCGGAAGCCATGGCCGTGGCGGGGGGAACCGACGTTTACCCTAAGATGAAGCGCGGCCAGTTCACTCCACGATATCTGGTCTCCCTTAGGTTTCTCAATGAGCTCCGTGGAATTCGACCTGGGACCAGGGAGGGAATGTGGATCGGAGCAGGTGAAACCTTGACCGCGGTATCACAACATCCTGCGGTCAACAAACTCTTCCCTGCCCTTGCGTATGCGGCTGGCTCCGTCTCGACGCCCCAGCTCCGCAATGCGGGGACCATTGGAGGAAACGTCTTTGTCGATACCAGATGTAACTATTACGACCAGACATTTTTCTGGCGCCAGGCTGCGGGGTTTTGCATGAAGAAAGAAGGGGATATCTGTCTGGTGGCGCCGAAAAGCAAGTTCTGTCTGGCAGTCTTTTCATCCGACACGGCGCCGGTGTTGTTGAGCCTGGGCGCCATCGCGGTTTTCTCCGGGCCTGATGGCCTCCGCAGGGTTCCCTTCGATCAGTGTTACCGTGATGATGGAATAGACTTTCTCACCAAGAGGAGCCATGAGGTGCTGCGGGGGATCCTGATTCCCCGCGCCTCCTTTGCCCAGCGCAATGTCTACCTCAAGCTGCGTCGCCGCGGTTCCTTCGATTTCCCGGTTCTTGGCGTCGCTGTGTCCATGGCGATCGACCGCGAAGGAGTCTGCGGCTCCGCCCGGGTCGTTCTTACGGCGGTGGCTTCGGCTCCGGTGGTGGTGGAGGAAGCTTCGCAGCTGCTGGAAGGCAGGAAAGTCTCGCGGGGGATCATCGAGGGCGTCGCCGAGGCCGCTGCAAAGGTTTCTCACCCGGTGGACAATGCTGATCTGGACTACTGGTACCGCAAACGCATGACGAAGGTCTATACGACCAGGGCTCTGGCGCAATTGGCCGGTTTGGAAATGGGGACTGAAAAGGGCTCATAGAGAGCGAAAGAATGTCTCAGGACCTTCGTAGCTATCTAGATCTTATCAAGCGGACTAAGCCGGAGGATTTCCTCGCTGTCTCCAAGGAAGTCGATCCCGCTTATGAAATCACTGCCATTGTGGTGAAGCTCGAGCAGGAAGCCAAACGCAGGCCGGTTTTGCTTTTTGAGAGAGTTAAGGGGACAAAGTTTCCTGTTTTAACGAATCTCCACGCCAGTCGCTCTCGGCTTGCCCTGGCGATGAACGTCCAGCCCGAAGAGATGCAGAAGGCCTATCTCAGGGCCATGGAAAGACCGATCT
>Ga0114945_10002794_pt1 | contig 10063 bp, 18 predicted proteins | sample OV2TP3_FD_87194 | JGI IMG/M metagenome (GOLD analysis project Ga0114945, IMG submission 87194) | Hot spring microbial communities from Beatty, Nevada to study Microbial Dark Matter (Phase II) - OV2 TP3 | ecosystem: Environmental > Aquatic > Thermal springs > Hot (42-90C) | place: USA: Beatty... | reverse complement strand
TACAAACAATCTCAACACCTCTTTTATTTATTCCTACCCCTATAAAAAGTTCCAGAAATAGATATTTTAATGCCATAACAGTCTAAATAGATAGAAGTATTTAAATAAACTGTGAAAGTTTAGATAATAATATAGCAAAATAATGGAATTAAAGCAGGCACTGGAAAGACTGAATAAAAACAGGGAATACAAGGATTTAATTAAGGAAAATAATGGCATTTTCTTCTCATACGCATTAGTGACAATAGAGAAGAATGAGACTTCTCCTTGGCAGCTTGGCTTCTACAATAAGTCCACAGATAAAATAACGACTTTTATTATAGGAAAAAAGGAAATTGCTGTGCAGAAGGACGAGGAGGTATTCAAAAAGCCAGGCATGGAAGTTAAGCCCATAGACATGGAAAAAGCAAAATTAAAGTTCAATGAAATGATTAAAAAAGCAGAAAAATTCAAAAAAGAAGAATACCCAAAAGAGGCAATAAGCAAAACCATAGCAATACTGCAGAATTTGCAAGGCTTTGGGACAATATGGAACATAACCTTTGTCACAGATTCTTTCAAGACCCTTAATCTGAAGATTAATGCAGAAAACAGCAAAATCTTGCACCACAATCTGGAGTCAATAATGGATTTTGTGAAGAAATGATTTTATATAAATTAAATAATTTTCCAACCTATAGTTTCTATTTCCATATAATTTAAATATAAGCATGCTATTTAAATTTTCATTTCTAAAATGCCCCTTACAATAAAAATGCAGAAAGTATCTGATGTGCCAACTCCAAGCTACGCGCATAAAGGGGATGCAGGAGTTGATTTGTACGCTGCAGAAGACACTATCCTAAGGCCAATGGAGCGCAAATTAGTGCCAACGGGGTTAAAGCTGGAAATACCTTATGGCTATGAGGGCCAGGTAAGGCCAAAATCCGGATTAGCAATCAATCATGGAATTAGCCACGCAAATGCCGTAGGAACAATAGACAGCAGCTATAGGGGAGAAATTAAAGTCCCGTTGATAAATTTAAGTAATAAAGCATACAAAGTTGAGAAAGGGAAGAAGATAAGCCAGATAATATTTGCAAAAGTCGAGCAAGCTGTGTTTGAGGAAGCAGAGCAGCTTAGCGAAACGACAAGGCAGGAAAGAGGTTTCGGAAGTACAGGTATCTAATATTCATAAAAAGAGGTGTAAAAATGGCAGTAAGCTACAAGACAATGATGAAGAACAAGACTTTAGCCGAGTTTGAGGAGAAAAAAGAGGAGGAAGATGAAGAAGAACAAACTTAAATTTTTACTTTAGAGTAGTCATACCCAAAATACTTAAAAAGCCATCAATATTACCTAATTCTAATATGAAGCTTTTTAATAAGAGGGCAGAAGCTGTTACTATTATATTAATTGTTGTAATAATTGTTATATTCTTAGGATGGCTGGTTAACTTGGGCTTTAAAGAATGCAGATCAAATGCCCAATGCCCGTCAGATTACTATTGCGGCAGTGATTTTTCATGCCATCAAATTCCAACTATTGAAAAAACTGTTGTAAAGAACAATCTAATAATCCCTTCAGCAATAATAGGCATTGCAATAATTATAGCAGCTTTGATATTAAAATCCAATAAATTTTCTTTCAGAAGGAAAAAAAGTAGTATGCCCTCACAGATTAATGAAGAAGGCAAGCACGAAGGGCATAATTGATAATTTTGGCATCAATCCCGAAAATAGCACAAGAAATAGCTTAAAGCATCTTTTTAACCTGCTGCCTTATCTCTTCAAAAACTTCCTCTTTGCTTTTGGAAGCGTCTATAATCTTAATGTTGTCATTCAGCAATTTTGGCATCTCCAGAAACCTCTTCCTTAATTTTTTCATGAACTCCAGCTTCTCAAATTTCTCTTTTTTTCTTGTTTTTATCCTTTCCAGCGCAATTTCCGGATTTACATCCAAAATAAGGGCTATATCTGGTTTTAGAAAGCTTTTGTTCAGCTCAATAAGCATTTTTATGTCCAAGCCCTGGGTTGCCTGGAATGCGATTGTGCTATAATAATACCTGTCGCATATTACTATATTTTTTCCCTTACCTGCTTTATTTAAGAACGGAATAATTTCTTTTTTCAGGTGATCTTCCCTATCTTTGATAAATAGCTCCAGCAGCTTACTGCCGTTTATTTTAGGATCCTTCTCACTCGCAAGAATATTCCTTATTTCCTTTCCGTACATACCTTCTGAAGGCTCTTTTGTTGTCAAGACATTGCAGTCCTTGTTGTTGAGAGAGATATAGCTTCCCAGCAGCTTAACCATTTCGCTCTTCCCGCTGCCATCTAAACCATCAAGAACGATGAAAATGTCCTTTGACATAAAAATCAAGAGATATGCTTAATTTATTAAATTTGTTGTTTAATATTGCGCTTTGGTAAATTTCTCCGCGCTTTTCCTTTCATAATACAAATCCTTAATATCTTGGTAGACTTTATACCTGTCCTTCTGGCTTATGCTGCTATATAGCCTCATTATTTCCATATATATTCTCTTGGCATCATCAAACTTGAAATCCATTAAGCACATTCTGGCCTTATGTATTCTTTCCTCTATTTCCTGGACATGGTCTATTTTCTCAAAAGTCCTTGGCATCACTTCAGGAGTTTCTATCTTCCAGGCGTCAGCTGCTTCGGAAATCAGGGGTTCCTTTTTGCTTTTTTCCTTCTTTTTGAAGAGCATGTTAATAGCAGGGACTCTTCTCTTCTCTTTCATGCTATCTATTGCCTTCTTTATCTCTTCCTCATCTTTCTTCATTTCATCAAAATCCTTTTCTTCAAATTCTTTTGGAATTTTGCCTTTTGCTTTTGGAGTCCTAAGTTCAGGAAATTCTTTTGCGGCAAGACCTGGCTCAGGCCATATTTCCTCGAGCTCTTCCAGTTCTTTTTCAAGCTCCTCGTCTTTTTTCCGAATAATCTCCCAAAGAAAGATTTTTTCTGTTTTTCCTGCAGTTTCTTCTGCATTTCTTCTTGTTTTTTCCTTTGCTCTTCCTTTTTATTTTCCTCAATGCTTTTCCGCCTCTCCAGTTCTAATTTTCTTTCCCTATATTCTTCCCTGCTTTGCTTGCCTTGATTCCTTGCTTCTTTAGCAGCGTCTTTGAGTCCCTTATCAATGCCTATATCAGGAAAAGGCGGTGGCGGTGGTAATATGTCTAAATCTTCATTCTTGCTGCCAAAAATTCCAGAAATTGCTATTAACCCCATTAATGACATATTACACCCCTTTTTTCATCAATATTTAAAAGATAATATTTAAATGTTTATTTTTTAATCTCTGCAAGTTCTTTATCCCAGCTTTTTGTCCACTCAAAGTCAAGGTAGAATGCGCCTCTCCTGACAAGCTCTTCGTTATATGTTTTCCAGTCTCTTGGATATTTTTTCCTTTCTCCCCATCTTCTTTGTGCCATAATAACCACCTCCTTTTGCGGTTTTATTAGTGTTATTACTGTATAATATACAGTAATATTTAAATATATGTGTTGTGTAGAATATAGTTTATGCAGAAAAAAATCCTGTTTGTGTTTGAATTTGAAAAGAGAAAGCCAAAGGAAGTAGCTAAAATAAACAGGGAATTATTTGGCTATATCGATCATTCCCATCACGGTAAATATGTTTACAAAAGAAAAGGAAAGCTAAGCAATTTCTACATTGACAGGATTGCAAAAGGTGTTTTTATAACTGATGAGGCTAATGACAAAGAGGTTCTAAAAATATTGCACAATAAGGGAACGAAGCAAATCAAAAGATTTTACCTTGATGTTAGGAAAATTGTTGGCTAAATGAAATAATTATGCAACAAAGCAGACTATTACCTTAAATAATCTTTTCACTACCTTATAATAATAAAAATAGAAAGATTTATAAATGACAGTTTTTACTATAACTATACACTAAAATGAAATATCATGCACCAACACAAGGACCTTACGAAGAAGGATTGACTACACAGATGATGTATGATGTAGTAGAGACTTTAATTAACAGACATTTTTCTCCACCAGATATTGACAATGCTAAAAAAATATTATCTAAGGATCGATTAGACTATAATTCTTCAAATTTATGGAAAAAACCAGAAATTAGAAGTGAACTAGAAGAATTTGTAGAAAGTTATTTTTTTAGTGAATTAGATAGGCAATTACCTGGTTTTAGGGAAGTATTCATAAGGAACTACGAGAAACAAGAAAATGAAACTTTAAACGATTTCAGCAAAAGAATGATAGCAAAACAAAAAGAAAGGTTAGGATCCTATATTGACCTATTAGAGCAGGAATATGGCTCTAGAGAAGAAGCGTATAAAATAATTTCAGATGAATTTAATAAGTTAATAATGCATAAAGACAAAATGGTTAAAGAAGGCAACAGATTTAAAGAAATTGATAGAGATATACTAATAGGCGACAATGCAAATGAAGCTTATAAACACATATTATCAATTTTTTACGGACGGTTAGAGAATGCTATGCATGATGTCGGAATAAAACCTCAATCATAATCCCTCCAAGTATGCCCGCACTTGACGCACTTTAAGAACTTGGTTTCCGGCTCATCTCCGGCTCTTGTCTGCAAGGTCCAGTAGAAAGCCTCTTTATTCCCGCACTTCTCGCATTCAGCTTTTGTTTTTGGGAGTATGCTTGGTTTTTCCCTGTCAATTACCTCGACATCCCTGCTTTTCTTTGTCACAGACTCGGTTATTCTTGTTTTTTCTGCAGCAGAGCCTTTATAGCCGCAGCTGCACATCATGATTTTTTTATTGCCTTCCTTTTTCGGCAATAGTATCGAACCGCACTTCGGGCAAAACATCTTAAAAATTCAATTTTGAGTGCTCATATAATAATTTATTCATTTTTATATCATTCAAGCGCGCATGGGAAAGCATCACCTGTTATAGCGCAATAAGGCTTCACAACATAGTCAACAAACAGTATCTTTATGTACCCTAGAAAAGGGACCCTAAAAACAGCCTTTCCTATAAGAATATCATTGCCTATATTGGTCTCATCCAAGGCATTATTTTTTATCGAATCTGCATTATTGTCGCCTTTCGTCTGGAAGGTTATTCCCTCATCTTGCGTTTTTTTAACGACCCTATGTATTATTGGATCTTTCCTATCGCTCCTGAAGACTATAACATCCCCTAATTGTATTTCTCCAGATATCTTTCCGGTTAAAATCATTATGTCGCCTTTATTAAAGCCATTCCTGAAAGAAAACTTTGAAAATTCATCTTTATCTATGCCATTTTTCTCGTACCAGCTTCCGCACTCTCCCCAGTATTGGTCAAAGCTAAAGTATCTTTCTTGGTCGTAAGTGTTGCCGCACATTGAATGCTTGTATTCATTACATTTACTGTTGCCAAATAAGCCATTCCCGTTATCTGCGCACGAAAGCACGGTTTTATGCTCCATGCTGCTGCTAACAACAGCAACAACAGGATGCGTAGTGCTCAGAAAAAATCCAAGTCCAGGATATACAATAAACTTAATCAGCACAAAAGCAATTATTACATTCACAACCCAGCTCCAGATGCTGTCGTCTTCCCATATGAAATGCCATGTTTTTTTGAGTAGTTTTTTAAACTCCTTTTTCTTCATAGCAGGAAAAGACATAAGGATGCAATAAAAAGCTTTTGTTTTTAGTATATTTGAAAAAATGCAACCAAAACCATCAAGTTATTTTGAAGGGACACTGCAGTTGCGGAATGTGAATGATGAAGTGATTGACTTTGCAGTCAGCGAAATCAAAAATAGCAATGTAAATATAGCAAAAGCAAAAGAACTGGAAAATGGCATTGACATTTATTTATCGAGGCAGAGGTTTCTGAGGACTCTTGCAGGCAGGCTGCAAAAGAAATTTGGTGGGCAGATTATCGTGAGTAGAAAGTTGCATACAAAAAGCAGAGCCACAAGCAGGGACCTATACAGGGTAAATGTGCTTTTCCGCCTGCCATACTTTAAAAAAGGCGATGTAATTGAATACAAAGGGGATAAAATAAAAATAGTAAACATTGGAAAGAAGATATTTGCGAAGAATATTGCGACCGGAAAGAAGCTCAACCTCGGCTACAAGGATTTGCTCAGGTATTCCCTGCTTTTCTTGTAGTCCTCTATCACTAATTTCAATACATCCTTGCTTTTAAGAATATTTTCTATTTCTCTCCTTGGAACAAAAGCAAAAAGATTTGTCTCTTCTATATTAATGCCTTCAGGATTAACGAACGTAATGCCGCATTTTTGCCTTATTTTGCTGCTTGCAGGGGCTTTTGTGATAATTATACCTACTTTTTCTTTTAAGAAATTAATAACCTCATTGCTTATTATATTCGGGTTATCCACAAGCAAGATATCGTTTTTTGCTATATTCAGAAGGTGCTGTTTTCTGCTGAATTCCGCGCTTCCAAGATTGTCAAGCTTTTTCAGGATAAAAACATCGTTGATCTTTGATAAGATATCATTAAAACTATTAATGCTTCCATTGAGCTTTCTTATCTCATTGTCCTTCCTTTCTATTTCCTTTTCTAGGAAGTTAATGCTCTTTTCCTTGAATAAGATGTTTTTCTGGAATTTTTTATCAACTTTTGTCGCTATACCCTTTGGATCAAAATAGCTGTATTTCCTCTCCAATCCCTTTAACTGGATCTTTAAATTATCATTCTGCTTCTTCAAAAGCATGAATTCCTTCTCATACCTTTTAGCTATGCGGTAAAGTCCCAAGAAATCGTTCTGCCTTAACGTTTTTTCTTCAATAACCTTCTTTATTATCCTCGTTTCCTCTTTGCCAGCATTTTCTATTATATCGGCAGCTTCCCTTATGCTTACTTCTTTTGTCAGAACCAGATCAATAATATTATCCTTAATGCCTTCTTTATTGTTATCCTTTGCATATGAATCAATCCTCTCAAGAACGGGCTTTATCCTTTTGAATGCAAATAATGAAGAAGCGAGAGCATCATCCTGGTGCTCATTTTCCGTTTTAAATTCCCTGACCATACTTTTCTTTTCCTCAACCTTCAAGTCTTCTTTTGGATAGACAATCCTGGCTCCGGTCTTGGCTGAAAAATCCTCTACGAGGCTGGGAATTTTGGCTTTGTCCGTTCCAATAACGACAATTTTACCTAACTGCATCACTTCTGCAAGCAGCGCATTTATTCCAAGATTTTTAGCAGATTTTACAGAAATAACATTGCCGCTTAAATCAAGAGTTGCATATGCCGTAGTTGTGCCTGGGTCTATGCCGACAATAAGCAGTTTATTGGCATTCATCTATCTGAAGTACATGCTTAAACATTTAAAAACCTTTGGCAAAGCTTTATAAGTTAAAAAGTTTACACTATCTAGTATGGGGGAAATTGGTTTTGAAGGCACTATAACCAGCGGCTTGGGAAAAGGGGCTGTTTTCCTGTCCATAGATTACTATAAAAATAGCATCAGGGAAAAGCTCGGCTTCGGCCCTTATCCAGGAACTCTAAATTTGGAGATCGGCAAAGGGCAGCAAATCCAATTAAGGGCAATGACCTCTATAAGGATTGAGAGCTTTAAAAAAAATGGCAAGGCATATGGCGGAGCAAGCTGTTATAAAATAAAGATTAACGGCATTGATGCAGCAATCATTGTACCAGATCTTACCGAACATGAGGAAAGCATGATTGAAATTGTTGCACCAGTTAATCTGAAATCAGAATTAAAAGTCGATGATGGGGATAAGGTAAAAATCGAGTTGGTAAAATGAAAATAGGCATAGCAGACACGACATTTGCAAGAATAGACATGGCAAAGTTCGCAATCAATGTTATTAAGAAAAACTCAAAGCATAAAATAGAGCACTATACAGTTCCCGGATTCAAGGATTTGCCAGTAGCCTGTAAAATTCTGTTTGATAAGCACAAATGCGACATTATCATGGCATTTGGCATGGCAGGAACCGAGGAAATTGACAAACAATGCAGCCATGAATCTTCTCTTGGGATACAACAAGCCCAGTTAATGGCTGGGAAGCACATTCTCGAGATATTCATACATCCGGATGAAGCCAAAAGCAATAAAGAGCTTTACAGTATAGCAAAAAACCGCGCAGAAAAGCACGCGCTTAACGCCCTGTCTTTATTGAAAAGCAAGACCGAGCTTACAAAAAACGCTGGCATGGGGATAAGGCAGGGCAAGGATGATGAAGGTCCAATTGATATATAGCCTCAATAAAATAAACGTTCATTAATAAAAATAAATTTAATGGAAAAATAATAAAAAATAATTATTGAAAATGAAAAGCATTGGACTTGGGCTTGTTGTGTCTGATTTTAATAAAGAAATAACCTCAAAGATGGAAAAAAATGCAGAAAATGCTGCAAAGCAATTAAATGCAAAAATAATAAAAAAATTTCATGTCCCTGGAGTTTTTGAGATTCCTTTTGCAGCAAATAAACTGCTGAAAGACAAAAAAATTGATGCGGTGGTTGTCTTAGGAGCTGTAATACAGGGCGAAACATATCATGATATTGTTATTGTGAATGCTGTCGCGCCAAAACTGATTGAGCTTTCTCTGAAATACGACAAACCAATTGGATTCGGTATTATAGGCCCTAGGGTAACATGGCAGCAAGCTGAAAAAAGGGCAGCAGAATACGCTAAAAGGGCTGTTGAGGCTGCTGTCGGGATGATGAGAATTAGATAGCCTTAAGGCATCAACAGAATCTTCCCAGAGCTTTTCCTTCCTTCCAATTCCTCATGCGCCTTTTTCGCTTCTGAAAGCCTAAATGCTTTATGGACTTTAATCTTTAGCTCTTTATTTTTTATCCAGTTAAACAGGTCATTGGCGCGCGATAATAATTCTGATCTATTGGAGCAATAATTGGATAATGTCGGCCTTGTCAAAAACAATGAGCCTTTCTGCGATAATATTGCAGGATTAAAGTTTTCTATTGCTCCAGAAGACTGCCCGAAAGAGACAAGCATGCCTCTCGGCTTCAAGCAATTCAGGCTTTTTTCAAAAGTAGCCTTTCCAACGGAGTCATACACCGCATCAACGCCGTTGCCATCAGTTATTTTTTTGACTTTTTCCTCAAAATCTTCTTTTGTGTAGATTATTGCTACATCCACTCCATTATCCTTAGCCAGCTTTGCTTTCTCTTCATTCCCCATAGTCCCTATAACCCTTGCGCCTAGTTTTTTAGCAATTTGCGTTAACAACAAACCAACACCTCCAGCAGCAGCATGCAATAAAATAATATTATTTTTTTTGATTTTAAATGTGCTATGAGTTAAGTAATGTGCAGTCATTCCCTGAAGCATTGCAGCGCAGGCAGTTTTAGTGTTTATTCGATCAGGAATTTTAGCCAGTTTCCATGCAGGCACAATAGAATATTCAGCATAGCTTCCAAGATTCATTGCATAAGCAACCCTATCGCCTTGCTTTAAATCAGAAACTCCTACACCGGCCTTATCAACAACACCTGCGCCTTCCATCCCCGGGATTAAAGGCAATTTGTTTGGATACAGGCCTTTTCTGTGGTAAATATCAATGAAATTTACGCCAATGGCTTCTAACCTTATCCTTGCCTCGTTTTCTTTAGGCTCGGGCTTTTCAATATCTTCATACTTCAGGACATTAGCATTCCCATATTCATGAATCCTTATACCTTTCATAAAAATCACACCAATATAAGAAGAATGGGTATTGTTAATTAAAATTATTGTTTTTTAGGGTGTGTCTAAAAAATCGCTTCGCGGGTTAGCATCGGTTCGCTTCGTATATGTTTTTCTGATGTGCGGTTCCCTCCCGTATGGAGCCTCCCCTTCCGCATGGCACTGGAAATATTGATAAAACGCTCACAACATTGATGCTAACCTTCATTTTTTAGACACACCCTTGTTTTTACTTCTTAACTTTGCTGGCTTTGTACATGCTAAAGGACAAATATCCAGCAACAACAATCGCAATATAGCTGAAATACAATGGAACGTTAAAATTGCCGATATTAGCTTCCCAGCCGAATACTGATCTCAACAAATGAAGAAAGCCAATAATACCAAAAATAATTG
>Ga0114945_10002793_pt1 | contig 10064 bp, 9 predicted proteins | sample OV2TP3_FD_87194 | JGI IMG/M metagenome (GOLD analysis project Ga0114945, IMG submission 87194) | Hot spring microbial communities from Beatty, Nevada to study Microbial Dark Matter (Phase II) - OV2 TP3 | ecosystem: Environmental > Aquatic > Thermal springs > Hot (42-90C) | place: USA: Beatty... | reverse complement strand
CGGTCATCTGCAGGGCCTCGGCCGCCTCCGGCGCCTTCTTGCGGTCCTTCCACAAAATGGCGGCGCAGCCTTCCGGCGAAATGACCGAGTAGTAGGCGTTCTCGAGGACGCAGATGCGGTCGCCGATGCCGATGCCCAGCGCCCCGCCCGAACCCCCCTCCCCGATCACGATGCACAGGATGGGGACGGCCACCTGCACCATCGCCCGGAGATTGAAGGCAATCGAGTGGGCCTGACCGCGCTCCTCGGCGCCGATGCCCGGATAGGCGCCCGGCGTGTCAATCAGGATCAGGATGGGCAGATGGAACTTCTCCGCCAGCTGCATGAGGCGCAGGGCCTTGCGGTAGCCCTCCGGGTGGGCGGAGCCGAAGTTGCGCCTCAGGTTTTCCTTGGTATCCCGCCCCTTCTGGTGGCCGAGGACCATGACGGGCCGGCCGTCCAAGCGGGCGAGGCCGCCGAGCAGGGCCTTGTCGTCGCCGTAGAGCCGGTCGCCGTGCAGCTCGAGAAAATCGGTCAGGATGGCGCGGATGTAGTCGAGGGTGTAGGGCCGCTGGGGATGGCGCGCCAGCTGCACGCGCTGCCAGGCGGTGAGGCCGCTGTACAACTGGCGCCGGAGCTGCTCCAGCTTCTCTTCCAGCGCGGCGATCTCCGGCTGGAGGCTCACCTTGCCGCCGGCGGAGAGCTTTCTCATCTCCTGGATGCGAGCCTCGAGTTCCGCTATGGGTTTTTCAAAGTCCAAGTAGGTGCCGTTCATTTTTACTCGACGATCGCCACTTCGGTGCCGAGCGGCACGATGGTGAAGAGCTCCTCCACGTCAGCATTGGCCATCCGCACACAGCCGGCGGTGACGGCCTGGCCCAGGGTCGCCGGTTCGGTCGTGCCGTGGATGCCGTAGCCAGCCTGCGACAGGCCGAGCCACCGCGTCCCCAGGATGTTCTCCGGGCTGTTGGCGGGGACCACCGCGCCGACCTTGTACCACGGCGGATCGGGCACCTTGTTGACGATGGTGAAGGTGCCCAACGGGGTGGTACGATGGGTGCCGGTGGAGACCTGGTACGTCTTGAAGGGCTCGCCGTTGGCGTGCAGAATCAGGGTATTCGCGGAGCAATCCACGACGATGGTGAAGGCCGCGTTGGTCACTTTGAGTTTGCGCCCGGGCAGGATGAGGTCGCTGGAGAGCTGGTTGGCGCGCTTGAGCAGCTCCACCGTCGTGTGAAACCGCTTCGCGATCGCGCCCAGGGTGTCGCCGGGTTGAATGGTGTAGGTGGTGTCGAGGGCAGTGATCGTCGGAGAAAAGAGGTTCTCCAGGTGACGATGTTGCAGGGCGGCCTGCGCCTCCTCCTGCGCCCTCAGGCGGCGCTGGTGCGTCACCTGGTGCTGCCATGCCGCCCAGCCGACGGTGCCCAGGGCCGCCACCCCGACGACGCTGATCGCCATGACCACCTGGCGATGGACTGTCCTCATCGCTGCCCCCCTCCCCTATCGATACCGCACGACCGCGACGAGAAACCCGACCACCATGCCGGCGATCACCTGCACCGGCGTGTGGCCGAGGAATTCCTTGAGTTTCTCCTCGGGTTTGATGGGGCGCTGGAAGTAGATGTCCTCTAACAGCCGATTGAGCATCTGAGCCTGCCGGCCGGCCGCGCGGCGCACGCCCTGCGAGTCAAAGGCGATGATGAGCATCACGACTAACGCGATGGCGAAGATGACGCCGTCGAACCCGGACTCGATGCCCACGGCCGTGGCCAGCGCCGTCACCCCGGCCGCGTGGGAGCTGGGCATGCCGCCGGTCCAGATGAGCCATTTGAAGTCAAACCGGCGGTAGCGGGCCACCCCCGTCGCCACCTTGATGCCCTGGGAGACGACCCACGAGATGATGACGGTCCAGAACACCCGATTCTGACTGAATTCCTGCAGCCACACACCCATGGACGGCGGCTACTTCTTCGCGGCGGGCTTGGCGGCCGATGGCGCCCCGGCGTGGGGCTCGTCGGCTGGGATCGGCTGGGCAGGAGCGGCGGGGGACGGCGTACCGCCGGCAGACTCATAGGGCAGGACACGCACGCGGAACCTGGCCGGGCCGATCGTCGGCACGCCCGATTGAATGACGAAGCCGCGATTGCCGCTGACCGCGTGGTCGGGACGCGGCGGAACCGGCGCGCCGGGAGCGTGCGTCTGAGCGGCGGCGCCCGGGCCGGCCTCGCGCAGGCGGCGCTGGAGGGCCTGCATGGCGGCGGTGAGCTCATCGAGGGAATGGAGCCGTGCATCGAGCGCGTTGCGCTGCGCCGTGAGTTCGGCGACCTGCGTCTTGAGGGTGGCGTTGGTTTTCTCCAGCGCCGCGCGAGCCTTGACGGCCTGAGCGGCTTCCTGCGTCAGGCGGTCGGTCTGCTCTTCGAGGGAACCGATCCGGTCGGTCAGCGTCGCCTTTTCGGCCAGGGTCGCCTGCAGGTTGTTCTGCGACGTAACCAGCTCCGCCTCGACCTGGGCCCGGGCCCGCTCCACCTCGGCGAGCGATTGCTGGGCCTCGGTCAGGCGCGCCGTCAGCCGCTCCCGCTCACGCAGGAGGGCGGCGTACTGCCACCCCGCGTACACGGCGATGGCGACCGCGCCCGCGACCATGACGCCCGTGACCAGTCGTTGCAGATTCATCGGCTCCCGCTCCTCGCCTGATGGCTGTGGGTTCTGCTCAGGTATTCTACTCGCCAGCGCACGCTCCTGCAATGGTCAGCTGCGCGGCGGCTCTCCTGTGCCGGCGCGGGAACGCTGGGCTTCGCCGGTCGACCGGACCTGCCGGAGGATGACATCGAGCTCGTCACGGCTGTCGGCGACACGGCGCACCTCCTCCAGGCCCACCAGCCCCGCTTCATAGAGCCGCACCAGCGACTGCGTAAAGGTCTGCATCCCGTAGAGCGCCCCCTCCTGGATGAAGCTCGAAATCTCGTGCAGCTTCCACTCCCGAATCAGCTCCCGGATGGTCGGAGTCACCACGAGGGTCTCGTAGGCCGGGATCCGGCCCTGCCCGTCGAGCCGCGGCAGCAGGCGCAGGGAGATGACCCCCCGCAGGAGCAATGAGAGCTGGAGGCGGATCTCGTTGTGGTTGTGCGGGGGGAAGAAGTTGAGCATCCGCTCGAGGGTATTGGTGGCGTTGATCGTGTGCAGGCAGCCGATGACCAGATGGCCGGTTTCGGCCGCCGCCAGCACCTGGGCCATCGTCGGCTGGTCGCGGATGTCGCTTAAGTACAGCACGTCCGCGGCCTGACGCATAATACTGCGCAGCGCCTCGGGAAAGGAGTTGGTATCCAGCCCGACCTCGCGCTGGGTGATCATGGATTGCACGTCGGCCACGACGAACTCGATCGGGTCCTCGACGGTCACAATGTGCTTGGCCGCGTGGTGATTGAGGTAGTTGAGGATGGCGGCCGCCGTCGTGGATTTGCCGCTGCCGGTTGCACCGGTGATGAGGACCAGCCCCCGCGGGGCCGTCGCCCACTCCACCAGCAGCTTCGCCGGCAGGTGCAGCTCCTCGAAACTCTGGACCGCCTGGCGGACCCAGCGCAGGACCAGCATGTACTGGCCGCGCTGGAGCAGCGCGTTCACCCGAAACCGGCCCAGCTTGTCGCGATAGACGGCAAAATTCAGCTCCGGCGTCCGCTGGAACTGGGCCAGGCGCTCCTCACCCATGAGGCTGCGCGCGGCCTGCTCCACGAAGGCCGGGGTCAAAGCGGCCTCGTCGATGGACACCAACTGACCGTCGATGCGGACCATGGGGCGGCAGCCCGGTTTGAGGTAGAGGTCGGACGCCCGCCGCTCGACGGCACGCTCGAGGTACTCGTCAATCACCGCAGCTCCTGACGGCGCACGCCGGCCTTGACGCCTGCTGCGCCCTGTGGTATCAGTAGATGTTTCAAAAACTGCAAGTGACGATTACTGTTTCAACAATCCCTGCGCAGGACCGTGTGGCTTTAGTATAGGCCAAGTGCGCGGCGTAGGCAAGCGGAAGTGCCGGAGGATCGGATGTTAGCACGGGTGATCTCCGCCACGCTCCTCGGCATTGAGGCGTACCGCGTCGACCTGGAAGTGGACGTGACGCCCGGGCTGCCTACCATGACCATCGTGGGGCTGCCGGATGCCGGGATTAAGGAAAGCCGCGACCGGGTGCGCGCGGCCATCAAGAACAGCGGCTGCGCGTTTCCGCTGGGCCGGATCACCGTCAATCTGGCCCCGGCCAGCGTGAAGAAGGCGGGGCCGGCCTTCGATCTGCCCATCGCGGTGGGGATTCTGGCCGCCTCCGGCCAGTGCGTGCCGGACCGGCTGGCGCGGCTCGCCCTGGTCGGGGAGCTCGCCCTCGACGGCACCGTGCGGCCGGTGCGGGGCTTGCTGCCGATGGCCTTGCATTTGCGGCGGCGCCGGGTGCCCGGCCTCGTGGTGCCGACGGCGAATGGGCCGGAGGCGGCTGTCGTCGGTGGGCTGGCCGTCCATCCGGTCCAGCATCTGCGGGACGTCCTCTGTCTCCTCGATACCGATGCCGAGCCTGCGGCCCTGCGCCTGAGCCTGCGGCAGGCCCGGCCCCGGTCCCGCCGAGGCGCCGAACTGGACTTCGCTGAGGTCCGCGGCCAGGCCTACGCGAAACGCGCCCTGGAAATCGCCGCGGCAGGCCACCACAACTGCTTGATGATCGGCCCACCCGGCAGCGGCAAGACGATGCTCGCGCAGCGCCTGGCCTCGATCCTGCCCGACCTCACCAGGGAGGAGGCGATCGAAACGAGCGCCATCCACAGCGTCGCCGGGTGGCTCGGGGATGCGGCGGCCCTCCTGACGTTGCGGCCGTTCCGTGCCCCGCATCACACCGCCAGCGCGGTGGCCGTCGTGGGGGGCGGCACCGTCCCCCGCCCGGGCGAGATCTCACTGGCCCACCACGGTGTCTTATTCCTCGATGAGCTGCCCGAGTTCCACCGCGATGTCCTGGCGGCGCTGCGCCAGCCGCTGGAGGAGGGCCGGGTCACCGTGGCGCGGGCGCAGACGGTCGTGCGCTACCCGGCCCGCTTCCTGCTGATTGCCGCCATGAACCCCTGCCCCTGCGGCTATGTGACCGATCCACGGCGGCGCTGTTCCTGCTCGACCCTCCAGCTCCGGCAGTATCTGGCCAAACTGTCCGGCCCCCTGCTCGACCGCATCGATCTGCAGGTCGAAGTGCCCCGCGTCGCCACCGCGCTCTTATCGACGGACGGCTCCGAGGAGCCCTCGACGGCCATCCGCCGACGGGTCCAGCAGGCGCGGCGGATCCAACGCCGGCGCATCCGCCGTCCGGGCTTCACCTGCAACGCGCTGCTGTGCGGCCGCGAGCTCGCCACACACTGCCGTCTTGACGGGACCGGTGCCGCGCTCCTGCGCCAGGCGCTGGACGAGTGGAGCCTCAGCGCCCGGGCCCGCGATAAGGTCCTGCGTGTCGCGCGCACCATCGCCGATTTGGCCGGTGCCGAGCAGATCGGCGCCGAGCATCTGCGCGAGGCCCTCCAGTATCGCAGCCTCGACCGGACGTGGGGACTCTAGACAGTCTTGAGCGGCCTGTCCCGGTCTGGTACAATGACCGCCATGAGACGCAGGGGCTGGTGGCTGGCGGTGCTGCTGATGGGCGCGTGGACGCTGCGCGGGTGGGCCGCCGAGCCGCCTGCCTCCACCGAGGCCACCCAGTATGACGTGGCACGGCTGGAAGCCCTCTTGGATGAGGTGGACCGCCTCGACCGCGAGATCGAAGGACTCAAAAAACAGCGGCTCTCCGCCGACCAACAGACCAGCCGCCGCGCGGAGCTCGCCGCCGAGATCGAAACGCTGCTGCCGGCCTTTCCCAAACTCCGGCAGGAGTGGCGCCGCCGCCAGACCGTCCAGCGGTCGCAGGCGATGGAAGAGCGGCTCGACCGGCACCGCAAGCGCCACGATGCGGTGCTGGAACGCGACGCCATCAATACCCGGCTCAAGCGATAGTCCCTGCGCCGTGACCGTCCCCCGCCTGACGTTGGCCGCGTGGCTGGTGTTAGGGCTGGCCGTCACGCCAGCCGCCGCCGCCCCGACACCCAAAGTCCAGTCCACCGAACCCTCCACCGGCACCGAGCGCCTGCCCACCCACGGCCTGCCGACCAAAGAACAGCTGCTCGCGGTCCTGCAGCAGCGCGCTGAGGATGCCATCGAGGCCCGCAAGGCCCAGGCGCCCAAGCCCTTTGAAATCACCACCTCCCTCGTCCATGGCTATGAGAACAATGTCAACCTCGACGCCACGCGCACGGGGGACCACTACATCGAGGAAAGCGCCGGCTTCTTCCTCCGGCCGCAGGTCAGGCCCTGGCTCAGCCTCGAGGGCTCCTACCAGGCGCGGAACACCCACTTCACGGAATTCCGCGACAGCAACACCTGGTCGAACACCCTCGGCACCCTGGTGCGCTGGACGCCGCACACCACCCTCAGCCTGGATGCTGGCTACGAGTATGAGATCTTCAACTACCCCTTCGACACCTCGAACAGCTTCACCGACCACCGGCTGACGACCACCCTGCGCCACATTCTCAGCCCCCTCGTCTTCCACGAGGCCTCCTGGAGCGTGCTGCTGCGCAGCTATGACACCCGCAAGGCCCTCGACCCCAGCGCCGTGGAAACGCCCAACGTCCGCGAGGACCAGCGCCACACCGTCGCGTATGACCTCGGGCTGCTGTTAGGCGAGACGGTCGTCCGGCTCCGGCAGGAGTTCTTCGAAAACCTCTCCAATGAGGGCTTTGAGGATTTCTACGACTGGCAGGACTACCGGGCGCGGCTCACGGCCAGCCGGGCCTTCTTCGAGCGGTGGCTGGCCACCGGCAGCGTCTCGTTCGAGCGCCGCAACTACGCCGACCGCACCGTGCCCAACGAGGAGATCGCCGAGAAGGACGACCTCACGACGCTGAGCTGCTCCCTCATCTACGAGCTGTCGAAGGATTGGAGTGTCGCCTACACCTGGCTCTGGCGGGAACAGCATTCCAACGACCGGCGGCTGGACTTCAACGACACGATCAACCAGTGGGGATTCTACGGACGGTTTTAGGCGGGGTTCTGCTTGACGAGTAAACTGACGCGGACGATCTGCTCAAGATAGTCAATGTCCACCGGCTTGACGACGAATTCGAAGGCCCCTTCCGCAAAGAGGTGGTCGGCCCCCTGGTAGTAGGGATAGCCGGTCACCACCACGACCGCGGCCTCCGGGGCCACGGCGCGAATCTCCTTCAGCACGGAGACCCCATCCATCACTGGCATCTTCAGGTCCAACAGCACCAAATTCACCTTCGGATGCGCCTGGACATACGTTAACGCCTCCTGACCGTTGGAGGCCTCCGCAATCTCGCGCACGCCCAGCGAGGAGAGGAACTTCTTCAGGAAGAACCGGATGGAGCCCTCATCGTCCACGACGAGGACGGACTTCTTCGTGAGGGCTGAATGGTCAATGGTTGTCGGGGCCGGTGTGGTCATGAGAGGATTATGGCTTGCCGTTGTTGCCGCTGTTGCCTGGGCCACCGGGGGCTTGCCCAGGAGGACTGGCTGGCGTATTGACGACCGCCCCAGAACCTGGGGTCACGGTGACGCCCGTTGGACTCGACGTAATGCCGGAGGGCGTGGTCACCAAAGCTGAAGTCACCTTGATCAAGCCGCCCTCAAACCGCACGCGCGCGGCCTGCACCAGCGCGCCGTGGCGGCGGTCCACCGCACCGATAGCGGCGATGCTCTTGCGATCCTCGAGCCGGCGCGCCAGGTCCTGGCCGTTGTCAGCTTTGGCCAGACGCCGGCCGTCATCCTTGACAGGTTCGATGGAGGGTTTAAAGTTCGCCAGCGCGGCCAGCCGCTGGTGAACCTCAGCTTCTTCCAGCTTGGACCGCAGAATCTCCGCAGCCCGGGGCTGGTCAAAATGGGTAGGTTCAGGCAGGTCAAAGGAGACCCGGTCCACGGTCTCTGCCAGGATGTCCGGCAGCTGCCGGGCCATCTCGTCCGCGAGGTCCTGATTGCCCATCGCGGCAAGCGCCCGCTCGGTCTCCAGGCGCAGCTGCAGAATCTCGGTGGCCGTGTCCTGCGCAAACGACAGACCTCCCCCTACGCCTACCAGGAGGAGGCTGAGCAAGAGGATCGGGATTCCCCGCACTGCCATCTTCGGCATTGGCTCTCCAAACAAAAAACCCGCAAGCGCTGACGCAGGCTACGGGTTCGTTCTTCAACTCTGGCAACTGGCTGCCATACCCTTGCGGGCGTAGGCCCTGTAGCTTTGCGTCGCCAGCTTTCGCTGGCTTTGCCCTGATGCACGTCCTATTTCGTTGTCACCAAGACTATACCAGAAGTTCCCGGGAAATGCAAATCTATTTTTTCACGGGCTGGTTCAGGCGGCAGGCGTGAGGGGCAGAACGACGGTCACGGTCGTCCCCTGGCCCACCCGGCTGGTGAGCTCAATCTTGCCTTGGTGGCGCTGGATGATGCCGTAGGAGACCGAGAGGCCCAGGCCGGTCCCCTGGCCAGGCTCCTTAGTGGTGAAAAACGGGTCGAAGACCTTGGCGAGGTGCTCCGGGGCGATGCCGAGGCCTGTGTCCTTAAAGGCCACCCGCACCCAGCCGTCCGCCTGCTGGGTGGCGACCGTGAGCGTGCCGCCGCCGGCCATGGCCTGCACGGCGTTGACCAGGATGTTGACGAAGACCTGCGTAATCTGCTGGGGGTCAATCGGCACCTCGGAGAGCCCGGTGGCGTAGGCGCGCTCGATGCGGACGTTCGAGAGGCTCGCCTGGTGGCCCACTAACTTGAGGCTGTCCTCAACAAGGCGGTGGATGTCCACCGGCGTGCGTGTCGTGGGCTTCATGCGGGCGAAATCTAACAGGTTGGCCACGATGGTTTTACTGCGAAAGGCTTCACGGGAAAGCACCTCCAGCAGTTCCTGCAGCTCCTTGATCAGATCCGGCGAGCTCTCGCCCTGCTTGAGCAGGCGCATCGAGAGCTGGGCGTTGCCCATGATCGCCATCAAGGGGTTGTTGAGCTCGTGGGCCACGCCGGCCGCCAGCTGGCCGATGGAGGCGAGCTTCTCCTGCTGGATCAACTGCTGCTGGGCCGCCTCCAAGGCCTTGGTCCGCTCGCGGACCTTCTCCTCCAGCGTTTCGTTCAACTGCTGCAGCTCGCGATGGGAGCCTTCGAGCTGCTCCACCATCTCGTTGAAGGCCCGGCCCAGCTGGGCAATCTCATCATGGCCGCGGATCCGGCTGCGGTGGGAGAGATCCCCTGCGCCGATGCGCTGCGTGTCTGCCACGAGGAGCCGCACCGGCCGGGTGATGGAGCGCGACATCACCAGCGCCACCGCCAGGCCCAGGGCCAGCACCAGCGCCCCCACCGTGGAGACGGCGGTCTGGATCTGATAGACGAGCTGCATCTCGATCGGCCGCAGGATTCTCACGCTGACCGGGGGCTGCAGTTGGAATGCGCCGGGCAGCGCGGTGTCGAGGAGCATCATCGGTCCGCGGGGGGCCGGCACTTCCTGCGCGGCGCCCGGGGCCAGGCTCCGCTCGGCGAGGCCCTTGGGCCACGTCGTGGTCGCCAGCCATTCCTCCTGCCAGGCGAAGCGCACCTCGGCGTCCGTCACCTCGTTGAGGCGGGCCATCCAGGGCTCCGCGAGGATGATGCCCAGCACGACGGCGCCCATGAGGGGGACGTCGGGCTTGGAGATGACCGGCGCGCCGGCGGCCATCATCCACAGATCACCGATGAGAAAGATGCCGGACGCCTCCTGCCCGGCGAGGAGGCGCTCCACGAGCGGGTGGGTGTGCCAGTCGCTGCCGGAGGCGATGCGATCGTCCGTGCTGGTGAGGACCCGTCCGCTCGGGTCGGCCGCCCATAGCACCTGCGCCGCGCCGGTGCGGCGCACCTCGTCGAGCAGCGGCAGCAGGTGGTCCGGATGGTCGGTGAAGCCGTCGTGGAGGCTGGGCAGCTGTGCAAGCAGGCGGGCGCGGTTCAGGAGGCGTTCCTGATATTGGTCGAGCGTGGAGCGGAAGAGGGCCGCGCTCTGCTGCAGCTTG
>Ga0114945_10002792_pt1 | contig 10069 bp, 4 predicted proteins | sample OV2TP3_FD_87194 | JGI IMG/M metagenome (GOLD analysis project Ga0114945, IMG submission 87194) | Hot spring microbial communities from Beatty, Nevada to study Microbial Dark Matter (Phase II) - OV2 TP3 | ecosystem: Environmental > Aquatic > Thermal springs > Hot (42-90C) | place: USA: Beatty... | reverse complement strand
GAGGGCAGGCGCTGGGCGCTTCTCTTCCTCGGACGATTGAGTAGGAAGGGCATCCCTATGCCCGGGTTCGCTCAGGTACGCCAGCATAATCTGTTGCTGCACTTCCAGGAACCGGCTCATCAGCCGCTGGTGTTGAAGGATGACCTGGGCGGCCTCATCTCCGTGCCCAACGGCTGCTTCTTGAGACTCAGTTATCGGCGCGCGTCCGGCGCGAACTGCCGCCGATTCGGACGCGTGTGCTGGCGGCGCTTCCTCCTCCGCGGGCAGGCGAGTTGTCTCTGGGGCCGGCGCCGAAGGCCGGATATGTTCGTCGGCTAACTTTACCTGGAGAGGAGTCGCGGTCGTTGCCTGAGGAAGGGCATCCCTATGCCCGGCCCCATGCCCGGTCTCATCCTGCCACCGTCGGGCGCGACCGCCGTTGACCAGCCAGGTCATCGGACTGAGCCTCGCTCGCTCTGGCGACTCGTACGGACGGCTGAGGTTGAGGCGCGTCACTTCCCGGCCCTCGTAGAGCGGGTCAAGGCGTAAGGGCACGCCGTAGGCCGCCAACTGCCCCAACGCCTTTTGCAGAGCCGTCAGCCCAGAACTGCCGGGTTGATCAATCGCGACGACCCGATAAGTAGGAAGGGCATCCCCATGCCCGGCCTCGTCAGGATGGGCATCCCCATGCCCGGCCTCGTCAGGATGGGCATCCCCATGCCCGGCCTTGGCGGCCAGGATTTGGCTGACCAGGCCGCTGAGGACGTTGCGCGGCCCCACCTCGACGAAGAGGCGCGCGCCGGCCTCGTACATCGCTTCGACTTCGCGTTGAAACTCAACCGGGCGGATCAGATGTTCGGAGAGGGCGCCGCGAATCGCCTCCGGTTGGGAGGGATAGGGCTGGCCCGTGTCGTTGGAGAACACCTCCAGCGCCGGAGGTCTAAATTCGATCGTCTTCAGGAATTGCTCCAGGCGTTCACTGGCCGGAGCGACCAGCGGCGAGTGGAAAGCGCACGCCACCGGCAGGACCTGCGCCCGAATCCCCTGGGACTGAAAATGCTGGACGGCCAGTTCCACTTCGGCCCGCGGCCCGGAAATGACGGTTTGTTGCGGGGAGTTCAGGTTCGCCAGGGTCAGGGCCTGTCCTGGGCCGCGTTGTAGGGTGGGAATGCTCGCCAATCCTGTCAGAACGGCCTCGCGCCCGGCGGCGATGGCGGCCATCGTTCCTGAGTCCGGGCCAGTCGCTTCGGCCATGAACTGGCCGCGGGCCTCGGAGAGGATCAACAGATCCCGGTCGCTGATGACGCCCGCCTCACACAGGGCGACCAGCTCGCCGTAACTATGTCCGGCGGCGACGTCAGGACGCACTCCGAACGCCTTGAATAAGCGGCTCAACGCCAGGCCGGCCGCGCCCAGGGCGGGTTGAGCAACCCGCGTAGCGGTCAGGGCCTGCTGATGAGCCTGGGCCTCATCTTCAGTGTAGGCGGGTATCGGGAAAATGTAATCGCCGAGCGGCCTGGGCAGAACATCTCGCAGGACGTGATTGGCTTGCTCGAAGCAGGCGAGGACTTGCGGGAACTGCAAAGCCAGGTCGCGCAGCATATGCGGGTATTGAGACCCCTGACCGGGAAACAAGAAGGCGATTTTTCCCAGGCCCCCGGTAGCAGGAAGGGCATTCCCATGCCCGGCCTCGGCGCAGTAAACGCCTGTGGGATCATGGAGGTTCGCCTCACCCGCCATTAGCCGCGCCCGCGCCCGATCCAGTTTCTGCTTCAGATCGTCGAGCGACGTGGCGACGACGGCCAGACATAGGCCGGCCGGTTGGTTGACCTCCAGGGACTGCTGATAATTGAGATAAGAACTGTACGCTAAATCGCGCAGTCGGGGTTGATCGCCGGATGCCAACCACTTCTCAAGTTGGTTGATCTCGTTCACCAGGCTGGCGCGGTCTGGACTACGCCAGACCAGCAACTCGGCCGGCCAGGTCTGGCGGCTCGCCTGGGGAGGGGCAGCATGGCCCCGGTATTCTTCCAGTACCACGTGAGCGTTCGTGCCGCCGAAGCCAAAGGCGCTCACCCCTGCCCTCCGCGCCTGATTCGCCGAAGCCGTTAGCCAGGGGCGCGCCTGGTTGTTGACGTAGAAAGGCGTCTCGGGGAAGTTAATCTTGGGGTTGGGTTGATCTACGAGTGTGGGAGGCAGCGCCCGGTGATGGAGGGCCAGGGCGACCTTGATCAGCCCCGCCAGGCCGGCAGTGCTTTTGGTGTGGCCAATCATGGATTTCACCGAGCCAAGAGCGCAGCTCTGCCCCCTGAAGGCGCGAAGCGTCTTCGACCGCTCCGCGCGAGCGGGCTGGAACAACTCGCAGAGGGCTTCCACTTCCGCCGGGTCGCCGACCCGTGTGCCTGTACCGTGTGCTTCGATCAGGCCGACCGTATCGGGCGGGAAACCCGCCTGGGCATAAGCCCGGCGCAAAGCCCGCAGTTGCCCCGCCGGTCGAGGCGCAGTGAGGCTCTTGTCTCGGCCATCACTGGAAGCGCCGATCCCCTGAATAATAGCGTAGATGCGGTCGCCGTCGCGTTCGGCATCTTCCAGCCGCTTGAGGATCACCACGGCCAGGCCTTCGCTGATGGCTATGCCATCGGCATTGGCGTCGAAGGGGCGGCAGCGCCCGGAAGGCGAAAGCGCCTGCGTCTTACTGAAAGCCAGGAAGGCAAAGGGGCTTTGAACCGTGTCCCCTGCGCCGACGATGGCCATGTCGGCGCGGCGCGTCTCCAGGTCCTTGATCGCGACGTCGAGCGCGACCAGGGAAGAGGCGCAGGCCGCATCCACCGTGAAATTCGGCCCGCCCAGGTCGAACCGATTAGCGATCCGGCCTGCGACCACGTTCAGCAGAATGCCGGGGAAGGAATCCTCGGTCCACTCCGGCAGCCTCTCAGAGAGTCGGGAGATGACTGTCCCTGAACCTGCGTCAGCCTCCAGGAAATGCGGCAGGTAAGAGCGGAACCCATAGAGATAGCCCAGGTCTCCGAGGCCTCCGCCCACGCCCACGATAATCGAGGTGCGTTCACGTGGAAATGGCCGGTCCAGATAACCGGCGTCGGCCAGGCCGGCGCGCACCGTCTCCAGCATCAGTAATTGGAGCGGCTCAATCGAGGGGACCGAGTTTGGCGGCATGCCGTAGTCGAGCGGATTGAAAGGCACTGCTTCGATAAAGCCGCCCCACCGCGAATAAATCTTGTCCCGGGCGGCCCGGTCTGAATCAAAGTAGCGTTGCCAATCCCAGCGGTCCGCAGGCACTTCGACGATGGCGTCGGTTTTATTGAGGATGTTATCCCAGTAAGCCCGCACGTTAGCCGCGCCCGGCAAGAGGCCCGCCATGCCCACAATCGCAATGCGCGTTGGGGCGACGGTCGCCGGCTCAACCGCCAGGCTGGCTTGCTCAACCGTGGAGACGGGCATCCCCATGCCCGCCAACCTGGCCGACCCCTGGATCGAAACTTCCCGGTGAAGGTCTTCCAGGGAGCATACCTGGTCGCGCAAGGCTGCTACCTGGCCGATCATGTACATGCCCTGTTCGCGCTGGGCCGTTTCGTCCACCACGATGTATTTAGGCGCGGCCGGGTCCTGGCCGTAGCGAGGGTGGCGGGCGATGCCCTTGGTGGCGAGGCGCAGCCGTCCCAGGTTCAGGGCCTCCAGCGCTTCGCGCAAGCGTTCGCCCGTGACGTCGTCTTGCTGGAGACGCCGCTTGTGCTCGGCAAAGGTTTGGGTGAACGGCGTCGGCAGGCAGCGGGTCGCGTGACCGGGGCCGGATTCCAAGAGGACGGTCTGTTGACTGTGCAAGGCCTCCGCCTGGTAAGCCGGCGTGATGGCGCCGCTGGCCACCGCCTCGCGCGTAAAGAGGTAGGCCGTGCCCATCAGCCCACCCAGGCGGACGCCGCGCTCGGCCAGTGGGGCGGCCAGGACCGAAACCATAGCGGCCGACACCGCATCGTGAATCCCGCCGGCGAAGAGGACGTGAAAATCTTGCGGCGCGAAGCCTTCCCGGCTCGCGGCCAGGTGTTCCAGCAGGACGTCCATCATGGTCTCCCAGAGGACGAAACTGGAACGAGGGCCAACGTGGCCGCCGCATTCCCGGCCTTCGAAGACGAAGCGTTTAGCGCCTTGAGCCAGGAACATTCGCAGCAGGCCCGGCGACGGCGCGTGAAGGTAGGTCGGAATGCCTTCCTGCTCTAACCGGATCGCCTGGTCGGGACGCCCTCCAGCAATAAGGGCGAACGTCGGGTGAACCAGCCGAATGGCCTCGAGCTGTTCCTGGCGCACGTCGGGTGGGACAAAGCCCAGGATGCCCACCCCCCAGGGATGTTCGCCGAGTTGCCGGCGTGTCTCTTCTAAGAGCGACACAACTTCCGCCTTCCGCATCAGGGCGAGGGCCAGGAACGGCAGGCCGCCAGCCTTCGCTACTTCCAGCGCAAAGGCTGGCCTGTCACTCACGCGCGTCATCGGCCCCTGAACAATGGGATAGCGCGTCCCGTGCGACTGGGCGAGCGGCGCGCCTTGATCGAGAGGGCGGAGTCTTTGAGCCGTTTCGACGTGGGTTTCAATGGCGCTGCGGATGGCCGACAGGACGCCGCTCACGGTGACAAAACGGCGCGCGAGCGGCGCGGCCAGGGCGGCTTCCTGGCCCAACGGCCAAACGACTTGGTCCGCCACACGCCGGCTGATCGTCCCCCGCCAGGCCTGCCTCTTCTCTTCGACGGAGAGTTGAGCATTGACCAGGGCCTCGCCTTCGCGGCGCAGCGCCTCCACCGCGCTCAAACCCGGCCTGAAGTAAACCCGGAAGCACTCGCCCAGTTCGCCGCCCAGGCAAGTGGTTTCGCTGCCGTCCATCGCGGCGATTAGGTCCCGAAAGCGTGCGGGCAGGGTCGTTTCGCGCGTCAGCGCCAACTGTGCGTCCAGAACAACGCCCGCCGCCCCAGCGGCATAACATGCGGCGGCTGTGTGCAGCCCGATCCCGCCCTGGGCGTAAACGGGCAGGCGCAAATGTTTCAGGAGTTGTTGCAGAAGGACGAACGTCGTTTCCTCGCCGACGTAGCCTCCCGCTTCGTGCCCCTTGGCGATAACCCCGTCTACGCCCAGTTGTTCTCCTAAGCGGGCCTCGGCGAGGCTGGTCGCCTCCAGCAGCACCCGCCGGTTTTTCTGATGAATGATCTCAACCTGTTGTCTGAGGGGGTCAGGCGCAGGGCGAGTCAGCAGAATACAGGTTAAGTGTTCAGGGGCCTGAGCCAGGAGCGAGGCCAGGAGCTCTCCTTGCCGGCAGTTTAATTTAAGGCCATAGGGGTTGTTGGCCAGGCGGGCCAGTCGGTCTGCCGCCTGATGGGCGGCCTGAGCATCGGCAACGTATTCGAGGTCTAAGAGACCCAGTTCACCCGCCCGGCTGGCAGCGATGGCGAATGCGGGATCCGGCAGGCCGGGAGGTGTTAAGACAATCTGGCGAAATTCGCGCACCAACTTTCGCACCACTACAGCATCCTTTCCCAGTCCACCTTGGGCTTCACAGTTATCTAAGGGGTCGCGTTCCTTACACTCGTGCGTGTCCAAAGATCCGCCCCTGAGGGATTTCTACTTCATCGAACGCCGAAGTCCCCCTGAAAGGCGCGGCCAGACCGTTGAGCAGGCGATTGCCGCCGAAGCCGAGGCGAGCACGGCGGCTGTTGTCACAGAGGCGGCCGCCCAGTTTAGCTATATCTTAGCACAAATCAGGCAGCGAACCAGTAGATAGACTCATCTCCTTACTGTAGAAGAAAGATTTGCCCGGAGGTATAGTCCCTTGGTAACGCCCCGCTCAAATGTTCTACGCAAAAATCAGCGCGAAGATAGCCCGCTCATTTCAAAGAGGCGCTGGTTTACTTGGTAAATCGTCTATATGAACAAATAGATACTGCCCGGTTCCAGGTAGAACCCCCTTGACGCGCATTACGTTTTATCCAGGGTAACGGAAGGCGGCTGGCGCCGTTTTTACGAACAGGTCACTCGGCGTATGAGGCTCAGTCATCTCACGGCAAGGGTAGCGGCCTGCATTGCGCTCGAATTCAGCCAGCAGGTGCGCCGACACCTGGCGTTGAAACTCGTAGGCTTCCGCTTCGAACGGCACAGACTCGCCATAGCCGTGAAAGACATAGGCCCAGACGTATTTGGCGTAGAACCGGGCCAGGCCCTCGCGTACGAACTGTTCGACGTGCTTGAGCTCGTGCGCCAGGAACGCCAAACCTGCCGCCGTGTGCGGATCATAACTGTCTATCCGCCGAAAATAGATCGTGTGGCTCAGGGTGATGGCGCCAATCTCCTGGCGCGCGAATAGCCGGCTGCTGAGGAGACGTGGCAGCCCGGTCGCTTCCGCCAGCCGCGCCCGGCTAATGACCCTGGGATCGGCAAACCATTCTGGCCGGGCCAGCATGTTTATCGCGCAGGGAGGCAGATTGACAGGCAGCGTGTTGCTCATAGGGACCACCTTCGGTAGGCTTACACGGTTTCGTTGTCTTCACAGCCGCGCCAGCTGCGCCTGCAGCGCGGGCCGGCGGCTGTACTTCGCTTTCGTGTTCTGCAAATAGGCTTTCCATTCGTCCGTTTGTCCGAGTTCGGCGTAGGCGCGCTTCGCTCGCTTCAGCCATTCCGCGGCGATGGGATAGTTTTTGCTTTTGGCTTCCGCCATCAGGCGCTCGGCGTGCTTGAGGCTGATCTTCACCACCCATTCGGGGCGATGCTTGAGGACGCCCTCGGCGACGGTCTCAGCCACCCGATACCCGGCGTTCCGGCCCTCGGCGACCTGGATGGCTTCGTCCCACTCGGCCTCATAGAGGAGCACTTCGGCCAGGGTCTGAGTGTCTGACGACTGGCGCAGCTTCGCCATGACCTCGGGCCGCAGTTTGTCCCAACCCGGCCCCGCCAGCCGCTGGATGGTTTTATACTTCTCGAGGGAGGCATCTTCGGGGAAGGCGGCCAGCCACGCCTCGAGGGCCGGCTTCGTCCGCCCCTGCGCCTCTTCTACCGGCCCGAGCCACTCTCCCAGGCTCGCCTTCCGGCCGTCGAGTTTCAGGCCGCGTTCGCCAATGGCGATGGCTTCCGCAATCTGGCCCAGTTCGCGCAAACGCTGGGCCATCTGCAGCGCTTCATTGGCGGAGGCCAGATGCTTTTTAGCGTGCGCCACCCCTTCCGCCGTCCGGCCGAGGTCGCACAGTTTGAGCGCGTACCGCAAATGGCGTCCCGCCTTCTGGCACAGGTCAAGGTATTCCTCGATCCGCCCCTGCCGGTCGAGGACATTCAACCTGGCCTCGGTCAGGTCCCCAAAGGCGGCTGAGGCGCCAGACCACTCGTCGCCCGTCTCATCATCCCCCTCAGTCTCTTCCCACTCGTCGTCCCAACTCTCGTCCTCGTCGTCTGCGTCCAGATCGGCGCGGCGCGCCGCACGCCGGGCGGGTCTGGCTGGAGCATCCTCCCAGCCGTGGGCAGCGGCCTGAATCGCCAGGTCAATCGTCTCGTCCATGCCGTAATCTCTCAGCTGACCGGCGATCTTGGTGAGTTTGTCCACCAGCTGCTCGCGTTCCACCGCGCTCAAGTCCAGGCTCAGGATCACCTCCGCCAGCGGCTGGCCCAGTTCGGCGACGAAGCCGCTCATGTAACCATCGGAGTCGTCTATGTACTCGATACCGTGACCGGCCTCTTCGATCAGCGTCACGAGAATGGTCAGCGCGGTTTCGGCGTCGCCCGCGTCGAGGAACTTCATGGCGGTTTCCTGCACGCCGCGCAGCTGGTCGGTCAACCCGCCGACGTGCCAGTAGGCCTCGGACGAGCGCATCCCGTCCAGGCTGTGGAGGAGGCCGAGGATCTGACGGCGATAGATTTCGGCGTCCACCTTTTTGCGCCGGGGTTTTTTAGTTTGGCCGGAGGCGGAGGGCGTCGAGAGGGCCGCCTCGATCCAGTCGTAAAGGTCAGGCTGGTGTTTCAAGAGCGCCGTCACCAGCGCCGCCAGGTCGTCGCGGCTGAGGTCGGTCAGCAGGTCGGCGGGGTCCCGGCGGACGGCGAACTGCTTGGGGTGATGGACGTAGGTGAGCAGGAGAGCGACGATGTGCTTGCAATAGTCGCCATACTCGTAGGGGCAGGAACACCGGGCCTCGCGGATGCCGGCCTCGTCCAGTTCAACCTGCACCCGGTAGAACGGCGCGCTCGCGCCCTCGCAGTCGCCCAGGAAGTGATTCCCCTGCCGGACGGTATTGGAGATCGCGCCGCTGCGATAGTAATCCTGCCCGCGCTCAAAACTCTGCGCCGACGCGCCGGCGCGGATGATTGATTCGGATAACTGTGGGAGGCTCATGAGTCACGCTCCTACGACCACCCGGAGATAGGAATTTCCGCTGAGTGAAAAGTGAGCGGATACCGAAGTATAGGACGAATCCCGATTGCAGACAAAACGCCAAAGCGCCTGGGAGGAAGCCTTGGCGCCAATCTTATTTTGAATCTCATTTTCGCTGCTGGGCGCCGTTAAGGTCTCGCCTCTCCTGAGTTTCCGGCGGCAGGTGGGGGGCAGGCGGGCCGGCCGCCTCGTCGGCCATTTCCTTCTCTAAATAAGCCCTCAGCCCCTCCAGGCTGGCGAAGCCGCGCCGCTGGTTAGTGTGCACCTCTTCCAGGCTGAAGCGCCAGACGCTCACGGACTGGCTCCGCTCCTCCCAGCAGCGCAACAGATAGGCTCGATGGCGGGGCAGCTTGACGGAGATAGACATCACGTTGCTCGCGTCGCATTCGCCGGCAGGGTTGCGTCATCCCAAGATAGCTGGTCACTTCAGCTCCCACAGCTCAATGTTTTTCATGCGGCACCAGGTGCCATAGTCCTTGTTCGTCCCCGAGATCAGCGTGAGCGCCAGCGCCCCCGAGCCGAACATCTTGTCCACCTTGCTGTAGACCCGTTCGCCGTTGACGAAGAATGTGAACTTGTCGCCCTCGACGACCAGCATCAGCTGCGCTTCACCCGTCGGGATATCCACCTTCCCATAGCTCTTCCCGCCCAGGTCCACGTAGTTGCCCTGGCGGAAGGCCGAGAAGTACACCCAGCCGTCCAACCCGAGGTAGGCCAGGTAGTGGTTGTCTTCGCTCTCTGCGCGGAAGACAAAGCCGCAGCCGGAGTTCCACCAATCGGCCTTGTCGCTGGCGGAACTCCACCAGGCATCCGCGCGGACGACTAAGTCGGCGGGGGCGTAGCCGGTGTCCCAGAAAGTGTAATAGTTGAGCTGCGCCCAGCTGGCGTCGAAATCTTCCAACAGGTGATAGTCGCCTTCGGTCCGGCCCAGGTAGCCGTCCGCGTGCAGTTGTTGGATGACGCCCAGCATAGGCTGGGCCTGCGCGGTGGCTTCGACGATGGCTTGCGCGGTGGCCGCCTGGCGGGTGGCCTGGCGCTGGGCGGCGACCTCGGTGGCGCGCGCCGGCGTGGCCGTGAGGACAAAGGACTGAGTGGCCGTCGCCTCGGCGGCCTGGGTTTCGGCGGCTGCCAGCGCCTCTTGTGTTCGAGCCGCATCGGCGGTCGCCTGGGCCTGGGTCGCCTCGACCACCTGCGCCGTGACGACCAGGTCAGGCGTCGGCGTGCCGGTGGGCGTCGGGGCGCTGGCCGCACAGGCCGTCGCCAGGATCAAAAAGACAATCAGACATGGGTTCAGGTTTCTGTGTGACATCGTTGCCTCCTTAGTGGCTATCTAATTCAGACCCTAAGGGTCTCCGAGACCCTTAGGGTCTTGGGCCTGCGCTTAAAAATCCGGCGGCGGAATGTACCGCCCGTCGTCGGGCTGGCCGGCGTAGTAGGCCAGCACCTGCTGGTAATATTCGATCTCCTCCGGCGGAAAGCCGTGCCGCTCCATGAATGCAAGCTGTTCACTGTAGGCGGCCACTTCGGCCTCCTTGCTTGTCAACCGGCCGGCCGTGGCGAACTGGTGGCAGTGCACGGCCTCGTGAAACAACATTGCGGCGGTCATCTCCACTGACATATCCCCGCGCGCCAGCGCGCGGACGGCGCAGCCGCCTTCGGGCAGCGCGCGCGCCTGCGCCAGGT
>Ga0114945_10002790_pt1 | contig 10074 bp, 7 predicted proteins | sample OV2TP3_FD_87194 | JGI IMG/M metagenome (GOLD analysis project Ga0114945, IMG submission 87194) | Hot spring microbial communities from Beatty, Nevada to study Microbial Dark Matter (Phase II) - OV2 TP3 | ecosystem: Environmental > Aquatic > Thermal springs > Hot (42-90C) | place: USA: Beatty... | reverse complement strand
GCTGCTGATGGCATAAGTGTTTATGGCTACCTCGCCCTCAACCTCTTTCTACCTCGCCCCCCTTGCTCCCCTCTCCTTAGTAAGGGAGAGGGGGGCACCCGCATCAGACGTCTCACGTGAGCTCCCCTCCTCCGACTATAGTCGGAGGAGGGGGCGGGGGTGAGGTACGGGCAGTGGGTGATACATAGACAGGGGTTAGTCGGGGGCGAGGTAATAGAAGATTGTTAATTACTCGTCTGTTCCTCGTCTAATTCCGTTTTCGCTTTTTCTATTTTAAGCAATTGCTCCGGATCAGACGTTATTATCTGATCTTCCGTGTAAGAAGCTATTACCTTTATAGCAGCGTGGCTATTTCCCGCGAAAAACAGCCCCTCCCCTACGGACGACTCAAGTAATAAATATTTTTCCTCGTCTGTAAGGTTGAAAGTATCCTGAACAATACCGACAGACGCGGGCGACTGGCGAAAAAGAAATTGTATAGACGAGTTGGTTACTATCGGCTTGCCATACGACGAAGCGATAAAGTCGGAAACATCCTGGGTGATTGTGGTTAGGCCCAAGTAATATTTTCGCGCCCTTTTGGCTATACTAAAAAGAAACGCCGCGCTGTCTTCGTGCTGCATCATCCACCAGGCCTCATCGATAATCAGGACCCTCTTTTTCAGCTGTTTTCGAATTTCGCCCCAAATATAGTGAAGAATAATGAACATTGCAACCGGGCGCAGTTCCTCTTCCATATCCCTGATATTGAATACAATAAGCTGATTGTCCAGTTTTATATTCGTGTGCTGATTTAAGAATCCGGAATATATGCCCGTCGTATATTTCTTCAGGCGTATCGCGAGCGATTCTCCTCCCTCCATGTTCTGAAGAACGGTTTCAAGGTCTGTTATCAGGGGAGGCGTCAGCTCCGCTATATCCCTGCGATCGGGAGTTATATCCCGCGAAGAGTAAGTTTCTGTGATCGCGGAATCCAGCACCGATTCTTCCTCCGGAGTTATGTCTCCAAGCATTACCTTTAAGAGGCCCATTAACATGATAATGTTTCCGCGCAGTACGTCTGTGGGGTTTTCGTCTTTTCCAACCGGTGGCAAATCAAACGGATTAATATGATGTTCGGAGGTAAGAGAAATATTAAAGAAGCCGCCGCCGACGGTTTCTGAAAGAAAACGATATTCGTTTTCGGGATCAATTACTATTACGTCAATTCCAAGCATCATAGAACGGAGAATTTCAAGTTTTTCCAGATAACTTTTTCCTGAGCCGCTCTTGGCGAATATCACGGAATTCGCGTTTTCCAAAGAAAATCTGTCAAACAAAATCAAGCTGGAGTTATGGCGGTTTATGCCATAGAGTATGCCCTTGTCTGACGTAAGATCAAAAGACACAAACGGAAAAGTTGAAGATAGTGGAGAAGTATTTAAGCTATTATGTATAAGAAGCTCATCGTATCCCACAGGAAGAGAGGAGTTGAACCCGGTTTTTTGCTGATATATGGCGGGCTTAACGTATACCATCCTGGATTCAAGCACGGCACGCAGGTCGTTTTCGATTTTTTCGATTTTCTTGGGAGTATCACCGTATATGGTGATATAAAGTCCAAACTTAAACATTTTTTCCTCGGCTGTCTGGAGTTTGTCTCTTAGATCCTCAATATTTTGATAGGCCGCCTCAAGCACAGGGTCTCTTACAAGCCCCTTTTCTTCCCGTTCCATCATTTCGGCAGTAACGGATGTTATTTGCTTTTGCAGGGACTTCATTACCTTTTCTGTCGGGTAGGGATGTATAAACATAGAAATGTCCATGGGCTGGCTCATATTAATAATGGGTGAAAGCCAATTTGAGCCAAGATACTTCGGATACGTAAAAACAAAAATCGTTTTTGCGTATTTAGACCCTATTTTTATGTAATTAGAAGTCACCTCAACCGCAGAGGGAGCGATTATATCGCGAAGTGTATCTAGTTGTGATTCGGTGATCTCGTTTTTCATTGGTATACTTCGAATACGCTTTTCATAAGGGTTCTTTTTTGCAGGTTCTGGGGATTGTATAAGTTCCAAAAAAGCATAATGAGTTCTTCCGATGGAAGGTCCTTTGTCGCGACGCCAAATCTATGAAGCCCCGATTTTATAAACTCCACCCTCTGCATGAGCTGGTTTTTGTAATGCTGGAATTGTTTTTTCTCCATGCTCGCGGCTTTCTTGCCAAATCCGATCCGGGACAAGAGGCTGCCCGCCGAGCTTGCGCCCTCTGCCGTCCCAGAAACTTCTATTATTTCAAGCGGCACTACCACGTAAAAATCAGTAGAAATAATATTTGTGGTTTCCACAAAATCCCTGATAAAGTTTATGTATTCTTGCGTTTGTATTCTCAGCAGGTCGTTTTGTTGTTCGGCCTGCTTCTGTTTTAGAATTTCAAGGTAGTCATCAATGTTTAAAAATCGGGAATCTATCACGATCTGAATGTAAAAATCAAGAGAATTCAGAAAATTTTGATACTGATATATTATCGCGTCTTGTTCGTCTTGAGATTTTAGTGCGAAATTAATACTTGAGCATTTGATTAGTGCTCTCATTCCGCCCTTTCTTAAAATCACAACGCCATCCCGGATTTGGTCTATTAGCGTAAAAGATTGTGTACTCTTGGCGGCTTTTGCCATAATGTCTAGCTTTTCTAGTTTTTAGCTTCCTAGGCTTTAGGCTTTAGGAATACTAGAGCCTAGCGCCTAGAAAGCTAGGAAGCTACTCGTCTAGTTTTTTTGCTAAATCTTTTATCCCTTGTTTTGTTATACTTGTCGCGTCCGTCCCCGGCGGCCCCCCGTATTTTTCCAGCGCTTGGCCTTTTTTCTCGAGGGTTTTTTCTTTGTGTTCAATTTTTTGCCATATAAATACTTGCGCTGAAAGGAAAAAAGAGAAAAAAGAGAAAAAAAATTCCAGCAGCGGCCTGCCGTTTACCCTTACAAATGAAAGAAGTAGAAAGAATATGGATAAAAACGGGGCTAAAATGAAAAACAGCCACTTTGCCAGAATAAACCAGAGTATAAAAAGAATTACTCCTCCTGTCACCAAAAAAGCCGTCTGCTTTATGGTCAGCGGGCCGATTAATCTTGCCTCGCGTTCAATAAATTGTGGAACCTGGAATTGTTGTGCCATAGTTGCCTGTGAGGGCAAGCCCATAGGCGCAGCCCGAACAGCCGCAACTATGAGCATCCCGAGCGAAGGCCAGCTCGTCTGGCCGAAGTCGAGGGATACCTCTACTCCAACTTATGTAGTTTTCTTAGTTCGTCTTTCACCCGCATAAATATTTTATCGCGGACTTCTATAGCTATCTTTCTAGCATTATCTTCGTCTATACGCAATTCGTCTTCAAGGGTCTGCCTAAACATAGTTATGGGTACTATTCCCGCAAGAATAAGCGTGGTATATCGCCTAAGTTTTTTAAAATTCATGTCGCCAGTAATATTATTACTTTTTGCGATTGCTTTTAAGACATCCGAGCTTTCCGGGGCAAGAATAACAGCACGCAATTTTTCAGGTAACGCGTTAAATTTTTTCAACAACTCTGGTTCGCTGTATTTTTTAGCAATTTCGTATGCCTTGTTCATAAAGGTTCATTTAGGTTCCAACACCCCGTCTTTTATTAGCTGGTCTTCAAAAGCGGGATCTAAGATTCCTGATTGGCGAAATTTTTCGTATATCGGTTTATAATATTCTTTGCTAGTTCTTTGATCTAGTATTGCCTTATGTTTCGTAAGCCGCTCATTCGCTGCGGTGATGTCACCATCCGGTAGCTGATCAAGGGCCCCACTTAGTTGGGACGCTTGCCTGTTTACTTCGTCCGCGATGTTTTTGAGTTCGTCGCTTTTAAGTTTGGGATCGTTTGCATATCCAAATCCCGGCTCGCCCGGTTTTGTGCCAGGGTAATATCTGTTTTTTATAAACCACCCCTTTTCTTGGCCCCCCAATTTCGCCGCCGCCCAGCCATCAAAGGGATATATTTGGCCTTTGACTTTTCCATCTGTGCCTTCTGAAGATCTATAAAAGGGCCGTACTGTGCCATCTGGCATGCGATATACGAAAACGTCTCTGCCGTGAAACTTAAAAGCATCTAAAAGTTTGGAGCTCCCCCCCGTGGTCTGGGCCTTGTTTTTTGGTATATCTATTGGCTTTTGAGTTCGTGTGTTCGCAAATGAAGCTGTCGAGGCCGTATTTTTTTCTTCGTTTTGCCCGAGATTAATTGTATCCAAAAATTCTTTTTCTTCGGCTTCGCGTTTGAGCCTTCTAGCGTCATCTAATTCTGTCCTTGTCTTGGATTCTCGAACGTCAATGTCTACCCGCGCTTTAGAGGCCTGTTCTTCTGGGGATGTAGGAGTGAGCGGCGGGCCAGTTGGCGCGGGAGCAGATGGCGCAGATGACGTAGACGCAGTAGCGCCTCCTGTGCCGCCTTGTGGCGATGGCCGTGGAGTTGAGGGTTGTGGAGTAGGTGTAGGTGGCGGCGTAGGGGGGATGTTCGGTGGTGTGAGTGGAGGCGGCGGAGGCGGCGTTTTCGGTAGTACTTGCTGTAGTCTTTGTGCTAGGGTGAGTGGAGGTGGTGGTGGAGGCGGTGGTGGAGGAGGAGTGTAGGGAGGTCCTGCAAAAGGACTGCCTGGCTGGCCAGGAGGAGGACCATTTTTATAGGCCTCGTATCTTTCTTGCATTTTTTTGCTCATAAGCTCTTCGCGAATTCTCTGAGAGTCTCCTAGTCTTATAAATTCGCTAGGATTTTCCCTGGCAACAGATTCGAGAAGTAGCTCGAAGTCTTCTTCTCCCTGGATTTCCTTGATAGTTTCTAGTGACTTGTAGTCTAATTTCCCATTAGTTTGTGCAAGCGCGTTAAGGAATTCGGGATCCGTATGGAGCTTTCCTTCCGGAATGTTTTTCATGTTTTGCGGTCTAAGAACTTTTACATAGTCTTGCGCCACTCTTTTGTCAACCCTGGCTTTTTTTGGTGGAGTAAGCGATCTGTAAGAAGCGCCAGGCGTAGTTTCTGACGCGTACTTTTCTTTAAGCGTGTCTTCGTAACTTTTGAGCCTAGTCGGCGAATTAATAGTCTCGCCAAGAATAATAAATTGATTATCATCTATTCCCTGTAGCACGTCCTGATTTACTATCGAAACTATGTACTTCTCTCTTTCTTTTTTAATGTGGCTTGCATAGATCCTGGTAAGCTTAGCCCTTTTTATGGCCGCGGCTTTCTCAGCTTGTTGCTCGGGCGTTTGCGTGGGCATGTACGAAAATCTAGCGTCATACTCAGCTTGAATGGTTGGATCATTCATTATTTTCATATCATGGGGATCGTTCGGATCTGGTTTTGTGTCTGCCTCGCCTGCAAATTCTGGGAAATACCATAGAAACTCTCTGTGCCGGCCAGTTTTCGACATATAGTTTATCATATTTCCGAATTTCTTTTTCTTTTCGGCGCTTGTCGCGTAGGCGTCATCTCTATTAAGCCAGCCGTGTACTTCTTCGGGATCTTTTTCAAGTTCCGCCATAATTTTTCCTTTAAATTCGTCAGGATCGTCTGAAATATGCGCCGTCTGGAGATTATGGCCGGTCTTCACGCTTAGTGCTTGTTTCTTTTCTTTCTCCCATTCTTTTTCTCCGTATGATCTAAACGCGGCAACCTTATCGCCCGCGCCCCTTACAAGCCCTCCAAGCACGGGGATCCTGGCAGCTCTGGAAGTGCTTATTTTTGTTCCAACCGCCTGGAACTTATCGCCTTGCCTTTCGGCCACCTTCTGGGCTCCCCAGCGCCCTGCTGATTTGAGGCCTTTTCTGCTCCATTTTACTATGGCCCTTGCCGACTTGTCTTGCAGTTGAAGCGCCGCGGCCAACCCCATGCCCAGAAGCACAAGTATTACAATCCAAAAGATGAATTCATTTATAGGTAGAATTAGTGGTAAAAAGATTTTCTGCGCCAAGTCTCCTTCTATCTCTAAACTTTCTTTACTTAGGCCCTTAAAGGCGCCAGGCTCTGAAGTTCTAAGCTGTATAATTTTAACCGCTAAGAAAAGAATAAACGCGGGGGTAACGCCCATAAAAGACCATTTTATAAGACCCTGCCACCATTTTCTTGCGAGCCCCGCCGTATCGGGGAGTACTAGGGCGGCAAACGCAAGAGGAGAAAAAATTACCAACAGCCATATCGCAACATATCTCACCAAAAAAATAATGGAAAAGACGAGCAGTGTGCACGTTAAGGCAACAGCAACAAAAGACAGCGCAACGGATGCGACAATGGTTTCGAGTATTCCGCTTATGCCAATAATACCTTGTGTAATATTAAGTATTGCGTCCACGAATGTTGAAAAGCTATGATCGTCGCTCATAGATTTAAACGTGGAAATGGCGGTTCGTATTATGGGTTGCCCTTTTATGAAAACATCCAAGATGATCCATCCGACGTTTGTAATTGGATCGAGAAAGTAGTTTGTTATAATATTAGCGAAGTCTACCACTATGCCGGCTATAACTTTTGTGAAGTTTACTAAAAGGATTACTCCTATTAATTTCGGCAATAGGCGTATGCCGCCCTGCGTATTCCCGAGCATAGTTCGCAAGGCGATTACTATGAGGATTGCGATAAATAACAAGTTCGCGATATCCCGGGTTATTGCCCAGCCCACGTCAACAATACCTCCGTGCGTGTAAGGAAGTTGTATAAAGAGATCACTTATTACAAAATTTAAAATCAGGGCGGAAACTGCCACAGCAATCATGCCTATAAACGAGACTAAGAGAGATATTATTGCTATCCAGCCAATGGGGGTAAAAAATAGAATACCTATGCCTAGGACAATATCGGCTATATCAACCAGACAATCATATATCTTCAAAGTACAGGCGGCCTCCGTAAAATGTAGAGGAGCAGAAAGTCCCAAAAACAAAAACGCCGCAAATAAAGCAATGCCTGTCTTGGTTAAGGAAAGTTTAAAAGAGAGATATTTTTTTATGGCTCTCATCGTAAATATTATACCACGATGAGGCGCGTAAAACATTAAAAGGTTTGGGGATTAAAAATTTTACTAATATTTACCCACTCTTTTACAGTCAGCGTTTCCGCTCTTCTCGTAGGGTCTATGTCCGCGGCTCTCAGCAATTCTTTCGACAAATTATTGCCCAGTTGTTTTCTCGGGTTAGAAAATCCGGCCCGGACTGTTTTAAAAAAAGTTTTTGAGATTGCCGCGTCGGCCCTCCGACTGTAGTCGGAGGGCCTCCTCGCAATGACAGCCCGCGGTGTAATTTTAATAATAGCAGAATCAACTTTAGGCATTGGCCAAAAAGAACTGCGAGGTATATAGGTTATAATCTCCGCGTTTGCGTAAAACTGAACCGACACGGCGAGTATACTCATATCCGGCGGGCTGGCGCATATTCGTTGAGCCATTTCTTTTTGGATTATAAAGACTATGGATTTGGGCGGGTTTTTTGATTCTAGAAATTTTCTGATAAGAGGGGCGGTGAGGTAGTAGGGAATGTTTCCTACTAATTTCCAATTTTCAATTTTCAATTTACAATCAATTTCCAAATTTTCAAATTTCAAAATATCTTTGTTTAGTATTTGAATGTTAGCAGAGCTATTTGTTGTTTCTGAGAGCACGGGAATAAGCGCTCTGTCTTTTTCTACTGCGATCACTTGTTTTGCTATATTAGCAAGCTCGATGGTTATTGTGCCGATGCCGGGGCCGACTTCCAAAATTATGTCCTCGCTATTGATATCGGCGGCAGCTATAAGTTTTTTTACCGCGCTTTTACTGATTAAAAAATTCTGGCCAAGGCGTTTGCTGGGGCGAATAGCGTATTTTTTGAGAAGAGATTTTACAGTTTGTATGCTGGTTAAGTCCATGTAGTGTAACTACCTCGCCCGCTGTGCTCCCCTCTCCCACCTCACCCCCAACCCCTCTCCTTAGTAAGGAGAGGGGAGCTCTAGAAACACATCTCATACTGGTGCCCCCCTCTCCCTTAATAAGGAGAGGGGGGACAGGGGGGTGAGGTAGAAAAGGGACAGACGGGGGAAGTCCATGTAGTATTTAGTCTAATTCTATAACTCTTTCTTCTTCCGCCGGCACAAACTCCATCAAATGTTCCGGAATACTTTGCAAAAATTCCGATGGCGGGTTGGATTGGTATTTTCCAAAAAGCATGCGGCGTTGGGCAAAAGTTAAGTATAATTTTTCTTTAGCGCGCGTTACTCCCACATAACAAAGGCGTCGCTCTTCCTCAAATTCGTTTTCATTTGAAAATAATGCCCTTGAATGAGGCAGAAGCCCTTGTTCACATCCGACAATAAATACAACAGGAAACTCAAGGCCTTTTACGGCATGGAGCGTCATAAGATTTACAAGATCTTTTTCGTACTCAAGATTATCGGTTTCCTGCGCAAGCGCGGCTTCTTCAAGAAGCATTCTTATTGCGCTCTCGGGCTCCTCGGCCGAGTATTTTTGGCAAACAGATAGAAGTTCCCGTACATTGTCCCATCGTTCCTCTCCCCTATCCGTGCCATCGCGCAAATATTCTTCAAAACCAGTATTTCTAATTATATATTCTAATAATTCTGTAAGTCTAAGCTTTTTGCTTTTTTCAGTAAAGTCCGCGGTTAGAGCATCTATTATTTTAGTTTTAGCGTTTGGAGATTGTTTGAAAATTGAAAATTGAAAATTGAAAATTAGGAATTTTGTGGGTATCCCGGACAACCTATCCTTCGCCATAACGTCATTTATATTCAAGCACAATCTTAGAACAGCTAGTATATCTTTAATTTCTTTTCGCTGATAAAATTTTATCCCACCTATAATCTTATACGGAAAGCCGGCGCGCAAGAAGGATTCTTCTACGGCCCGAGACTGGGCGTTTGTGCGGTAAAGCACGACAAAATCCTTTAGCGTGAGCCCTCTTTCGCGCACAAGCCGTTCTACTTCGCTGGTTATAAACTCTCCTTCCCCTGCTTCATCTTCAACCTCTTTTATTATAATGCGATCGCCCTGTCCGTTTTCCGTCCATAATTTTTTCTCTTTGCGCTGTGTGTTTAGAGAAATAATATTATGCGCGGCGTCTAATATGTTTTGCACGGATCTGTAGTTTTGCTCTAATGTTATAATTTTTGCTTCCGGCCAATCCTTTTCAAAATACAGGATATTTCTGTAGTCTGCTCCCCGAAAAGAATATATAGACTGATCCAAGTCGCCTATGCAGTATAAATTCTTGTGATTTCGGGCAAGATCGCTTGCTATCTTATATTGGCTGAGATTAGTGTCCTGAAATTCATCTACCAATATATACTTAAACTGCGATTGGTATTTTTGAAGAACCTTTGGGTTATCAGTAAATAATTCTACAGTTTTCATTAAAAGGTCGTCAAAATCCATGGAATTTTGTTCTTTGAGCTGATTTTGGTAATTTTTATATACTTTTTGAACATGCGCAGCAAAAGGCCCCTCGGCTTCTATATCGTAGTCTTCGGGACTGACGAGTTCGTTTTTAAGAGAGGATATAATGGCGCGAATCTTTGTCGGAGCATATTGTTTTTGGTCAATTTTAAGCTCTTTCATTATGTTTTTTATCAGTTTCAGCGCATCTTCTTCGTCGTATATGCTGAATCCCGGCGAGTAGCCCAGCGCGTATGCTTCTTTTTGTAAAATCCGGGCGCATACACTGTGAAAAGTACCGATTAGGGGCTGATCCCCCCCCCTTACGAAGGGGGGGTTGGGGAGGGTAGCTAGCAGAAGATGCACTCTGTTTTTCATCTCTTCGGCGGCTTTATTAGTAAAAGTAACAGCGAGAATATTATATGGCTTTACGCCCTTGGATATTAAATATGCTATTCGATGTGTAAGGGTCTTTGTTTTGCCGGATCCGGGGCCGGCCACAACCAAAACAGGGCCATTTATGGTTTCCACGGCCTCGCGCTGCTTTGGATTTAGGTTTGCGAAAATATCCATATAGTTTGCCTACTTCACCCCCGACCCCTCCTCCGACTATAGTCGGAGGAGGGGAGCTCTTGATACACGTCTTATGCAGGTTTCCCCCTCTTCTTTAT
>Ga0114945_10002789_pt1 | contig 10074 bp, 10 predicted proteins | sample OV2TP3_FD_87194 | JGI IMG/M metagenome (GOLD analysis project Ga0114945, IMG submission 87194) | Hot spring microbial communities from Beatty, Nevada to study Microbial Dark Matter (Phase II) - OV2 TP3 | ecosystem: Environmental > Aquatic > Thermal springs > Hot (42-90C) | place: USA: Beatty... | reverse complement strand
GATGTTCATCACGGTGAGCTCCCCGCCGACGATCTCGGGGTGGAATCTCACCTTGTCTCCCGGCTTGATCCGCTCGAGCAGGGCGGGCTGCGCGACCTGGAATCCCATCGTCATGGCGGGCATGCCGAGGTTGCCGAGCGGGCCGTGGCTGATGGTGACGCTGCTGCGCGTCCTGTCCAACGCCAGCACCGTGCCTTCCGCAAGCGCGTCCCCGGAGGCCGGCTCGGAGCCCGCCCGGGGCGGGGACGGAAGCGAGAACCAGGCGAAGGCGGCAAACGCGGCGACCAGGACGAGGACGGCCAGTTTCTTCATCAGCGCTTGAGCGGCGACGCTTCGTCGAGCAGGCGCCGGGCCTGGTCGAGCGGCATGGCGCCGCTATAGCGCTCGCCCGACTCCAGGAACCAGGTGGGCGTCGCGCTCGCCCCGATGCTGCGGCCGAACTCGGCCAGCTTCTCGACCGGCGTGTCGCAATCGCGCTCCGGCCGCGGCTCGATGCGGCGGAACATGAGGTCGTCCCAGGCTTTCGCCCGGTCTTTCGAGCACCACACCGCCTTCGCCTGGCGCACCGACGCCGGGCCGAGGACGGCGTAAGGCAGGATGTGCACGGTGATGTCGTCGAGCTTCGCCAGGGCCTCCTCGAAGCGCTTGCAGTACGGGCAGTTGGGGTCCGAAAGGATCGCGATCTTGCGCCGCCCGCTGCCGCGCACGGTGGTGATCGCCCACTGCAGCGGCAGGCTCTCCCACTTGATCGCGCTCAGCTTGCGCTGGCGCTCCTCGGTCAGGTTGCGACCGCTCTTCGCGTCGATCGCCTGCCCGGCGATGATCACCGTGGCGCGGCTGTCGACGTAGTAGATGGCGAGCCCGTCCGGTGTGCGCACCACGACCTCGTAGAGGTCCGCGAACGGCGCCTTCTGCACGCTTTCGAGCTGCCCGCCGCCGCGCAGCTTGTCCTGCATCATGCGGCGCACGGCCGCCTCGTCGGCCGATGCGGCGAAGGTCGCACCGATCAGTACCGCTGCCGCCCCAAAGCGCATCATCTTCATGTCCTGTCCCGGAGTCGTGGTGCGGCCGCGGAACCCTCCGCGGCTCGTTTAAGTCAATCGATCGCGGCGCGCGCACGCCGCGGAGAAGGCTATTCGCGGAGGTTGCGGAAGAGAATGGAGAGAGCTATCGCGGTCGCGGGCGCGACATCACGCACCGCCGCCGGCGCGAAGTCCGTCGGTGGATTGACGCGTGCAACAGCCGTTGCACCGACGCGTACCGGCTTGCCTTGCACGGCCGCAATCGCACCCGCGTCGCAGGGGTGATGCGGCCCGAAGCAGGGCGCGTGATCAGGCGCTTCGCCAAAAGCAGCTTGATGGTGAGCGAGCGGAGAAACCATCGCGCTCGAGAGCCCCAAAACCAGCAGAAACGCCGTGAGCAAACCCGCTGCCGCGATCCTTGGGCTCATATTTCTAGTATAGGACATCCGCCCGATAGCGGAATAATCAAGCCCGTTCCGGCGTTCACCGCCGCAGCAGAGGAGGAATCGCCATGCACAAAGCCGCCCGCTCGTTCCTGCAGCTCCTGATCGTTCTCATCCTCGCGACGCCGGGCGCTGCCGCGCTCGCGCAGGCGAAGACCGTCAAGCTCGAGTGGATCACCTGGTCGTTCTTCCGCTTCACGACACCCAACGGCAAGGTCATCCTGACCAATCCCTTCATCACCGGCAATCCGGACGCCGCGGCCGGGATCAAGCTGGAAGACGTCGGCAAGGCCGACCTGATCCTGGTCACCGACGCGCACCGCGACGAGCTCGGCGACGCGGTGGCGATCGCCAAGGCGACCGGGGCGAGAATCGTCACGCCCGCCTTCGAGATGGGCACCTTGCTCATCGCATGGGGCGTGCCGGAAGCGCAGGTGATGCGCCGCAACCCGGGCGGGCGCTTCGCCTGGGAGGGGATCACGATCCGCGTCGTCGGCTCGGTGCATGGCTCGGGCGCGCGCGACCCGTCGGGAGATTACAAGCCGGTCTACGGCGGCGTGGCGGGCGGCTTCGTGGTGAGCTTCGAGAACGGCTACACGGTGTATTTCATGGGCAGCTCGGCGGCGACGCAGGACATGGCGCTGTGGGCCGAGGCGTACAAACCCGACGCGATGATCTTCCTCATGGCGCCCAACAGCGAGCCGCTCGACGCCGCCATGGCCGTCAAGCTCGTCGCGGGCAAGAGCCCGAACTTGAAGATGCTCCTGCCGCATCACCACCGCGTGACACCGCCGCCCGGTGCGCTGACGGTCGCGGAGATGCGCAAGGCGCTCGATTCCATGGGCATCCGCATCCCGATCACCGCTCTCGCGCCCAAGCAGTCGATCGAGCTGTCGAGGTAGTTACATCACGCAGTCGAGCGCGTCGAGCGCCATGTGGATGACCAGGCCCGATGCGATCAGCCGGGTGACGCGGGGGACGAGGAGGAGCGCGTACGCAGCGATCGCCGGATAGCTGTGCAGCGGGTGAAAGCCGATGCCGCAGCGGTCCGGATCGTAGATCGGATCCGCCAGCAGGTGGTCGAGGTCCACCAGCATGGTCGAGAACATGACGAGCCATGCCCTCTTCCAGTTTGGCCGGAAGGCGAGCAGCGCCACAGCGCCGGGAACGGCGGCGTGAAGCCCCAGGTGCAGCAGCGACAGCCACGTCATTTCAGCCTACCGCAGGCTCGCAGTCCTGGACCGCGGGAACGATTCGGGGAGCATGGTCGGGGCGCGGCCGGGCCGCCCTTCGTAGGCGATCCTCCAGCGGCCGTCCTCGACCATCCAGAACTGGCGCTTGCGGCTGCGCTGCGCGAGGTTGCTCGAGCGGTAGTTCTGGTCGAACGTGACCAGCATCACTTCACTCTTGCCCGGGCTGCGCAGCACGCTCACATCGGCCAGCGACACTTTGATCCAGGTCTTGGCGGCGTTGACCCGCCGCTTGTGCGCGCCCCAGGCCGTGCGGTTCATGCCGTCGGAGCGGAAATCGCTCGCGTAGTGCGCGAGATAGCGCTCGGCGTCGCGGCTCTCCCAGTCCTTGCGCCATGCCTCGAGCTGCTCGAAGAAGCGTTCGCTCTCGGCCTGCCAGGCGGCGGGCGTGAGCCACTCGATTCGCTCGGCGATGACGACCGGTGTGGCCCCCGCGCGCACGCGCTTGGCCAGCCGCTCGATATCCGGGTTGGCAAGTGCGATGCAGCCGTCGCTCGCCCACGGCGCCCGCGCGTAGGTGTCCGAAGGCACGCCGTGCAGCCAGATGCCGTAGCCCGTCCTGCCCGCTAGCCGGTCCCACTCGTTCGGGTAGTTGATCGGCAGCGCACCCCAGCCGTAGAGGTCGGGAAGCTTGGCGCCCCGGATCATCGACGTCACGTGGTACACGCCAAGCGGCGTCTTGCGGTCACCCTCGCGCAGCTTCTCGATGCCGTTCTTGCCGAGCGAGGTGTAGAAGTCCTCCACCAGCCTGGGCGTGCCATTCACGTTCTCGTAGACGAAAACGCGGAAGCGGCTGGCATCGACCACGATGGCGTGCTTCTGCGACGGCGCGAGCCGCAGCAGATGGCGCGGTATGCGATCCTCGGGCACGCGGTCGCTGTAGGCGCGCAGCCGTGCGAGCGCCTCCGTGCGCAGCTCCGCCAGGCGCTCGCTGCCGGCGTGGCCGGTGTTGCCGAATCCCCCGAGCGGCCCCCTTCGCGCGAGAAGCAGGTCGCCGCGCACCAGGTGCGCGAGGCGGAAGTTCGGATGGCGGGCGATGAGCCGGTCGACTTCCTCGAGGGCGGCGTTCAGTCGTCCCTGGCCGACGCTCTCGAATACGACCCTCAACTGCGCTTCCGCCGCATCGCCGTTCGTGCCGGACCGGGGAGGCACCGAGGCCGCCGCGCCGAGACTTCCGGCGCAAAACGCCAGTGCCAAAAGCAGGGTTCGAACCATGGGGATCATCCTAGCGGACGAAAGACTATTTCGCCCGCTCGATCTGCGTCACCGTGTAGGCGCCCTTCACCTTCTCTGCCTGGAACTTGACCTTGTCGCCGGCCTTCACCTGGTCGAGCATCGCCGGGTCCTTGACCTGGAACACCATGGTCATCGCCGGCATGTCGAGGTTGCCGAGCGGCCCGTGCTTGATGGTGATCTTTTTCGCGTCCTTGTCGACCTTGCGCACCTCGCCGTCGGAGAGCGCCGCCGGGTGGTGGCTGTCGTGGCCGGCGGATTGCTGCGCCGTAGCGGGCATCGCGATCAGCACGGCGATCAGGATTGCTGCAATTCTCGTCATCTTGGGTTCCTTTCCGGGTAATAAGGCAATCAGGAAACGCCTTCAGTTCACTTGTCGGTGGCGCTGCGCGCCGCCGGGGGAGCTTCGCCCCGCCACTCGTAGGCGCGCGTGCCGGCCGGGTGCCGGTACCAGCCCGGGTCCTTGTAGTCGTTGCGCGCCAGGCTTTCGCGCACCTTCACCACCGTGAACATGCCGCCCATCTCGATCGGGCCGAAGGGACCGGCGCCGCTCATCATCGGCAGCGTGTTGTCGGGAAGCGGCATCTGCATCCCGCCCATGTCCGCCATGCCGCGGCTGCCCATCACCATGTAGTCGGGAACCAGCCGCAGGATCTTTTCGGCGACGCCGCGATGGTCGACCCCGATCATGGTCGGCACGCCGTGCCCCATCGCGTTCATCACGTGGTGCGACTTGTGGCAGTGGAACGCCCAGTCGCCCGGGTTGTCGGCGACGAGATCGATGGCGCGCAGCGCGCCCACCGGCATGTCGACCGTGGTCTCGGGCCAGCGCGCGCTCCTCGGCACCCAGCCGCCGTCGGTGCCGGCGACGGTGAAGTTGTGGCCGTGGATATGGATCGGGTGATTGGTCATGGTGAGGTTGCCGATGCGGATGCGCACGCGGTCGCCCTTGCGCGCCACCATGGGGTCGATGCCCGGGAAAACGCGCGAATTGAAGCAGAACAGGTTGAAGTCGAGCATGGTGCTCACCTTGGGCGTGTACGAGCCCGGCTCGACGTCGAAGGCGTTGAGCAGGAACACGAAGTCGCGGTCGACGCGCAGGTCGTTCACGTTGCGCGGGTGCACCACGATGAAGCCCATCATCCCCATCGCCATCTGCACCATCTCGTCGGCGTGCGGGTGGTACATGAAGGTGCCCGAGTGCTTCATCTCGAACTCGTAGACGAAGGTCTTGCCGGGGAGGATGTGCGGCTGGGTGAGCCCGCCGACACCGTCCATGCCGTTCGGCAGCAGCACGCCGTGCCAGTGGATCGTGGTGTGCTCGGGCAACCGGTTGGTGACGAAGATCCTCAGCTTGTCGCCCTCGACGCACTCGAGGGTTGGTCCCGGAGACTGGCCGTTATAGCCCCACAGGTGCGCGGTCATGCCGGGTGCGATCTGACGCCGCACCGGCTCGGCGACGAGGTGGAATTCCTTCCAGCCGTTGTTCATGCGCCAGGGCAGGCTCCAGCCGTTCAGCGTGACTACCGGGTTGTACGGACGTCCGGTGTTCGGGACGAGCGGCGGGGCCATTTCGGCGGTTTCCCGGCTCGGAGCTTCGGGAAGCGAGGCCGCGCCCGCGCGCGATACCATGGCCGCGCCGACCAGGCTTGCGGTCAGGAACTGCCTCCGAGAAGTCATGGTCTCCTCCCGGCGAGCGCCATCTGCAAGTCGGATTCCGCGATCCAGAAGCCGCGCAGCGCGTCGATGTAGCCGCTCACCGACGCCACGCTCTCGCGCGAGTCCGCCAGCAGCTCGAACACGCTCGCCAGCATGCCGTTGTAGCGCAGCAGCATCTCCTCGGAAATGCGCTTTCTCAGCGGCACGATCTCGTCGCGGTAGTGCCGTGCCAGGTCGAACGCCGTGCGGTACGCGCTGTAGGCTTCGCGCACTTCCGAGCGCGCCTGGGCCCGCGCTTCCAGGTCGCCCGCCTCGCGCGGCGCCTGCGGCAACTCGGGCAGGCGCTCCGGCAGCCGATAGGCGGTGTCCTCGCCCCACAATCCCATCTGCCGCGTCAGGCGCTCGCGGGCGACGAGGCGCGCGTGCCGTGCCCTGGCGAGCTGCGCGGTAGTCTCGGCGTAGAACGCCTGCTCGCGCGCCTGGTTGAGCTTCGGCCAGTTGCCGACCGCCACCATGCGCCGCGCAAGCTCTGCGCCTGCCTCCGCCGATTCGTTGACCTGCTCCATATACTTCTCGGCCTCCTGCGCCGCGACCGCGGCGAACCAGGCTTTGCGGGTCTGCAGCGCGACGCGGTTGTTGAGCAGCGCGATCTGCACTGCGTCCTGGACGCCGAGCGGCCTGGCAAGCAGCTCTTTCACCCGTGCGCGCACCGTGTTCGCCTCGTCCGGGCTGAGCGAGGCGCAGCCCGCCATCAGCAGCAATCCCAACGCGGCCGCCGCGGCACAATAGATTCTCTTGTACATGACTCTCTCGATCTTGAGTTGCGCACGCGTGAGCGTGCAGGCGCGGCGCCTTCAGGAACGCGCCGCGATCGCTCTAGAACGTCAGAGAGCGAGAGGAGGTCGGTCGAGGTGATCGGGCACGTGGCCCGCGGCGAAGCGATCGGCCGGCGCGAGCCGATCCAGGCCGGTCAGCGTCGGCAGCGCCGGCGTCGCAGAAGGGACCACCAGGCTGGCACCCGTGCAGTGCTCCGCGCAGACGCTGCAGTACGGCTTGGTGTCGGAATCCTGGGCCGCATCATGATGGCCCGCGGCACAAAAGCCGACGGTGGCCGCTGCGAGACCGCGCAGCGGCAGCAGCGCGAGCAGCGCAGCGACGATGAGAAATTTCAGGCTTCCCGTCACGGCGCCGAATGTATCACGGGCGCGAGGCGAGAATCTCGCCGGCGCAGTTCCAGCCGCAGGCGCCGGCGATGCCGCCGCCGGGGTGCATGGCAGGGCCGCAGAGCCACAGGCCCGCGATCGGCGTGCGGTAGCGCGCGAGCTGCGGCACCGGGCGCATCCACAACGCCTGGTCCAGGGTGAGCTCGGCGTGGTGCAGCTGGCCGCCGGGCCAGCCTTCGCGCTCCTCGAGGTCGGCCGGCATGGAAACGGCGCGCGCAGCGACCGCAGCGCCACCGAGGTGCGCGGAGAGCGCCTTCACGACACGCTCGACAAGCCCGGCATCCTCGACGCCGAACGGCACGTATTGCACATGGACCTCGACGCGATGGCGCTCGTCGCAGCAGGCCTCGAGATACGGGAGCCGCGACACGCCGCCGTACTTTGCGTCGTCGCAGGCCCGCTCGAGGTAGTCGAGCGAGGGCGCAATGGCGAGCGTGGAAAAACCAGGAGAGCGGTCGAGCTCGAGCGTCACGCGCGCGACCACGCCGCGGCGGCGTACGTGCTGCACCGAGCGCGAGAGCTCCGGGTCGAGCCAGCCGGGATCGGCGAGCTCGAGCAGCGTGCGGCGCGGATCGGCTCCGGAAAGGACCATGCTTGCAGGAATCTCGTCGCCGCTTTCCAGGACGACGCCCACCACGCGGCCTTCGCGCACCGCTATGGACCGGGCCTTTCCGGCGCGCGTCTCGATTCCCGGCAGCTTCGCCAGCACTTTGCGGATGTTCGAGCGCGGCGGCCGGAAGACGCCGGGCGGGCTGCCGACGTGGTGATGCAGCAGCCGGAACGCCGTGCCGCCCGAGCGCGGCCCCTGCGCGAGGTGCATCACGCCCGCAGCGCCGAGCAAGCCCTTCAGTGCGTCGCTCTCGAACCAGTCGTCGAGCAGCTCCGCGACCGACATCGGCAGCAGCCGCAGCAGGTCGACAAGGCCCTGCCTGCCAAGCAGCCTGGCGTGCAGGGCGAACTTCAGGCTCAGCGGATCCGGCGGAGCGCGCTGGTAGATCGCTTCGAGAAAGCCGGCGAGGCACGCCATCCGCGCGCAGAACTCGGGCCACTTCGCCGCATCGCGCGGGCTCAAGCGCCGGATGGACTCGACCGAGCGCGCCATGTCGCACCACAACTCCAGCCGCCCGCCTGCCGCAAGCGGGGCTGCTGCCCACGGGTCGGGTCGATCGATGACCAAGCCATTGCGCTCGAGCGCGAATGCGCGAATCACCTGCGGGGGAGCCCAGCCGATGTCGCCATGGCCGGAATCGCTTCCTTCTCCCGATACGATGACTTGAAACCCCCCGCGGGCGAGCCGGTGCGCCGCGACGAGCTCGTTCGCGCCGCTGCCGATCACGATGGCGCGGGAACTCATCGCCCGTCCGCCAGCACGGTGAGCGCGGCGTTACGGCCCGGGGCGCCCATGACTCCGCCGCCGGGATGCGTTCCCGCGCCGCACTGGTAGAGCCCGGCGATCGGCGTGCGGTATTGCGACCATGCCGGCGCCGGGCGCAGGAAGAACATCTGCTGCAGCGTGAGCTCGCCCTGGAAGATGTTGCCCTCGCTCAGGCCGAGCGAGCGCTCGATGTCGGCGGGCGTGATGACCTGCCGGTGCAGGATCGCGGACTTGATGCTGGGGGCGTACTCGGCGAGCGTCTCGATCACCGTGTCGCCGAACGCCTCGCGCCTGGCGTCGCTCCAGCCGCCGTTCACGGCGTAGGGCGCGTACTGCACGAAGATCGACATCACGTGCTTGCCGGGCGGCGCCATCGCCGGATCGATCATCGAGGGGATGACGATGTCCATGTACGGCCGGCGCGAAGGCTCGCCGTACTTGGCTTCGTCGTAAGCCCGCTCGAGGTACGCGACGCTCGGGCTGATCGAGATGGCGCCGCGCAGGTGCGCCCCCGGCCCGGGCAGACAGGTGAAGCTCGGAGCCTCGGAGAGCGCCAGATTGACCTTGCAGGAGGCGCCGCGGAACTTGAAGCGCCGGATCGACGCGACGAGCTCGCCGGGAAGGTGCTTTTCTCCCACCAGATCGAGGAAGGTGCGCCGCGGATCGGCGCCGGAGATCACCGTGGGCGCGCGGATCTCTTCGCCGCCCTCGAGCACCACGCCGCTCGCGCGGCTGCCGGCAAGCAGCACTCTTGCGACCGGCGCTTCGGTGCGGATGACGGCGCCGGAGGCGGTGGCGGCGGCGGCGATCGCCTGGCTCACGGAGCCGTTGCCGCCCTTCGCGAAGCCCCAGGCGCGGAACACGCCGTCGATCTCGCCCATGTAGTGATGCAGCAGCACGTACGCGGTGCCGGGGGAGCGCGGGCCGAGCAGCGTGCCGATGGTGCCGCTCGCCGACTTGGTCGCCTTGAGCGCCTCGCTCTCGAACCACTCGTCGAGATAGTCGGCCGAGCTCATGGTGAGCAGCTTGTGCAGGGCGTGGAACTCGCCCTTTCCCAGGCCCTTGAAGTAACGGCCGAGGCGCGCAAGCCCGAGGAGATCCTTGAGAGAAAAGGAGGCCGGGTCGGGCGGCGTCATGCCGAGCAGCGGCTTTACCGCCCGCGACATCTGGTGCATGAGCCGGCCGAACTCGTCGTAGGCTTCGGCATCGCGCAGCGAATGGCGCGCCAGCTCGCGCCGGTTCTGGTCGTGATCGTTCCACTGCGCGAGATAATCGCCGTTCGGCAGCGGTGTCAGGGTGCTTTCCAGCGGCAGGATATGCAGGCCGTGGCGCGGCAGCTCGAGCTCGCGGATGATCTCGGGCCGCAGCAGGCTCACCACGTACGAGAACACCGAAAAGCGGAAACCAGGGAACACCTCCTCGGTGAGCGCCGCGCCGCCGATGCGGCTGCGGCGCTCGAGGACCAGGACTTTCCTGCCTGCACGCGCCAGGTATGCCGCGCAGACCAGCCCGTTGTGACCGCCCCCGATGACGATGACCTCGTAGCTACGCACGCTTGCGCTCAGGGTCGTAGAACGGTTTCTTGACCACGCGCACCGAGGCGCGCTTGCGCCGGTGCTCGACGGTGATCTCCATCTCGAGCTCGGCTCCGGGCACGGCCCAGCGGGAACGCAGGTGCGCGAGCGCGATGTACTTCTTGAGCAGCGGCGACCAGCCGCCGCTGGTCGCATAGCCGGCCTGCTCGCCCTGCGCGTAGACCGGGACGCTCGCGCGCCATGCAGCGGCGGGCAGCCGCGGCGCGAGGCCGACCTCGGCGTAGAGCCGCTCGAGCGAATCCCAGTCGACTTCGAGCCCCACGAACTGCCATTG
>Ga0114945_10002787_pt1 | contig 10079 bp, 13 predicted proteins | sample OV2TP3_FD_87194 | JGI IMG/M metagenome (GOLD analysis project Ga0114945, IMG submission 87194) | Hot spring microbial communities from Beatty, Nevada to study Microbial Dark Matter (Phase II) - OV2 TP3 | ecosystem: Environmental > Aquatic > Thermal springs > Hot (42-90C) | place: USA: Beatty... | reverse complement strand
GATATATTGTTGATACATCTTCTGTTAAAGATTTAGTAAAGCTAAATGAGAAGCATGAGATAATTGTGGATGAAAGATGTAATACATCATGCAAAGGAATATTTGCAGCTGGTGATGTTACTACGATACCTTTCAAGCAAACTGTAATATCTGCAGGAGAGGGTGCAAAAGCTGGATTAGAGGCTTATAGGTATTTAAGTGGAGGGAAGGCTATAAGTTTGGATTGGGCGCATTAGGCTGCTAGTTTCTTTTTTACTTCAAGAGCTTGCTCTAGCCAATGTATAATATACTTCTTTGCCTTTAATATTTCTATTTCTACAGGATTCTTATCTTTATCAAAATGGACTATAATCCCCTCGCCAATATCTTCCCCATATTTTGGCTTGCTCTTGCTTAATTTAATTAATAATATGTCTACATCCTTATCGTATATTGCTTTCATTTTTTGAAGTACCTCGCTTTCTTGGCAGGATACACTGTTATAACATTAATGATATCCTTGTCTTTTGTATAAACTATCCTTAATACATGAGCATTAAGCACTTTATGGGCTATTAGTGTTCCTGCATATCCAGTAACTGTTTTGTCTGGCTTTATTATACAATCGGCAACAAGTTTTTCTGTCAAATTATAGGTCTTTATTCTATCTTTGGCATGTTTTGAAATTACTATATTCACTTTGTTTGTGTATATACTTACCTATTTAAAGCTTGCTTAGCGAGTGCCTGTAATAAAGTAGCTGGAAGGCTATAAGTCTTGATTGGGTCTTTAAGAAAAATAGAATCCCATTTATTTTTATTCATCGCTTTAAAAATAAAACAGATTGGCAAAAATATTTAAGAGAAAAAAAATAAGCGAATATCATAGATCTAGATGGAAAATTATTAAACAGTTGTAATTTAATTTCTTAATAATAAATATTTCTTAATAAAAATAAGAAAAACTATATAAACAGCCATTTTATTTCTTTGCTTAATATGGATGTAAAAACCAAAGTCTGCAATCTAGAGCAGTGCGATGAGGAGGCTATAGGTTTGTTCTTTAGTGAGGATAATTGTAGAGTAGAGGATATGTATAAAGGCTTAGATGCTTTATTTAATAATGCCTTATCTGCTATGATTAATAATAAAGATTTTAAGGCAGAAAAGGACGAGATTAAGGTTATTTATAACACTAGGAAAAGTAAAATAAAGTATCTTATTCTTACAGGTATGGGAAAGAAAGAAAAGCAAACTTATTTTTCTTTTGAGAATAATGTGGCTAATGCAATAAGAAAGGCCAGAGAGCTTAAGGTTAAGAGTGTTGCATTGAGTTCTATAAAATTAGCTCAGGAAAAGATAGAGGATACAGGGAAAATATTGACTTTTGCTTCTTATCTAGCTCTTTATAAGAATGTTAGCTTTAAGAGCAAAGAAAAAGAGAAAGAGGTAAGTACAATTGAAAGAGTTAGCTTAATTGTTACAAAAGAAAATGAGAAAATAGTTAGCGGTGCTGTGAGCTATGCAACAATTGTTAGTCAGGGAGTTAGTATGACAAGAGATATAGTAAATACTCCTGCTAACATTGCACATACTGATTATATGGTAGAATACGCACAGAAAATAGCTAAAGAGTATGGTTTAAAATGCACAGTCTTTGAGCATAAACAGCTTGAGAAGATGGGAATGAATTGTATTCTTGCAGTTGGTAAAGGAAGTTACCATAAACCAAAGTTAGTTGTATTGGAGTATAATGGTGGCAAGAGAGATGAGAAACCAATTGCTATAGTTGGCAAGGGTGTTGTTTTTGATACAGGAGGTTATAGTGTTAAGACATCTATCTTTGGAACTAATTATATGCTGAATATGAAAGATGATAAAGCTGGAGCTGTAATAACACTTCACGCCTTAGCAATTGCAGCTAAGCTTAAGCTGTCTGTTAATTTACTAGGAATTTTTCCATTAGTGGAGAACATGATAAGTGGGGAATCTTACAGAGTAGATGATATTTACAAAGCTTATAATGGCTTAATGGTAGAGGTTAGGAACACAGATGCTGAGGGCAGACTGATATTAGCAGATGCTTTAGCATATGCTTGTGAGAAAAAGCCTAAGGTTATTGTTGATTTAGCAACTTTAACAGGAGCAGCATTAATTGCAATAGGCAATTTTGCAGTTCCAATTATGGGAAATAATAAAGAATTAATCGAGAGAATTAAAAGGGCTAGTGAGAAAAGTCTAGAGAGAGTCTGGGAATTTCCTCTATGGGAGGAATATGGAGAGGCTTTGAAAAGTGATATTGCAGATATAAAGAATGTAACAGATGCTACAGATGCTGGTAGTATTATTGGAGGAATTTTCTTGAAGAATTTTGTTAAAGATAATATTCCATGGTGCCATATTGATATTGCAATCCCAACATTTTCTACTCAAGAGAAGGGTGTTAATTCAAAAGGAGCTACTGGGTTTGGGGTTAGATTAATTACGGAGTTGTTGAGGGGCTATAGCGTAGAGAAGTAATAATATTGATATAGAAATGATTTTTAATATATACCCTTAACTTAACCTTAATTTAAATCTTAATAAAATTTGTATGATGAGTCTCCAAAATTAAAAATAATAACTATAATTAGTATACTATCCCCATGAGTGTGCGATTAGTCCGCCTATCAAAAACTTTAAATTAAATAATTCGCATACGAGCCTAATTAGCAAGTACAGAACTGCGGTTCTGTAAATAAATGCGAGGCTTTGCCAAAGGTCCGCTAATCAGCTATGTAATGTGCACTAGCGGACAAATATGTTGCGTAGTTCGCAACCGTATGCAAATTATAGTAATCGCCTCAATTTTAAGATCTTAAAATCAAAAACCGAAAGATTTAAATATAAATGTTACTACCCTCTAGTTAATTAAAGTGATATGAAATGGTATTAATGAATCGAAGAGGATTTTTGGTAACTTCAGCAGTTGGAGCGCTTGGAACAGGAGTTTATTTAGCAAATAAAGCTTTAAGTTATGATCCTATAAAGGATGCTGATAAGTTAATGGGTTTTCTATACAAAAATGGTAGGGAAATAGGTACAGTAGAAAATAATATGTCAACTATGACTACAAGAAAACTATCTCTAGAAGTTGAAGGAACAGAAACTGATATTCGTTGGGTAGCTTTTAGATTTTATCCTTCTGATAAACCAGCTTTGGAGCGAAAATATGAAGATATACTGCAGATAGAGAAAGGCAATGAATTATATGCTATAAAAATAGAAGGAGATGCTGATCTCAGAAGAGTAGCACCAGATTTAAACATAAGAGAAGTGCAACATCCTATAATTAGAGATGAAACATATACGATTTTTTCAGGAGCAGTGCGTGTACCACAAACACAACCTAGAGAAGCAACGCTAAGAAATGGAAGAAAACTTATGCAGGATTTAGTCTCAAGATTAAATTTATAGACTCAAACTCGTTCTATTTAAATGGAAGTCAAAGAGTTCCAAAAGAAAATAGTGGATTTTGTTTCTAAGTGGGATAAAAAGAGGAATGTTAAATCAAGTGAAGAATTAACTTTTATTCATCTAATAGAAGAGATTGGTGAGCTTGCGAGAGAGTATGTTAATAAAAAATCAAGAAAGGAAAAATACAATAAGGAAAAGGTTGAGAATGCAATCTGTGATATTATTATGCAGACTTTTAAACTGGCAGATATGAATAAAATTGATATTGAGAAAGCTGTTAATAAGGTAATTAATGAGGAAAGTAAGTTATTGACATAAATGTTTATTATCAAAAAATATTAATAGAACTTCTTTGAAAAAAAGCTGTATGGGAGATATAGCAGAAAAGCTTGCCATTCTAGATGCTGGTGCTCAATATAGTAAGCTTATTGATAGGCAAGTTCGTCTTCTGGGAGTGGAATCTGATATAGTGCCTTTAGATGCACCAATTGAACAACTTAGGCCCTATAGAGCATACATTATTTCTGGAAGTGGAGGCAGTGTGATTGACGATCCAGTTCCCTACACTGATATATTTGGAGAAGGAAAACCAGTTCTTGGAATATGCTATGGTATACAACTCATGAATCAAAAGCATGGAGGCACTGTTGAGCGAAAGGAGATACGTGAAGATGATGATGCTCCAATTAAAATAGTTTATCATGATTCTCACCTTTTTAGAGGGTTACACGAGCAAGAACCTGTGCTGCTTACACATGGTGATAGTATAGGACTAATTGCTCCAGGATTTCGTGTAACTGCTTATTCTGGAACTCTCGTGGCAGCTATAGAAAATGAAGCACTTGCTCAGTATGGTGTACAGTTTCATCCTGAAACAGAAAGAACTCCTAAGGGTCCTATTATTATATCTAATTTTCTTGATATAGCTGGCTTTAGACGTCTTTATACTCCTTGGAATAAATTAGAAAGGTCACTGGATTACATTAGAAAAGCTGCGGGTGATGATCATGTACTTGTACAAGTAAGTGGAGGAGTAGATTCAACAGTAGCTGCTGTACTTGTTAAACAAGCACTTGGAGAAAAGCGAGTTACTGCTTTACATTTTAACCATGGGTATATGCGTAAAGGAGAGAGCATACATGTTGAAGCTGCTTTAAGGAATGCTGGTATAGATGCAATTGTTATTGATGCTACAGATAGATTTTATGGCGCTACTACTTCTATTAATGGAAGAATCACGTTACCTCTCAACCAAGTAATTGATCCAGAAGACAAAAGAAATATCATAGGAGATATGCTTGTTGTTGTTACAGATGAAGTAGCTAGAGAAAAAGGTTTAGACTTGAAGAGTCTGAAAGTGGCTCTGGGTACAACACGGCCAGACGATATTGAAAGCGCTTCTGCAAGCAAAAAAGCAAAAAAAATTAAGACGCATCATAACCGAAGTGGGCTAGTTCAGGATTTAATTGAAAAGGGAAAGGTTATTGAACCTTTAAAAGAACTGCATAAAGATGAAGTAAGAGAACTTGGAGAAATGCTTTATCTGCCACCTGAAATAATATGGCGGCATCCTTTTCCTGGTCCAGGATTGGCTATTCGAGTGCTTTGTACTGAAGAATCATTTATAGATGAAAGTTTTAATCCAACCAATCAAAGACTTTGGTACTTAACTAATTATGAAAAATCTCCTGAGACCTTTAAAGACTTTGTTAGAACTTCATTTGACAGTGAGCTGGAAGCTCGATTAAAAACTGTAGAGGGTATATTTGCAACATTACTTCCTATTAAGACTGTTGGGGTCCAAGGTGATGATAGGAGCTACAGTTATCTTGCAACTTTATCAGGTAAACAAGATTGGGATACTCTCTTCTTCCTTGCTAGTTTGATTCCAAAAATTAATCGTAATGTGAATAGAATAGTATATGCTTTTGGCGAGCCAATTCATGGGCCTGTTACTGAGATAACACGTACTCGTCTAACTAGAGATGTAATCACACAAGTAAGAGATGCAGATGACATTGTTACTCAAATTTTACTGAAATATGATTTAATGAGAAAACTTGATCAGGTCCCTGTTGTATCATTTCCAGTTCCTTTTGGAATTATAGGGAATCGATCAATAGCAATTAGAACAATACTTACGAAAAATTATATGACTGGAATTCCAGCATATCCAGGGAAAAATATTCCTATGGAAGCATTAGAAGAAATGGTATCTAGAATTCTACGAGAAGTTCCACATATTTCACGTGTTGTTTATGATCTTACTGGGAAACCTCCAGCCACAATAGAATGGGAATAGTCAATAACTATCTGATTAAAGTTTTTTAGAGAAAGGTTTATAAATAGAATTATCAATTAGTATTAATTGATATTAATGGATATATCAAAATACAACTTGACCATTAAAAGACATGCTTTTGAACAAGCTATAAAGCGAGGCATACACCCCGACATGATTGAGCAGACATTATTAAAAGGGAGGATAAAAAAACTTGGAAAACATGGTGTTAAATTTATCAATAAGGGTTCAAAAAAGAATATAATTTGTATTGGTGAAATTATTGGATGTGAATTAAAGATAATAACTATAGAAGAGGGAGACTGAAATGAAAAAATGTGCGGAATGTCGTGGCAGAATGCAAGAGCTAAAAGCAAAAACTCCAGAAGGTGTTGAATATTCTTACTATAAATGTAAGAAATGTGGGGAAGAGATAGTTGATATGAAGCAACTGCATGAAATAGCGGAGAAATATAGGATATTGAAAAGATACCAAGTAAAATTATCAAAATGGGGTCTTAGCTTAGGTCTGCGAATTCCAAAAGAGCTTGTTGAGAAATACAGACTAAAGGAAGAAGGAAAAGTAGCAATAATCCCAGAGAAAAAGGGAATTAGGATTATACCTTCATAGATAAACCACAAGGCTCCACAGAATGGGAATAGAGGCAAATTTAATAACCACTATCTTTATAACATAATACATTTTCTTGTCTTTTTAATGAAATTTAATTCACTTCTGTTTGGGACAGCTGGAATACCATTGTCAGCAAAAGGAAATGGAACTACAGGTGGTATTGAAGAAGTTAAGAGGTTAGGCCTATCAGCTATGGAGTTAGAATTTGTCAGAAGTGTTAATCTTAATGATAAAAGTGCAATTCAAGTAAAAGAGGCTGTTAAGAAGAATAATGTAGTATTAAGCTGTCATGGGCAATATTATATCAATCTGAATGGTAATCAAAAGACAGTTGTGGCTTCAAAAAGAATGATCTTGCAAGCAGCTAAAATTGCCTGGCTAGCTGGAGCTTTTAGCATAACGTATCATATGGCTTATTATATGAAAGTAGATAAAGAGAAGGCATATCAAAATGTGAAGGATAATTTAAAAGAGATTCTTAAAAAGTTGAGTCAAGAGGATATTAAAATACAGCTTAGACCAGAAATTGCAGGTAAGCTATCACAGTTTGGTAATTTGATGGAGTGCATTAAATTAAGCCAAGAGTTAGAAAATGTACAGCCATGCATTGATTTTGCACATTTGCACGCCAGAACTAATGGAAAGAATAATAGCTACAAGGAATTCTGTGCTATATTAGAAGAGATTGAAAAAGAGTTAGGAAGAGAAGCTTTAGAGCAGATGCATATCCAAGTTGCTGGAATTGAATATAATGAAAAGGGAGAAAGACGCCATCTGAATTTGAAAGATAGTGATTTTAACTATATTGAGCTGATTAGAGCTTTGAAAGATTTTAAGGTTAAAGGTGTAGTTATTTCTGAGAGTCCTAATATTGAAGGAGATGCTTTATTGTTGCAGGAGGCTTATAGAAAGATTAAATAAAAAGGTTTATAAAGTAACCTTTACAATCTATGTAAAAGTATGAATAAAGCAAGATTAAAATTTATAAAAGAAAGGTTTATGGGTAGAGCAGGAAGTATCTCTGGATTTACCAGTTTTCTAGGATCTTATCAAGTATGCCATAATTTATGCCTGAGTTTAGTTGCAGTTCTGAGCATTATAGGTATTACTGTCGTTGGCATGCCTTTATTATTCCTTACTAAAGTTGCAATTTATTTTTGGATAGCAGCAGTTATTTTGCTTTTACTGACTATATGGCTCTATATAAAAAGAAAAGCTATATCCAATAAACTTATAATTCTTAATGCAGGGTTTATTATAGCTGGAGTACCTTTTCGACCTGTCCAGCAATATTCTTTGATATTTTGGTCATTAGGGGGAGCATTAGTAATGCTAACAATTGTAATGTACTTTAATGATAAATTTTTCAGGAGGCAAAAGCATGAGAAAAAAACTGGATTATGAGAAATATGCCCTGTATGGTTTGTTGGTTATAGTTCTTGGTGGATTAATTTTTAATATACTCGTTATGTTTGGATTTACAGATACCATGAGTAATCAGCCAATTCAATCAAATCAAATGGGCTCTAGAATAAGTAGTATGTCGTTGACAGGTTTTGATAGAGATCTTGCAAAACAATTTATGGATAAGAATGGTGATGGCAGATGCGATGCATGTGGCATGGATGTCAACATGTGCATAGACTCTGGGCAATTGCAGTGTAATATGGACAGTTCTTCTACTATAGGCACCCTTGGATCCCAGCATATACATGCTGACTGGAAAATTTACATTAATGGAAAACCATTAGGTTTCTCTGATAAATCACATATGGAAAGAATGAAAAGTAACCAGCCAGTAAGCAGCTTCATCCATGTTGACTCTGGTGCTCCTGCTCCAGAAAAAACTGGAGATGTTATTCATATGCACGCTACAGGGATTCCTTTATGGATTTTCTTTAAGAGTATAGGAATTGAATTTAACAAAGATTGCATAACTTTAGAAAATAAGGAAAAGTTCTGCAATGATAACAATAAAAAGCTTAAATTCTTTGTCAATGGAAATCAAAATGATAAATTCGAAGATTATGTCTTCAATGATTTGGATAAAATATTGATAAGTTATGGTGATGAAAGCGAAGAAGAAATAAAAAATCAATTTGCAGAAATAACAGATTTTGCGAAAATACATTGAGGTGTGAAATGGGAAAAGGAAAATCAAAAGGATGTTGTTAAATCCTGCAATTGATTAATTTTTTTTATTGTCTTAGGCAAGGATACTACACGCTTTGCGTGTGGAGGAATTGCCTTGCTTCCTCCGTAAAGTTTTTCTAACATTCTTGATAATGAAAGAGCGTGCATCGAAATTTTGGCACGCTCAACACCCATTGATTTAGCGTTAGCTGTATTCGTTGCACGGAGGCAACGAAAAATGGAATATGTAAACATTGAATTAAGTCATTACAACCATAAGATTGGGATAAATTTTTGGCATTTAACTTGGCAAACGAAGTATCGCTATATGATGTTTGCGAAGTTTGAGTACAAAAATCTTTGCGAAGCTTCTATTCGGAAAGCTGCTTTTAGGCATGATATTAAAGTCCATGTTATAAATGTACAGCCTGAGCATGTGCATACTTTAGTGACATTACCTAAAGGCATGACCGATGAAATTGCTTTTCATCGTCTTAAAGGTGGCTCAGCAAACAGCTTTTTCAAGCATCACCCTAAAGCTCGCTTAAGATATCCACAAGGACATCTTTGGAGCAGAGGCGGAACTGCAGTGACTGTTGCCTACAATCAGCTGAGCGATACTCTGCGATACATTGTTAATCAAGATAAACACTCTTGCTTAGCTTGACTATGGATACTGCGTGGCTTTAGCCCGCAGAGGAGGTCATTTTTTATGATAACTTAGTTATATAGTAACTCACAAAAGTCTTTCGACATTTCGTTCGTTCCTAATAGTCAACAACAAATAATATACAACTTTAATTACTTTGTTAGTTGACTATATTTATAATATTAACTGTATTATAGTTACCGATATAAATAATGCATAAAATTGAGCATAAACTTTCTTCTATGCCAGAACGTCTCTAAAGCTTCCTGCATGTCATCAATGTTTTCAAAATATTGTGACTTTGTTACATTATTTTTAGTGATTTTCCAACAATTCTCGATAGGATTTAACTCGAAGAATATGGTGGAATGTGCTTGACACTCGCTCTCTTAGCATATTGTAAAAAAGGATTTTTTATGCATGGTGTTTTGTGAAATCCGGCATTGTCTAGCATGAGAACATACTTCTTTTTCTTGTTTAGCTTTTTGAATAATTCTCTTAGAAAATGTCTAAATGTCATGCTGTTTTGTGCATCCTAAAAATCATAGTAAAATCTTCCTAGTGAGAATAGTGCTCCGAACTTTATCAACTTTTTTGAGCTCCAGAAAAAAGCTCCTCTTGGCGTTTCTCCTTCTGGAAACCAAATCTTTCGTATGTTGTCGTTAAATGAAACTTAGACTCATCAATTGCTATGATTTCAGAATCCACATATTTCGTTTGAATTTTTTTTTTAAGTCGCTGTGAAACTGTTCAACTTTTACAGGATCATTTTTTATGTGCTTTGGTCGAGGCGTAATTCTTGAAAACCCTATTTTGTGCATAATTCTCTCGATATGCCTTCCCGAATATTCCTTGCCCACTTCTTTTTTGATTATGCTGGACATTTGTTTTGGATTTAATGAACAATATTTTTCATTCGCAGCTTTAACTTCACGAGTAATTTTTTCT
>Ga0114945_10002786_pt1 | contig 10080 bp, 8 predicted proteins | sample OV2TP3_FD_87194 | JGI IMG/M metagenome (GOLD analysis project Ga0114945, IMG submission 87194) | Hot spring microbial communities from Beatty, Nevada to study Microbial Dark Matter (Phase II) - OV2 TP3 | ecosystem: Environmental > Aquatic > Thermal springs > Hot (42-90C) | place: USA: Beatty... | reverse complement strand
CGCTTCTTCGGGCACTCCCGGGGGGACCCGCAGTTCGGCCCATATCGGACCAAGAAGGAGGTCGAGCAGTGGCGCAAGCGCGACCCCCTTCTCCTCGTCGAGAAGACGCTCAAGATGAACGAGGCCGAGAAGAAGGCCCACCTCGCGGCCGTTGACAAGGAGATCGCCGAGGCGCTCGAGTTCGCCGAAAAAAGCCCGCTGGCGACGTTCGAGTCCGCCCTGGAGGACGTCTTCGCCTAGGCAGGCCGCCGGCCCGCCGCGCCGCATCGCCCGGTTCCGCCCTTCGGAGCCGGAGACCCGCAAGGAGGGGACATGCGCGAGATCACCTTTGTGGAGGCCCTGAACGAAGCGCTTCACGAGGAGATGGAGCGGGACGAGAAGGTCCTCGTCCTCGGCGAGGATGTGGAGCTTGCGTACGTCTTCGGCGTCACGAAGGGCCTCGCCCCCCGCTTCGGGAAGGAGCGGGTGCGGGATACGCCCATCAGCGAGCTGGGGATCGTCGGCGCGGGGGTCGGCGCCGCCATGGCGGGCTACCGCCCCATCGTCGAGATCATGTTCATGGACTTCATCATGCTGGCCATGGATCCGCTCGTGAACCAGGCGGCCAAGCTGCGCTACATGCTGGGGGGGCAGATCAGCGTTCCCATGGTGGTGCGCACGCCGGGGGGCGGGGGCGTGCAGTACGGCCCCACCCACAGCCAGTGCCTGGAGGCCTGGTTCATGCAGATGCCGGGTATCAAGGTGGCGGTGCCGAGCGATCCCGCCGACGGGAAGGGCCTCCTCAAGACGGCCATCCGCGACGACAACCCAGTCCTGTTCGTGGAGCACAAGATGCTCTACAAGCTGAAGGGCCCCGTGCCCGAGGGCGAGCACTTGGTGCCCTTCGGGCAGGCCGCGATCAAGCGCGAGGGGACGGACATCACCCTCATCGGGGTGGGCTATCAGATGGCCAACTGCCTCCGGGCGGCGGATGAGCTGGCCAAGGAGGGGATCAGCGCCGAGGTGATCGATCCGCGCACCCTCGCCCCTCTCGACACGGCGACGATGGCCCGCTCCCTCCGTAAGACGGGCCGCTGCGTGGTTGTCGAGGAGGGCCACCTGCGCAGCGGGGTGGGCTCGGAGATCTCGGCCGCCATCCAGGAGGAGGCCTTCGACTATCTGGACGCCCCCATCGGCCGCGTTGCGGCCTTGGGCGTCCCCATTCCGTTCGAGCCGAGGCTGGAGGATTTCGTCCTCCCCAACGTGGGGAAGGTGATCGAGGCGGCCAAGAAGACGCTCGGCGTGGCCGCCTAGGGCGGAGGAGGCCTTGGCCCTCGCGAGCATCAATCACACGAGCTTCACCGTGGCGGACGTCAAGGCCGCGGCGAAGTGGTACTGCCAGATGCTCGGCTTCGAGGTGATCTCCGACGCGAAGCGGCCCAGGGAGTTCAGCGAGACGGTGACGGGCATCCCGGGCGCCGAGCTCCACATCGTCTACGTCCGGGGCGGGGGCTACAGCATCGAGCTGATTCAGTACATCGGGGCTCCCGGGGTCAAGATCGACACGGCCACCAACAACGTAGGGAGCGCCCACGTCGCCTATAACGTGGACGGACTTCGGGAGATGTACGCCTCCCTCAAGGCGAAAGGCGTCAGGTTCATGTCCCCGCCCGTGGAGATCCCCGACGGGCCGAACAAGGGCGGCCTGGTCGTCTACCTCGAAGACCTCGACGGGAACACCCTCGAGTTCATCCAGCCTCCCAAGCGCTGATCGCTCAGACCTCGACCGCCTCGCCCGGCTTCAGGACGATGATCTCGGGCGAGAGGCCGCGCTTTTTCACCTCCGCGATGAACGCCTCGGGCGTCCCCGTCAGGTGGGGCAGGCTGGAGTGGTGGATGGGCACCACGCGCCGGGCGCGGAGGAGCTCGACCGCCAAAGCCGCCTGGCGCGGCCCCATCGTGGCCCGGTCGCCGATGGGCAGACAGCACAGATCCGGCTCGTAGAGGTCGGCGATCAGGCGCATGTCCCCGAATACGGCAGTGTCGCCCGCGTGGTAGACGCGCTTTCCGTCCTCGAAGGTGAGCACGAGGCCGCAGGGCTCGCCGGTGTAGCGGAATTCCGGCCCGTAGGCCCCGCCGTGGAAGGCGTGGGTCAAGGTGACCTGGACCCCGCCGAAGTCGACCGTGCCGTCCTTTCCCATCGGGACGGCGAGGTCCCCGAAATTCCCCTCGGCGTTCAGCACGCGGATGAGGTCCATGTGGCCGGTCACCTTGCAGGGATTTTTCCGGAAGACGGGGATCACGTCGCCCACGTGGTCCCAGTGGCCGTGGGTGAGGCAGATGAGGTCTGCCCGCTGCGGCTCCTTGAGGCGGGCCGGGCAAACCGGATTCTTCTCGAGCCAGGGATCGATATAAATGGTCTTGCCGCCGCCGGTTCGAACGAGGAAGGTCGATTGTCCGAGAAAGGTCAGGGTGGCGCCCATGATTTGCCTCGCTGAGGGGAGTCCGGTGGGTCCGGGAGGAACCTAGCCAGGGCGCCGGGAGGATGTCAACTCGAAGAGTTTGACCCCGCAGGGGGGCGGGGGTAGAGATGATGGTGCCGTCCGCGCCCGGCCTCCGGCGCGAAATGGAGGGGCGTGCCTCTCACGCTCCGGGGAGGTCAGCGGAGTCATGATGAGCCGCCAGAAGTGGTTCGCCCTGGGCGCGGCGGGCGTGCTCGCGGCCGGGCTTTTGACGGCTGGGTTTTTGGTCCGGAACCCGCCCCGGCCCGCGACCGTCCGTCCCGCGGCCGAGGGGCGGCTCGTCCGCACCCTCTCCCTCCGCAAGGAGAGGAAGACCTTCTGGGTCTCGGGCTATGGCACCGTGCGCCCGAAGACCGAGGTCGTCCTGGTGCCCGAGGTGTCCGGGCGGGTGATCCGGCGCTCGGAGGGATTCCGCAGCGGGGGGTTCGTCAAGAGGGGCGAGCTCCTCTTCGAGATCGACCCGACCGACTACCGCCTCACCGTGGCCCAGCGCCGGGCCCAGATCGCCCAGCTCGAGGCGGACATCGCCCGCCTCCTCCAGGAGGAGAAGAACCACCGGGCGGACCTTGCCATCTCCCAGCGCCAGCTCAAGGTCGTCGAGACCGAGCTTGAGCGCAACCGGAGGCTCCGCCAGCAGGGCGTGATCTCGCCGGGGCAGTACGACGCCTCCCTCCAGGCCTTCCTGCGCGAGGAGCGGGCGGTTCTGGCCGCCCAGAACGCCATTGCCCTCATCCCCTCCTCGGTCGCGCAGAAGAGAGCCGCCCTGGAGGTGGCCCGGGCCCAGCTCGAGGAGGCGCTGCTCGGCCTCGGGCGCACGAAGGTTTTTGCCCCCTTCGACGGGCGCGTTCGCCAGGCGAAGCTTGAGGCGGGCGACTACGCACGGGCGGGCCAAGCGGTGGGCACGGTCCACGACATGACGGTGGTCGAGGTCCCCGTTTCGCTCCCGGTCGAGGAGGCCCGCTGGGCGTTCCGCCGGGTCGAAGGCGTCACGGCCTTCCCGCGCAGCCAGGAGGAAGTCCAGAAGTTCTTCCCCGTCGCCGAGGTTCTTTGGAGCCGCTTCGGCCAGACGTTCCGCTGGGACGGGCGGGTGACCCTCGTCGAGGCGGGCCTGGACGAGGCCACGCGGGCGCTCACCCTGGTCGTCGAGGTGGACGAGCCGCTCAAGAAATGGGTCCCCGGGGAGCACCCTCCGCTCGTCGTGGGCATGTTCGTCCGGGTGCGCATCAGGGGGAGCACCCTCCCCGACGTCTTCGTCATCCCGCGCGCCGCCCTTCAGCAGGGCGACCGGGTCTTCCTTCTCCGCGACGGGAGCCTCGAGGTCCGCCCTGTCCAGGTGATCCGCAAGACCCAGGATGAAGCCGTCATTCAAAACGGCCTGGAAGAGGGCGAGCGGCTCATCCTCTCGGCCATCCCCGACTCCGTCCCCGGGACGAAGCTCCGGGCGGCCGAGGCGGACGCCGGAGACCGCAAGGGCCCATCCCCGTGAAGCGCCTCATCGAAGCGGCCGCGCGGAACAGGGTCTTCGCGAACCTTCTGATGGGGCTTCTCATCTTCATCGGGCTCTTCGCCCTGGTTCAGATCCGGAGCGAGCTCATCCCGCAGTTTTCTCTCGACAGGATACAGATCCAGGTCGTCTGGGAAGGAGCGAGCCCCGAGGAGGTGGAGGAGGGGATCTGCATCAAGATCGAGGAGGCCCTCACCGGCATCGAGGGGCTCAAGACGATCGCCTCGACCGCCCTCGAGCACCGCTGCCAGGTGGTGGCGGAGCTCCAGTCGTGGGTGCGGGACCGGCGCAAGACCATGGATGAGGTCAAAAACGCCGTCGACCGGATCGACACGTTCCCCGAGGGCATCGAGCGCCCCGTCGTGACCGAGGTCAAGCGGATCGACCAGGTCATCGACCTGGCCCTGTACGGGGACGTCTCCGAGCTGGCCCTCCGTCGCGTGGCGGAGGAGATCAAGGATGACCTGCTTGGCATCCCGGGCATCTCTCAAGTGGTGCTGCGGGGGGTGAGGGATTGGGAGATCTCGATCGAGGTCTCCGAGGAGGCGCTGCGCAGGCACGGCCTCACCTTCGCCGAGCTCGCCGAGATCATCCGGAAGAACGTCTTGGAGCTCTCCGGGGGGGACATCCGCTCCCCCGAGCGGCGCATCCGCATCCGGACCCTGGGCAAGCGCTACACCGGGCGCGAGTTCGAGGACCTTGAGGTTCTCACCCGGAAGGACGGCACCATCCTCCGCCTGGGCGAGATCGCCCGCGTGGTGGACGGCTTCGAGGACAGCGACAAGTCCGGGCGCTTCAACGGCAAGCCCGCCGCCCTCCTCATCATCTACAAGACCGAAGAGGAGGACGCGCTGCAGATCTCCCGGAGCGCGCGTGAATACGTGGAACAAAAGCGCCTCCAGCTTCCCGAGGGGATGCGTCTCGACCACTGGGCGAACACCTCCCGGCTTATCCAGGACCGCCTCGACCTCCTTCTGCGCAACGGCCGGGCGGGCCTCGTGCTCATCTTCCTCTCCCTGTGGCTGTTTCTGAACGTGCGCCTCTCCTTCTGGGTGGCGTTGGGGCTTCCGGTCGCCCTGATGGCGTCGCTCGGCCTCATCGCCTTCAGCGGCGGCACCCTGAACATGCTCACCCTCTTCGCCTTCATCATGGTGATCGGCCTCCTGGTGGACGATGCGATCGTGGTGGCCGAGAACATCTACACCCGCATGAGGCGCGGGGAGGACTTGCTCACGGCCGCGGCCGAGGGATGCGCGGAGGTGGCCCTCCCCGTCATCGGGACGGTCACCACCACCATCGCCGCCTTCGTCCCTCTGCTGATGGTGGAGGGGACGATCGGGAAATTCATGGCCGTTCTTCCCCTCGCCATCATCGCCGCGCTCATCGCCTCCCTGATCGAGTCCCTCTTCATCCTCCCGGCCCATTTGGCCCACTGGATGAGGCCCCCGCCGGAGGGAACGCGCGCGGCCCGCCTCCGGGCCCGGATCGACGGGGCCGTGGACTGGGTGATTCATCGTGTCTACGCGCCTCTCTTGCGCCTTTGCCTCGAGGCCCGCTACCTCGTGGCGGCCTCGGCGGTCGCGTTTTTCATCGTGACGATCGGCCTCGCGTTTGGGGGCCACGTGCGCTTCCTCTTTTTCCCCAAGTTCGACTCCGACTGGGTGGAGGCGAGGCTCCTCTTCCCGGAGGGCACCTCCATCGAGCAGACGGCCGGCGCCGCCCGGCGCTTGGAGCAGGCCGCGATGGAGCTCGACAAGGAACTCCGCTCCAGGTCCGGCGCCCCCATCGTGAGGCATGTTTTCACCGTCCTGGGAGAGCAGCTCGCCCCTCCGCGGGCGGAGGAGGGCAGCCATGCCGCCCAGGTCATCGTGGAGATGCTTCCCTCCGAGGAGCGGGGGATCTCCAGCGCCGCGATCCTCAGCCGGTGGCGGGAGCGGGCGGGCCCCATCCCGGACACCCTCAGCCTGGCCTTCGAGGCGGCCGGCGCCCACCCGCCGGGCGGGAAGCCCATCGAAGTGCAGTTTTCGGGAAACGACATCGGCGGCCTGCGCCGGGCGGCTGAGGCCCTCAAGGCCGAGCTGGGGAAGTACCCCGGCGTCTACGAGATCGAGGACGACTTCCGGCCCGGAAAGCCCGAGCTCAGGACGGTGCTCAAGCTCCAAGCGCGGGTGCTGGGAGTCAGCCTCCAGGACCTCGCCCTCCAGCTGCGCGCCCGCTTCTTCGGCTTGGAGGCCCTTCGCCTTCAGCGGGGGCGGGAGGACGTGAAGGTGAAGGTCCGCTATCCGCCCGAGGAGCGACAGGCGCTCGGGGACGTGGAGAACGCGCGCATCCGGACGCCCTCGGGCGCGGAGATCCCTTTCTATGAGGTCGCCGAGGTGGGGATCGAGCGGGGCCTCGCCGAGATCAAGCGCATCGACCGGAGGCGGGTCGTGACCGTCTCGGCCGAGGTGGATCCGGCCCTGGCGAATCCGACCGAGATCCTGGGCGAGCTGGGACGCGGGTTTTTCCCCGCCCTCCTGGAGCGCTCTCCGGGCGTCCGCCTTCGCCTCGAGGGCCAGGCCAAGGAGACGCGGGAGTCGGTGCGCAGCCTCATTCGCGGTTTCGCCATCGCCGCCGCGGTCATCTACGCCATCCTCGCCACCCTGTTCCGGAGCTACTTCCAGCCCCTCGTCGTGATGAGCGCCATCCCGTTTGGGATCGTGGGCGCGATCTGGGGGCACATCTTCATGGGCTTCGACATCTCCATCATGAGCCTGATGGGCATCGTCGCCCTCTCGGGGGTGGTGGTGAACGACTCCCTCGTTCTCCTGGACTTCGTGAACCGCTTCGTCGCCCAGGGGGTGCCGCTCGAAGAGGCGCTCCGCCGGGCCGGGATCTCCCGCTGGCGCGCCATCATTCTCACCACCCTGACCACCGTGGCGGGGCTCGCCCCCATGCTCCTGGAGCGGAGCTTTCAGGCGCAGTTCCTCATCCCCATGGCGGTGAGCCTCTCCTTCGGCCTGATGTTCGCGACGGCCATCACGCTCGTCCTCGTGCCCGTCATCACGCTGATCGGGAACGACCTGACGCGCCTCCTCTGGCGCCAGAGGCTCGGGCGGTGGCCGAGCCGGGAGGAGGTGGACATCCACTCGCCCCAGGCCCTGAGGCCCGCCCGCTGAGAGGGCGCGGCCGCCTTGACGCCCCTCCCCCGGGGGCCTTGTAATACCCTTTCTTTGTCTTCATGCGTGTTCGCGCGCATTGCGGAAGGGAGCGGTTTCGATGGCCTCGGAGAACGGCGTTCGCTACGGCGAGAAGGTGAAGAAGAAGATGGAGGCGGTCATCTTGACCGCCCCCGGCAAGCTCGAAGTCGGCGAGGTGGAGACGCCGGTCCCCGGGCTGGGGGAGGTGCTCGTCCGGGTGGAGAGCACGACCATCTGCGGCACCGACATCGAGATCATCAGGGGCACCCACGTGCCCCGCTGGCCGCCCCGGTTTCCGGCCATCCTGGGCCATGAATGGGCCGGGCGCATCGTCGCCATGGGCCCCCACACCGGGGGGTTTGGCCTCGAGATGGGCGACCACGTGGCGGGCACGAGCCACGCCGGCTGCGGCGCCTGCCGCATGTGCCTCACCGGGCGCTACAACCTTTGCTTGAACTACGGAGCCGCCATCACCGGGCACCGCCAGTACGGCCACATCACCCAGGGCTCCTACGCCGAGTACGTGGTCAACAACATCCGGGCTCTCCACAGGATGCCGAAGGGGATGCCCTTCGACGTGGGCTCCTGCGTGGACCCGGCCGGCTGCGGGCTGTGGACGGCCAAGCGGGCCGGGATCCATCCGGGCGATACGGTGGTCGTCTTGGGTTCCGGCCCCATCGGGGCGTTCGCCTTCGAGTCGGCCCGGGCCCTGGGGGCGGGCCGCTTGATCGTGGTGGGCGGGGGGAAGCGCCTCGAGATCCTCGCCGAGCAGGGCGCCGAGACGGTCAGCTACCGCGAGGGGAGGGTCCCGGAGAAGATCGCCGAGATGACCGGCGGGCGGAGGGCACAGGTCGTGCTGGAGACCGCCGGCACCACCGACAGCTTCAAGTGGTCGGTCGATTGCGCGGGCAAGGGCGCGCGGGTCGCCATCACCGGGATCCCCGAGAACATCCCGGACCTCGCCTGGAAGCGCGTTGTCCTCGAGGAGATGGACGTCTACGGCGTGCGGGCCAACCCCAACTGCGGGGACGAGGTGATCGCCCTCATCCAGGCGGGGCGCATCCGGGTGGAGCCCTACATCACCCACCGCTTCCCGCTGCGGAAGTACCAGGAGGCGTACGATGTTTTCGTGGCCCGCAAGGATGGGGCCCTGCTGGTGAACCTCACGCCCGGGGCGTGAGCGGGGGAAACCATGGCGGATGAGCCGAAATACGGCGCCCGGATGATCGCGGAGGCGAAGCTTGAGGCGGTCCCCAACCCCTCGGCCGGGCGGGACTACGTCATCGACTTCACCATTCCCGAATTCACCTGCCTCTGCCCGCTCAGCAACTTCCCCGACTTTGCGACCATCCGCATCCGCTACGTGCCGGGCGAGAAGATCGTGGAGCTCAAGTCCCTCAAGCTCTACATCAACCGCTTCCGGGATCAGGAGCTCTTCCACGAGCAGGCGGTGAACCGCATCCTCGACGACCTGGTGGCCGCCTGCGCCCCCAAGTGGATGTGGGTCGAGGGCGACTTCAACGTCCGGGGGAACATCAAGACCAAGATCCGCGCCTCCCACGGGAAGCGGCCCCCCGACGTTCCGGACTGAGCGGCCGTGGGTCGCTTCCGCGAAGAGCTGCGCGCCGCCGCGGCGCCGGTCTGGGAGCGGATCCACGCCCACCCCTTCGTGCGGGAAGTGGGCGAGGGGACCATCTCCCGCGGGCGCTTCGCCCATTTCGTCTGCCAGGATTACCTCTACCTCCAGGATTTCGCCCGCGCTCTCCAGCTCGTGGGGTCGAAGGCGGAGGCCCAGGACGATCTCGAAACCTTCGCCGAGCACGCGGCGAATTGCGTCCGCGTCGAGCGCGCCCTGCACACGGGGCTGGCGGCCCGGGCGGGCGTCGGTCGGGAGCGGCTGGAGAGCGAGCCGCCCGGGCCCGCGACGCGGGCCTATACCCGCCATCTCCTCGCCACCTGCCGGGCGGGCAGCTTCGCGGTGGGCCTCGCGGCGGTTCTCCCCTGCTACTGGATCTACCGCGAGGTGGGCCTCCGCCTGGCCGAGAGGCCGCCGCGGGATCCCCTCTGCGCGGAGTGGATCGGGGTCTACGCCGGCGAGGAGTACGGGTCCCTGGTTGAGGTCCAGCTCGCCTTGGCGGACCGGCTGGGCCCCGGCCTGGGGGAATTCGAGCGGGAGCGGGCGAAGGAGGCCTTCCTTCTCTCCAGCCGCTACGAGTGGCTGTTCTGGGATCAGGCCTACCGGATGGAGGGCTGGCCCTTGTAGGGCGGCGCCTTTCGGGATGTGGCAGACCCTTGGGGAATGCGGGCGGGAGGCTCCCCCGGTTGACCCCGCCGCGGGGCGCCGAGAATAATGTCCGGCACCGGGGAGCGGTGAGCAGGGCCCTTCGCCCCGCCGGGGGGCGGGGCCGTTTTCGCTGAGGAGGCGAGCATGGCTGAGTATCGCGTGGCGGGGAAGGGCTTGGCTCGGATCGACGGACCCGACAAGGCGGCGGGCACGGCCCGCTTCGGCGCAGACACCCCCGCCCTCCGCGCTCTGACGGGCGTCGTCCTGGGCAGTCCGCATGCCTTCGCGCGCGTCCTGTCGGTGGACGCCGGGCGCGCCCGGCAGATCCCGGGCGTGCGCCTCGTCCTCACGCGGGACGATTGCCCCGACATCCGCTTCGGAGGGGACATCAAGGACCAGAGCTGGCTCGCCAAGGACGGCTTCGTCCGCTACGTGGGGGAGCCGGTGGCCGCGGTGGCGGCCGAGACCCTCGAGGCGGCCCAAGCCGCGCTCGAGGCGATCAAGGTGAAGTACGAGGTTCTGGAGCCCATCGTGAACGCGCTGGACAGCCGCGCGGGGCGAGGGCTGGCCGTTCACGAAAACTGGCGCGAGCTCGCCCTCGGCCCCGGCGGG
>Ga0114945_10002785_pt1 | contig 10081 bp, 9 predicted proteins | sample OV2TP3_FD_87194 | JGI IMG/M metagenome (GOLD analysis project Ga0114945, IMG submission 87194) | Hot spring microbial communities from Beatty, Nevada to study Microbial Dark Matter (Phase II) - OV2 TP3 | ecosystem: Environmental > Aquatic > Thermal springs > Hot (42-90C) | place: USA: Beatty... | reverse complement strand
TCGAGGGCCTCCGCCTGCACGTCCATCGGGAGCGACAGGAAGACCGGGCCGGTGGGCGGCGCGAGCGCCGTCGAGATCGCGCGGCGGAGCGCGGGCAGCGCCTCGTCCGGGCGCCGGATCTCGTACGCCCACTTGCTGAACGGCTCGGCCATCCGGACGAGGTCGCCGGACAGGATCGGCTCGTCCGCGAGGAACCGCGAGTCTTGCTGGCCGGCGGTGACGAGGAGCGGCGTGCGGGCGCGCCAGGCGTTGTGGAGGCCGCCGAGGCCGTTGGCGAGCCCCGGCGCCACGTGGAGGTTGACGACGCCGAGCGCGCCGGACATCTGCGCGTAGCCGTCGGCGGCGGCGACCGCCGTCGCCTCCTGCAGGGCGAGCACGTACTCCAGCCCCGCGCCGTCGAGGGCGTCCATCAGCGGCAGCTCGGTCGTGCCCGGGTTGCCGAAGAGGTGGCGGACACCCGCGCGCCGGAGCGCGGCGAGGAACGCCTGGGCGACCGTCACGCGGCGCGCACCAGCACGTACTCGCGGCCCGCCACCCGGAGGGCGCCGCGGCCGGTGGTCTCGTCGTAGTGGGCGAGCGCCCAGAGCTGGAAGGTCGCCGCGCGCGACAGGCGGGCCTCGAAGGCCCCACGCTTCACCGCGCAGTACGGGACGTCGCGCGGGCCGATCCGGAGCGTCCCCGGGTCGAGCGTCTCGACGCTCTCGTCGTTGAGCCACGCGACGAGCGTGTCCTCCCGGCGCTCGAGGCGCGTGACGACCCACGGCACGTCCGTCACGCGGACCGGGATCCGCACCCGGGTCTGGATGAAGTAGCCGTCGGCGTCGCGTCTGAGGTTCCCGCGGAGGTTGGCGAGGACGCCGGCGTGCGTGACCTGCACGCCGCCGTCGTACCACTCCCCGGCCGCGTCCACGGAGAGGTCGGGCAGCGTCCAGCCGGCCGGGAGCGCGTCCATCAGAACACCAGGCTCGCGAAGGTCACGACGCCCTGCGGGTCGGGCCACTGTCCGTAGCGCTTGAGCCTCCCCGGCGCGCCTCCGAGCACGCGCAGCAGCGTGTAGATCGGCGAGAGGCCGCAGATGCGCCGGCGGTCGCCGTCGCGCGCGACCGACGCGAAGAAGGCCTGGGCGTCGCCGACCTCCACCTCCGCCAGCATCGCGCGGTCCTCGCGCTCGATCCGCGCGAGGTCGTCGGCGCCGACGGCTGCGGGATCGCCGAACCGCGGCCCGACGTGGGCGAGGTCGGCCCCGGCGACGAACGCGATCCGCCGGCCCGTCGCGGCGGCCGTCTCGCGCAGCGCGTCGAGGAACCGCGGCACGCGCGGATCGGTCTCGGGACCCTGGCCGCGCGCGAGGGCCTCGTGGGCGAAGCTCGTCAGCACCGGGACGATGCGCACCTCGCGGCGGCCGGCGTAGAGGTACTGGAGGAACACCGCCTGGAACTCGATCGAGTGCTCGTTGCGATGCGCCAGTTCCGAGGCGAAGCAGTCCTGCCCCGCCCGCGTCGCGAGCGCCTCGACGAAGTCGCGGTCGACGCGCGCGGGCCCGAAGGGTGTCGCGAAGTCCTTGCGCGTCAGCGTGAACGGGTCCGCCATTCCGGCGTGGCAGGTGCCGAACACGACGAAGCAGTCGGCGTCGCAGCGCTCGGCGACCTCGCGGTACGCCCACGCGTAGGCGGGCCCCCCGCGCTGGAAGTCGATGTGCGGCGCGACGATCCCCCGCACGCGGGCGGCCTCGGGCGCGGCCCCGTCGGCCGGGCCCGGCCCCGCGGGCGGCTCGAAGAACCGGTCGAGCGCGGCGCGCAGGCTGTCCGGCTCGGCGGCGTAGGCCCCGCCGGCGTGGCTGGCCGCGCGCACCGGCGCGCCGAGGAACTCGGCGTCGATGGCGGCGCGGCGGTCCTCGAACGCGGGGCTCGCGAGGAAGCCGTGCTCCTCGAGCGCCCGGGCGAGCTCGGCGATCTTTTCGCGCGGCACCAGCTCGCCGCGGTGCCGCATGACCTCGGCCTGGATGTCGCCGACCGAGCGCCGTCCGTCGAAGCGCGCGACGACCTCCACGAGCGGCATCGGCAGCATCACGATGGCGCCCGTGTAGCCGGCCGGGTCGCGCAGCGCCACGTAGCGCCGCCCCTCCTGCTCCACCGGGAAGGCCTCGACCGCCCGGAGCGGCGGAACGACGTCGCTCACGGCTCGAGGAAGTTCAGCGCCGCCGCGACGTAAATCCGCGCCGCGTCCACGAGTTCACGCACGTCCACGTACTCGTCGGCCTGGTGCGGGATGAGCCGGTGACCGGGCCCGAGCGTCACGATCGGGATCCCGAGCGTCGCGCGCAGGATGGTCCCGTCCGTGGAGCCCGGCACGCCGCCCCAGCGCGGCGCTCTGCCGGTCGCCTGGCGCACCGCCCGGGCCACGGCCCTGACCAGGGGTTCGGACCGATCCACGCGCGTCGCGGGGCGGAAGCCGTTCACCGGCTCCCACTCGACCCTGGCGCCGGGACAGCGGTCCATGGCGCGCGCGCACGCGGCGTCGATCTCCTTGGCGATCGCCGGCGCGTCGGGGCCCGGCGTGAGGCGTACGTCGAGCACGGCGCGCGCGGCCGAGGGGATCACGTTCGCCTGCGGCACGCCGTCCACGGGAGCCGAGAGGATCGTCGGCGTGACCGTCGGCGCCTTGAGATAGCGGCTTCGCGCGCTCAGCCGACGGAGCCGCCGCTCGAGCGCCGGCGCCTCGGCGAGGAGCGCGGCGAGCGCCGTCAGTGGATTGACGCCGGCCTCGGGCATCGCGCCGTGGGCCATGCGGCCTCGCGCCGTGACCCGCGCCCAGACCACCCCGCGCTGCTCGAGACACAGCTCGTTCTGCTCGGGCTCGCAGATGATCGCCGCCGCGAGGGTCCGCGCGAGCGGCGTCCCCGCGAGGTGCCGGACCCCGAGCATGTCGCCCTCCTCGTCGACGAGCGCGCCGACGACGAGGCGGCCGCGGAGCCGGGCGCCGCTCCGCTTCACGACGGCCAGGGCGAGCATGGCGGCGGCGAGGCCCCCCTTCATGTCGGCGCTGCCCCGGCCGTAGATCCGCCCGTCCGCGAGCTCCGCGCCGAACGGCGGACGCTTCCACTCGCGCGGGTCGCCCTCGGTGACGACGTCCGTGTGGCCCTCGAGCAGGAGGCTGGGGCCCGTGCGCGCGTCACCGTGCCACGCGAGCACGTTCGGCCGGCCGGGCGCCGCCTCCTGCACCTCGACGGGCAGGCCCTCGCGCCGGAACCATGCCTCCACGTGGCGGGCGACCGCGGCTTCGGTCGCCGGCGGATCGCCGGGACGGACGACGCTCGGGATGCGGACCAGCTCTCGCGTCAGCGCGACCAGCTCGCCTTCGTCGACGCGCGCGAGCGCGTCGGCCAGCGCGCGCCCGGGCGAGCCGCGTCGGCGCGAAGCCACCGGGGGGGTTACTCGTGGGGGAACGACAGGATGACGGCGTCGAGGCGAATCACGCGATACTCCTCGCCCGCGACGTAAAAGTAGTGCCCCTCCACCTCTTCGGCGCTCTCCTCGAAGGCCACGACGGATTTCGGCTCGGGCATGTCGCGGAACGCGTTCGCACCCTCGTCGAACCCGTCACCGCGGGTGACGACCTCGCCGTACCGGATGGGCGAGCCCTTCGGGCAGTGCACGCGCACGTCCGCCGGCGCTTCCGCCATGAGCCGCACGAGGAGATTGATGCCGTAGACCTGGATGGGGATCGGGGTCATGCGGTCATGATACCACGCGCGATTCGGCCACCGGCGCACGCGCCGTCGACACGACGACGTACGACGCGAGCACGACGCCCACGCCGAGCTCGAGCGCGCCGCGGCCGGCGCGACCGAGGATGACGTCGCCGATCCCGAAGAGTCCGAGGTACACGACCACGCATCCGACCGCCCACTGGAGCAGGCCGGCGCCCAGCGCCGCGTCGCGCGTGGCGTCCGGGACCACCGCCCGCCAGCCAGGCCCGCCGGGCCGCACGCGGGAGTAGAACGCGCGGAGGCGCTCCACCGGCTCGGGCGCCGTGAGCCAGGTGACGGCGAGCCACACGACGGTCGTCGCGGCGGTGGTCAGGAGCAGCAGCCACGCGAAGCCACGCGGATCCGCGGCGCTCAGCCCGCCGAATCCCTGCGCCGCGAGCGACACGACCAGCGCGCCGAGCATCGCGCTCACTTCCGACCAGGCGTTGATCCGCCACCAGTACCAGCGCAGCAGATACACGAGCCCCGTCCCGGCCCCGATCGCGATCAGGAACTTCCACGCGCCCTCGACCGAGCCGATGTACATGGTGACCACGCCCGACAGCGCCATGACGACGAGCGTGGCGGCGCGCCCGACGCCGGCGTAGTGGCGCTCGCTCCGACCGGGCGCGCAGAAGCGCCGGTACACGTCGTTGACGAGATAGGACGCGCCCCAGTTGAGCTGACTGGAGATCGTCGACATGTAGGCGGCGAAGAACGCCGCCAGGAGGAACCCGCGCCAGACCGGCGGCAGGTGATCGACCATCACGCGGACGTAGCCCTCCTCCGGGTCGGCCAGGCCCGGATAGAGCAGCATCGACGCCAGCGCCACGACGATCCAGGGCCACGGGCGCAGCGCGTAGTGCGCGATGTTGAACCAGAGCGCGGCGAGGAGCGCGTGGCGTTCGTTCCGCGTGGACATGATCCGCTGCGCGACGTAGCCGCCGCCGCCCGGCTCGGCGCCCGGATACCACGACGCCCACCAGTTGACCGCGATGTAGGCGAAGAACGTCAGCGCGGGCATCCACGCCGAGTCCGCCGCCGGCAGGAGCGCCAGCGGCGCGCCGTCCGGGAACCGCGCGTGGAGCCCCGCGAGCAGACCCGACATGCCGCCCACCGCGTCGGCGGCGAAGACGGCCAGGGCGATGCAGCCCACCATCGCCAGCACGAACTGGAAGAGGTCCGTGACCACGACGCCCCAGAGCCCCGAGATCGTCGAGTAGAGCCCGGTGACGAGGAACAGCCCTACCGTTGCTTCCACCTTGCCGACGCCCAGCGTGAGGCCGACGATCTTCGCCATCGCCGCGGTGACCCAGCCGATGATGATCGAGTTCACCGCGAGGCCGAGGTAACAGGCGCGGAAGCCACGGAGGAAGGCCGCGGGCCGGCCCGAGTAGCGCAGCTCGGCGAACTCGGCGTCCGTCATCACCCCGGCCCGCCGCCACAGGCGCGCGTAGAAGACGACGGTCAGCAGCCCGCTCATGACGAACGACCACCAGAGCCAGTTGCCCGCGAGACCGTACTTGACGGTGAGCCCGGTGACCGCGAGCGGCGTGTCGGCCGCGAAGGTGGTCGCGACCATCGAGGTGCCGGCGAGCCACCAGGGCACGGCGCGCCCCGACAGGAAGTACTCCTCGGCGGACCTCCCCGCGCGGCGCGAGAACGCGAGACCGACGGCGAGCGACACGAGGAAGTAGAGACCGATGACCAGCCAGTCGGCCGGTCCGAGGATCATCGATCCGGTTCCGGCGGTTGACTTCCGAGGAGTGGCTGCGTGGGAAATTCCGGCACGGCGAGCTGTCGTGGCTGCTCGTCCACGCTCTTGAGCGACGAGGGCTCCTCCGCACGGCCCCCGACCAGATCACGCAAGCGCCGGACGGAGGGCAGGACACGCGACTGCAGAGAGCCCAGGGCGTCGTTGAACGCCCCGCTTGCGCGGGCGAGCGTGGTTCCGATTTCGGCAAAGTGCTCGAGAAACGTCGTGACACGCTTGTGGAGCTCCCGACCCTCGTCGGTGACTTTCTTCGCGTCTGTCGCGAGGCGCTCTTGCTTCCATCCCAGCTCAACCGCACGCAACAACGCGATCAGGGTCATCGGCGTTGCGATCGCGACGCGACGATCCATCGCGTCCTGAATCAGCGTGGGATCCACCTCGACCGCGGCACCAAAGAACGCTTCCCCTGGAATGAACATGACCACGAAATCGAGGGCGTCACCGAACTGCTCCCAGTAGGATTTGCCCGCCAGCACCTGCATGTGCTTGCGAACCTGCTGCGCGTGACGCTCGAGGGCAGCCCGTCGCTCATCGGCGGTCGCCGCCGCATGCGCATCGAGGTACCCTGTCAGGGGCACCTTGGCATCGACGACGATCTGTCGTCCGGCTGGAAGGCGAACGACCATGTCCGGTCGCACCCGCCCCTCCTCGCCTTCCGCGGTCACTTGTTCCGCAAAGTCACAGTTCTGCGCCATCCCGGACAGCTCGGCGACTCGGCGGAGGGTGAGTTCCCCCCAGCGGCCACGCACGTCGGAGCCGCGCAGTGCCGTCACCAAATTCACGGTTTCGCGCTCGAGCTTGGTGCTCGACTCGGCGAGCGCACTGAGTTGCTGTTCGAGGTTCCCATAGGCGCGCTGACGCGCCGCCTCCAACACCCGCGCGTGCTCCTCGTAGCGCTCCAGCGCCTCTCGTAACGGTTGGACCGTCGCGTCGATCGCTTCCTGCCGGTGCCGGAGCTCGGCGTCGGCACGCTCGACGAATTCTGTCTGGTTCCTGCGGAGCGCGTCGGCGCTCAGCGCCTTGAAGGTGTCGGCGAGGTGCTCGCGCGCCTCGTCGAGCACGCGCTTTTGCTCCCCCATCGCCTCGAGCCGTGTTTCCGCTTGTGTCCGCTCTCGTTGCTCGACATCGAGGTCGGCGCGAAGCTGCTCGAGCTCCAGATGACGCTGGGTCAGTTGTTTCCGAAGCTCCTCGGCGAGTGCCTCCGCGGCAGCGGTCCGTGCATGGATGGCCTGGCCCTCCGTCTGGGCTCGGGCACGCTCGTGGGCACGGACCAACAGCCACGTGACGGCGGCACCGGTCACGAGACCGAAGAGCAGGAGTGCTGCCTCAGCCACGCCCTCTCCAGTGCCGGCACACCGAGCGAAGCCCGCACGGCGCGCAGACGACACGGTCGCGCCGGTCGCGGCAGTCCCCCGACATGCGCTTGTGGCACAGCGCGAAGTCGTACTTCACCGGGTCGGCGGGGTCGATCGCCGCGAGGCGCCGGGTGATGTCCTCGGCCATGCGCCACGTCCGGGAGCGCCGCCGGGTCAGTCCGATCGCGCGGCTCATGTTCTCCACGTGGGTGTCGACGGGGATCACGAGGCGCGCCGGGGACACGCACGTCCAGAGCCCGAAGTCGGGGGGCTCACGCCGGACCATCCAGCGCAGGAACAGCAGGAGGCGCTTGCATGGACCGCCGGCCGACGGCCGGGGAAACAGGTGGCGGTAGCCCCGCGAGGGCCGCCCCCGCGGGAACACCTCGCGCAGATCCGCCTCGAGAAAGGCCCGCGCGAACCGGTCGAGGGCGGGCCGGAGCGGGCCGGACGCGTCCGCGTCACCGGCGACGAAGCACTTTTCGAGCGAACCGTGGCGCGCGAGCACCTCGCGCGCGGCGACGCAGAACGCGACCAGATCGCGCGGGCGGTTGAAGCGATAGCGGAAGTCGCGGAACCGCGCGCCGTCGCGGTGCGGGTCGAACGCGCCGACGAAGGCGGCCGGCGACGGCCCCATCGCGGCGAGGGCGCCCTCGAGGGACCGGCCGAAGAGGTCCACGCGTCCGTACGCGAGGCACGCGGTGAGCAGCGCCACCACCTCGCGATCGCGCGGATCGGCGTAGCGCACCGGGAATCGCAGGGCGTCGAGATCGACGCGCGAGTCGTAGTCGAACTCGCGATAGAGCCGCTCGAGCGGCCGTCGCAAGGCGTCGGGGGACGTCATTCGGCTCGCCAGGGCGCATGATATCATGCCGCGCCCGACCGCCCCGCGCGGTCGCGGCCGGAGGTCGGCGATGCGCGTCGGCGTCGTGGGACTCGGAGTCATCGGGCGCGCGATCTGCCGCGCGCTCGACGCGGGCCTCCCCGGGCTCACGCTCGCGGGCGCCACGGCGCGCGACCGCGGCAAGGCCGAGGCGTTCCTCGGCGCCCTCGCCTCGCCCGCGCCGTTCCTCGCCCTGGACGAGCTGATCGCGGCGAGCGACCTGCTCGTCGAGGCGAGCACGCCGGCGCACGTGGCCGAAATCGCGCCGAAGGCGCTCGGCGCCGGCAAGGATCTCGTGGTGCTGTCGTGCGGCGCGCTGCTCGGCCGCACGGACTGGGTGGAGCTCGCGGCGGCCCGCCAGTGCCGCATTCACGTGCCCTCCGGCGCGATCGGCGGGCTCGACGCCGTCAAGGGCGCGCGGGTCGGCGCCGTCACGTCGGTCAGCATGGTGACGCGCAAGCCGCCGCGGGCGGTCGCGGGCGCGCCCGGGATCGTCGAGCGCGGCATCGACGTCGGCGCCCTGCGGGAGGAGACGCTCGTGTACGACGGTCCCGCGACGGAGGCGTGCCGCGCGTTTCCCACCAACCTGAACGTGCTGGCGGCGCTCTCGCTCGCGGGCATCGGCCCCGAGCGCACGCGGCTGCGGCTCTACGTGGTGCCCGGCCTCGCGCGCAACGTCCACCGCATCACGGTCGAGGGCGAGTTCGGCCGCTTCACCGCGGAGGTCGAGAACGTGCCGTCGGAGAACCCGCGCACCGGGCGGCTGTCGTACCTCTCCACGATCGCGCTCTTGCGGGAGTTGGCCGCGCCCCTGCGCGTCGGGACCTGACTATCGAACAGGGCACGGGCACCCGGGCTGTCGGCGCTTCCCGGATTGCAGGCTCGCCTCGCCTGCGGCTGCGGCTCGCACCGCGGCCCCGCCGCGATCACCCGCGGTGATCCCTCTCCGGCGAGGCGTGAGTCGTACCCAGCTCTCCCAGCCAGCGCTCGGCTTCGAGGGCGGCCATGCAGCCGGTCGCGGCGGCGGTCACCGCCTGGCGGAACGTGAAGTCGGCGACGTCGCCGGCGGCGAAGACGCCCGCGACCGACGTGCGCGTGGAGCCGGGCTCGATCCTCACGTAGCCGTTCGGCAGCAGGGCGATCTGCCCGCGGAAGAGCGCGGTGTTCGGGTCGTGGCCGATCGCCACGAAGAGACCGTCGACCGGATGCGGAGTCCGCTCGCCGGTCACGAGGTTCCGCAGCGTCACGCCCGTCACCCGGCCCTGCGCCGGGTCGGCGATCGACTCCACGACGCTGTTCCACACGAACTCGATCTTCGGGTGCTTGCGCGCGCGTTCCTGCATGATCCCGGACGCGCGCAGGCGATCCCGCCGGTGGACCACCCGCACGCGCCGGCCCAGCCGCGCCAGGAAGAGCGCCTCCTCCATCGCGGAGTCGCCGCCGCCGACGACCATGATCTCCTGGTCCTTGAAGAAGAAGCCGTCGCAGGTGGCGCAGGTGGACACGCCGTGTCCGAGCAGCGCCGCCTCCTCGGGCAGCCCCAGCATCCGCGCCGACGCCCCCGTGGCGAGGATGACCGCGCGTGCCTCCCAGGCGCGCCCGCCCGCCTCGACGACCAACGGGCGGCGCGAGAAATCGACGGCGGTCACGTCGTCGGCGATCATCTCGGCGCCGAAGCGCTCGGCCTGCCGGCGCATCGCCTCGACGAGCGCGGGACCGTCCACGCCGTCGGCGAAGCCGGGATAGTTCTCGACGAGCGTCGTGAGCGTCAGCTGGCCGCCGGGCTGCACCCCCGTCGCCACGAGCGGGGCGAGGTTCGCGCGCGCGGCATAGATCGCCGCCGTGTAGCCGGCGGGCCCCGAGCCGATGATGACCAGCGCGCGCGTCGCTCCCACGGGTTCCTTCACCCCTCTCGCCCTTGGGATGCGCGTGAGGGGGCGACGGATCCGCCGCCCGCGATGGCCTCCACCTCGGCGAGGTCGCGGATCTCGAACTCCGGCCGCTCGGCGCCCGGTGGCGCCGGATCACCGGCGGGATTGATCCACGCCGCGGGCATGCCGGCGCGGTGCGCGCCGACGACGTCGATCTCGAGCCGGTCCCCCACGAAGAGCGTGCGCGCCGGCTCGACGCCGACCGCCCGCAGCGCGGCGTGAAAGATGTCCGGGCGCGGCTTGCGCCAGCCGACCGTGTCCGACACGACCACCGTCGCGAAGGCGTCGCGCACGCCCGCGGCCTCGAGGATGCCGAGCGCCGTCGGGGTGTAATCGAAGTTCGAGACGACCGCGAGCGGATACCGGCGCGCCAGGCGCTCCAGCACCCCG
>Ga0114945_10002783_pt1 | contig 10085 bp, 10 predicted proteins | sample OV2TP3_FD_87194 | JGI IMG/M metagenome (GOLD analysis project Ga0114945, IMG submission 87194) | Hot spring microbial communities from Beatty, Nevada to study Microbial Dark Matter (Phase II) - OV2 TP3 | ecosystem: Environmental > Aquatic > Thermal springs > Hot (42-90C) | place: USA: Beatty... | reverse complement strand
TCGTCGGCATCCAGATCGATAAACAGGCTGTAGACCTCATGGAGCACCTCCTGCGGACGGGCGTCCTTCCGGTCGATCTTGTTGATGACGACGATGATCTTGAGATGCGCCTCCAGGGTCTTCTTCAGCACGAAACGGGTCTGCGGGAGAGGCCCCTCGGAGGCATCGACCAGCAGGATCGCCCCGTCAACCATCTTGAGCCCCCGCTCGACCTCGCCTCCGAAATCGGCGTGCCCCGGGGTGTCGATGATGTTGATCTTGACCCCCTTCCAGCGGATCGCGCAGTTTTTTGAGGCGATCGTGATCCCGCGCTCCCGTTCGAGATCCATGTTATCCATAACCCTTTCGTCCACAGCCTGATGCTTGCGAAAGCTGCCCCCTTGCCGGAGCATAAAATCGACAAGCGTCGTCTTGCCGTGATCGACATGGGCAATGATCGCTATGTTTCTGACCTTCGGATTCTGTTCCGCCACCTTGTTCATGGTTCCTATCCTAACGCGGTACCTTGCTGGGGGTCCATCTCATTCTGTTCTTCCTTGTGCCGTCTCTTGTCAACAACCCTTGCGCGAAGGGTCGGCACGTTCCATAATATCGCCGGGGATGGAGATTAAAATCTACACGACCGCCGCCTGTCCTTACTGCCGCGCGGCCAAGGATCTCCTGCGGGGGAAGGGGCTCGCCTTTGAGGAAATCGTCCTCTCAACCGATGAAGAGCTGGAGGCATTGGTTCAGAAGACCGGCTGGCAGACGGTGCCGCAGATCTTTGTCGAAGGAAAATTGATCGGGGGATTTGAGGAGTTGAAAAGGCTCGCACAGGACGGAAGGATTTGAATGCTGAGGGACTTGGATTCGAACCAAGATTCCCTGGGTCAGAGCCAGGTGTCCTGCCGTTGGACGATCCCTCAATTATAATGGGGGATCCCGCCTAAGGCGGGGACGTCTCCCCCAAACCCCCTACCACGGCCGCCAACGGACTGGCGAAGCCAGATCCTCGCGACAACAGCTTTACCTTTCTTCCATTATTTTTTCTTAAGTTCAACCTGAATTCTGCATAGAGACCCGGTTGGCAGATGTGGTTCAGGAATGGTCTATTTCCCGGCAGAGTTCCTCTTCTTCTTCGCCCCCCTGGACAAACTCTCCCCCCTCATAAAAACTGCCGGCCTTGATCGCTTCATAGATCGGTCGCATCGCCTCCGGGAGTTCCCCGTCGGTGGGATTGCGAAAGGTGTTCAGGTAAGAGGCATAATCGGTTGCCAGGACCCAGTCGGCATCGGCCGACTCCCCCAGCCGGCTCCTCAAGTCCCGAAAGGCCTTCGAGACGACTTGAAGGTTCGCTCGTTTGCGCACAAGTTCCTGCCAGTCCCGGTAGGTCTCGAGTCCCAGTCGATCCAGTGTCGCCTTCTTCGCCTCCGCCAATTGTCGGTAGCGTTGAAGCCGCGTCAAGACAGTCTTGCGGTTGATGACCAGTTCGGATCTCTTGACGTCCCTTTCCAACTCGTCGATCGCTCCCAGGACCACCTCGGGATGGAAATAACGGCCGAGCCTGTAAAAAGAACGATCGGCAGACGCATACCTGGGGAGATCTCCCCTGAGGGTATTCTCAAAATCATTTTCGAGGAGATAGGCGTACAACTCGTTTTGCATCTGCGGCAACGCCCCTCCCCACACGAAGGAGGTATACGCCTCATCTCCGGCGTTGTAACACATTCGAAACACGAGATCGTCTTTATCGAGGTATCCGAGGCCCTGAAAATATTCGTGATGAACCGTCTCATGATAAATGGTGTTGAGGGTGCGACTTGGGTCTTCGGGACAGAGGCTCAGATGGTAAAAAAGATGAGAGAGGAAGATGCGGTTTTCACTGGAGTCAAATCTCGCCTTGAGGAACCCCAGTTGGGGGCTTTTACGGTCACCCGCCTGGAACGTGATGCCGTTTTGAATGATGTAACTGGCCAGTTTTTTGACCGCCGGATGCGGCATTTGGGTCAGGTGTCTTGAGACAACCTCGATGGTTTCTCTTTTTTCCGCCTCTGTGAAGCTTGCCTCGATCTCCGCTGCGGATTTCACCATCTTCTCATTCACCCTTCCATCCCCCCCCGTCACGATGCTCCTGTAAATCCCCTCCCTCTCATAGGCGGTCTGTTTTCTCGCGAGTTCACGGAAGCGGTCGCCCCGGAGCGCCCCCGGGGCAAAGTTGTGCCTTTGATCCCGGATCTCCAGGCCGAGGAAGACCGCCAACCCGACCGGCATTGCCGCCGCAAAGGTGGTCCAGAAGGTGCTTCGGACCAGTGTCGGGTTTCCCCCCTTGAGACAGAAGATCATCAACCCAAGCTGCGCCCAGGTGGAGGTCCAGACAGAGTAATTGAAGTTCGTCTGGGACCGATTCGGTTCTTCATAGATAAGGGCATCCGTTGCCAGCCCCTTATCGAGGAGAAAGCCTGCGACATAAGGCATCGTGTAGTTGTAAGCGACGAAGGAGAGGACCATCCGCAACAGCGAATAACGGCGCCAAACGGGCGGGACCGGCATCCTTGTGGTCTGCAGAACGGTTTGACGAAAGAGTTTCAGGGGATCAACAGGTCTTCGCAACGGGCGTTCGAGGGCGTTGGTGATCGCCGTCATGCCGACAACCTGGCTGACACCCAGGATCCCCATCGTTGTTGAAAGACTGATCGGATCAATCACAATGACCGCCTCTTATGGGGAGTATCGTCCCGTATCGGGAAAGGTTGCGATTTTTATGGGATTCTTAACTAAAATCCATTGGAAACCCGTCTTTCTTCTGCTACATCGCTTTAGCCCATTATTATGGCCTGAAGTCAAAGGATCTGAAACAGTTGCAGAGGCTTGTTGAGGAGAAAAAGGATGAGATCACGAAAAGGTGGGAAAAACATTTCTCGGGCTGAGGTTCTCGGGCAAACGGCGACGGGAATTTGGCTCGGCGTGAACAAAAAGGAATATTTTTTGCCTCACCGGCAATACCCCTGGTTTAAGAACAAACGCCTGCGGGAAGTCAAAACGGTGAAACTGCTGGGCCGTACCCATTTGTATTGGCCAAGGTTGGATGTCGACCTGGACCTCGACATCATCAAACACCCCGCAAAATACCCTCGACTTTATCAACAATAACTAAGGGATCTTCATCTGCTTTTTCCCGGCCACCTGATACGCCTCTTTGTATCCGGCATCGGCGTGGCGCAGGATTCCCATCGCGGGGTCCGAGTTAAGGACACGTTTCAAACGCAGAGCAGCCGCAGGGCTGCCATCGGCGACAATCACCATCCCGGCATGCAGCGAGTTGCCGATCCCGACACCGCCGCCGTCATGCACGCTGATCCATGAGGCGCCGTTGACCGCGTTAATAAGGGCATTCAGGATCGGCCAGTCGGCAATCGCGTCGCTCCCATCCTTCATCCCCTCCGTTTCACGATAAGGTGAGGCGACAGAACCGCAATCAAGGTGATCCCGGCCGATCACGATTGGCGCCTTGACCTTGCCCGAGGCGACAAGGTCATTGAAAATCAGCCCTGCTTTTTCACGCTCGCCATAACCCAACCAGCAAATCCTTGACGGGAGCCCCTGAAACGCAACCCGCTCACGTGCCATCCTGAGCCACCGGATCATCCCCTCGTTTTGAGGGAAAGCCTCAATCAGCGCCTGATCGGTCGTGTAGATGTCCTGCGGATCCCCGGAGAGTGCAACCCACCTAAACGGCCCCTTCCCCTCGCAGAAAAGCGGGCGGATAAACTCCGGGACAAAACCGGCAAACGAAAAGGCGTTTTTCAGACCCCCTTTTTCCGCCTGCCTCCGGATGTTGTTTCCATAATCAAAGACGATCGACCCTTTCTCTTTAAGATCAATCATCGCCTGCACATGAATGGCGATCGACTCGTAGACCCGTTTGACATATTCCTTCGCGTCATTCTTTCTGAGTGACAATGCCTCTTCCAGCGGGAGTCCCCTTGGGATGTAGCCATTCAGCTCATCGTGGGCGGAGGTCTGGTCGGTCACGATATCGGGAAAAATATTTCGCCTGACAAGCTCCGGATAGATATCCGCCGCATTCGCCAAGAGCCCGATACTGCGTGACACCTTTTTCTTTTGGTACTCCTTCACACGCCGAAGCGCCTCATCGAGGTTGTCGGTTGACTCATCCAGATATTTTGTCTTGAGCCGTTTTTCGATCCGTGCCGGATCGACCTCAATGCCTAAGAAGACCGCCCCATTCATTGTCGCCGCCAGCGGTTGCGCCCCGCCCATTCCGCCCAAACCGGCCGAGAGGATGAATTTTCCGGAAAGATCGCCGTTGAAATATTTTCTCCCTGCCGCCACAAATGTCTCGTAGGTCCCCTGCAGGATCCCTTGCGTCCCGATGTAGATCCAGCTCCCGGCGGTCATTTGGCCGTACATGATGAGACCCTTCCGCTCGAGGTCACGAAAGACCTCCCAGTTGTCCCAATGACCGACGAGATTCGAGTTGGCAATCAGGACGCGCGGGGCATCCGGGTGCGATTTAAGGATCCCGACCGGTTTCCCTGATTGAACAAGCAGCGTTTCGTCATTTTCGAGATTTTTGAGACAGTCGACAATCTTCCAAAAACAGTCCCAATTGCGGGCCGCTTTTCCCGAACCGCCGTAGACAACCAGGTTTTCCGGATCTTCCGCCACCTCCGGGCTCACGTTGTGCATCAGCATCCGCAGCGCCGCCTCTTGAACCCAGCCCTTGCAGGAGAGTTTCGTGCCGGTCGGTGGTCGTACGATCTTTGAATGATTCATGAGGGGAGGGCTAGCATAGGGAGGTTTTCTTGCCAATCGGCAAAAGATGACAATTACAGTAGCAACTTCTTTGTCGTCTGTATCGAACAACAGGGTCCGAGATTCCTATGACCTTTCCGCCTTAAATTTTATCCCCTTGAAAAAGTTCCAAAAATTCACGCCAGGGAACGGCTTGGACATGCCGCACCGATTTTCTGTTTGGATCATTCGAGAGAAGCAAGGCCTTGGAATTTTTCAAGCCCTCGGTTATCTCCAAAAGTGATCTGAAATCGGCATCCGTAACCTGTTTTGTCGATTTTATTTCGATAAACAAGCTGGATTTTCCCGGTCTTTTGATAATGAGATCAACCTCAACGTTATCCTTTGTCTGAAGGTAGTGCAGAGATTCATCTCGCTCCCGATACTGGCAGAGTTTAAAGAGTTCCAGAACCAGAAAATGTTCAAACATCTGTCCATATTCATAGGTCCTTTCCCGAAGAGGGATATCCAGGCTCTTGTCCAGGGCCCGCTTGATCCCGCAATCGATGAAATAAAATTTCGGGGCCCTTCGTTGCTGCTTGCGGATGGAGATGTCATAGGCCGTTAATTCAAACCCGATCAAGGTGTCCTTCAAGATTTCAAAGTAATTTTTGACAACGGAATGATCCGCGTGGATGTCTCTTCCGATTTTTGAGCAGTTGACCGGCTGCCCGTTCATTTGGGCCGCGACTTCCAGAAACTTCCGAAAACCGGGCAGATTTCTTGCGATCTGTTCGGCCTGAATCTCCTCTTTGAGATAGGTATGGGCGTAGGCCTGAAGGAATCTCTTTTTGTCCTCCATTTGTTCAAAATCATAAATCTTCGGGAGGGTCCCCCATTCGAGAGCCGCCTGAAGATCAAACTTCTCTTTGAGTTCAATGTTTGTAAACGGGTAAAGATGGTGTACAAACGCCCTCCCCGCAAGAAGGTTTGCTCCACCACGCTTCAGTTTTCTGGCCGATGATCCCGAGAGGGCGAAATAGAGTTTCTTCTCCTCAATGAGTTTATGCACAAGGTCCAGGAGTTTTGAGGCCTTTTGAACTTCATCAATCACCACCCAGCTACCCGTTAGGAGGTGAGACGTGCGACGGACCAACTCATTGGGATCGGTCTGAAAGAGGGCCTCTTCGTCCGGGTCAAGCAGATCGATCCAAACCGGTTTTTTTCCCTGAAAAACCGCCTTCAAAAGGGTCGATTTTCCAGATCCCCTTGGGCCAAATATAAAAAAACTATAATTATTTTGAATGGTTGTAATTCTGGGTATCATGATCCCAATATATGCGATATTTTGGTGTTAAGCAACCTGAAAAAAATTTTATGGTCTAGGGTCAGAGATCCACTTAGAGTTCACTCGCCTGGATCATCCGATCCCACTCCTGGATGCGCCGGAGCCACCGTAGACGATCAGTTCCTCCGGCCTCTCGGCAATCTCCGGACTGACATTGTTCATCAGCATCCGGAGCGCCGCCTCTTGGACCCAGCCCTTGCAGGTGAGCTTGTTTCCGGTTGGTGGTCGTACGGGTTTTGAATGATTCATGGCCTAGACCGCTATCCCTTTCCGATCTGACCCTTTGAGATGAAACCTCTTAGCTAAAACGGTCAAGACTTTTTTAATCACTTGGGCACCACATCCTGAAAAATACAACTTGTTTTGTAAAGTGACTATGATATTATGACTATAGTCATTTGTAGCAATGGAGGGAGTTCAATTATGAAGAGGTCAATTGCGGTTGGAGAATTCAAGGCGCGCTGTTTAAGGCTTTTGGAGGAGGTCCGGTCCAGAAAAGAGTCCCTCCTGATTACCAAACGGGGTGTCCCGATTGCCGAGATTTTCCCCTTTTCCAGAGAGAGAAAGGGGGCCCGTGAGGAGCTTAAAGGGACAATCCTTTTTGAGAAGGATATAGTTTCACCGATTGACGAGAGGTGGGATGCCCTCTCGTGATCCTGCTTGATACCCACACCTGGGTCTGGTGGACAGCGGAGTCGGAGAAACTTTCTTCAAGGGCTTCGGAAACCATCAAAAAATCCTCAGAGATGGGGGTTTCGGCTATCTCCTGCTGGGAGGTAGCGATGCTCGTCGCCAAGGGAAGACTCGGGCTTTCGATGGATGTCGAAGAGTGGATTGAAAAGTCACTCCGGTTGCCGGAGGTAAGGCTCCTGGAACTCACCCCAAAAATCGCTGTCCTCTCAACGCGCCTTGCCGGCAATCCACCCGGCGATCCCGCCGACCGATTCCTGATTGCCACCGCCATGATTCATCATTGCCCCATCGTGACCAAAGATCATTTGATGCGGGGCTATAATCAAATAGAGACAGTCTGGTGATCCGGTCCGAGAGATCCTCGACAACCCAGGAACCGGTAGATCATCAAGGCAACTATCTTCGCACAGGCGCCGGTCGGATCGAACGGCGGTGAATATTCCACGAGATCAAGACTCGTGAGAGATGGGTGTCTCGCGAGTGACTCCATCATCGCCAGGGCGGCGCGCACCGTGAACCCCTCCGCCGGGGCGGCGCTTGTCGCGGGAAATTCGATGCCGCGGATCGCGTCGAGACAAAAGGTGGCGTAGAGGGGATCTTTCATCTTTTGCAAAACCCGGTCGAAACCCTTCAACACCCCTTCCTTGATCAGATCCTCCAGCCAGACGACGTTGACCCCTTGTCCCCAAGCATACTGAAGATGTGCCTCCGCATTGCAAAAACCCTGAACCCCGAAGACGGTCAAATTATTTCCGGGGAACCCCGCCTCGATCATCTGACGAAACGACGAACCGCTGTGCCCCTTTCCCTTTTCGAGCGGGCGCATGTCGAGGTGGGCATCTATATTGAGGATATGGAGACCCCCCTCTCCCCCCGGCGGGAGAGGGGTTGGGGGTGAGGGATACCCCAAATAATGCCCCCACGCCGTCTCATGTCCTCCCCCGATCACAATCGGGAAAATCTTCTCCGAAAAACAGGCGCCGACAACCTCTCCCAACATCTTTTGCCTTTCCTCAAGGGTCTTTGCGGGACTTATGTCCCCAAGGTCCACGAGATGTGATGATCGGAGATCTGCTTTTGAATAGAGTTCGGTGGCCGCTAACTTGTAGAAGGCCCGCCGAATCCCGGTTGGCCCCTTGGCCGAACCGGGCCGACCCTTATTTCTCCGTATCCCGCGGTCTTCAGGAAATCCGATCAGGGCAAATCGAAAATCACCGAGCCGGTTTTTTTTGGGGTTAAAGCGTGGCACGATATCTCCCATCCGTGGATCTCCTTTTGGATCCCTCGAATAGAAGAGGTCAGGCGAGGCCGCTCGGATTTTCCGCAACCAGGTTTCCACCTTTATAGATCCTCCAGCAAGGATTCTGTGCGAGTCGATACGGGATCTCCCTCAAATGGGTCATCGGTTTGGTGACAATCAGATCCGCCTCCTTGCCGACCTCGAGGCTCCCGATCCGCCCTGCGATTCCAAGCGCCGCTGCGCCGTTCAGCGTGGTGGCAACCAACGCCTCGGCCGGCGTCATCCCCATTTGGGTTGTTGCAAGATTCAGGATGAACGGGATCGAGAGGGTTGTGCAGGAGCCGGGATTTGAATCGGTTGCCAGTGCGACTGCAATACCGTTATCGATCAATTTTCTTGCAGGGGCATATGGGAATTTCAGAAAGAAGGAAGTACCAGGGAGCAATGTGACGATTGTCTTGCCACCCTTCAGAACTCGAAACTGTCCCTCTCCCAGATGGATCATATGATCCGCCGAGAGGGCGCCCAATTCGACCGCCACCTCGGCGCCGCCGGTCTCCCCCAGCTCATTCGCATGGATCTTGAGCTTCATCCCATGCTCCTTGGCAACAACACCAATCTTCCTGGTCTCCTCCGGTGTGAAATAGCCGCGGTCGCAAAAGACGTCGCAGAACTCGGCGAGCCGTTCCCTTGCGACCGCCGGGATCATCTCGTCAACGAGCAGATTGAGGTAATTCTCTCTCTGAACCCCGGTCGGGATGTCGTGGGCCCCCATGAAGGTTGCATGGATCTCGATCGGCACCTCTCCCTTGAGTCTCCGGATCGCACGCAACATCTTCAACTCCTCCTGAAGAGAGAGCCCATACCCGCTCTTGATCTCGACCGTCGTCGTTCCATGCGCAATCATCTCGTGGAGACGGGGATAGGTGGCCGCCACCAGCTCCTCCTCCGAGGCGTTACGCACCTGTTCTACACTCCTCTTGATCCCGCCGCCCGCCTTGACAATCTCCTCATATGTCATCCCCCTTGACCTCATTTCAAATTCTTCAGCGCGGTCTCCCGCATAAAGGACGTGGGTGTGGCTGTCGACAAAACCGGGCAGGACGATTCGACCCGAGCAATCGACCGATTCATCAAAGCCGTTGGGGGAGGGACAATCCTTCATCGGGCCCAGGGACTCAATCTTTTCGCCGTGAGTCACGAGATACGCGCCCCGGATCTCGCACGCCTCCTGCATCATGCGTCCCGATTTTTTCCCGCGTCCCTGATCCTCAACCCGGACGAGAGAGCCGATGTTGTAAAATAGAGCCTGGGTCATCTCTTGTCCCCATATCTTCAACTGCCGGGTATTGCAATACTACCTCACTTCACCTATGAACCGTCCCATGCCGAAACTGACCCTTGGCTCGTTGACCCTCGACTCCGGTCTTCTGATGGAGGGGTACCGCAAGGGATATCCACTCACGATTGATGAGGAGGCGGGCCAAAGGATCCGGAAGAGTCGCGAGATTGTTGAAAAGGAGATGAGACCTGCCTATGGGATCAACACCGGTCTCGGTCCCTTGAAGGACAAGCGGATCGCGCCTGAAGATCTTTCAATGCTTTCTGAAAATACGCTTCGGAGCCACGCCTGCGGTTCCGGAAATCCCCTGCCGCAGGAGGTTTCAAAACTGATGCTGCTTCTCCGGATTCACGCCCTTGCCCTCGGCTACTCCGGCGTCCGGCACTCGCTGATCGAAAAACTGATCGAGTTTTATGAAAAAGGGGTCTTGGGTGTCGTCTATGAGCATGGTTCGGTCGGATCGAGCGGCGATCTTGTCCCGCTTGCCCATATTGCGCTCCCGCTTCTGGGAGAAGGAGAGGCCTGGGATGGGGAGAGGATTTGCCCCGCTGGCGAGGTTCTCCGTAAAAAGGAGATTCGAACCTTCGCGCCTGCCGCAAAGGAAGGGCTCAGCCTGATCAACGGGACCCAATTTATGACCGCACTTTCGCTCCTCGCCCTCGAAAGGGGAGAAAGGCTCGTGACCTCGTCGAACATCGTTGCGGCACTCACGCTGGAAGGGCTCCGCG
>Ga0114945_10002782_pt1 | contig 10090 bp, 12 predicted proteins | sample OV2TP3_FD_87194 | JGI IMG/M metagenome (GOLD analysis project Ga0114945, IMG submission 87194) | Hot spring microbial communities from Beatty, Nevada to study Microbial Dark Matter (Phase II) - OV2 TP3 | ecosystem: Environmental > Aquatic > Thermal springs > Hot (42-90C) | place: USA: Beatty... | reverse complement strand
TGGGCCGTATTTTCAGGTAGTTCTCGTCGAGAAAGCAATTTTGTGGTATCGAAAACCTGTTTTTGCGATCCGAGAGACTTTTCCGACGACAAATTCGAAAATTTGCCAAACTCAAGTAATAATGACCACGTTCTGATCGATATCGTAACGGGAGCGCCAATTTTCGCCGGCCGCGCTCTTTAACGTATATCCGGGCAAACCTTTTTGCGAGGCATCCGTTGTCAGAAAATTCTCCGGGAGAATCGACTCCGTTACCGTGATCTGCCCCTCGGCCCGGCATTCGATATCGTTCTGACGAACCTTGACCCTCAGCCGCGTTAAGCCAGGCTCATCAGACGCCTGAAATGTGACCACACAACCGTCGATAGGATTTAAGGTTCCTCTACCCTCCAGGATCTCCCATTGAAAGGAGATCTGCTGTTCAACCATGCGACGCTGCCGGTCCCGGCAAACGGCACGTAAATTGCGTGTCCCATTGACCGCCACCTGGCAGGAGGTGGGAGAAATTTTAACGCTGTGAAGCGGTCCTGAAAATTCAAAAAAATCTTTCTGAACCGGCGTCGCCTCCCGGCCATAATCTGTCTGCATAATCATCAGCTCGTCTTCACGCCCGGAAAAACTTGTCTCAAGGGGCCCCTCCGCTAAAGGATGCGCTAAAGTCTTGGAAGTATGAACCTCAAACCAATCGTATTCTTCCTGCGGCAGGCTTAAGATGGCCTCTTTTAAAGCCATCTGCACCGTTTTCAAGATCTGTTTACTGGAGCGCTCTTCCTGGGCCCGGCGTTGCTCTTCGATCACTGCTATCAGCTTGTCCTGCAGAGATCGAACCGCTTCACAAAATTGGGCAAATCGTTCATCCCGGATAATCCCATCGCGCGTGCCCGGAGTCAAATTAAGAAAGGGCGCATCGATGATTCCTTGCAGATAACCAGACGTCCAGGGAGGGCTGTTAAACTCATCCAGCTGAGTCAAGGAAGGAAGAACACGGGTCCCTGAACGATAAAGCCCAATCCTGTTTTCCTGATCCGGACTATTAAAATAAAGTTCTGAGTATATCTCTCCATGCGGTGTTGAAGAGGCGGGCAGTTGATGAATCAACTGCCCGCTAAACTGTCTGGGTTCAACCCAATATTCCGCACGGGAGAAATGATCGATCACTTTGATCTTGACTTCCGTCTGGCGGATGCGATCCCGCAACTCCGAGGCAAGATATCTTTGAATCTTTTCCCCATTGACCTGCCGCAATCCCGGCAAAAGAGAAGTGATTACCAGCTCCGTTCCCGGAAACGGCACCAACAAATGCCGATGAGAGATGGAATACCCGGGCTGGCCGCGGCTCATTCGCATATGGTAAGCGCTGCCATCATGGCCGCAGCAGCTCAAAGACAGGGTCTCACCAACGGTCCAGAAACTCAACAAGCCAATGCCGAATTCACCCTGAATCCCCATGGCCCCCTCTTCCTTCAGCTTCTTTTTGATCGAATCGCAGATGTGGGTGGCCACATACTTAAAGTTGGGAGTGCCCTTTTCATCTAACGGCACCCCCTGGCCATCATCAATGATCTTAAGGTAATTTTGTCCCTTCGCTTTGCCGCGGATGATCGAAATGGCCTTGGCCCTGGCATCGATCGAGTTCTCAACAAATTCCGCAATCGCTTTCAACGGATTGTTCTGGGACAAAGCGATGATCGTGATCGCGTTCCAGTTATCACCGATGCGCAGCCGTCCGGATTCGTCTCGAGGGGCTTTTCTGGATTTTCGCTGTATGGGCATATCTTACGATTCTTTTTTCTTCCTTTGTTTGATAAATTTATTAACTTGTTTCAAGTACTCTCGATAATTTTCCATCATAAGCGGGACAGAATCGTAAACAATTCTGTCGTCAATATCCATATACTCGTGTACGAGGACATTACGCAAGCCTGCAGAGCCTTGAATTTTTTGGGCTAGCTCAGCGGTGATCAGTTTTGCTTCGGCAGCCTTCGAGAATGACGAACGATAATCTTCCGGAGGGCGATTATTGGTCTCCACCACAACATGATTGTTGATATCTACCGCACATTCAACAATCAACTGAATCAGACGCTCCGTTGAAAATTTTAAATACTCATTCTCTTGATAAGCCGCAAAACTATTTTTCATGACCGGACCGAGCTTTTCTAAATACATGTTTAGCCGCGCCATTTTTCTGTGGATCAAATCGAAATCAAGCATCCTAACCTCCTTAAATATTACGCTGCAGATATAATTCTTCTAGTCTTCGAAACTTCACAGCGTCTTGATATCGCGATATCGCTGTGGTTCTAAAGGCGTTAAACAATCCCTTCTTTTTTTCATAAAGGGGGATCCCGTATAAGGCGACCTGACGGACGATCATGGTCTCAGCGTTATTAAGAAAAACGGGATCAAATTTATCTCCAAATAATTCTCCCAGCTTGCTAATGACTTTAAAATAGCGTCCTTTGATCTTTCTGGCATTGCCCAAAAATCCCACATCCACATCGCTTTCTTTAGTAAAATAACCACGGGTATAGGAACCATGCAACACAACCAAAGTAATCCCACATTTTCGGCAGAGTTTTGCCAGTTTCAATCGATTAATTTGAATATTCAATTTTTTTCTTTGGACAATCATATATCTACCTATCAACAATCGCCACCACCCGCGCCCACCCTGCCTCTGCATTCCTTACCTTGACCGGCTCCGACGCTCCGACTTCCTGAAACTATTATCATAGAAGTCGGAGGTCGGAGTCCCGACCGATCCCGACGTAACGTCGGGCGAGCGTCGGAACAAATACGATACTCATTCAACTAACGCAACTACACGAGCCCACCCTGCGCCAGCGTTACGAACCTTTACCGGCAAACACGATACCGTAAACCCATAAGGCTTGGGGATCACCCCCAAATTCCCCAGTCGCTCCATGTGGCAGTACTCCCGCCGCCGGCCCAGGAAATGGCACGGCCAGATTTTGGACTTGTCTTTGGTGGTCAGGAATTCCTTAAACATCACAAGGCATGGCCGGTCCAGGCCGATTGTGTCGATGCCCATCATCTTGATGCCGCAATCCAGCAGATACTCAACCGCGCTCGGGACCAGGCCAACATACTTATGGACGTAATCGTCCGTACCCAGGAGTTTGTCGCCACCGGTATAAAACAGAACAATGTCCATGGCTTTAAGTTTGTAATTGATCTTCTTTAGGACTTCCACGACTTTCCCTTTGTCGATAAAATCGGGGAATTGGAGGTGCGTAAAATCCAGGACGACACCATCGCCGATGCACCACTCTAAGGGGAGATCCGCGATCATGCGGGCAGGCTTGCCGTCACAGCGGCTTCCATAGTGAAACGGCGCGTCCACGTGCGTGCCCATATGAACCGAGGAATGGACGGTTTCCAAGGAAAGCATTTCACCGTCCGGGATTTCGTCTGGCCGCGCCACGCGCTCCCCCCGGTCAAAGCGCTCCTGGCCGCCGGGCTGTTTGGTCATCACCACCCAATTGAAATGCTCAACACCCTCTTTATGGCTGATGCGATCAATGGTGGCAGCGTGGGTTTCTACGAGGGTATCGTCAATGGGCAGGCTTAAATCGATGATTTGCATGAATGGATTACGATGGCATACCCTTTGATCTTAAAATCTGGACGATCTGGTTAAAGGTATGGGTCTTTTTTAATTCATTATCGGCCAAGGAAATGCCCAGCTCTTTTTTCAACCCCACTGAGATCTCCACCATCTCGGTCGAGTCAATGCCTAAGGATTGATCTAAGGGGGCCTCAAAACGGATCTCCTCAGGCTTAATATCAAGAACTTTCTGGAAAATGCCTTTGACTCGATCTTCAAGACTCACACCGACTGCCATTCTCTCCTCCTCCTTTTTTCATTCACTTATCCTACAGGATTTTCTAAGACCAGCGCACAATTGATCCCTCCTCGGCCGCGCGAAATGACCAAGGCATACTTGATTTCCTTCGTCTGTGCCTTATTGGGGCAATAATCCAGATCGCACTCCGGATCGGGTTCTAAGTAATTGATCGTGGGGGGAACGGTGTTATTTTCCATGGCCAAAACCGTCGTGATGACATCCATAACGCCCGAGGCGCCCAGCAGATTGCCGAACATGGATTTGGGTGCGGAAACGGGAATCTTCTTGGCACGGCTATTAAAAACGGCTTTGATGCCCCGCGTCTCGCTGAGATCGCCCAAAACGGTTCCTGCCCCATCGGCGCAGATATAATCGATTTGAGACGGCTCAAGTGCGGCATCATCCAAAGCCATTTTGATCGCCCGGCTCAACTCGCGTCCATCACCAGCGGGCTGAATCCGGTCCACGCCATCGGTCGTTGTTCCATATCCAACAATATGGGCGTAGACGTGCCCATTTCTTTCTTGCGCCCTTTCAGTCGATTCTAAAATAATAACACCCGAGCCCTCAGCGATCGCAAATCCATCGCGGGTTTTATCAAAGGGCCGGTACGCGGTTTGTGGGTAATCGTTTCTCTTCGTCAACATGCCGCAGGTGTTGCAGCATAAAAGGGCATACGGGGTGACCGGGGCCTCCATCCCGCCGGCCAAAATGAAATCATTCTTGCCGCGCAAAAGGGTTTTGGCGGCGTACGCTATGGCCATGAGGGAACTCGCGCGGTCCGCCACAACGGTTTTGCTGTAGCCTTTTAAGCCGTATTGAATCGAAATCTGGCCCTGTGGAGCGGCCGGAAACCACGCGGAGGCGAGAAAAGGACTGACCCCCTCTCTTCCTTCAAGATATAAATCCCTCAGTTCTGTTTCTCCGTAGAGCCAGCCGCCGATCGCGTTGCCCATAAAAATTCCCCCACGCTTCAAATTCTCTTTGGCTAAATCCAGCTGGGCATCTTCAATCGCCATCTCCGAGGCGACGAGCGCCATATGCGAGAAAACATCGATCTTCTTTAAGAGCCGCGAAGAGACATTGCTATAGCCATCCAGCTCGTGCACCTGGCCGGCGATATGTGAAGGATAACGTGAGGCATCGAAGCGTTCGATCCGGTCGATCATGGACCGCCCGGCCTTGATGTTCGCCCAGAACGAGCGCTTGTCCAGCCCGCTGGGACTAACGATGCCTAAACCGGTGACGGCGATTTTGTCCATGATTGTCTCTTTTTAAACTTCCTTGACTTCTAACTTAATACCCTTAATAGCAGGGACATCCAGATTTCTGGAAATCCGGAAAAGGATCCACTCCTCCAAAACCTCTTCCAATGCATCCCGACAGTCTTCCAGTGTATCTCCTGTAGCATATACCCCTTTACAACCGGGAATCTCGCCATAATACTTCTTATCATCTTCTAGGAATTCATAATGGGCCTTATGCATGGCGGTTGTTATGTATTTCATCAGCATCTTCCATCACCGTCCTTTTTTGTTTTTCTTTTCATCCTCTAACAAGGATGGCCGTAATCATCGAAAGCACACAACACACCAGACTCCAGATTCGGAACAAAGGAATAGTCTTAGGGGTGATCCGAATATCCGCTTCAAATCCCTTTTTGCTTAAAAGCCATTGGTAAAAGCGGCGGTCCCATTCAACACCTTGCTGTGGCTTCCAGGCTAAAAATAAAAAGAATAATCCGCATGAAAAGAAAAAAATCTTTACGATAAGAATTCCCGGAGCCATCAATCATACCTCCGCAACACCATCGCCGAATGGATCCCGGAGAACCCCGAGCTCGTCTTCAAAAGCGTGTTGATCTTTTTCTGCCGCGCTTCGTTGGGGATATAATCCAGATCGCATTGAGGATCCGGGGTTTCCTGATTAATCGTCGGTGGTAAAATGCCCCGTTCAAAGATCAGAGAGCTTAAGGCGATCTCAATCCCATTGGCCCCGGCCAAGGGATGCCCAATCATCGATTTGACCGAGCTGATGGGAATCTTATAAGCGTAGTCTCCGAGCGCCATTTTGTAGGCGCTGGTCTCGAAGATATCGTTCTGGCGGGTGGAAGAACCATGCGCATTGACATAATCCAGATCCGAGGGTTTGATTCCCGCATCTTCGAGGGCCACGATGATGCATTCGCTCATGGCATCGCCCTCCGGGGGAAGATCCGTCATATGAAAGGCATTGCAGGTTGTGCCGAACCCGATCACTTCGCAGTAAATCCGTGCGCCGCGCCTTTGGGCGTGCTCCAATTCCTCCAGGATGAGAAGTCCGCTTCCTTCCGATATGACAAAGCCATTCCTATGGAGATCAAAAGGCCGGGAGGCTTTGTGCGGCTCATCATTATGAACAGAGAGCACGTTGACCGTATCAAAGGCGCCAAAGGTAATGGGGGTGATCGGCGCCTCGCTGGCGCCGGTGATCATGATGTCCACCTCATCATCCGCAATCGCCTCAAAGGAAAACCCTACGGAATCCGTTCCGGCCGTGCAGCCGGTGGATATCGTATTGCAAATCCCTTTCAAACCGTATTTGGCCGCGATCTCGCTGGAAGGCGTATTGAACATCGAGGCGTCATACAAATCCGGCCGGACAATCGTGGGGTCAATGGGCTTTTTGCCGCTGTCGGTAACCAACGCGAATTCTTCTTCCATATATTTTGTTCCGCAAATCGCATTGGCTAGGGAGACCCCCATGCGTTCTTTGTCCACTTTGCTCAAATCCAAGGCCGAGTCCGTCAAGGCCATTCTCATCGCCACCATGGCAAACTGGACATAGCGATCCATCCGCAAGGCCTCTTCCCAGGTTAAGCCCAATTTGAGCGGATCAAAATCCCGGACCTGGGCAGCGATCTTGGTGTTGAACAAAGACACATCAAACTCGGTGACCCGTTTAACCGCAGAGACCCCATGGATCATGCTCTGCCAGCAGGATTCCTTACCGATGCCGTTGGGGGAAATGATGCCCACCCCCGTTACCACCACTCGTCTTTTACGCATTGGAATTTGTTTATTTTTCCAGAGCATTGATCAAATCAAATTCCCTCTTCACCTCATCAATTTTTAAAAATTTTCCGGAATGCTCCACCTGATGGACCAGATCAACAACCTTGCTATTTAAAGGCGCCGTCGTCCCCGTGTGCTTGGCCAGTTGCACGACCTCTCCATTGATATAATCAATTTCACTAGCCTTCTGGCGCATGATGCTCTGCAGGATGGAACCGTATAAAGGCTCTTTGCTTAACTTCGTTAGCGTCTGATTCATGATTCCAGCCGCCTGATCCACCGGCATCAATGCCAGGCCTAAAATCCTTTCAACGGGAAATTGCGGTAACGACACGAGAGGGATGTTTGCCTTCTGGACAATCGAGACACCTTCTTTGAGAAGCAACACGCTCAGCCGACAAAAATCCAAGTCGCTAAAAGTTTCCTGCATGGGCTTGCCGATCAACGCCGGCAGGCAATTATTAAAATTGACAAAGAGCTTCAACCATTTCATGCCCATGATGTCATCGGAAATGACTACAGAAAAAGCCCTACCCAGAACGTTTTTGACTTCCTCTAAAACAGCGTCCCGTGATCCGTCAGATCGTCCCATGATCCAGTCGCCTTCAAAGTTCAACACAACCTCACCGGCCTTTGTGTAGGTCGCGCCGAACATCACGATACTGGTTATCATCTGGTGTCTTTCACAGTAAGTTCCTGCAATCCTATCCGCCTGCACGCCGTTTTGCGTTGTCATCACCAGGGTCTTGGGGTTGATGAAAGGCCGATTCTCCGCCAAGGCCTCTTTGAGGTCTTGGGTCTTGACGGTCAGAATCACCAAATCGCAGGGTTGATCCAACGTCTGTGCGATTTTTATTCGCAGTACCTCTTCCCCTCTAACGCCTTTGATCCTCAGGCCAATCTTCTGAATGGTTTCGACTTGGGGCCTCCGGCCTACCAAAAGCACATCCTTTCCGGCCTTGACCAGATAACCCGCGACAACGCCTCCGATAGCGCCGGCGCCGATAACCGCAATCTTCATGGGGATGGACCTCTCTTCCAATATCCGATTATTCGAAAACCTTTAACGGCGTTCGTCCGCCTTCGCTCAATGGCTTCGTTCCACTTTGCGTTGAGCTTCGGCGGATTCCGTCCCTATTGCTTCGCTTTGCGAAGCAAAGCGGTAGGGACTCCATACCCCTTATAATCGAATCCCACCTCATCCAAGAGTCTTACCATGAGGCTATAAAAGGCCAACGGGACTTCCGAGAAAAAGGCTTGAACAATGTCGGATTCCACGACCACGGTCCCGCCGCGCAGCTCGGCATTGAGTTGGGCCTTCTTATGGACCACCTGTTGTGCAATCTTGCGGTGAAAAAGCGGAATGCGCTCGATCATCGTGTTGAACTTCTTTAAGGCCTCTTTTTCCCATTCCATAGGATTTGGGTAACTCTTTAGCGGCTCTCCGCCGCTTACATCCTGGAGTTTCTTTCAAACTTCGAGATGTTGTTCATAAAATCCTTGACGCAGAGCTTGACCTTGATATCGTAATCGCTCTCTATAATGCGGTGGATCCGCTCGGGCTTGGAATAATATTCCCGCATACACCAAGCGCCCAGCCGCCCCACATCCTGAATCGACAAATGATCCGTTGGGATAACCGGATGCTGGAAATCCCAGTCCTTGAGATTGATCCTGTCCGGATCAAACCATCCTTTTTGAATCCCGTAACGCCAATCCGGAGAATTGGGAACCGGTGTGAGGTAATCCAGCGCGAAGACGTCCGGATCGATCTCATCGGCGGTCTCGAGGCGCTTCTTGATCTTTTCTTCGGTATCCTCTCTTAAGCCGATTAATACCGTGCCAACGGTGCCGATGCTCTGCTTGCGCAAAATATTGATCGTCTTTTTGATCTGATCGATGGTGACGCCTTTGCCGGTTTTGGCCAACGTCATGTCGTCTTCCACCTCGACACCCGTCAAGGCCATAAATAAACCGGCCCGCCGCATCAAAGGCAACAGGTTCTGCTGGGCGATCCACTGATCGGCCCGGCCCAGGCAGACCCATTCGATTTTATTGCCTCGCCTGATCTTCTCCTCACAGAATTCGATCATGGCTTTGGTGTCGCTGTTAAAGGCATCATCCTGCATCACCACGGTTGTGATCCCGTATTCTTTCTCCAAAAGATCCAGCTCATCCACGATCCGCCTGCCGCTTAGGCCCCGCCAGGAGGTGAAATCCTTGGTGGCGGAACGACTGTCATACAGCGCCCATTCGTAGCAAAAATGGCATTTCCCCGGGCAGCCGCGGGAGGTCATCATCTCGGCAAAAGGTTTCCAATACGTATGACCAACATACGTCGTCATGGGAAATAAATCATAGGCCGGCATGGGAAGAATATTCAAATCCGGAATCAGGGACCGGTGAGGCCCGATGACAATGGTCCCGTCTTTGCGGGAGACCAGGCCCGGGATATCCCGCTCATCCCTGGATAGGCTCTTCGGATTATTGATCAAATCCTCCAGGGTGAGCTCGCCTTCGCCGATCAGGATGTAATCGATCCAGGGATTGAGCCGCATCTGCCGCTCATAATCCGCAGAATACCACAGCCCGCTCGCCACGGTGATGATCTGCGGCATCTTTTCTTTGATCATCCGCATGGCCTCGTTGAAATACCAGATGACCGCGGCCCCGCAGGTGGAAAAAAGCTGATCCCCTAAGAAAACCATGTCAGGACGGCTTTCCTTGATTTTGTTCATCATGGCATTCCAATCATAATCCAAGGCCCGGCAATCGAGCGCCTCTACGGCGGCAACGCCCTTGGAGCGGATATACGCCGCCACCTGGGCGTGCATCTGATTGGCCGCCTTGTGCAGACCATGCGAATCCCAAGCTTTGAGGGGGGGGGTGAGAAATAAGATTTTCATAGAGAAATCCTCCTTTTTTATAGAGTAGCGAGTTTTTCAACCTCGAATTTAAAGAATTCCTTTATGACCTTCCAACTTTGCGACTTAAACATTTTGGGCATATCGTCTTTCTCTGCATCATCGAAATACAATAAACTTTATTACTATTCAGGTACCTTGGCTCGTCGATAAGAAATTTTAGCCTAAAATTTACTCAAATAAGCTCTCGTCGAGAGTCAATTTCCATTAAGATCACCTGCAATCTGGTTCTCGACGGATA
>Ga0114945_10002779_pt1 | contig 10095 bp, 9 predicted proteins | sample OV2TP3_FD_87194 | JGI IMG/M metagenome (GOLD analysis project Ga0114945, IMG submission 87194) | Hot spring microbial communities from Beatty, Nevada to study Microbial Dark Matter (Phase II) - OV2 TP3 | ecosystem: Environmental > Aquatic > Thermal springs > Hot (42-90C) | place: USA: Beatty... | reverse complement strand
GAGCGGCAGCTCGCGCGAGTAGTTGATGGTGTTGGTGGCGCGGCGCATGTAGGCCTTCCAGGCGTCCGAGCCCGACTCGCGCCCCCCGCCGGTCTCCTTCTCGCCGCCGAACGCGCCGCCGATCTCCGCGCCGCTCGGCCCGATGTTAACGTTGGCGATGCCGCAGTCGCTTCCTGCGCTGGAAACGAAACGCTCCGCCTCGCGCACGTCGTTGGTGAAGATCGAAGAAGCGAGTCCCTGCGGAACCGCGTTGTGCTGCGCGATCGCATCGTCGAGGCTGCGGTAGCGCAGGACGTACAGGATCGGCGCGAAGGTCTCGCGGCATACGAGCGCGCTCTGCGCGCGCATCTCCGCGATCGCCGGGCGCACGTAGTGACCACCCTCGCAGCCGCTCACCTCGACCCGCGCGCCGCCGTGCACGCGCGCGCCTTCCGCGCGCGCTTCGGCGAGGGCCGCCTGCATCGCCTCGAAGGCGGCTGCATCGATCAGCGGGCCGACCAGAGTGCGGGGCTCGAGCGGGTTGCCGACGCGGGCACGGCCGTAAAGCTCGGCAAGGCGCGGCACCAGCGCGTCGTAGATCGAATCGTGAACCAACAGCCGCCGCAGCGTGGTGCAGCGCTGGCCGGCGGTGCCGGCGGCCGCGAACAGCACGGCGCGCTCGACGAGCCGCAGATCGGCGCTCGCGCAGACGATCGCGGCGTTGTTGCCTCCCAGCTCGAGGAGGCTGCGGCCCAGCCGGCTCGCCACGCGCGGCGCGAGCGCGCGGCCCATGCGCGTGCTGCCGGTCGCCGAAAGCAGCGCGATGCGCGCGTCGTCGGCGAGCAGCGCTCCGAGCTCGGCGCCGCCGATCAGCACCTGGCTCAAGCCTTGCGGCACGCCGCTGGAGCGCTGCGCGGCGCGCGCGAGCAGCGCGTCCGCCGCCAAGGCGCACAGCGGGGTCTTTTCCGAGGGCTTCCAGAGGAGCGCGTCGCCGCAGACCAGCGCGAGCGCTGCATTCCACGCCCATACCGCGACCGGGAAATTGAACGCGGAGATCACGCCGCACACGCCCAGCGGGTGCCAGGTCTCCATCATGCGATGCCCGGGCCGCTCGGAGGCGATGGTGAGCCCGTGCAGCTGGCGCGACAGGCCGACGGCGAACTCGCAGATGTCGATCATCTCCTGCACCTCGCCGAGGCCTTCCTGGAGGATCTTGCCGTTCTCGATCGTCACCAGGCGCCCGAGCGGCTCCTTGGCTGCGCGCAACTCCTCGCCGAAGTGCCGCACCAGCTCGCCGCGCTTCGGCGCCGGCACCTCGCGCCAGGCGAGGAACGCGTCTCGCGCCGCGGCGATTGCGGTGCGTGCCTCCTCGAGGGAGGTGTCATGCACCCGCGCCAGCTCGGCGCCGTCGATCGGCGAGCGCACCACGCGCGTGCCGCCGCGGGTGGCGGCGGTGGCAACACCCAGATTCTCGAGAAGATCGCCGATGTCCATAGCTGACAACGATGGCACACGCTGCTGTCCCTTGCCACCGCGTCTTTTCGCACTGCAATATGACTTTCGCGAATGGCAGGAATAGGATTCGTTTCCCTCTAGGAGGAGGACACAAGATGATCAAGTTTGTCGTCAACGGCAGGGAAGCCTTTTCCGAGCAACCTGCCGATACTCCGCTGCTGTGGGTGATCCGCGACGAGCTCGGGCTCACCGGAACCAAATTCGGCTGCGGCATGGCGCAGTGCGGCGCCTGCACGGTGCACGTCAACGGGCAGCCGGCACGCGCGTGCGTTACGCCCGTGTCCGCGGTGACGGGCAAGAAAATCACTACGATCGAAGGGCTGTCCCCGACCGGTGAGCACCCGCTGCAGAAGGCCTGGATCGCCGAGCAGGTGCCGCAGTGCGGCTACTGCCAGTCGGGCCAGATCATGCAGGCCGCAGCGCTACTTGCCAGGAACAAGAAGCCGACCCGACAGCAGATCGTTCAGCACATGAACGGCCATCTGTGCCGCTGCGGCACGTACAACCGGATCGTGAGCGCCATTGAGCGCGCCTCGAGGGAGGTGTAGCCATGATCGAGCGCAACGAAGCCCAGCTTCTCGAATTCAAGATCAGCCGGCGCGAATTTCTCGGCGGCACTGCCGGACTTGCCTTCGCCTTCAGCCTCGGCCTGGGCGGAGTTGCCGCTACCTCCCCGGCGCTCGCGCAAGCCGCGAGGCAGACGCTGAACGCCTATGTGGCGATCGGCCCGGACGGCAGCATCTTCATCCAGTTCCCGGGGCCGGAGATGGGACAGGGGATCATGACCGGATTACCGCTCATCGTCGCCGAAGAGCTCGATGCCGATTGGAGCAAGGTCATCGTCGAGCAATCGCCGGTCGGCGCGCCCTACCACCATCCGATTTTCAAGGCGCAATACACCGTGGCGAGCATCACGACGCTTGGCTACTGGACGCCCCTGCGCATTGCAGGCGCCCAGGCGCGCCGAGTGCTTCTCGATGCGGCCGCCGCCAAGTGGGGTGTGCCGGTGGCCGAGCTCTCGAACGAGCCGAGCATGGTGGTGCACGCGGCTTCGGGGCGAAAGATGAGCTATGGCGAGATCGCCGGCTTTGCGACGCCTCCCGCCACCGTACCGGCGATCGACGCGACCAAGGACCTGAAGCCGATCGACAGGTACCGCCTGGTTGGCAAGGATACGCAACGGGTAGACGTCCCGGCGAAGACCAACGGGTCGGCGCGCTACGGTATTGACGCGCGGGTGCCCGGGATGGTGTACGCGACGATGGTGCGCGCACCCGTACGCGGCAGCGGGCCGGCGTCGTCCAACGCCGACGCGATCACGAAGCTGCCGGGCGTCACCGATGTGATCACGCTCGACCACGGCGTGGCGATCGTCGGCGACACGTTCAACGCAGTGCGCAAGGCGCGCGGCCAGCTGAAGGTGACCTGGCGCAGCGGGCTTCCGGGAGAGTCGGTCAACACCGACAAGGACCTCGAGACCTACCTGGGGGACGGACGCGATCCGAAGCGCATTGGCGCCGAATGGAAATCCAAGGGAGATCCGGCCAAGGCCCTCGCGGGCGCGGCCAAGCTCATTGCCCGCGAGTACATGAACGACCATATCTACCACGGGCAGATGGAGCCGATGAATGCGACCGCTTACGTGCGCGGCGACGGCGCGGACGTCTGGGTCGGCACGCAGGCGATGACTCGCACGACCAACGACATCGCCAAGGCGCTCGGCACCACTCCTGATAACGTCAAGGTGCATCAGCAGTTGCTCGGCGGCGGCTTTGGCAGGCGCGCGACCGTGGAGACCTCGGTTGACGCGGCACTGGTGTCGAAGGCCGTGGGCAAGCCCGTCAAGCTGATTCTGAGCCGCGAGGACGACCTGTGGGCAGGGACCTTCCGGCCGATGACGGTGCAGAGAATCGAGGTCGGCCTGGACGCGAACGGCAACATCGCCGGATGGCGTCATCGCGTCGTTGGCGAGCCGGTCGGCGATTTCGTCTACCACCCCGGCTACATTAAGGCGGCGAAGAACCGCGATGCCATCTTCATGAGTGGCGCCGAGCTGCCGTACTACGAAAAAGTGGCGAATTGGTCCGCGGAGCACACCATGGAGCCCGAGCGGACCCGGGTCGCGGCGTGGCGGGCGATCGGCTCTGGCTACACCAAGTTCGCGATCGAGTCGATGATCGACGAGCTGGCGCACGAGAGAAAAATGGATCCGCTCGCATTCCGGCTGTCGCTCACCAACGATGTGCGCGCGCGGCGGGTCCTCGAGAAGGTGGCCGCGATGTCGGGTTGGGGCAAGAAACGCGCTTCGAGTACGGCGCTCGGCCTGGCCTTCGCCGAGTACGGGATATTCGCTCCGAAAGTCGCCTCGCTCACGGCGGCAGTCGCCGAGATCTCGGTCAACCAGAAGACCGGCGTGATACGCGTGCATAACTACTGGGTGGCGGCCGAGGCCGGGCTGGTCATCAATCCGGTCGGATTCGCCGCGCAAATCGAAGGTGCGGTTGTGCATGGCCTCAGCGCCGCCCTTAAGGAAGTCGTTACGGTACGGAACGGGGTCGTGCAGCAGTCGAACTTCCACGAGTACCCGATTCTGCGCATGTCCGAGGTGCCGGCGATCGAGGTGGAAGTCTTGCGCGGCGTACCGCCGCCGTCGATGGTCGGGGAGCTTGGCGTGCCGGCAACCGCGCCGGCGGTGGCCAATGCCTTCTTCGCCCTGACCGGCAAGCGGCTCTACCATATGCCGTTCACTCCGCAGCGGGTGCAGGCGGCGCTGAAGGCCTAGGAAAGTTCAAGCAGGGACAGGCCGCGGAAATCGTGGTCTGTCCCTGTTTTTTTAGAAGGTGCCAGGGTAGGCGCCGCCGTCCATCAGGAAATTCTGGCCGGTGATGAAGCCCGCCTGCGCGCTGCACAGGTAGGCGCAGGCGTCGCCGAACTCCTCGATGGTGCCGAAGCGGCGCGCCGGGTTGGCCTGCATGCGCGCCTGCGCGAGTTCCGCGGCGCTCTTGCCGAGCTTCTTCGCGTTGAACTCGAAATTCGAGCGCAGCCGCTCGGTGTCGAACGGCCCGGGAAGCAGGTTGTTGATGGTGACATTGTGCTGCACCGTCGTGCGCGACACGCCGGCGACGAACCCGGTGAGCCCGGTGCGCGCGCCGTTGGAGAGGCCGAGCTCCGGGATCGGGCTTTTGACCGCGCCGGAGGTGATGTTGACGATGCGGCCGAATTTGCGCGCGATCATCCCGTCCACCACCGCGCGGATGAGGAGGATCGGCGCGAGCATGTTGGCATCGAGCGCCTTCACCCAGGTCTCGCGGTCCCAGTCGCGGAAATCGCCCGGCAGCGGGCCGCCGGCATTGTTGACGAGAATGTCCGGCGACGGGCAGGCCTCGAGCGCCGCCTCGCGCCCCTCGGCCGTAGTGATGTCGCCCGCTACCGTGGAGATTTTTACCTGAAAACTCTTTCTCAGATCTTCCGCCGTGGCTTCCAGCGCTTCCCTGCCGCGCGCGGTGATCACCAGGTTGACGCCTTCGCGCGCCAGCGACACCGCGCAGCCCTTTCCCAGCCCTTTCGAGGCCGCGCACACGAGCGCGGTCCTGCCGCGAATTCCGAGATCCATCGTCAGCTCCTTTTCATCGATACCAGAACAACGCCGAGAATGACCAGCAGAGCGCCCACCGCCTGAATCCAGCCGAAGGGCTCGTCCAGCCCGAGGGCGCTCGTCACCGCGACGCTTACCGGCCCGACCGCACCGATGAGCGCGAAGTGATTGGCGCCGATGCGCTTGAGCGCCTCGGCCTGCAGGAACACCGGCAGCACGGTGCTCAAGCTCGCCATGATGATCGCGTACCACCACACTGCCGCGGGGAGCTCGAGTGCCGCCAGCGGCTCGAGGGCGAAGAATTGCACCACCGCCGGGATCGAGGCGATGGTCATCGAATAGGCGGTGAAGCGCATCGAGCCTACGCGCTTCACCATCTGGCTGCCGGCGACGAGATATACCGCATAGCACAGCGCACCGCCGAAGATCAGCATCGCGCCCAGGATGAAGAGCCTCGCCTGCGCGCCGGGCGCGACCTGGTCCGAGACGACCAGCGCGATCCCCGCGTAGCTCGTCACGAGGGCGGCGATTTCCCTCCGGGTGGGGGTTTTCTGCAGGAGGAGGAACGACAGCAGCAGCACGAGCGTGGGGAAGAGAAACAGGATGAGCCTGCCGACGCCGGCGCCGACGTACTGCAGCCCGAGGAAATCGAGAAAGCTCGCCCCGTAGTAGCCGATGAAGCCCAGGCCGGCGAGCGCGGCCCAGTCGCGCGCCGTGAGCCTCGGCTGCTGCCGGCGCAGCCACCAGCCGATCGCGGCAAAGAACGGCAGCGAGAGCGCCATGCGCAGAAAGAGCAGCGTCACCGGGCTCACGGGATGCGCGGCGTAAGCGAGCTTGATCCAGATGGGGCGGAAGGAGAACGCGAGCACGCCGGCAAACGCGAACGCGATTCCCCACGCGCGGTACGCGGCGGGACTCAACGACGCAGTGGCGAGGCCATGACGTAAAATTATAAGCACCATGGCTGGCCACAGCAGATGGGCGAACGTCAAGCACCGCAAGGAGCGCGCGGATGCGAAGCGCGGCAAGATCTTCACCCGGCTGATCAGGGAAATCAGCGTCGCGGCCCGGCTCGGCGGCGGCGACCCGGCGGGCAATCCGCGCCTGCGGCTCGCCATCGACAAGGCACGCGAGCAGAACTTGCCGGGCGACAATATCCAGCGCGCGATCCAGCGCGGCAGCGGCGATCTCGAGGGCGCCGCGTACGAGGAAGTTCGCTACGAAGGATACGGCCCGGGCGGCGCCGCGGTGATGCTCGACTGCCTGACGGACAACCGCACGCGCACGGTGGCCGAGGTGCGCCACGCCTTCACCAAGAACGGCGGCAATCTCGGCTCGGACGGCTCGGTGGCCTATCTCTTCAAGCATTGCGGCCAGTTCGTGTTCGCCCCCGGCACGAGCGAGGACCGCGTGATGGAAGCCGCGCTCGACGCCGGCGCGGAGGACGTCTTCAAGAACGAGGACGACTCGGTCGAGCTGGTCTGCGCACCGGCGGACTTTTCCGCGGTGAAGGAGGCGCTTGCCAAGGCGGGCCTCAGGCCCGAGCTCGCCGAGCTCACCATGAAGCCCGCCACCGAGAGCGCGCTCGCCGGCGACGAGGCGGCGCGCATGCGGCGCCTGCTGGACGCGCTCGAGAGTCTCGACGACGTCCAGGAGGTTTACACCACCGCGGTGATCGACTGAGGATCCTCGGCATCGACCCCGGCCTGCGGGTCACCGGCTTCGGCGTGATCGAGGCGCGCGGCGCGCGGCTGCGCTATGTGGCGAGCGGCTGCGTGAAATCGGGCGCCGGAGACCTGGCGATGCGCCTGAAGGTGATCCTGGAGGGCCTGAACCAGGTGATCGCCGCGCATGCGCCGCTCGAAGTGGCCGTCGAGAAGGTTTTCGTCAACGCCAATCCCCAGTCGACGCTCGCGCTCGGCCAGGCGCGGGGCACCGCGATCTGCGCGGCGGTGCTCGCTGGGCTGCCGGTGGCCGAGTACACCGCGCTGCAGGTGAAGCAGTCGGTGGTCGGCAATGGCCACGCCGCCAAGCAGCAGGTGCAGCACATGGTGCGGCGGCTGCTCGCGCTGCCGGGCGACCCCGCGCCGGACGCCGCCGATGCGCTTGCCTGCGCCATCTGCCACGCGCACGGCGGCAGGATGGGATTTCTGGAAACCAGGAACTTCCGTCTCAGGAAAGGGCGGCTCGCTTGATCGGGCGGCTGACCGGGCGGCTCGCCGCGAGGCATCCGCCTCAGATCCTTCTCGACGTCGGCGGCGTCGCCTACGAGCTCGACGTGCCGATGAGCACCTTCTACGGCCTGCCAGCGACGGGCGAAGCGGTGAGTCTTTTCACGCATCTCGTGGTGCGCGAGGACGCGCACGCGCTTTATGGCTTCGCCACGCTCGAAGAGCGTGCCGCCTTCCGGCAGCTCATCCGCATCTCGGGAATCGGCGCGCGTACCGCGCTGGCGGTGCTCTCGGGCCTGTCGGTCGCCGATCTCGCGCAGGCCGTCGCCCTGCAGGAGGCCGCCCGGCTGGTCAGGATTCCCGGCATCGGAAAGAAGACCGCGGAGCGGCTGCTGCTCGAGCTCAAGGGCAAGCTGGCGGAAGTGGCGCCGGCACAGGCAGCAGCCTCGGATGTGATCAACGCGCTCGCCGCCCTGGGCTACAGCGAGAAGGAGGCGCTGGCTGCGGTGAAGGGCCTGCCTGCGGGGATCCCGGTCGCCGACGGCATTCGCGCCGCGCTTAAAACGCTGGTGAAACGCTAAGCAGCGACTTTCTCCACGGCGGCGCCGGAGCCGCGTTGCGCTTATGCAACAAACGGCTCGCTACCGCTGCAGTTTCCGGTCCGGGACAGGAATTGAAACCGCGGCTTTGCTAACGTTCGTGCCGGAACATTTGCGTTCCGGATCCATGGAAAGGAGCATCATGAAAAGAAGCAAGGTCTTGCTGGCGGCGCTCGGTTTCGCCGCGGCGTCGGCGTTCGCGCTACCGGCGGCTGCCCAGATGACGATGAGCTCGGTCTATATCGGCGGCTCGGTCGGCCAGGCAGAGTTCAAGGATGCCTGCGTCGGCGTTGCCGGGTGCGACGACAAGGACACGGCCTGGCGGCTGCTCGGCGGATACCAGATCAACCGCAACTTTGCCGCTGAAGTCGGCTATCACCATTTCGGTAAAGCGAGCGCGCCGGGCGTCGCCATCAAAGGCGATGCATGGGAGCTGGTTGGCCTCGGCATGTTCCCGGTCATGAACGCGTTTTCGATCTACGGGAAACTGGGCGTGTATCGTGGCGAGCTCGAGGGCGAAGGTGCGGCTGCTGGCATCAAGGAGACCAACACCGACCTTACCTATGGCCTCGGCGCGCAGTTCGACATCAGCCGCAACCTGGGCGTGCGCGCCGAATGGCAGCGCTACCCGGACATGGGCGGCGGCGCTTTTGGCGGCGAAAGCGATGTCGACGTCCTGAGCGTCGGGGTAATCTGGAGGTTCCAGTAGCGTCCTGAAGTCGAAGCTCGAGGAAGGGCGGCTGCGGCCGCCCTTTCCTTTTTTGGGCACAATGCGGCCGTGAGCGTCGAAACCGACCGCCTGATCACGGCCAAGCCTGCGACGGCGCAGGAGGAGCAGTTCGAGCGCTCGCTCCGCCCGGCGACCCTTGCCGAGTATGTCGGGCAGGAGAAGGTGCGCTCGCAGCTCGAGATTTTCATCCAGGCCGCGCGCGGGCGCGGCGAAGCCCTCGACCACGTGCTGCTTTTCGGCCCGCCGGGGCTCGGCAAGACGACCCTCGCGCACATCGTGGCGCGCGAGCTCGGCGTGAACCTGCGCCAGACCTCGGGGCCGGTGCTCGAGCGGCCGGGGGATCTCGCCGCCATATTGACGAATCTGGAGCCCCGGGACGTGCTGTTCATCGACGAGATCCATCGCCTCTCCCCGGTGGTCGAGGAGATCCTCTACCCGGCGCTCGAGGACTTCCAGATCGACATCATGATCGGCGAGGGCCCGGGTGCACGCTCCATCAAGCTCGACCTGCCGCCGTTCACGCTCGCGGGCGCCACCACCCGGGCGGGAATGCTCACCAACCCGCTGCGCGACCGCTTCGGCATCGTCGCCCGGCTCGAGTTCTACAGCCAGGACGAGCTGGCGACGATCGTGCAGCGCTCGGCGGGGCTTCTGAAAATTGAACTTGAAAAAGAAGGTTCATTCGAGATCGCGCGCCGCGCACGCGGCACCCCGCGGGTGGCAAACCGGCTGCTGCGGCGGGTGCGCGACTTCGCGCAGGTGAAAGCCGACGGCATCGTGTCGCGGCAAGTCGCCGAGGCCGCCCTGAAGATGCTCGACGTCGACGTGCTCGGCCTCGACGTCATGGACCGCAAGCTGCTGCTCGCGGTGATCGAAAAGTTCTCCGGCGGCCCGGTGGGGCTCGAGAATCTCGCGCACGCCATCGGCGAGGATGCCGAGACCATCGAGGACGTGCTCGAGCCGTTCCTCATCCAGCAGGGCTATCTGCAGAGGACGCCGCGCGGGCGCATGGCGACGCTTTCGGCCTACCGGCACTTCGGCATCGTCGCGCCGGCCGCGGCCCAGGATCTCCTTACTCCGCCCTCCAACGGCTGAACGGCGGCGCTACAATGCGCCGGTGCAGGAGCAGAGCTTTTCCTGGCAGGTGCGCGTCTATTATGAAGACACCGATTCGGGAGGCGTCGTCTACTATGCGAATTACCTGCGCTATTTCGAGCGCGCCCGCACCGAGTGGCTGCGCAGCCTCGGCGTCGACCAGGAGAGGCTGGCGCGCGAGCAGGGATTGCAGTTCGTAGTGCGCCGCGCCGAGATCGATTTCGTGCGCGCCGCGCGCCTCGACGACGTGCTGGAGATCACCGTGTCGCTGGAGGAAAAAAAGCGCAGCTACGTGATGCTCAGGCAGCGGGCGCTGCGCGGCGGCGAGGAGGTGGCGGCCGCGCGCATCCAGGCCGCCTGCCTGCGCCGCGACGGGCTGCGGCCCGCCGCCATTCCCGACCCCATCGCGAG
>Ga0114945_10002776_pt1 | contig 10097 bp, 8 predicted proteins | sample OV2TP3_FD_87194 | JGI IMG/M metagenome (GOLD analysis project Ga0114945, IMG submission 87194) | Hot spring microbial communities from Beatty, Nevada to study Microbial Dark Matter (Phase II) - OV2 TP3 | ecosystem: Environmental > Aquatic > Thermal springs > Hot (42-90C) | place: USA: Beatty... | reverse complement strand
GTCAATTCGCCTTAAATCAGGATACTTAAATGACAATGGATTGTTGTTCTTGTTAAAAACAAAATCTTTGATGTAGTTGTAAGATCCAGTTGTTATATCTTTAAGCCCGACAGTGACATATTTTCTTGCATAATTTTTATAATAATATCCTGGATAGAGATAAAAATATGGAATTAATAGAATTACAATAATACAAAATAATATCTTAATTTTATGATTCTTCATAAAAGTCAAAGAATTCTTAATTAGTTCCTTCAGGTTGTTATGAAGCAGCATAAAAATAAAAGAAAAGCCAGCAATAAGAAGTACTCCAGAAGTCATTGTTGGGTGGATAAGAAAAGCTGCCATTAAGGTTAGTATTATTGCAATTAACCCGCTAAAACTTTTTGGAAAAGAAAAAATCATGCTTAAAGCAAGAAAAGTATGCGGAAAAGTCGATGATTGCTTGAAGCTTTCAAAAAGGTGCAGGAATGTAAAGCTTAGGACAATTGAAAGTGCGACAATCATTGAAATTATATTCACATAATAATTATCCTTTTCAGCATTTGTAGACAATAATTCATAAACGAGCAAAAATACGCCCAAAATAGAAAGCCAAATTATAAACACAGTGACTGAATTAAAAAACAAGACTGGCTGAATCCACTGTAAAACAAGCTTGACAAATGCCAAGCCTGAGTAAAAAGTCGGCGTATCAGTCAGAAAAAGCTGCTCGCCTTGCCCTATTCTTGGCTCATATTGAGGAATCTCATTAAAATTTTTTATTCCATCAGCAACAGAAATAAACTTTGTATAAACGTAAGCGCCATTTGATACATAAGTATTCTCATTATTAATCATAAAATGAGTTACAGCAAACAGGAAAAAAATGCTAATTATCAAAACAAGATATTCCTTAGGCTCTATCCGATAAATTGAAGACAATACCTTAAAGCCCTCGTGTATTCTGAATATCTTAAAAAGAATAACAAGAACTGGAAGATAAAAAGCAATCAGCAAAGTGACAATATTTATTTGAATGTCTGTAATTAATGAGATTATATACAGAAATGCTGCAGAAAAAAATGACAAGGAAAATCCAAAAAGGTATCTTTTTGTAAAATATTGAGATCCTAATAATAAGCCGTACAAAGCAAATGGAAGATAAAATATAAAAATTGCTAAAATTGACATAAAAGGTGAAAGGGCTGTAATGACATATAGCATATTTTTTAGATTGGAATTGACATACTCATCAAAAAAAACAAAAATAAGGGCCAAAAGTATCGGAATAAACTGCACTTTTTTCAGGATAAAAGATATTAACACTAGATAAGTTAACAATAAAATTGGATTGAACTTAAGTTTAATTTATACCACCCAACTAAAATTGAAAAAATATTAATTCTTTATAAATATTGCTTTACTGACACCCATAATTTTTTAAAGACGCTCAAATCTTGAAATTTCATGGAAAAGCTTTCGATTATCATTCCAGTTTACAATGAAGATAGCACGATATCAAGGATCATTGATAAGGTGCAAAAAACAAAGCTGAAAAACATTGCAAAGGAAATAATTGTCGTGGATGATTTTTCTACTGACAAAACTAGAAAAATTCTCAGCAATGCAAAGAACAAATCAATAAGAATATTCTATCATAATAAAAACATGGGAAAAGGCGCTGCAATAAAAACCGGTTTGAGAAATTCCACAGGCAGCATAATTTTGATACAGGATGCTGACCTTGAATACAATCCAGAAGAATATCAGAAGCTTTTGGATCCAATAATTAAAAAAAAAGCCGATGTTGTTTATGGTTCTAGGTTTGAATTTATAACAAAAAATTTACGCAAAATGTACAAGGTACATTACATAGGAAACTTAATTCTTACTTTAATGACAAATTTATTATATGGCGCTAAAATCACTGATATGGAAACAGGGTACAAGATATTTAGAAAAAAAGTTATTGACAAATTCACAATAAAATCAAATCGCTTTGAATTTGAGCCAGAAATCACAGCAAAAATACTGAAAAAGGGATATAAGATTTTTGAAGTTCCAATAAATTTCGCAGGACGAAAATTTGATGAAGGCAAAAAAATAACTTGGATAGATGGTATTAAAGCTGTTTATTATCTTATAAAATACAGGTTTACAGACTAGATTATGGAAAAAGCTTACTTGATAAAAAAAGAAGGGGGCAGGTTGATAATAAATAAAAGGCAGCTGAAGATAAGATTGATTTTTATTTTTGTGATACTAATTGCGACTTATTTAATTGGAGAGCTTATGGTTAGAGCAGTCGCACCGCAGGAGCTTTACAACGAGCACGCTGTCAATCATCCTAACTATAAAAAAGAAGTTGAATACGATAATGATTTAGGATGGTCTCTTGTAAAAAATTACAATGCTTATCCTTACACAAAACAAGGAAGGCGTGAAATCGTAACAATAACACACAATAGCAAAGGATTCAGGATGAATCATGAAGTTGATGAAAGCAAGGACGTAATAGTCATCACAGGAGACTCATTAGCTTACGGATTTTGGGTTGATGATAAAAAAGTTGTTTCTGCTAAGCTAAACGAAATGCTCGGCACAAAATATGAGGTCATCAATTTAGCAGTTGGCGGGTACGGCACTGATCAAGGATTCTTAAGATTCATAAGAGACGGCTTAGAGTACAAGCCAAAGGTTGTCATTCACACATTGTTTAATAACGATTTTTCCAACATTGTAGCCAATTACCAATATAATGTCTTCAAGCCATTATTTAAAATAGCAGAAAATGGAACTTTGATTCTTACAAATGTTCCTGTTCCAGTCAGCCCTGACATGGAAAGATCTTATCCAAAGGTTAAAGAGCATGCTTATAAGGGCTTTAAGCGATTTATGTACGGCAATTCCCATCTTTACACCCTTTACAAGAATAAAATGCCAAATTTGATAGGTGCGATCAAAGGCATTTTCAAAAAGCCTGAAAAAATAGATTATTTTACTGACTATAAAGATGGAGAGTTGTGGGTTATAGAAAAAGAATATACAGACATTACTAATTACGCTGTTTATCTTAATTCACTGATATTAAAATCATATGATGAACTTGCAAAAAGAAACAATATTACTTTTATTCTTGCGGTTATCGGCGACAGAATTTCAGTAGATCCAGAAATGCAAAAAGCTACTGTCGCAAGATACTACAACATTGATGAGAATTTCTTCGATTACGAAAAAATCTACAATATCTTAGATAAGTTTTCAAAAGACAATGGAATAAAAATTGTTAATCTCTATCCAGTATTTAAAAAAGAGTTCAATGAAAACAAAAAAGACATGTACCTTGAAGGCGACCATCACTTAAATGACTATGGGCATGAGCTGTTTGCTAAAGAGGTCTATAATTTAATGGTCAAAGAGGGGCTTGTATAAAATGCAAAAATCCGATAACACTGTTAAGAAATACAACATAACCATGTTTTTTCCTGCCTATAATGAAGAGGAAAACATGCCTAAGCTTTTAAATTCAGCAATAAAAGTTTTAAATGAGGTTGCAAAAAATCACGAAATTTTAGTTATAGTTTATGAAGGCTCAACTGATGGCACAATAGATGTTGTTAAGAGATTTATGAAAAAAAACAGTAAAATTAGGCTTGTCATCCAGCCAAAAGATAAAAAGGGCATAGGATATGCAAAAATATTGGGCTTTAAAAATGCAAAATACCCTTACATTTTCTATGCTGACTCTGACAATCAATTTGACTTAAACGAGTTCAAGAAATTCCTTCCATATATTGACAAATATGACATTATCGCTGGCTACAGAACTGAAAGGCGCGATCCAAAGATGCGCGTTTTGATTTCAAAAATATACAATGCCTTGATGCGCTTTTTAATGGGAGCAAAAGAAAAAGACTTGGATTGCGCATTTCGCTTTGTCAACAAAAAAGTTATAAACCAAATAAGCTTGATATGCCACACTGGCCTTGCAACAACAGAGCTTTTGGCAAAAGCAAGAAAAAAGGGATTCAATATTAAAGAGATTGGAGTGAATCATTACCCGAGAATACTAGGAAAACCAGTTTTTGAATGGGAAATTGGTTTGAATTTGCCAAAGCCAAAGGTAGTTTTGGATATTTTGAAAGAAACGCTAAAGCTTTGGTTTGATATAAAAATAAAAGGTAACTAGAATGGCAAACTTAATGTGGCATGTTAAAAACTTTTTCAGGCTTTTGTGGAATGTTCACATCTTGCATAGGTGTCCTGTATGCAGGAAAAAGATAATAGAGACAGATTACCCGCACGAATTTATACAACAAGCTAAATGCTCTGACAAAAAATGTGGCTGGGGCTGGACTAAATGAGCATTATTGAGCTTGTAATCAGGCCTCTTCTCTTAGTAAAGGCAGGAAAAATAAGCGACTGCTGCAGAAAATTTCTAAAAGGCAAAGTTCTTGATGTTGGCTCAGGCAGATGCTTTATTGCAGCAGAATTGCAGGAAAAAAATAATTTAGAAGTCACTTGTCTTGATGTAAAGGATTTGTCGCAGACAGGCCTGAAGGTTATAGTTTATAATGGCAAAACCATGCCATTTAAAGATAATGCATTTGACTCGGCTTTGATTGCTTATGTGCTTCATCATTGCGAAGACTCACTTAAAGTCCTGAAAGAAACAGTAAGGGTATGCACAGGCAACATTGTAATTTTTGAGGATACAAAGCCAGGCCTGCTCACAAACATTATGGATTTCGTGTCAAACAAGCTGAGAGGAGTTGAAACGCCATTTAAGTTCAGGACAGAAAAAGAATGGCTCGATATTTTTAAAAAGTTAAATTTAAAAACAGTGGCAGTTAAGCATAACGTAGAAAGGGAGTGGTTTTATCCAATGGTAGAGCACACAATGCTTGTGGTCAGAAAAAAATAAAGTGCAGCATTTTTATCATAAGATTTTATGTTCATTATGAAATTGTTAATGACAGAATAAATAATGTATTGTGTTATAATGTCGGACACAAAAAATTGATTAAATAAAGAAAATCTGTGAGATGTGAGTGAGCTCGTTGCGAACTCGCTCACAATTGTCAGATTTTCTAAGTTATTCATATAATTCGTAACAATAGTTGTGTCCGCCGAATATGTCGAAAATCTAAAGATTTTCGAGCATTCGAAAACCTTTGAGGTTTTCTTTATGTCGGAAATCACAAATTTAATAATGATTGTTTTGATTTCCGAGCATGCTCAAAAATTCCATTATATCATGAAAATGCAATGCATTTTCAGGATCCCGAAAATCTTTGATTTTCGCGATATTCGTAACTTGGAATTTTTGACATAGTGTCGGATTAACATTACTCATTTATTTACTTCCGACACTATAGGTAATGGAACATAGTAAGAATAATTATTGCACGCCTAAAATAAGACATTAAAAACAAAATGCCAGATGAAAAATCCTTTCCAATCACTGATTCGTACGAGTCGATGTTTGGAAGCGAGATTGAAGAAACAGGAAGCTTTCTGCCGGACATACTCCCATTAAACCTAAATAAGTCATTGGTCAATTCCGTAATGGAAAGGGCTAAGAAAGAGAAAAAATGGGTTTTAGCTTTTGTCATTGGAACCAAGCCTTGCTTTTACAAATTCTATGGCTCTATCGTTGCAGCGAACAAAACTGGCATGCCAAATTTCGTGATTAACTCAAATCAGCATTATGATGATATATTAACCCAGGGGCTGACTGAATTTAATCTGCAAAATCAAGTGGCTTGTAACCTTGCAATAAGAGGCGGCCTAGCTCAAAAATCAGCAGAATTGATGATGAAAGTAAGTTGGCTCGCAAACTACTTGAAAAAGAGCTGGCCAACTGTCACAGTAGTTCCTGTTGTTCTAGGCGACACAATTATGACCGCTATTGTGCCAGCTGCATGGATGTTTTCAAGAAATGAAAAAGCTGTTCAAGTTGAAGCTGGTTTAAGGTCCATGGCTCCCGAAGTGATGAAACGCTACAAATACGTTGATATTGACACATTCATAGACCAGCAGTTTTACGGCAAATGGCTATTGCTTAGAAACGAGCCTTTTCCAGAGCAATGGGACACTTATACATCTGCTGCTGGTTCTGAATACTTATTCGCTCCTGTTAGCTTGAATAAAGAGCATCTCATTAGAGAAGGCTATCACGAAAAAAACATATGGGTTGTTGGTGGTGTTGTAGTTGATGCCCTTGATTTAAAAAGAAAAGAAAAATCAGAAAAGAGCGTTTTTGATAATTATCCCCAGCTTGAGAAAGGCAGGTGGCTTAGAGTTGATATCCATAGAAGAGAGAATTTAACTCCAAGAAGATTCAAGGCAATAATAGGCGCTATTGAGGGGTTAGTGGAAAAAGGCTACAATATAAACTTTATAGAAATGAGCGCAACAAGAAATGCTCTTGACTATTATAAGTTGAGACATGTGTTGAATAAGTTGAAAAAACGCGACAATTTTCTCCACACAAATGTTTGGCCAGAGTATGCTCATGTTGTCGAGTTTTTTGAATCAAGGAATTGTTTAGCTGCATTGACAGATTCCGGGGGAGTTCAGGAAGAGCTAAACTTGATTGGAAGGGCTTGCTTGACATGCAGGATAAGCACTGACAGGCCTGAAACAGTATTTGACGCGAAAAGCAATATAATTACGCCTCCAATAAGCAGGGAATTCTTGATTCAGCTTGTAGAGCACGCTACAAAAAACGACTCTTTAATAAAAAGAATGGAGCATAGCAAAAGATTATATGGCAACAAAGTAGGCAACAAAGTAATCTCAATACTTTCCAGGCTTATGAGAAAAAATGAAAAGCCGTTCAAATGGGCCCATGAAGATCTTGGCTTGTGGAAGGAAACTTCCAAAGGCATTGAATATCTTTAAAAATGAAGAAAATTAATGGCCATATTGTTTTTATTGCTTTAATTCTCATTTTAAGCTTATTTTTTTTGAAGAGCATATTGCATAAGGATAAAATACTTGATAATGTGCACTACATAAATGACTTAACTTTTCTTTCTTATAATGTTAAAGAAGCTTTATCAAGCAATCAGCTTGCATTATGGACTCCATATTTTTATTCTGGACAGCCCTTGCTTGCAATTCCAGAAAACTATATGTTTGACTTGAATTTCTTATTTATTTATTTGTTTAGAGACATATATTTAGCTATGAATCTATCTGCTATTTTGTATTTTTTTCTTGCAGGGCTTGGCATGTACTTTCTGGTATATAATTTTATCGAGAACAAAAAAGCTGCTTTTTTATCATCGCTTATTTACATGTTTAATGGATTTATGTACTCATTTGTAATCGGAGGCCATCTAAACATTCTTGAAGGCTATGCTTTAACGCCATTTATTTTTCTTTTTGTGCATAATGCATTGAAAGGCAAAGACTGGGTAATTTACAGCATGCTTGCAGGAATACTTTTTGCTTTGCAGGTGCTCTCAGGCAGCATGATTTTATTTTTTTACTCGGCTTTGATTGTTGGATTTTACGTTGCAATAAATCTTATAAACAAAAATTTTAAAGGAATATTGATAAAATCCATTTTTGTTGGTATAATAATTATAGCTGTAACATTAAGCTTGTCTGCAATTAAGCTTTTGCCAGTGCTTGAATTTACAAAAATATCAAGCAGGGCTGTTAATGTCTCTTTTCGAGAATTTCTTGGCAATCCTATTAATATCATCGATATTCCAAGAATTTTAATCACAAATATAGGATTTTCAGGTTTTTCAGCAGCAATTGGAATAGTTGGAGTCATTCTTTTATTATGCAGCTTATCCTATTACAAGAAAAGAATAGTTGTATTCTCATTAATTCTTGTTATATTCTCTTTATTATTTGCATCAGGCTCGTTTATTTCAGGCATAATGTACAAAATTCCTGGATTTGACAAATTAAGGCATGTTGAAAGGGCAATGATTCTCTTCGTTTTTGCCTCTTCTATGTTGGTAGCTTACGGATTTGTATTTTTATCGGAAAAACTGAAAAATTATCAAAAATATTTAAGATCCGAAAACCTATTGTTTGCTGGAATAATCTTATTGATTTTAGCTGAGCTTTTATTTCTTCAGAATTTACCGTTATCAGCAAAAATTGTCAAAACAGATGAAATAAAAGTGCTGCAGCATATTAGCAATGACAAATCTTTGTTTAGGACAATGAATCTGGGCTTGAATGAAGTGATTGGGCATGCTGGCTACAATTATTATGCGCAAAAAGGCATTTCAGAAATCAAAGGTGGCGGCGGAATCTGGATTAATGACTATGTGCTGTTTTTGTCCCTAATGCAACAAACTCTCAACTCAAAAGTTCTTGGAATTCTAAATGTAAAATATATCATAACTGACAAAAAAATCGAAAAAGAGGATATTAGATATGTAGATGAATTTACTGCTTGCAAAGACTGCGCTGTTTACAACGCATTTGGCCCTTATCTATATGAAAATAAAGACTTTATTCCAAGATTTTATATTGTTCCAAATGCAGTTCTGGTTGTGGGAAACAGCCAAGATGTAAAAAAGGTTGTTTATAGCTTAATGTTTCAAAGCTTAAGTTCAGATAATACTGTGATTATAGAAGGAACTGCCATAAAGGATTACAGTCAGGATTTTCTGAATAAATTTAATGTAATAATATTATTGAGCGGTTCAGTCGACCAAAACAGCATACAAAAATTAAAATCTTATGTAAGCCAAGGGGGCACGATAGCTCCTGACCTGCTAAATGGCCAAACAACTTTAACAAATGAACTACTGGACTCGTATTTTAAAAAAACAAATGGAAGCTATGTTAATGTCAATGTTGATGAATATTTGCAAAATAAAGTAGTCATAGATATGGATAATAAAGAAGGCTGGCTTGTTATAAGCGAGAGATTTGCGCACTTTCCAGGATGGAAAGCAAGCTTGGGCAAGAAAAATTTTGAAATGTTCAAAGCAGATGCTGTAATAAGCGCTTTGTATTTGAATGGTGAAAAAGGAAAATTGGTTTTTGAATACAAGCCGGAATCTTTCAGAAAAGGAAAAATTATAAGCATTGTTGCTGTCGTTGTGATAATTATTTATTTGGGTTATTTTGTTTACAGGAAAATTCAGCAAATGAAAAAATTTAAATAAATTCTTTGATTTTGACAGTAAATCTTGATAATCTCTTATTTTTCTACTTACATGCTTATGAGAATTTCCGATATAAATAATACTCTATAAATATCTCGGCTTATACCTTATCCTATACTTTCTCCTTAATTCTTCCACTACTTGATGCAGTGTTTTTATTTCAAAACCATCTTGCGTCATGAAAAATTCCTGTATTGCTTTGCCCCATTTCTTGAATGGTGTTGGATGCGTCAATACAGATATTAATCCATTATTTTTTCTTCCTATTTCTACAATCTCTTTATACAGTTTCTTTATATTCTCTCCTTTGCTCTTGTACATGTTAATAAATTCTATCTCTGGAAAATGAGGAAATTCTATTAATCCTAAATCTGTGAGAAATGGCTTAAACAAAGTAAGCTTTGTCCAGTTGTCATAGCTAGAGTCAGCCTTGAAATAATCTTTGACAAGCTTCAAATCAGGCATATAATACTGGTGCGCTCTGACAATTTCTGTTTTTCTGCCAATCAAATTGTCAACAAATCTTTTTTCTTCAACCACTTTTTTTATGTTATTTCCAATAAAATTTGCGTGATATTGAAAATCCCATTTTGAATGTGTTTTGAGCCAATTTCTTGACGGATGCGACATTGCAAGCAGAAACATTGTGGATTTAATTCCATATTTTTTCTCCATGTCAATAATATTATCAATATTTGGCTCGTAGCCTTCATCAATGTCATGGGTAAACACCATTATTGGTTCATTAAGATCAAGAGTTCTCTGGTAGTGATTTAGATAGGGAGTTTTGGCATATTTTTTCCTTAATCTTCTTATAGAGGCTGCCAAAAGATAATGGAGGTATTTCATCTTACTTCAAGAATTCTTTAATTGATTTTGCGACAACAGATATTTCTTCTTCCGTTAGCTCTGGATACATTGGAAGCGACAATATCTCGTCTGTATATTGCTCAGCAATCGGAAAGC
>Ga0114945_10002775_pt1 | contig 10098 bp, 12 predicted proteins | sample OV2TP3_FD_87194 | JGI IMG/M metagenome (GOLD analysis project Ga0114945, IMG submission 87194) | Hot spring microbial communities from Beatty, Nevada to study Microbial Dark Matter (Phase II) - OV2 TP3 | ecosystem: Environmental > Aquatic > Thermal springs > Hot (42-90C) | place: USA: Beatty... | reverse complement strand
TCTCGTAGCCTGTTAGTTGAATTTTGGTTTTCATATTTTAGCTACAATATAGCTAACTACCTAATATTTATTTCTGTACCACAATATATAGTTTAGAGAACTAAATTGAGCTTAATTCATACTATTAAGCGAAAAGTTTAAATACTACTAGTAGGGATAAGAAGTAAAAAAGAGGAGATTAAATGCTAACCAACCGAATCCATAGGTTTTTCATCGCAATAGCATCGGTTGCCATCCTTATTCTAGGAATCTCTTTGGGCAATTATCTGGTTGAGAATTTAGGCGGACAAGCTCTTGACTCGGTAAAAATAGGCTTGCTTTTTACAAGCATTATTCTCATATTGATTATAGGGACTTTTGTACTGGAAATTAAAAATATGCTTGAGGCAAAAAAGGGTGGCAGGAAATGAGCAGGAAAGCACAGGCAGCACTGGAATTCCTGACAACTTACGGATGGGCTTTCCTAGTTATATTGGTTATGATGAGCGCTCTGGCATATTTTGGAGTTTTAAACCCTTCCAAGCTTCTTCCAGACAGGTGCAACTTTGGGGCTGAGATTGGCTGTAATAAAAACACTATGGTTGTGAGCAATGTTGCTGATAATACACTTACCATGAGATTAACAAATAGTTTTGGAGTTGGTGTTGTTGTTACAACCGCAAGAGTTGCAACAGATGTAACGACTGCAGGCGCATGCATACCGCAGATTAATGATCTACCGTTCAGCGCTTTCAACTGGGGATCAGATTCGACAATAACATTTAATGCAGACTGTACTGGAGGAGCCAGTTTAGTGGACAAGGAAAAAATAAAATTCAGCATAGAAATTGACTATTATCCTGCATCTGCAGGCTCGGATTATGCAAAAGTAATATTCGGAGAAGTCTTTACTACAATACAATAAGAAAATTTAATATGAGACAAATAAAAAAAAGAAGTTCTACAGTTGGTAAGCAAGGACAAGAAAACGAAGTTTGGTGATGCAGAATCGTCTTAGCTAGAATCATTTTCGGATAATATTCCCATTTTATAGATTGAATCCAGCAAACAGGTAAGAATAACCCGTCCAGTAATGGCATCCTAGTTAGAGTATGACGTTCTTAACTCATACGATACTCTTCTTCAAGCTTCTTGTATTTCTCTTTGAGATATTGTTTATTTTCTTCTTATGAGGCCTTTACATATCATGTTCCTCCCCACCCTAAATAGAAAAATAGAATTACCTTAACAATTAAAAGCAAAGCTTAAATATTATAATAAAATGAATTACTGCAAAAATGAAAAAAGAGATTATTTTTGTGTTTTTGATTTCCAGCATGTTGTTCGCTTTTGGATGCACATCAGGAAGTGAACTTCAACTTGAATCTGGAAAAACTGATTTTGATAATGGGAAAATTCAAGAACCTGCAAATGAGTTAACGCAGCTTGCAGGGACTACCTCACCTTACTACAGGTTTGACAAAGCCCATTTTGAAAACTCAATGCAGCAAAGCAAAATAATATTCCTTGACTTCCACGCAGACTGGTGCCCGATATGCCAAAGCGAGAAGCCCGGCATCTTAGCCGCATTTAATGAATTAAACAACGAAAATGTAGTTGGCTACCAAGTGCATTATAATGATAAGTATACAACAGAAGATGACAAGGAAATGGCTAAAAAATACGGCATAACTTACCAGCATACAAAGATTATTATAGGCAAAGACGGCAAGGTTGCCTTGAGGTCATTGGAAGTTTTTTCAAAGGAAAAGGTTATAAATGAAATTGAAAAGGTATACTCGCAGACAAAAATCTTTATACAATAGTTGTCTGCTCCTAATAAGCAAATGACATATTTATGTATAAAAATTTGTGTCATTTGCTATAACAGTTGAATAAAATGGCAAAGCAATGGACAATATTCCTGAACAGCGTGTTTTTTGTTCTGGGATTCAGCATTATATTTTCAATAGTGGGAGTTTTGCTGCAGAGCGTTTTGGCTAAAGTTTCTTTTACAGTTCAGCAATGGCTCGGCTACATTGGAGGAACAATAATAATATTTTTCGGGATATACCTTTTGGGCTTAATTAAAATCTCTTTTCTTGAGCGGGAGCATAAATTAAGGGTTAAGAGGAAGTTCAGGTATTCCTATATCACCTCATTTGTCTTTGGAAGCGCTTTTGCTGTAGGGTGGACGCCTTGCGTAGGGGCAATTTTAGGCGGAATATTGACTTTGGCTGTTTCAAATCCTGCCAGCGCATTCCCATTATTGATTTCATATTCTATTGGTTTAGGAATTCCATTCCTTATTGTAGGATTGTTCACAGACAGGGCATCTAAATTTATTGAAAAGGCAGGGCCAAAGCTTAAGTATGTAAATTATGTTTTTGGAGCAATACTAATAATATTGGGAATATTCGTCTTTACGAATCAGTTAAGCAGGATTGCAAACGTGCCATTTTTGAGCAATCTGCTTATTAATGTAAGCGAAGGAAGCGTTGGCATGGTAGGGGCATTAGGCTTAGGCATCTCTTTTATTGCAGGCATTGCATCATTCTTGAGCCCTTGCGTTCTGCCACTAATACCGGCATTTTTGAGTTATTTAGCCACTACGGTTGTTAGTGAAAAGAAAGAATAAAATAGTAGAAAACTTTAAATATCGCAAATCTTATGGTTAATAAGAAAGTGGTGATAATGAGGAATTACTTGACTTTGCTGATGATATTTAATCTATTCATTGTAATAGTGTCTACGGCTAATGCTGCAACTTTCCCAAATATTTTCAAATTTTTCTCAAAAAACAGCACTTCACAAAAGACAACCACGGCAATTACTAACAAAAGTGGTACAAATACAGAAGACGAAACAATATTTGAGAAGAAATATACAGAAAAAGACACTTCGATATTAAGTAAAGAGCAGGCAGGTATGGATATAAAAACTAAAACACAGACAAAAACTAGCATAGAAAGTAAAGATACTAAAACTAGCGAAAAGACAAAGGAATTTTCTAAAGAATCTGATAAAACTAAAGCTAAGTGGAAGGTTACCGATGATGGCAAACTAAAGATAGACGGCAAAGCAAATACATTGTGCTTCAATTTGCAGGACCAAAGTGTTGAAGCCGGAGAAACTCAAGTACAAAAGCAATACGAGTTTAGGTCTGGTAAAGTGGAATGCAGTGGCGGCGGCTTCTTCAACGTTAGAACTGAAGATGATCCTGTTGTTGAAATAATTGAATGCACTCCGGTGGAGCTCAAAGCAAAATGCAGAGAAGGATTTGTGCTGAACTATGGAGGCTCATGCAGTTATGGAGATAATGTAGATCTGGACAATCGTGGGATTGAAGAAATATATGCGATCCCATCTTTCTTTGGTAATGATTGGGGTACTATTCCCGCATCCAACGAAGTGACGATCCGCTGTAATACCGGCATAGAACCTCCTCGTTCCATGGGAGATTTTTCTATAAACCCCGTTCCTGTAGATAAGACTTTATATTTGACTTGTATTAGAGAGAAACCTTAAATTTTATATTTTTACTATTACCTTTTTAGAAAATGCTTTTCTGTATTCATAAAAAATGAGTGAAAAAATAATAAAAACCAAAAATATTGTTTTAATTGCAGTATTAATTGTGATTGTTGCTTCCATCTACTACCTCAATTCCCAAAAGGCTAGTTTTGATTCAAACGAGGAAATAGAAACCAGAGTAGACAAGCAAGTACAGGCACAAAATACCGAAGTTTCAGAAAAAGCACAAGTCAGTGGTTATATACCCGATGAGAACGCAATTAACAGGAAAAAACCATTATACCAGCAAGCTCCTGAATTGACAGGAATAGCAGGCTACATCAATACAGACCCTAATATTAAAATCAAGAATTTGAAAGGGAAGGTTGTTTTGGTTGATTTCTGGACATACACATGCATAAACTGCATCAGGACTTTTCCTTACCTTAAAGACTGGTATGAGAAGTATGCAGACAAGGGCTTGGTTATAATAGGTGTGCATACGCCTGAATTTGAATTTGAGAAAAAATATGAGAATGTTAAAGCTGCGGTTGAAAAATATGGCTTAAAATATGCTGTTGTTCAGGATAATAACTATGCGACGTGGAGAGCATATAAAAACAGGTACTGGCCGCATAAGTACTTAATAGACATAGATGGCTTCATAAGGTATGACCACATAGGAGAAGGGGCTTATAGAGAGACAGAAAGAGTAATACAGGAACTGCTGAAAGAAAAGATGGGAAGGGAAGGGGATGTAAAATTATTGGAAGCTGTAGATGGAAATGTCGAGGCTGTTGGTGTAGAGTTCGGCAAGGTTGGAACACCGGAGATTTATTTTGGGTATGGGTTTGCAAGGGGAAATTTCGGCAATGAGGAGGGCCTACAGCCAAATGAAATTATTGAGTATAAACTTCCGCAGGAAATAAAATTCAATTACGCTTATTTTGAAGGCACATGGAAAGTTAATAATGATGATTCTGAGCTGATAAGCGATGAAGGAAAAATCATTTTGCCTTACAGCGCTAAAGTGGTTAATATTGTTGCTGGCTCTGAGCAAGGCTCAGAAATAAAAGTTTTTGTTGACAATGGGCCATTAAATGACGAAAATAAAGGCTCTGATATGGAGCTAGGCAAACCAACTAAAATCAATGACTTTAAGCTTTACAGTCTGGCTGATTTTGAGTATGGAACACATACGATACAGATTAATATCAAGGGAAAAGGATTTAAGATTAATACGTTTACTTTTGGTTAAGCATAATATTTATTAATAATAACTCAAATAATAGTGGTGATGAAAAATAATAAAAAAATAAACTAAATCTGGAATTTCTACAGAAACAGAAAAAACGGTCCAAGAAATTGAAAAAATGAGCCAGAAATATGATGAAATAAAGACTTTACCAGACGGAACAAAGTATATTATACATCCAAGCGAAATCTTATCCGGAGGACCGCCAAAAGATGGCGTACCCAGCTTAGACACTCCAAGATTCCAGCCTGCAAATGAAGCAGACAGATGGCTTAATGACGATGATTTGGTTTTAGGGCGTTGAGTTTGATGGTGTTGCAAAGGCATATGCAGAGGATGATGTATATGAAATTTCAATATCGCATAATGCTGGTTAGTGCAGCACTTGTAGGAATAGCAGCAGCATATTATTTAATACCCCCTTACATAAATCAATCATCTCGACCTGATCAGCCAACTGACAGAATAAATTTACAATTAAGAGGAAGATACCAAGAAGATTTAGTCAAAGCTGCGGAAGATTGTCAATATTAATTTACTAACACTAAACACTTCTTAAAATCAATAAATTTAAATTAACCATGATTATACTCTTTTTTAATGCCCTCAAAAAATATTTCTATGGAAACAGGAAACGCTACATTAGATTTGGCCATTGACACATTAAATTTGGGAAAGCAGGCACTGGTTTTTGCAAATACAAAGAAAAGCGCGGAAAAAACAGCAGAGGATATTGCGGGGAAGATTAAAACCAATAACAGCAGCCTTGAAGAGCTAAGCGCTAAAATACTAAAAGCCCTTTCCAGCCCTACAAAACAATGCCAACGCTTAGCTTTATGCATAAAAAAGGGGGTTGCATTCCATCATGCCGGCTTGGTTGCTAAGCAAAGGGAATTAATTGAGGAAAATTTCAAAAATGGAATTGTAAAGATAATATGTGCAACGCCCACGCTCGCAATGGGCATTGACCTTCCTGCTTACAGGTCAATAATTAAAGACTTAAAAAGATACGGAAGCAGGGGCATGTCCTTTATTCCTGTTTTGGAATACCTCCAAATGTGCGGAAGAGCTGGAAGGCCAAAATACGACAAGGAAGGAGAAGCTATCTGCGTTGCCATAAGCGAGAATGAAAAAGAAAAATTATATGAAAAGTACGTTCTTGGACAGCCGGAAGATATTTATTCCAAACTGGCAGTAGAGCCTGTTTTGCGCACATATCTGTTAAGCTTAATTGCTGCTAATTTCGTAAATACAAAGAAAAAAATTATTGATTTCTTTGAAAAGACTTTCTGGGCCCATCAGTTTGCTGATATGGGAAAATTGGAGATAATAATAGACAAGATGCTTGACTTATTGGAGGAATGGGAATTTATTGAAATGGAAAGCAAAAAAGACGATTTTATAAGCGCTCATAAAATTGAGGAGGATAATGAGCCTATAAGGGCAACAGTAATGGGAAAAAGGGTAGCGGAGCTTTATATTGATCCTTTAACAGCATATTTTTTTATTACTTGCTTAAGGAACAGCTCGAATAAAAAGACGCATGAGTTTTCTTTTTTGCAGATGATATGCCATACTTTGGAGATAATGCCGTTGCTGAGGGTTGGCGTGAAAGAGCAGGATAAAATACAGGAAGAACTGATGAGATATTATAAGCTTTTATTTGAAAAAGAGCCTTCTTTGTATGAGCCTGAATATGAGGATTTTTTGAACAGCATAAAAACAGCTTTGATGCTGGATGAATGGGTAAACGAGAAAACTGAGGAGTATTTGCTCGAAAATTATAATGCAAGGCCCGGAGAATTAAGAAGCAAGATGGAAATTGCAGACTGGCTGCTTTATGCTACTGAGGAGATAAGCAGGATTTTGCAGTTCCAGCACTTTAATAAGGAAATCGTTAAATTGAGGCTGAGGCTAAGATACGGGGTAAAAGAGGAGCTATTGCCATTAGTAAGAATACCTGGAATTGGAAGGGTTAGGGCAAGGAAATTGTTTTTCAATAGGATTAAAGACTTAGGAGACATAAAGAATGCCGATTTAATGAAATTATCGCAAATTCTTGGACATAATGTTGCCTTAAATTTAAAGAAAGAGGTTGGGCAGGAAATTAAGATTGTTCCGGAAGGAAAAAGAAAGGGACAAGTTGGTTTGGGGAAGTTTTAGAAAAACAAAAGATTTATATATAAGTTTGTACTACAATTACAATATTCTAAATTTTAGATTAATCTGAAATTTTATAATTATAACTTTTAGAACGAGAATAAAAAAGCAAAACAGAAAATGAAAAAACGCAAAATATTTTCCAAATTAATGGAACAGAGAAATAGCAAAAAGATTTCTCTAGTTCTAGGAGCTAGGCAGGTTGGTAAGACTACCGTACTAAAAGAGCTCTATAGAATCTTTAACAGTAAAAATAAAGCGCTTTTTTTAGATTTGGATATCTTTACTAATTTCGAGAGGGTAAGCTCATTCGAGAATTTAATAGGCACAATTAAATTAGCAGGCTACGAGGAAACCCAAAAGGATTTTTTTTACTTATTTTTAGATGAATTTCAGAGGTATAAAGACCTGTCAGTTGTTATGAAAAATGTTTATGACAGCTTTGATAATGTCAAAATTTATGCCTCAGGCTCTTCCTCAATAACTATTAAAGATTATATACAAGAATCCCTGGCAGGAAGAAAAATAATTAATATTTTGCATCCGCTGGATTTTGAAGAATTTTTGCAGTTTAAAGAATCAGAAATTGACGTCAAGAATATTAAAAAATTATCTGGTAGAGATATGCATAAGTCAACTTCTTCTTTACTTGAACTGTTAAAGGAGTTTATTATTTTTGGCGGTTATCCGGAAGTTGTATTGCGAAAAACTAAAGAGGAGAAGATAGAGAACCTGAAAAGCATATTTGACTTATATGTAAAAAGGGATCTTGTAGAATACCTCAAAGTTGAGAAAATACTTCAGGTTAAGAAACTAATAGAGTTCATAGCAATAAATAACAGCCAAAAAATTAGGTATGACGAGATTACTGAGCTTTGCTCTTTAAAATTTAAAGAGGTAAAAGACTATATTGAAATACTGCAAGAGACTTATATTGTGCATGTTGTCAGGCCGTTTTTTACTAATAAAAATAAGGAGCTTGTAAAGATACCAAAGATTTACTTCATTGATAGCGGAGTAAGAAATTTTTTCATTAATAATTTTAATCCTGTCGAATTAAGAGAAGATAAAGGTTCTTTATTTGAGGCGTATGTGCTGTCCGAATTGCTAAAATCAGGAAAAGAATCAATTAAATTTTGGCAGGATAAAAACAAACATGAAGTGGATATTGTGTTAGACAAGGCGGCTATAGAAACAAAATTCAAAACTTCCATTAAAAAGGAAGACTTCATTGGACTTATGCAGTTTGCTAAACAATATAAAGACATTAAACTCTATTTAATCAATCTAGGCATTCAGGGAAATAAGGGTAAGATTAAGCTAAAGTTGCCATATGTATTAGATTTTATATAATGGTGGGTATAATAATCTTGGGGCGAATACTCAAAGTCTAATTCCAAGCCCTTACAAAGCACTTGCAGGCGGGCCGCAACAAGGCAGTGCTATGGGCGATAAAAATTTTGGGCTAATCATGACAAGGCATGGCCCTTCGAATTATTTTGCACATATTATGAGGGCAGCTTTTGATCCTGTTTATGGGAGGGAGAATTCATTGGCTTTGCCAGAGCAGGTAAAGCCTGCAACAAGATTCCCTTTAGCAGAAGAACAAAGACCTCATGACAGCTCAGAAAACAAGGCAATGATAGATTATTCTGGCGGCCGAAATATAAATCCAAATATTATTAATCCTTTTGAAATAACCGAGAGAGGAATCCATCTAGCAACTACAATCCACTTAAGAATGAAAGGATAGCTAGAGGATTATATAAAATTTATCTTTTAGCAGATATTGATAAGATTATAGGTCCACCGCTCCTATATTCTCCTCCTTCATTGTCCTTAATATTAATCTTGTCTCTGTCCTTTCAACGAATTCATAAGTCTGTATTCTTTTAAGGAAATTATCCATCATTCTTCTTGTCGGGAACCTTGCCAAAATTGCAGCATCAAAAGCCCCGGTTGTGTCATAAACTGCAAAAACATTAGGATCCATTGCGATCTTCTTCTCAACATCCAATAATCTGCCCTTAGAAACCCTTATTTCTATTATTACTTCTACATCATAGCCCATCTTTTCATAATCAAGCTTTGCAGTGTATTTCCTTATTATGCCTTCTTTTTCAAGATGTCTTAAGTGGTGCATAACTGTAGCTGCAGAAACCCCTGCTTTTTGAGCTATCTGCCTTAAAGAAAGCCTGGAATTTTCAACAATTATGTTCAGTATTTTTTTATCAGTTTCTTCCAGTCTCATTTTTTGCCATTAATCCTGATTATGGCCAATCATTTGTTTATTTTCAATTAGTTTTATAACAAATAAGTAAACATATATTTAAAATTATTGTATTTTTATGTGTTTTTGTTTAATAAAAATGCAAAAAAGTATTTATATACGTCCCTTGCACAGATAAAAATAAAAAATAAGAATTTCGGGGTGAAAATATGATTACGAAAGAAGTAATGGAGCTAATAGAGAGAGAGCCTTCTAAGATAAGGAATGGTGAATTTGTGGAAAACCTTAAGAGGTATATGGAAGGCGTAAAGTTTGCGGATGTGAAGTTTACGGACATTCCAGGCACATGGCAGCATTTTACAGTGCCAATACAAGAATTGAGCCTTAATGCCCTCCAGGAAGGCTTGGGGTTTGACGGCAGCTCTATAAGGGGCTTTCAGGAAATAAATGAAAGCGATATGGCTTTGATACCGGATTTAAAAACATGCACCCAGGATCCTTTTTCTGACAGCACTGTAAGCATTATTGGAAACGTCAAGGACCCTGTCACAGGTGAGTTTTACAGCAGGGACCCGAGATTTATCGCGCAAAAGGCGGAGGCTTACCTAAAAACTACAGGCATAGCAGATACAGCATATTGCGGGCCTGAGCTTGAGTTCTTCATTTTTGACAAGGTAAGGTTTGACCAGAAAGAGAATTTCGGCTATTATTATATTGATTCTGCGGAAGGGGCTTGGAATTCAGGAAGCGAGGAGAATAATTTAGGCTACAAGCCAAGGTACAAAGAGGGTTATTTTCCAACAGCTCCCACTGACTCATTGCAAAACATAAGAAACCAGATAGTGGAAACGCTTATGAGGGTGGGAATAGATATTGAATGCCATCATCATGAGGCTGCTACCGCAGGCCAATGCGAGATTGATATGAGGTTTTCTCCATTGAGTAGGATGGCAGACAAGGT
>Ga0114945_10002774_pt1 | contig 10102 bp, 9 predicted proteins | sample OV2TP3_FD_87194 | JGI IMG/M metagenome (GOLD analysis project Ga0114945, IMG submission 87194) | Hot spring microbial communities from Beatty, Nevada to study Microbial Dark Matter (Phase II) - OV2 TP3 | ecosystem: Environmental > Aquatic > Thermal springs > Hot (42-90C) | place: USA: Beatty... | reverse complement strand
GTACGCCGCAAGGAGTGCCGACGAAGCCAACGAAGTAGATGGGCCTTTATCAACAGCCTGTTAATCCTCCGGTGTAAACGTATGGCTCTCCCGACTCCCATCCCCCATGATAAAGGTGACCGTGAATGTCTTTCCCTCCATATCATGGGTGAACCGGATCTCGTTAAAGTTGTTGTTGTTGATGCCATTCATGATGTAATCGGCGAGTTCGACCTGCTCGCCTGAAGCGACTGACGGCTCATCGTAGAGCGTCTGGTTCCCGACGCGAACCTTCCGGAGCCCCTCGGAGCCGGCGTTCGTCCAGATCACGTTCATCTTGTCCAGCACGGTCTGCTCGAGGCAGATCTTTCTGAAGGAGATATGATTCAGTTTTGTCCCGTCCGATTCCAGATCGGCGTGAGAAAGATCAAAGTCGGTGCAATCAGCCTGGGAGGGTGACGTCACGCTGTGCACCACCTGCGAGCTTGCATCAAGACCCGTCACTGTCACGATCCGGCCGGAGCGGGCGATCGAAAACGACCCTGACCCAAAAACGATTCCGGGAGGGGCGACCACCGGGCTGAACCCTTCATAGATCTTTCTCATCGCATACTCGAGACCGGCCTGCGTCAGATAGAAGGCACGATCGTAGGAGACCTGATCCAGATTGATCTCCCGGGAGGTCGTGATCAGCGAGGCGATCGAGAAACCGAAGAGGGAGAGCAACACCATCATCCCGGCCGCTGCGATCGACGAGAAACCTTTCTCACTGAAAATTCTCATAGATGAAGATCCTTGGGAAAACCTCCGTACGAAGCGCGAGACGACCAGCCCCGGAATCGGCCAGAACCGTCATCTCCATCAGGAACCTCCGGACCTGCGGCGCCGCCGAGGTCTCATTGCCGTTGTCCCGATAATAGGTGAAACGGAGGGAAGAGATCTGATCGGCCAGGGGATCGGCCCCGCGGAAGAGGGTTGTCCCTGAGTGACGGAACTCGACCTCCTGATTATCGGGATTCAGAAAGACGACCCGATCCGGGTTCGCGACCCGAACCTCCCTCAAGATCTCGATCTCCTTCTGCATCCTCAAGAAGGCGGCCCGGCCGTTGTGCACCGCATTCGTTCGGGCGGTCACCAGCCGATAGGCGTCAATCCCGCGCCCCATCAGGATTCCGGAGACCAGGACGACAATCCCCAGAAGGACCATCGTCAAAACCAGTTCAACAAGTGTAAAACCCTTTACTCGTTCCATTGGGTCACCAGCGTTTCCAACTGGACACGATTGGTTGCATCCCAGGATACGGTCACAACGACCCTTTTATAGCCGGTGTTCGGCGCCGGGGTGGTCAGATTGTCTCCCCGAACCTCTGTAATGGAGACCCTCCTCGAAAAGGGGGAAAAATCGCCGGTAAAATTTTCGACCGCCGGGTAATTCGCGGCCACAATGTAATTGTACCCGTTCATCTTCTTGTCGAAGATCATCCGCTCCAACCTCTCGCGCGCCAGTTGGGTCGCCCGGACCGCCTGATCGGTGTCAAAGGCGGTGCTGACGGTCCCCTGAAAGAGGTGCATCAGGCCAAAAAGGCTGATCCCGATGATCAGGACCGCCATCACCGTCTCAATCAGTGTAAATCCTCTTTCCCTCATCTTATTGTCGCTCTCCCTGTCGTGTTCGACACATCAATCACCCTTGAGACCCCGCTATTCGTCAGTGTGACACTCCCCCCACCGCCGATCACCGGCTGCCCCATAGAATTGAACTCAACCCGGTATCCGGTGTTCATCGTGGTCGGACGAAACTCGGAGAGGTCCTCGGAAAAGGGCTGCTGTGTGAGCGGATTGGAGACAGGGGTTGCGGGACTAATACGGTAAACCACATAAGAGACCCCCGCCGTAAACTCCACACCGTGCGGAACACCGCGATTCATCGCGAGGGACTGGGCGTAGGCAATATCCGCGCGAACCTTCCGCGCCGCCGCATCAAGACCTGCTGTCTGCGGTGAGAGGCGTGGCAGAAACGAGGAGACAAGGATCCCCAACAACGCAATAACGAGAACCAGCTCCAGGAGGGTCCAGCCCTTCATAGCCTGTCCCCCTTTCACGAACGAGGGTCAGGCCTATTGAAAGGCGCCTGTGGCCGGGACGTACGTATAGTTGGTGCTGTCGCCGCCACCGGCTACCCCGTCTACATCATAGGTGTAGACGAGACCCGCCTTGGTCCAGTGGGTATCGCTGACCACCTGCTCGAGGACAGTCCCAAAACAGGTGGTGCAGGCGCCATCCGCATTGGCGTCCAGGGTCGCCGGGTAATTTCCAGCCCCCCCACCGACCAGATCGTTCGCCCTCCAGAGGGCGATGCCGGACCTTACACTCCCGACCACACCGTCCCTGGCAGCGGTCCTGGCCCCTGTGGTGAGATTCACAAACCGCGGCAACGCCACAACCGCCAGGATCCCCAGGAGGGCGATCACGAGGATCAGCTCGATCAACGTAAAGCCCCCTTCTCTTGACCTCATAGAGACCTCCTTTTTCTTCTGTTTATCCACCCCTCTATCCCCGCGGATATTAGACCATTTTAAAACTCATGAAAAGCGTTTTTTTATTTTGATAGTTATCCCCCGCCCGTAACAAGACCTGACATATTCCAGATAGGCAGGAAGATTGCGAGGGCAAAGAGGCCGACAGCCCCGAAGATCACCACCAGCAGGATCGGTTCGAGGAGTGTCGTCAGATTCTTGATCGTATGCCCGACCTCCATGTCGTAATGGCCCCCGACACTTTCCAGCATCTGGTCGAGCGATCCCGCCTTTTCTCCCGCCGCAACCGCCTCCTGGATCACCGGCGTAAAAAACTGACACCGGTTCATCGCCTCGGAAAGGCTCCTTCCCTGTGTGAGCTCCCGTCTCACAATCTCCACATCCCTCTTGAACGCCTCGTTCTCAAGGGTCCCGCCGGTAATTTCCAGAGACCGTGTGATCGGAAGGCCGCTCCGGTAGAGGGCCGACAGGATGTGACAGAATCGGGCATTCGCGACCCGGAGATTCAAGGGTCCAAAGACAGGGAGACGGAACGAGAGCCGACCGAGCGCCAATCGCCCCCGCGCCGTTTGACGGTACCGGTGAAAGAGATAGAAGAGCGAGCCGGCAAGGCCGGCGGCGATGTACCAGAATCGGGAGATCGATTGACTGAGCGAGATCAGGATCCGTGTCGGGAGCGGCAGCGCCGCATTAAAATGAGAGTAGAAGGCGGCAAATTTTGGGACAACAAAGGTCAGCAGAACCGCGATCGCCCCGACCAGGACAAACAGGACAATCTTGGGGTAGAGGGTCGCCGACTTGACGGAGGCATCGATCTCCGCCTCCTTTTCCAGAAGGGTAGAGAGATGAGTGAGCGTCTCATCGAGGATCCCCGCCTCCTCTCCGGCCGCCAGCATATGGACATAGAGATCCCGAAAGACCTTCGGATGCCGGGAAAAGGCGCGGGCGAGCGTCCCCCCGGACGAGACCTCGGACCGGATCTGCTGGAGGACCTCCCGGAACGAACGATTCTGGCATTGTCGGATCAGGGCCGAGAAGATCGAATCCATACTCAGACCGGCCTTGAAAAGGGTATGAAACTGCCGGGTAAAGACGACGATCTCTTCAACGCGAACCCTTCTGAAGGAAAATTTTGGAAATCGAAACCTCGCAGCCCCGGGACTCACCGCGATCGGGATCAGCCCTTGCTCCGCCAATTTGACCTTGATCTCATCGGCGGCGATCGCATCCGCCTCCCCGGTGATCAAGGCCCCCTGCAGGTTGCGTGCCCGATAAAGATAAAGAGCCATATCACTCTTCTTGCGTCACCTTCATAACCTCTTCCAGCGTGGTGATCCCCGCCTCCACCTTCTCCAGGGCATCCTCCAGCATCGTCCGGACCCCGATCCGGCGGAACTCCTCCTCGATCTTGGCGTCAGAGACCCCCTCGTCGATCAGGACCCGCACGCCCCCCCTGACCGGCGCCAGCTCAAAGATCCCGATCCGGCCTGAATATCCGGTGAGGCGACAATGAGGACAACCCTTCCCCCGGAATGTCTTTTTGACGACGCGAGGGAGCGTCCCTACTGTCTCACGATCGTGTGATTCGACCTTTTCCCGGCAATGGAGACAGACCTTGCGAACCAGTCTTTGAGAGAGGATCCCAACCAGCGCCGTGGAGAGGAGAAACGGCTCGACCCCAAGGTCCAGGAGGCGTGAGACCACACCGGAGGTCGAGTTCGTATGGACCGTGGAGAGGACCATATGGCCGGTATTGGCGGCGCGGACCGCGATCTCGGCGGTCTCGCGATCCCGGATCTCCCCCAGCATGATGATATCGGGGTCCTGCCGGAGGATCGCCCGGAGGGCCGAGGCGAATGTGACACCCGCCTTCTGATTGATCTGGGCCTGACTGACCCCCGGGATCTCCCGCTCGATCGGGTCCTCGATCGACACGATATTTTTGTCCGACGAATTGAGCCGCTCCAGCGCGGCATAAAGTGTGGTTGACTTGCCAGACCCTGTTGGGCCCGCCACCAGAAAGATCCCGTGCGGGAGGCCGATCACCTCTGCGAAGGTCTTCCTCTCCGATTCGGCAAATCCAAGCTCTTCGATCCCGATTTTCCGATCAGAGGAGAGGATCCTCATCACGACCTTTTCCCCATGCAGGGTTGGATAGGTCGAGATCCGCATATCGACCGCCTTGCCGCCGATCCTCAATCGAACGCGTCCATCCTGCGGAACCCTCCGCTCGGCGATATCGAGCCCGGAGAGGATCTTGATCCGGGAGACGATCGGGAGGTGCATCTCACGGCTGAAGTTTTGGCGCTCCTCGAGGAGGCCGTCGATCCGGTAACGGATCACCAGACCGTTCGCCCTCGGTTCCACATGAATATCCGAGGCCCCCTCCTGATAGGCGACGCCGATCATCTCGTTTGTCGCCTGCACCACCTTCGGCCCGGTGGCGATCTCCTCGAGACGCTTCCCCTCCGCCGGTAATAGAAGGTCATCCTCGGAACTGACCGTCTGTACCGACTCAATGGAGACCTCGGCCGGCATCTTCTTGACGAGGTAGAGCCGGTCGATCGCATCCTCGATCTCCTTCACAGAGGCGAGAACCGGCCGGACCTGCGTATTCACCGCCTGACGGAGGTCCTCGAGGGCAAAGAGGTCGAGGGGGTCCGCCATCGCAACCACCACCTCACCCCCATCCCTCCTCAACGGGACAAGATGATGACGCTTGGCCAGGTGGACCGGGACCTCCTTGGCGAGGTCCGGATCAAACGGATACTTTTTCAAGGGGACATAGGGTATCGAGAGATACTTTCCCAAAAACCTCAATATCTGCGGCTCGGTAACAAAACCCTTCTGGACGAGTATTGACGCCAGGTCCTCTCCAAGCGCCTCATGGCTGACACGGGCAACCGCAAGCTGGTCGCTGCTGATGACCCCCTCCTTGACCATTTCGGAGGCGAGTTGTTCCGCAATCTGAGGACTCATCGACACAACAGGATTATAGCGAAAATCCACGAGGATGGCAATTTTACTTTTCATATAACTAACTGTATGATAAGTTATATTCAAGTGAAGTTAATTGATCTTATCAAAGTGGTAATTGATAAGGGGGGATCCGATCTCCATCTTGTGGCCGGTTCTCCCCCCCAGATCCGCCTGGACGGGAGGCTTAGCCCCCTCCCCTACCCGCCCCTTGAACCTCCCGAGGTCGAGTCGCTTTGTCTCGGTCTCCTGGGGCCAACCGAGCGGGAGGAGCTGGAAAAGAGGCATGAACAGGACCTCGCCGTAGAATTTCCAGGTCTTGGCCGATTCCGCGTCAACCTCTACAGACAGAAGGGGTCACTCGCCGGCGCCTTCCGTCCGATCCCGCACCGGATCCCGCTCCCCGACTCTCTTGGGATCCCGGTGATCGTCCAGAAACTGACGGATCTCCCGCGCGGGCTCGTGCTGGTCACAGGACCAACCGGATCCGGCAAGTCAACGACCCTCGCCTCGCTGATCGACAAGATCAACCGGGAGTCCCCCAAGCATATCATCACGGTGGAGGACCCGATCGAGTTTATCCATGAGCACAAGAAATCGGTGATCAGCCAGCGCGAGATCGGCAGGGACTCCGGGAGCTTCAAGGAGGCGTTGAAATATGTGCTCCGTCAGGACCCCGATGTGATCCTGGTGGGCGAGATGCGCGACCTGGAGACGATTTCCGCCGCGATCACGATCTCCGAGACCGGTCACCTCGTCTTTGCAACACTCCACACGAACTCGGCGGTCCAGACGATCAACCGGATCATCGATGTCTTCCCCTCCCACCAGCAGTCCCAGATCCGGGTCCAGCTCTCTTTCGTGCTTCAGGGGGTCATCTGTCAGCAACTGCTGCCGCGGATCGGCGGCGGTCGCGCCCTCGCGATGGAGGTCCTGATCCCGAACACGGCGATCCGGAACCTGATCCGGGAGGACAAGCTTCATCAGATCGGGGCCCAGATGCAGATGGGACAGGAGGGGTCCGGGATGCAGACGCTGAACCAGTCGCTCGCCGCCCTTGTCAGGAGCGGGACCGTCGGGCTCGAGGGGGCGCTCGCGCTCTGCCCTGATCCGGAGGAGTTCAGGAGATTGACAAAGGCCCCGCCTGCGTCGAACGTAACCAAACTGGCCGGGAGATAAAAAACTAAAAAGAAGTGCCCAACTCAAGGATCAGGACGCCGTTGCGGGCATCGGTCCCCATCAAGGAATCCGCAAATCCCGCGATCCTCTGTCGATTGGTGAGGATCAGGCCGTAACCGAGGCGGCCGGTCACCGGAAGGTAGTAACCGATCACAAATTCACCGCGAAGTTCCGCACCGACACCGACCAGGGGACGGAGCCGCGGATTCGCGCGGGCCATCACATCCCCCACGTCGGCAAAGAGGGCAAAATGGGCAGCATTGGCGTGGCCGGGGAGCGTCCCCAAACCCCTCTCCAGGTAAAAGAGCGGGAGACGATACTCAAAGGAGCCGACCCAGGCACGGTCTGCGGCAAAGGCAAAAAACGGGAGCCCCCTCAACGTAAAGAGACGGGAGGAGGAACCGGTAAACGGCCCCTCCCCCAGCGAGCCGCCCAACCCAAAATTCCCCTGTATCAGCTGGTCCCCAAAGGCGGCGCCACCGGCCGCCCGAAATGCCAATACATGATGACGCCCCAGAGGGACAAACTGCCGCGCATCCCCCCAGACCACCTCCTGCTCCAGATTGCCGCCGGCACCGAGGATCTCGTCGGTCAGTTCGCCGTTCAGCGTGAACCGGTACCCCTCTTCGGTGCTGATCGCCGCGACACTCTTTTTGAGATTGGAATACCGATACTGGAGAAAGAGGCCGGAATAGTGACCGAGGGTCGAGAGCGTCGTCCCGGCCGGGAGACCCGACTCCTCGGAACGATCCTCAAAAAAGTAGGCGAGGGAGATATTATGGCGATCCTTCGGGAAGGAAAACCCCCCGGATCCCCTCATCCTCCTTTCATAAAAATTCTGACCGAGACGGAAGAGATCGCCAAAATTGACGCTGTAGAGCGACGACCCGACCGAGAGGGTCGGGACCCACCGCTGGTAGGCGTAGCCAAAGTCGTACCCGACAAACTGATTGTCGCTCCGGAAGGTGACATCCCCGAACCAGAGATGCCGGAGGAGCGGGTCGTTGTTCGAGAGGGTCACCGAGAAAAAGAAGGCGTTGTCGATCAGGGCGGCGTTCGGGAGGAGGTAGCGGGGGAGGAAAAGTTTTCGATAAGGTTGGTATTTTTCAGCAAGCAACGGGGCTGTTGTCGGAGGGTTTCGAGGACCTGTCTGACGCAGCCGAGAGGATTCCGATAGTGCCGACGCGAGCAGGGGTTGGCCCGCCAGCTCTTCGCTGGCGGGCGGGGTCCCCGCGAGCAGAGGCCTCCTGCTTGAAGATAGCGAGGAGTTCCGCAGAAACCCGGAGACAATAGCCCCGTTGCTTGCTTGTAACCGCCTGATTTCAAATCCCCTCCCAAAATAATATTGAAAGAAGACCTCACCCTGCGTCGCAACCGCCGGATGAAATGCCCCGGTGATCACGTTCGTGACCTGTGTCGTCTTCCCCGAGTGAGGATCGTAGCGATAGAGATTCGGAATACCGGTCCGGTCTGATGAAAAAAAGAGGTCCCCCCCGCCCCACTCCGGATGCGCCTCAACGGCGACATCGTTCGTCACCCTCTTTCGCCTCCCGGTCTCCTTCTCGATCAACCAGAGATCCCTCTGTCTCCCTTCATGAACGGAGACGGCGATCCACCTCCCGTCCGGTGACCAGGAGGGCTGGTTGTACTCGGTCCCGAGCGGGACCTTTTCATCCCACCACCCTTTTAGAAACTCCTTTTTCTCCAGATTGTAGAAGGCCAGGTGCGACCGCCCTGTCTCCTGAAGGACGAGGACGACCTCCTTGCCATCGGGTGAAAAATCGGGGTCGCGGGCCCGCTTCCCCTTCGTCAACTGCTTCTTCTTTCCCGTTTCGATCTCGATCTCATGAAGATCCGAGGCGTTGTAAAATCGTTTGTGCTTCCCGATCGTCGCATAAATGATCCTCTTCTCATCGGGTGAGATTGTGAGTCCCGTAATCTCCTTTCTCTTCAGAAGGACCTTTTCCTTGCCCGATTCCAGATTGCGCCACCGGAGCTCGGCCGGGTGGTGAATAGAATTCGCAATGTAAACAAGCGACCTCCCGGAACCTGAAAGACGAGGCTGGACAAGACTCTCACCCTTCTTCGGTTTAAGAAAATCGTTTCCTTCAGCGACTCCATCTGTCTCGATCCCCCTCTTCACCCCCGAATAGCGAACCTGAAGCGCCCCCTTCCAATCACGCCAGAGCTGGTAAAAGCTTTTTCCAAAGGTCTTCTTCGCCTTGTTGTTCAAGGAAAAGAACCAGAGGGAGCGGCCGTAGCGGCGGCTGAACTCGGCGACCTTTTGCTCCCCGTAGGTCTCGGTCAAATACTGCCAGAAGGAGACCCCGTAGAGGTATTGGGCCATCCAGGAGGGCCAACTGTAATGGGCCCCTGCCATCTGGTCCAGTTTCAGGAAGCCGTCATTCAGGATGTCGGTCCGGAGGAGCATGTCAGTAAAAGAGGAGCGGCCGCGCCCCCGCGTCGTCTCAACCGTCTCAAAATAGGTGGCGATCCCCTCCGTGACCCAGCCGGGGGAGAGGCCGTTCGGGGCCATCAACTTTCCGACAATCAGCTTCAGCGCCTTGGCCGGGTACTGCGTATCGCTGATATGGACGATGTGGGTGAACTCGTGGGTCAGGAGCTCCCGAAGCCATTCATCATAATCGGCCAGGATATTGTCGGGAGAGGGGGCCACCACCCGGAGGGTGATCATGTTGTACGGGATCAACAGGGCGAAGGCGTTCGACTGATCCTCCTGATCGGTGACCACCAGTTCCGTTCGTCCGACCGGATAGGCCTCAAACTTTTTGGTGATCGTTTGATAGACCTCGTCGGCAAATCCGACCAGCCGTTCCACCACCTCCTCCTCCCCTTCGTAGTAATGGATCGCAAAGTGATCGGTCTTGACGGTCTTCCATTTCAAGCGTGGATCGTAAATGCCGGACCAGAGCGGCAAGGAGTAAAGGGTTGCGAGCAAGAGAAAAAGGGGGCGCCATGACATTGGTCAGAACAAGTTAACCTGTCGGACGGCAAGGTTCAATAAAAAAGCCGTTTTTGACATATCCTTCCGCATCCGATAAGGGCCTTGGGCAGGCATGGAAACAATCCTCGAGGCGATAGGTCATACCCCGATCGTTCAGCTCCGGCGGGCGGTGCCGGAGGGGCATGCGCGGCTCTTTGCGAAACTGGAACGGTTCAACCCGGGCGGTTCGCTGAAGGACCGCGTGATCTTGAAGATTATCACCGATTCGGAGAAGGGCGGCGCGCTCCAGCCGGGGAACACGATTGTCGCCGCGACAACCGGAAACTCCGGGATCGCACTCGGTTATATCGGCGCGGTCAAGAAATACCGGGTGGTGTTGACGATGCCGGAGGACTACAGCCTGGAACGCCGCCGGATGCTGGAGGGGTACGGCGTCGAGGTCCATCTGACGCCCGCCTCGGAAGGG
>Ga0114945_10002773_pt1 | contig 10106 bp, 13 predicted proteins | sample OV2TP3_FD_87194 | JGI IMG/M metagenome (GOLD analysis project Ga0114945, IMG submission 87194) | Hot spring microbial communities from Beatty, Nevada to study Microbial Dark Matter (Phase II) - OV2 TP3 | ecosystem: Environmental > Aquatic > Thermal springs > Hot (42-90C) | place: USA: Beatty... | reverse complement strand
CCGTGCGCCTGGACAGCGGCGAGATGCGCGCGATCGTGCAGGAAGCCGACGTGGAATTGAAACCCGGCCAGCGTGTGCGGCTGCTTACTTCGGGTGGGGTGACCCGGGTTACGCCCTAAGCCAGCTTGCCGCGGATCTTTGCGGCGTATTCCTCCAGCTTTTCGCGCGGCGGGTTCTTCACCGGCCAGGTAAGCTCCATGCCGTCGCCCACGTGGCGCGGCATCAGGTGGACGTGGAAGTGGAACACCGTCTGCCCGGCCGGCTTGCCGTTCGCCTGGTAGACCGACAAGCCCGCGGGCTGGAACGCGGCGCGGATGGCGCGCGCGACGCGGGCGGCGGCGCGGAACACGGCGCCGGCCTGCGCCTCGTCGAGCGCGTAGATGCTTTCGGCATGCGCCTTGAGCGCGACCAGCACGTGCCCGGGGTTCACCTGGCCGATGTCCATGAAGGTGAGCGTGTGCTCGTCCTCGTGCACCACCGTCGCCGGTATCTGCTTCGCCACGATCCTGCAGAACACGCAATCGCTCATGCTTCGCCTCCCGCGGGCTGGTAGCCGCGGCATGGTACCCGATAGAGCGCGCGGTCCTCGAGCCTGAGCGCGCTGAGCGCACCGCCCCACACGCAGCCCGTATCGAGCGCCGCGAGGCGCCCGGTGAGCTTGAGGCCGAGCTGCGACCAGTGGCCGCAGATGATCGTGGTTTTTTCCTTCCTCAACCGGTACCAGGGTTGATATCCGCGCGGCGGCCGGACTCCCTTGGCATGAAAATCCATCTTGCCGCGGGGCGTGCAGAAGCGCATGCGCGTCATCGCGTTGACGATCACGCGCAGCCGGTCCCAGCCCGAGAGCGATTCGCTCCACTTCTCGGGCTTGCTGCCGTACATGTTCTTCAGGAAATCCTTGTAGCGCGGGGCGGCGAGCGCGGCCTCGACCTCCCCCCCTAAGGAACAAGCCCGATCGATGCTCCATTGGGGAAGCAGCCCGGCATGCACCATTGCATAGGAGCCTTCGACATGCATCATCGGCCGCGTGCGCAGCCAGTCGACCAGCTCGCGCCGGTCCGGCGCCCGCAGAACATCGTGAAACGTGTCGTCCTTGCGCGGCCGCTCGAAACCCTCGTGCTGCGTCACCAGGTGCAAGTCGTGATTGCCGAGCACCGGGACGGCGAGATCGCCCAGGTCCCGCACGAAGCGCAGCACCTCAAGCGATTTCGGGCCGCGATTGACGAGGTCGCCGACGAACCACAGCCGGTCGCGCTTCTTGCTGAATCCGAGATTCGCCAGCAGCTGCTGCAATTCATCGAAGCAGCCCTGCACGTCGCCGATCGCGTAAGTCGCCATCTCTTCCTCCCGGCTATAGAGTACCGGCTCGTATGAAGACGCGCCTAGGCTGGCTGGCCGGCGGTTTCTGGATCGTGGTGGGCGCTTGCCCGCCGGCGGACGCTCAGGGCGACGCATGGCGATCGCTTATCCAGCAGGCGGACGCCCTTTACCAGCAGGGTCGATACGATCCGGCCGCGGCAGCGGCAGCCAAGGCGCTTGAGGTTGCTGAAGGCGATCTCGGCGCCGAGCATCCCGATGTGGCGACCTCGCTCAACCTCCTGGCGCTCGTGTACCGAACGAAGGGCGAGTACCGCGCAGCGGAACCCTTGTATAAACGCTCGCTCGCGATCATGGAGAAGGTCCTGGGTGCCGAGCATCATTCGGTGGCGATCGCAATCGGCAATCTGGCGGAGCTGTACCAGGCTCAGGGCCGGCACGCCGAAGCGGAGCGCCTGTTCAGGCGAGCGCTCGGCAATGTGGAGCGAGCCCTCGGTCCCAATCATCCCAACGTGGCGACCTGGCTGAACAACCTCGCCGAGCTGCACTACGCGCAAGGCCAGTTCGCGGCGGCGCAGCCGTTATACGAGCGCGCGCTTTCGATTCGCGAAAGGGCGCTCGGCCCCTATAACCCGGCCGTGGCCGCGTCGCTGAACAATCTCGCGGCGCTGTACCGGGCGCGCAACGAATACGCGGCCGCCGAGCCCTTGTACCGGCGCTCGCTCGACATCGCGGTAAGGAGGCTCGGCCAGGATCATCCGGCCGTGGCGGTGGCGCTCAACAACCTCGGCGAGCTCTACGGGGCGCAAGGACAATACGCGCAGGCCGAGCTCATGCACCTGCGCTCGCTTTCTCTGGTCGAGAAGTCGCTCGGCCCGGAGCATCCCGAGCTCGACGCTTCGCTCAACTATCTTGCCGGGCTGTACGCCGCGCAGCGGCAGTACGTGGCGGCAGAGCACTTCTACCGGCGCGCCCTGGGCCTGCGGGAGAAGCACCTCGGACCGGACCACGCCCTGGTTGCGAGCGCGCTGGAGAGCATCTCCAGGCTGTACCGGGTGATGGGCCGGCTCGACGATGCAAAGCGGCTTGCCGAGCGCGCTGCGAAAATCCGCGAGCGACCGCGCTAGTAGTCAGGCGCGTAGCGCCGGGTGACGGACTTGCGGATCTGCCGCACCCCGAGCGCCACGAGGAGCGCGATGACGGGAATCGAGATCGCCACCGCGAGATCCGGGTTGACCTTCAACCCCGCGGCCGAGAAGCCCTTGGCGAGGTAACCGACGAGGCCCGCGTCGTAGTAGGTGATTGCGGCCACCGAGAGGCCCTCGACCGTCTCCTGCAGGCGCAGCTGCAGTCTTGCGCGCCGGTCCATGGAAGCGAGCAGCTCCTGGTTCTGCCGCTCGCGCTTGACGTCCACGCGCGTGCGCAGCAGCTCGCTCGCGCGCGCGATGCGCCGCGCAATCTCGCCCTGCCTCCTGGCGACCGCTTCGCAGGTGTCCATCGCGGGCGCGAGCCTGCGCTCGGTGAACTCCCTGAAGGTCGGCGTGCCCTCGATGCGCGCCTCGCGCAGCTCGGCGATGCGCCGCTCGACGAGCGCATAGTAGGCGCGAGCCGCGCTGAAGCGGTAGTGCGTGGAAGAGATGGTGTCCTCGATCCCGGCCGCGAGCTTGCTCAGCCGCTCGAGCAGCGCCTCGTCCTCGCCGCCCTCGCGGGACATCGCGCTCGTGATGCCGACCAGCTCGGCATCGGCCTGCGAGAGCGCCGGCATCACGGCGCGCGCGACGGGAAAGGTAAGCAGCGCCGCCATGACGTAGGTCTCGATCTCCAGCAGGCGCTGCATCATGCGCCCGGCCTGGGTCGGGTTCATGCGCGCATCGAGGATCAGGAAGCGGCTGAAGCCGTCGGCATGGAGGCGAAAATCCGTGTACACCGTTGCGGCGCCCTCGCCGACGCGCGCGCCGACGAGCTGCGAGCCGGGGAAATACGCGGCGGCCTCCTCGCCGCCGGACGGGCGCAGCGCCACGTGCGCCGCGACGATCGCCTCGCCCGGCAGCGACTCGAGCCACCCGGCCGGCACGCGGCCGATCACCGGATCGTCGAAGGGATCGGCACGGTCTCCCTGCTCGAGGAAGGTGTAGCTCGTGAACTCGGTATGCCGCTCCCACTTCAGGCGAAACGGGCCGAGGTCGATGCTCAGGTGGTTCGCCTCCGGCGAAGGCGCCCCGAAGCCGTAGTGCCTGCAAAGCTCGGCCACGCATTCGCGTTCGCGCGGCTTCGCCGCATCCTGCGACAGCAGCGCGAGGTAAGAAGCGCGCTGCGGCGCTCGCAAGGCCTCGAAGGGGCGGGCGTGCAGCTCGTGGTTGAGGACGCTGCGCTGCGGATGACTGGAGACCGGCATGGGGTGCCTTCTAGAAGCTCGCGTCGAGACGCCGATAATGTATCGCAGCCGCGCGAGCGCATGGCGCAGGAGCTGGTCGCCCTCGCGGTCGGTGGCGCAGTGCCGATCGATCTCGCGCGTTCCGAGCAGCGAGTTGGGCTTGCCCTGGCGCTCGAGCTGCGCCTGCCGCGCCCTCTCCACGCGTTTTTTTATTGAAACCGAAGATTCACCCGCGACCGGCGCGACGAGCTCGGCTTCGCGCGTTCGCGTGCGTGAAAAGCGCCGCACGCGCGCCGCCGTGGATAACCCTCAACCCGCAGGGATTGCACCTAAGAAACCCCTCGGAACTGTCTAAACGCGTGGGACCACTTCTTTGGTTGTACGACTGCAGGTTTCTCGGCGCCTGCACGGACGGATCCGCCGTCATGAACCGCCCGAGCACCGGGTCGTAGATGCGTCCGTTCATGTGAACGGGCGGAACGCGGTAAACTGCACCCCATGACCGAGCTCAAGGTGACGCTCCCCGATCGCCTGGCGCGCGAAGCGCGCGAGGCGGGTCTTCTCAGCCCGAAGGCCATCCAGCGGCTGCTGCGCGAGGCGATGCGCCGGCGCGCCGCCGCGCGCGAGTTTCTCTCGGTGGCCGATCGCGTCGCCGCGGCGGGCGTGCGGCCCATGAACGAGGAAGAGATCCAGGCCGAGGTGGACGCCGCGCGCAAGGCGCGGCGCCGGCGCCGCGGTGCTCAAGCTCGTCGCTGACACCAGCACCGTCGTCTCGGCGCTCCTGTGGCGCGGCGCGCCGCACCGGCTTTTCGAGGCGATCGGGACCGAAGAGCTTTCCTTCTATTCGAGCCGCGAGCTCATCGATGAGCTCGCCGATGTCCTCGGGCGGCGCAAGCTTGCCCGCGCGATCCACGCTTCCGGCAAGAGCGCCTCAGCGCTCGTCGCCGAGTACGAGAAGCTCGCCCAGCTCGTGCGGCCTCGCGCGCTACGCCGCCCCGTCAGCCGCGATCCCGACGACGAGGCCGTCATCGCCTGCGCGGCTGCCGCGCGCGCAAACCTCATCGTCTCGGGCGACCAGGACCTCCTCGTCCTCAAGGCCTACCGGCGCATCCGCATCGTCAACGCCGCCGAGGCGCTCGGGATCATCGCAAGCCGCTAAGCCGCGACGCATCACGATGTGGCATGCTCTGCGATCTGGAACGTCGTGATGATGGGCTGGCCGACGTCGGGGAGCGGGAACTCCTCGAGGTAGAGCTCGGTCGCCTCGCGAAGGCTGGCGATCGCCTCTTCGACCGTTTCGCCCTGGGTGGTGGTGCCGGTTTCCGGATTCAAGGCGGTGTAGCCGCCTTCGGGCGCGGGCATCAGAACGGCGGTGAGCATCATGATCGGTCTCCGGCGCATTGCGCGAGTGGCCGCATTATCGCCGCAAACGGCGTGCCGCTGCCCGATGCCGCCCTGTCACGGCGCGTGCAAGGGCTACGCCGTCGCCGGCCTGACCGCCGCCCTGGGCTCGCGGCAAAGTGTAAATCGAGCGGTTACACTTTCCGATGCTCGCCGCCGCCTGCGCCGTGCTTCTTCTGCGGCTCGGCGCCGCGCTCGCGGCGCTGCTCTTCGCCTCGCCGTGCATCTATCGCCGCATTCCCGGGCGCGCGCCGCGTCACGCCCGCCGTGCGGCCAAGCCCGCGTGGGTGCGCCGCGAGATCATCCGTCTCAAGGCGCTGATGCGCGAGGACGGCAGCTGCCGCGCCGTCGCCGATGTCTTCAACCGGCGCTTCGCTGCGGCGCGCAACATGAGCGTGGGAAAGACCTTCGTCGCCGAAGCGATCCGGACACACCAGTACGAGATCCTCGCGGCACGTCGAATGATCAAGAACGCGCGCCCCCGGCGCCTTCCGCGAAACCTCGTCTGGGCGGCCGATCTCACCGGCAAGACCACCCTCGACGCGAAAACGCATGCGGTCCTCGGCATCCTCGAGCACGCGAGCCGGGCGGTCCTTCGGCTCGAAGCGCTGCAAAGCAAATCGAGCTGGACGCTGCTCGACAGGCTTGCGCAAGCCATCCGGCGCCACGGCAAGCCGCACGCCCTGCGAACCGACAACGAGGCGGTCTTCACCTCGCGCGCATTTCGATTCGGCCTTTGGCTCCTCGGCATCCGCCACCAGCGCATCGAGGCGCACCGCCCCTGGCAGAACGGCCGCGCCGAGCGCTTCTTCGGCACCCTGAAGGGCAAGCTCGACCAGCTCGGTGCCGACTCCCTGGACGCGCTCAATCGCGCCCTCGGGGATTTCCGCTTCTTCTACAACCACGTGCGGCCGCACCGCAACCTCGGCGGCGCCACGCCCGCCGAAGCCTGGGCGGGCGTAGATCCCTACGCCACCCGAATCAAAGCCGAATACTGGTTCGAAGCCTGGGACGGGCTGCTCAAGGGCTACTACTTGCGGCGCTGAAGCAGATCGGGCTGCAACGTCTCGATCAGGACGCAGTCAGGGTCAGGATGCTGTCCGCGCGTTGCGCGCGGCGCAGGCATCAGGGCGCAGGACCTTTGCGTCCGCAGACAGGAAATCGTCAGCGAAAACGGGAATTTCGATGTGCTGTTTCGAACGTGAGCTTTGAAATCTCCGAAAAACAGACGCCGGATGCCACGAACTCGCTCGCCGGACAGTCGGACAGGACAAACGGCGTCTCCAGGAAATCGAGAAGCTCGACGCGAAGAAGAAGCGTCAGATCATGCAGCTGCTCGATACCTTCATCGATAACGAGAAGCTGCAACGCAAGATCAAGCAAGCGGCGTAGCCGCTGCCTGGATTTTCAGGGCGACGGAGCGGCGCCCATCATGCGCCGCGTCTTCCATTTTCGCCACAACCAGGGCAACAGCACGAACCATTGCCAGTAGCCCAGGACGAAGTACGCCGCCCATTCGATAGTGAGCGAGACGTATGAAGTCTCGATCGCTATTGGGAGAACCATGCGTGCCAGAGAAACAACCAAGCTCGCAGGGAACGACAGAACAAGCATGGACCACGTTAAGACGATCCATATATCGCTGCTCGTTTTGCCATCAAAGCCGTACAGCGTAACTAGGAGCGCGACGACAGCTATTCCAATCCACGCCGCTCTCGCAATCCCAACACTTCCATTCTCGGCGTGGTAAGCGAGGACGATGGAGATGTTGAGCAAGATCGCAACCGGCAAGACGGCGAAGGCGACGTACCCCACGAATTCACGTTGGAACAGCCCCGCAACGAGAGCTGCGATGAAGATCACTAGGGCGAGCAGCCACAACGCGACGACGGCCTTTCCCGTTCGCGTTGCCGCAACGCGCACGATGGCTGCTCTCATTTAAGTCCGCACTTCTTACGACAACGGGAATTCACGTCGTCGTCGTAGTCCTGGCAGTCCATGCCAAATGGGATGCCGTACTTCGGCCGCGGTTTTTGCCACTCATCTTTCAGGCAGTCATCGAAGCATTTATTGTCGTGCGTCGGCTCACAGCGCTGCGGATCGTACTTGTCCTTGCTCGGTATGCCGGGACTTCCCAACGCGCTGCCGCTGCGATCTTGACCGCCGCACGTGACCTGTCCGTTCGCGTCAATCACGCATGAGTACTGGTGGTAGGCAGGATTCCCCCAGATATCAGGACCGCTTCTCGTGCCGGTGCCACCAAACGCATCAAGCGGCTTTCTGCATTGATACGCCTTGAGACCTAACGGATCGGTCCACGAGAGAGGATTGGCGCCGACGTAAAGATACGGGTTAATGCCGCCTCTTAGCCCGATCGGATCGCTCTGGATGTACCGCCCGATCTCCGGCGAGTAATCTCTCGCCATGTTGTAGTGGAGGTTGGTTTCCTTGTCGAAGTACTGCCCCCGGTAGTCGTAGCACGTTGTTTCCGAAGGGCTCTGCCTGATCCCACCCCCGCCCGCTCTGGTTGGCGACGAGCCGCGGCGTGTTGAGATGATCGGCGTGAACGTTACTTCCACCCGCCCGACTTTGCGACGAGCGACGCGGTGTAGTTTAAGTTCCCTCGATCAGGTTCCTTTACCACGAACGTCAGCTCGTAGTTCTTGCCCGGGTGGGAATCGAAATACGTGCCCGGTTTGCCATCGTCATAGACGAACGCGCGCTCACCAGGCGACAGGACCGACCATGTCCACTCACTTAGCCTACCGTGCTTCTCCAGGAGCGGTTTGCCATCTTCCGTCAGCGTGATGGAAACCACGGGGGCAATGCTCTTCGGGTCTATCTTGGAGCCCTCGGGGGCGCGCAGATCGATTCCGATTACATAGTTCTCTTTAGGCAGATCTCTGATCTTGAAAGTTTTCGTGGTGGTGCTTCGGAGCGACGCGTCGCCAAGGTTAAGGACATAGCGATCCTTCGCCGCAGTCATTCCATTGTCGACCAGCTTGCCATCTCCCTTGTACTGCGCCACGGAATCACACCCCGCGAGTAATGCGAGCACCACGACCGCCACAACCGCGCTGTTGTTCATGTTCGTTGATCCTACCGCCGCGGCGGCGCCATATCCACGCCAGGGGCCCAGCCGATGCCCGACGGTACACCACCTTCGCAGCATTGGCGCGCAAGTGTTCCCGCATACGTGTTGCTATTGGGGCCCGGCCATGCCACGTAGGTGCCACGCGGGTAGCTGTTGTGCGCGTCACGAATGCACGCGTTCTGGTCTGGCCCGCACTCCCGCTTCGGACAGTCAACGCACTCTCCGTCACGATCACGTTCATCTCCAGTCCGCGGAACACCGGTTCGTCGACCCGCGACTGTCTCGGGAAACAAGCTATACCTCGTGCCGTCGTCCGCCACGATCCAACAGTGCTTGGAACCCAGCGCCCAACCGTCAGCTACGGGACGGCAGCAGAACTTCGCGAGCCCCAGAGGATCAACACCGTGCAACGGATCGGATCCGACGTAGGCGTAGGTGTTCACTCCGCCTGTGAGCCCGATCGGGTCTGACTGGATGTACCTGCCGATGGCAGGATCGTAGTCCCTGAAGTAGTTGTAGTGAAGATTTGTTTCCTTGTCGAAGTATTGGCCCGGCAGTCGTAGCGGTAGGTCGAACACAACCCACTCGGATTCTCATCTGGCACATTGACGCCGAAGGGTTCCTGCTGATCCCAGCGCCACGCGGTCTGCCCGCTCTGATTCGCCACTAAGCGCGGCGTGTTCAAGTGGTCGACGTATCTATTGGACCTTTTTCAGTGCCAAAGGAAGTCCGAGAATGAAGCCGATCGCTATGACAGCGAAGAGATTCGAGTTAATGAAGTTCATCCCCTCCACTCCACAGCAGACGAGAGATGCGGCGAATGCGACGAAGTAAAAGATGCCCGCTATACCGAACGAAGAGAGCCCGACCGTAATGGCCCTAATCGGCCCGCGTCCGCTTGGCACATTACGTGTGAGTGCGTAGATGCCCCACAACGTTATCAACACGAAGCCGGCGAACAAATACCCGGAGTGCGAGATCTTTGGAATCGTCGTGCTTGGTTGCCTAAGAGCCCAGATCTCAAACGACGCAATGACTAAGATGCCAATTGCTGCCTACGACGCAAAGGAGCGCAGGCACCGCCCTATTGCCTTTTGTGGTCATTTAGCGTTGCACCCGCACGTCTGAATCCTTGACGAAATGACGGTTGACGAGCCGACAAACACGCCAACGCCGAGCTCGAAGCCACGTATTTCCCCGCACCCCGCTCCACCAGCGTTTCCGAGCCTCACGGCAGCGCAACCGAAACCAGTTGGCGAATTAGGTGGTGCTCCAGCAATCGTGCGGCCGGCTTCAACAGCCGGACTTGCGCCAAATGACAGACCAGCCGTGGCGATGAAGCCGCCACTCAGAGAGGGATCGTTAAACACCATGGGATCGACATCGCTGAGGCTGTCCTTTAATTTGACATCCGAGCTAGTGAATGAGAGATCCACTCCCAAAAGTCCCAGGCCGGGTCCTGCTAAAACCACAGTTGCCGTTCCTTGCTTACCGTTCACGCATTCACTGGTGAGATTGAAAGTAAACAACGCAGCTGTAAGAAAAGCTCCACCCGTACCCGAACCCGTCCACTCAATCAATCCACGTGGATCGCTCCTCTTGAGCGGATGGTTGCGTACGTAGGCGTAGGTGTTGATGCCGCCACGCAGCCCGATCGGGTCACTCTGGATGTACCGGCCGGTTGCCGAATCGTAATCGCGCTGGTAGTTGTAGTGCAGGTTCGTTTCCTTGTCGAAGTACTGCCCCGGGAACCTGAGGTTGAGCTCGAAGACGCCCAGGCCGCTGGGGTTCTCCTCGGCAGCGGTCTCGCCGAAGGGCGCCGGGTCCCAGCGCCAGCGAAGCTGGTTCGCCTGGTCGAGCACCTGCAGCGGCGTGCCCAGGTGATCGGCGTGCACGTAGTAGAGCGCGTCGGTGTGCACT
>Ga0114945_10002772_pt1 | contig 10106 bp, 9 predicted proteins | sample OV2TP3_FD_87194 | JGI IMG/M metagenome (GOLD analysis project Ga0114945, IMG submission 87194) | Hot spring microbial communities from Beatty, Nevada to study Microbial Dark Matter (Phase II) - OV2 TP3 | ecosystem: Environmental > Aquatic > Thermal springs > Hot (42-90C) | place: USA: Beatty... | reverse complement strand
TTGGTGATGGTCGCCTGGCGGATCTTGTTGCGCTGCATGGTCAGCTCGCCCATGAGCTCTTCGGCGTTGTCGGTGGCGTTCTTCATCGCAATCATGCGCGCGCTGTGCTCCGAGGTGAAGGCCTCCAACATCATGCACTGGAACTTGGCCAGCGCCCACCGAGGCAGCAGCTCCTCGAACACCCGCTGCGGCGAAGGCTCAAAGATGTACTGTTCAGCTCCAGGAGCAGCCCGGTGGCCCAGCCCGCCCAGGCTTGCAAGCTGCCAGGCGGGCCGGGGTGGCTCAGCGCTCGCGGTGAGCTGAATCGGCAACCACGTCGCCATCGTCGGGCGGTAGACCATCAAGGACATGAACTGGGAATACATCACCTGCACCGCACTCACCTGGTGAGCCAGAAAGCGTTCCATGAGCGAGCGCCCGATGCGCTCGGCCTGCGCCGGATCAGGGCGGCCGGCTAATCCGAGAAACGCCTCTGCTGAAGGATAGCCGCGCTTGGTGAAATAGCGATAGCCCTTCTTGCCGATGTAGAACATCTGTGTGGTGCGCAGGCTGTCTCGCTTGAGGAACGATTCAGCGAGTTGGATGAGGTTCGTGTTGTAGGAGCCGCACAAGCCGGCATCCGAGGTCACGAGGACGAGCGCACTCTCGCCTCCCTCTCGTTGCGCACAGAGCGGATGCTCCACCTGAGGGGCTGCCGAGAGCACCCGAGCCATCAGCCCGTCAAGAAACTCCACGACCATCCGCGCCTGCATGAGCCGCCCCTGGGCGCGCTTGAGCTTGGACCCTGAGACAAGCTGCATGGCCCGCATGATCTGCTTGGTACCCTGCACGCTGCGGAGGCGCCGTCGGATGATTCGGAGTGAAGCCATTAGGTCAGTGGCAAAGCCCGCCCCGGCTTGCAAGCTGCCAGGCGGGCCGGGGTGGCGAAGTGACTACGTGGCAACGTTCTGTTGAGCCACTTCGCCACGATCATGTGGTCTTGGCAGTCGCGAGGAAGTGCTGCTTGCATTGCGCCGCCGCCGCCTCCAACCGCTTGGCAATCGGGGCAGCGAGGTCTTTGGTGTGGTCGATCTCATGGATGACGTCCGGATAGCGCTCATCGAGGAACGCCTGGAAGGCGCCTTCGAATGCCTTCACGTGGTCTTTCGGCAATTCATCGAGATGCCCCTGCCCGGCGACATAGATGATCGCCACCTGGTGCGCCAGGTTCATCGGCTGATACTGGTCCTGCTTGAGGATTTCCACCATCCGTTCGCCGCGAGTCAACTGGGCCTGCGTGGCGCGGTCCAGCTCGGAGCCGAACTGCGTGAAGGCCACCAGCTCCCGATACTGCGCCAGGTCAAGTCGCAGGCGGCCTGCCACCTGCTTCATCGCTTTAGTCTGCGCATTGCCTCCGACGCGAGACACGGACAGGCCCACGTTCAGTGCGGGCCGCACCCCGGCGTAGAACAGATCCCCTTCAAGGTAGATCTGGCCGTCGGTAATTGAGATGACGTTGGTCGGAATGTAGGCCGAGGCATCGCCCGCCTGCGTCTCGATGACCGGGATGGCCGTGAGGCTGCCTCCGCCGAGATCATCGCGCAGCTTCGCCGCGCGCTCCAGGAGCCTCGAATGGAGATAGAAGACATCTCCCGGATAGGCCTCGCGCCCAGGAGGCCGCCGCAAGAGCAGGGACAGCTGGCGATAAGCCTGCGCGTGCTTCGAGAGATCATCGTAGAGGCACAGCGCGTGTTTGCCGCTGTGCATGAACGCTTCACCGATCGCGCAACCCGCATACGGCGCCAGATACTGCAGCGGCGCTGGATCTTCTGCGGAGGCGACGACCACCGTTGTATAGTCCATCGCGCCGTGCCGCTGGAGGGTCTCCACGACCGCGACCACACTCGAGAGCTTCTGCCCGATCGCGACATAGATGCAGAAGAGGTCTTTGCCCTGCTGGTTCAGGATGGTATCCACGAGGATCGCGGTCTTGCCGATCTGTCGGTCGCCGAGGATCAGCTCGCGTTGCCCTCGGCCGATGGGAATCATGGCGTCAATGGCTTTGATCCCGGTTTGCACGGGCTCTTTGACCGGTTGGCGCTGCACGACATTCGGCGCGCGGCCCTCCACCGGACGAAACGTCTCCGTGACGATCGGCCCTTTGTTGTCGATCGGCCGCCCCAAGGCGTCGACCACGCGACCTAGCAGGGCCGGTCCCACCGGCACGGAGACGATGCGGCGGGTCCGCTTGACCAAATCGCCGTCCTTGATGTGCTGGTCGTTGCCGAGAATCACCGCTCCGACATGGTGCTCTTCCAGGTTAAAGACCATGCCCATGGTCTGGCCTGCCCCCCCGGCCCGCCCTTCATGAGTGCCGGGGCGGGCGTCACCAGTCTGGGCAGAGGCGCGGCCGGGGAACTCGAGCAGCTCGCCCGCCATCGCGTCATCAAGACCGTAAACGCGCGCAATCCCATCGCCCACCTGGATGACCCGCCCGACAGAATCGAGCTTGACCTGGCTGCGATACCGCTCCAGTTCTTGCCGAAGCGCGAGCGACACTTCCTCAGGCTTTAACCGTGCCATCAGCGTAATTTCGGATTTCCCCGGCCCGCCTCTCGCACTCGCCGGGGCGGGCGGATTTCCGATTTCGGATCGAACAATTCGCAATTCGCAATTTCCATCAGTGGACTCGCACACTCTTGAGTTGCCGCCGAAGAGCTTCCAGATGACTGCGGAGCGATCCGTCCAAGAGGCGATGATCCAGGAAGATCTGCATCCCGCCGATCAAGGTCGGGTCGGTGGCTTCGTCCAGCTCCACTTCACGCTGCTCGAGCTGCTCGAGGCGTTGCTTGAGCCGATCCCGGAGACGCTTCGACAGCGGGCGGGCGACGCGGACCGTCACGCGCACACGTCGGCGCTTGGCGTCCACCGAGGCACGAAACGCCTCAACCATCTCGCCGAGCGACTCGGCGCGTCCCATCGACAACACCACCTGGAGAAACGCTTTCACGTCTTCCGACCATGCGCCGGCCAACACCCGGCCCAGAACCTGGATCTTACCAGGGAGCTCGACATCGGGATTGATCAAAAACTGCCTCAGCTCCGGATGGGATTGAAGTAAAACCCCAAGCTGCTCAAGGTGGGCCAGCGTGTCATCCAGTTGACCTTGTTCGTCAACAAGATCAAACAGGGCGCTGGCGTAGCGATCAGCAACAGGGTCCGTCACCATCCGTGCCTCGTGTGAAATATTTCACACTCTCTGGGCCAAAAAAACTCACCCTTTATGATGCGGTTCGCTGCGGCTTGGGTTGGCTGAGCTCTTGGAGAATGTCTTCGACGAGTCGCTCGTCGCTGGGCGCATCGAGCTTCTGTCTGAGCAGCCGCTCCACGGCCTCGATCGTCATGTCGGCCAACTCATCCCGCAGGCTCACGTTGGCCTTGGCCAGCTCCATGGCAATCGTCTCCTTGGACTTGGCGATGATCGCCTGCGCCTGAGCCCTCGCCTCTTCTTGCATCTCCACGGCGATCCGCTTGCCTTCCAGGACGGTCTGTTGAATCCTCGAGCGCGCTTCGTCGTCGATGGCGGCCAGCCGGCTGTTCAATTCCTGCTTGAGCCGCTCGAGCGATGTCTTGCCTTGGGCGATCTGGTTGAAGCCCTCCTCGATGCGCCTGCGACGCTCATCCAAGAGAGTCAAGAGCGGCGTCCAGGCAAATCGAGCCAGCAGCCAGACGAACAGACCGAAGCCCGCCAACTGAATGAGGATCTGCGCGGGATCGATATGGATGAGCTCCATGCGACTTAGGCCCGCAACCGGCCTTGGAGAATCAGGGCTATAATCCAAACGTAGATCGTCAACATCTCGATGAACGCGCAACCCACCACCATCCCCAACTGGATGCGGGGCGCGGCTTCCGGTTGGCGGCCCATCGCTTCCATGGCTGCACTCACCGCCCTGCCCAGGGCGGCCGCGGAGCCCATCGCAGCCAACGCAAGGCCCAGGGGCATCGCAAAGGCTAAAATGGCACGAAAGTCAGACGGCATCAGTCACCTCCTCTGTCTTCCCAAGCGTCAATGGCTCGTCTCTGACTCATGCGGTAACATCAACGCGATGTACACCGCCGACAACAACGTAAAGACCAACGCCTGCACGGCGCCCAACAAGATGCCCAGCGCCAAGCTCACGAGTTGCAACGGGAGACCCAGCGGCCCCATATGGACCATGACCGCCAAGGACACATCGTCACCGGTAATCGCGCCAAATAACCGGATCGAGAGGGTGACTGGCTTCATGACCTCTTCGATGAGATGCATCATCAGCATGACCGGCGCCAAGATCACGCCAACCACGCCTCCCAGGTTTCCGGCAAGATGCTTGAGATACCCGACAAACCCCAGCGAGCGGATTCCCGTGACCTGCACCACCAGAAACACGGCGAGCGCCAAGGCAAGATTGGTATTCAAGTTGGTGGTGGGAGATTTCAGCCCAGGAATGAGCCCCATCAGGTTCATGAACAGGATATAGAGAAACAGGGTTCCTAGAAATGGCACATAGGGCCGACCGGCGTGTCCTAAGAGGGAGGCGAGAAACCCTTCCAACGATTCCACGATCCATTCCCAGAAGTTTTGCGGCCCCGTGGGGATCGTTGTCAACCGACGGGTCGCGAGCCGCACCAGCAGGATCAGGACACCGGCCAGCAGGCCCGCGTAGATCACATCGATGAAGCGCAAGACGAGCAGTGCCCATGGCGCCTCGTGAAACCACTCGGCGGCCACGCCGATGAGATTGGGTAATTCAGGAATGTCGTGTTCGCCGTGCGCCGTCATCGACCACCGACCGCTGGACGGTGCGAAGAATCAACCACACAAAGGGCACGCTGATCCCCAACGTGAGCCACCCCGCTGGAAACGCAGCCCGAGACATGATGAGCCATCCTCCCCCAACGAGCAGCAGCATCTTCAACACAATCAACCCGCCTGTCATCCACGGCCGCGGGCGGGGAGCGGCGAGCCGACGGGCAATCACCCACAGACACGCGAGGTTCCCCGCGTTCCAACACCCGCCGACCAACACCGCGAAGGCTGCAGAGACCATCTGGGGTTACCGTCGTGGTCTGATCCTGGAAAAGCTCTCGAGCAGGCGTTTCGTCTGCGAGGCGCTCGCAGCCAGACCGAGGCACAGCCCAAGCACGAGCCCGATCGGCTCCGTGTTAAACTGTCGATCGCACCATTGGCCGATCCACCATCCCACGAGGGGACCAGCCCCGAGCGCGAGCGGGATGGCGGTCAGGATGCCCGCCATCCGGACCCATGATCTATTGTCTTCACGATCCAGTGGAGCCATGCAGGCGGCTCGTGCGGTGCATTATAACATAGGGGAGAGAAACGTCGTGGCACTAGTGCCGTTCCAACTATCTCCGCCGAAGATCTTCCGTCCGCTCCAGCAGACACGGGATGGATTCTCTCAACTGAACGGGTCGGCTCATCAAGTTGGAACGGTACTAGAACAGTAGCGTGCCGGTCGTTTGGCCGATCGCCGTCAGGAGCGGAGCTGGGAAGAGCCCAAGTCCAATCGTCGCCAGACCGCAGACGCTCACCGCAAGCTGCAGCGGACGGGACGGTCGAAGAGGCACGGGCGAGGCTGGTGCTTCCAGATACATTTGGCGGATAATATTGACGTAATAGTACAGGGCAATAGCGCTGTTGATGACCCCGGCGACCGCAAAGATGGTCCGGTTGGCCTCGATCGCCGAGCCGAACAGCAGAAACTTCCCGAGAAAGCCCAGCAGAGGCGGGATGCCCGCCAAGGACAGCAGGCACAGTGTGCACCACAGCGCCATGCTCGGAGCCCGCTGCGCCAAGCCGCGAAACGCCTCAAGCGACTCGCTGCCGGTGTCTCGGCAGACCGCCACGACACACGCAAACGCCCCCAGATTCATAAACAGATACGCCACCACGTAGACCAACAGCGCCTCCAGACTGAGCCCGGTGTTGACGACAAATCCGATCAGGAGGTAGCCGACCTGTCCAATCGTCGAGTAGGCGAGCAGCCGCTTCACGTTGGTCTGGACCAGCGCCACCACATTCCCCAACGTCATGGTCACGATCGTCAAGACCACGAGGATCGGAGCGACCGCCTCCCACACAGGAGCCAGGGCTTGGGTGATGCGAACCAACAGCGCCAAGCCAGCTGCCTTGGGCCCGACAGACAGCAGCGCGGTGACGGGGATGGGCGCGCCCTCATACACATCAGGCGTCCACATGTGGAAGGGCACCATCGAAATCTTGAAGGCCAGTCCGACCAACATCAACACCACAGCAACCCCAGCCGCCGCCTGGTGGGATGGGGCCAGTGATCCCAGCGCGTGCCGGATCGCACCCAGCGATAACTCCCCGGTCATCCCAAACATCAACGACATGCCGAAGAGCATAATGCCAGAGGACAACGCCCCGAACAGGAGGTATTTCAGCCCCGCCTCGGAGGAGCGGGCATCGCGAGCCAACGCAACCAGGACATACCCGCTGAGACTCACCAATTCGATCGCCAGATACGCCATGAGCAGGTGGGCGGCCTGCGCCATCAGCATGAGCCCAGCCCCGAGGAGCAACAGCACTCCTAGGTATTCACCAGTCCAGGTGCGTTCGACCTCCAACGAACCGTGCGTCATCAACACCACCAGGGCCACGACCCCCAAGGCCACCCACCGGAAGACGAGACTGAAGGGATCGAGCGCGATCAGCCCAAAAAACCACGTGCCAGCCGGAAGTGCTTGCACCATCCAGAGTGTCGCGGCGGATCCCGCGAGCACGAGCCAACTCGCCAGCGAAGCGGTCATGCCGGTTCGACTGACTGCCCCAAGGAGCATCACGAGCATCGCCCCGAGGCTCAGGACGAGCTCCGGCATCCACACGCACAGACTCTCCAGCAGCGCCTGACTCATCGATCAGTGACGAGCCACATGCGCCAGCAATCCGAAGATGCCTTGCTCTTGCAGAGCCAAGACACTCAAGGGATAGACCCCAACGATGACAATGATCACGAGGAGCGGAAGCAGCGTGACGAGCTCGCGGCCAGTCATATCGGGCAACTGCTTCCATCGCTGATTCAGCGGCCCCAACAAGACCCGTTGGAGCACCATCAACATATACGCGGCAGACACGACGATCCCAAGCACCGAGACGATCGTCTGCCAACGCCACACCCCAAACGTTCCGACGAGCGCGAGGAACTCGCTGACAAAGCCGCTCAAACCTGGCAGTCCCAGCGACGCCAAGCTGAACACCGTCAGGATCCCGGCGTACCGAGGCGCCTGAGCGCCCAATCCCCCGAAGGCATCGAGCTGCCTCGTGTGGGTCCGGTCGTAGAGCACCCCAACCAGCAAGAACATGCCGCCGGTGATCGTCCCGTGGTTAAACATTTGTAACAACGCCCCGTTCATGCCCTCCGGGGTGAAGCTGGACAAGCCGAGCAGGACAAACCCCATGTGCGAGACCGACGAGTAGGCGACGAGGCGTTTGAAATCGGTCTGGGCCATCGCCACGAACGCCCCATAGACGATGTTGATCATTCCCAAGAGCGCCAGCATCCACGCAAACCACTGGGCCCCGGCTGGGAACAGCGGATACCCGATGCGAAAGAAGCCGTAGGCGCCCATCTTCAACAAGACGCCAGCCAGCAACACGCTGATGGGGGTGGGCGCATCGACGTGGGCGTCGGGCAACCAGGTATGAAACGGAAAAATGGGGACCTTGATGGCGAAGCCAAGGAAGAAGGCAAGAAAGAGCACCTGCTGAAACCCCACCGGAAACGTGTGACCGATCTTCGCGAGCTCGAGCAGATCAAAGGTGTGGGCACGGAAGTACAGTGCCAAAATCCCCAACAGCATGGCGAGACTTCCCGCCAACGTATAGATGAAAAACTTGAACGCCGAATACTCGCGCCGGCCGCCACCCCAAATGCCGATCAGAAAATACATCGGTACCAGCACCACCTCCCAGAAGATGTAGAACAAGAAGAGATCCAGAGCCATGAACGTGCCCAGCATCCCGATCTCCAGCAGCAGATACAGCACGAAGTACTCTTTTTGGCGTTCCGCGATCGACCACGAGGCCAGACAGGCCAAGAATGCCAAGAGACCGGTCAGCGCCACCATCGAGAGGCTCAGGCCATCGACGCCCAAATGATAAAAGATGTTCAGTGGCGGAATCCACGAGAGGCGTTCTTGGAACTGGATCGCCGCGGTGTGCGGGTCGAACGCTGTGACCAGTACGACCGTGGCCGCGCACGTCATCGCGGTCGCACCCGTTGCCACCATCCGGATCGCTCGCACGGCCGTCCGTGGGAGGAGCAACACGGTGATCAGTCCGAGCAACGGGATCCCCAACAGGCTGCTCAGAATCATCAGATGGCTCCCTGATTGTGCAAGACGCTCTTAAGCATATCGCAACCACAGCGACAGTGCCACCGCCCCGCCAACCACCCACAACAGGTACTGCTGCACCACCCCGGTTTGAATTCGCCGCCCCGCCTGCCCGATGGCGCGCACCCCCTGTGCGAGATCGTTCACCGCCCGATCAACGACCCGACGATCGCAGAGATCTTTCAACTGACCGAGCCACCAACCAGCCCGTCCGGCCCCATCAACCGCCGCATCAATCACCTGTTGATCGAACTCCAACAGTCGACGGGTCGTCCGGACGAACGGCCGCACGATCACTCGGTCGTAACACTCATCGACAAAATACTTGTTCGCAGCCCAGTGTCGCACACGCCTCCCAACAGGACGCAGGAAGGCGGGCAGCAGCGTCCGATATCTCACCCCAACCTGCCAGGCGAGCCACATGCCGAATCCCGCAATAACCAGCGAAAGCACTAGCAAGGGGACATCGAATCCTTCATGGACCTCATGGGCCCCGACGAGATGCCCGAAATGGTGAAACGCCCCTGGGGCACCCATCAACCCGACGGTGACAGCGCCAACCGCTAACAGCACGAGCGGGATGGTCATGATTGCAGGCGATTCCCCGGCCCGCCGATCACGAGAGCCGGGGCGGGCATGGAGGTGTGCGGCGTGGGACGAGGTCGTCCCGTGAAAGCAGCGCAGATACAGTCGAAAAATATACGCGGTGGTCATCACCGCCCCAGCCAGCAGCGCACAGAAAACCCAGACCGCCTCATGCCTCGCTTCAAGGAGAATGGCGTCTTTGCTCCAGAATCCGCTTAACGGAAAGACGCCGCTCATCGACAGCGCGGCGATCAGAAACGTGACGGCCGTAATCGGCATCGCGCGAGCCAGCCCGCCCAGATGCACCAGTTCCTGCTGATGCGTCGCGTGGATGACGCTCCCCGCCCCCAAGAACAGCAGCGCCTTGAAAAAGGCGTGGGTAACGAGATGGAACATCGCCAGCGGCATCGCCCCCAACCCCAGGGCCGTCATCATCAACCCCAACTGGCTGATCGTCGAGTAGGCCAGCACGCGCTTGATATCGGTCATCGTCAGCGCCACCGTCCCGGCGAACAGATGTGTCGCCAAGCCGATCCCCAGGACGATCGCCAAGCTCTCCGGGGTAAACAGGGGGAAGGTCCGTGCGACGAGATAGACGCCCGCGGCCACCATCGTGGCGGCGTGAATGAGCGCCGAGACCGGGGTTGGCCCTTCCATCGCGTCAGGCAGCCAGACGTGCAGGGGAATCTGCGCTGATTTGCCCACCGCCCCCAAGAAGATCAGCAGACTGATCGTTGTCAGCAGGCCTGTGGAGAGTTGCTGGCTCGCGTTGGCGAGTCCATCGAATCGCAACGAACCCCATGTCCACCACAACAGTAGGATACCGAGCAGTAGCCCGGTGTCCCCGATGCGAGTGGTCAGAAATGCCTTGCGACCGGCCTGCGCGGCGGCGGGCTTTTCAAACCAGAAACTGATGAGCAAATACGAACACAACCCCACCAATTCCCAGCACGCATACAGCAGCACGAAGTGATCCGCTATTACTAACCCGAGCATGGAGGCGCAAAACAGCGACAGGTAGGCGAAGAAGCGGCTGAAGCGCGGATCGCCGTGCATATAGCCAATCGAATAGCCTTGAATCAGTGTACCGATCACCGTCACGACGAGGAGCATGATCCAACTGA
>Ga0114945_10002771_pt1 | contig 10110 bp, 10 predicted proteins | sample OV2TP3_FD_87194 | JGI IMG/M metagenome (GOLD analysis project Ga0114945, IMG submission 87194) | Hot spring microbial communities from Beatty, Nevada to study Microbial Dark Matter (Phase II) - OV2 TP3 | ecosystem: Environmental > Aquatic > Thermal springs > Hot (42-90C) | place: USA: Beatty... | reverse complement strand
CTGCCTCGGCCGCCGGTGATGGAGTTCAACGACGGCGCGTACTTCAGCATCTCGGCCAGCGGGACAAGCGCCTTGACCACCTGGCTGCTTCCTTTCGGCGTGATGCCCAGGATCCGCCCCCGCCGGGAGTTCAGGTCTCCGATCACGGCGCCGAGGCAATCTTCCGGCGTCCCAACCTCCACGGTCATGATCGGCTCCAACAGCACCGGTTGAGCCGATTCCATCGCTTTCTTGAACCCCATCGAGGCGGCGATCTTAAACGCCAGTTCCGAAGAATCCACGGTGTGGTAGGAGCCGTCGTACACGGTGACCCGGAGATCGACGACCGGGAACCCCGCCAGGATTCCCTCGTGCATGGCTTCCACCACGCCCTTCTCGACCGCCGGAATGAAATTCTTCGGAATCGAGCCGCCGACGATCTTGTTCTCGAACTCGAAGCCCTTTCCGCGAGGTAAGGGGTCGAGCTGGAGCCAGCAGTCGCCATACTGGCCGTGCCCGCCGGTCTGCTTTTTGTATTTCCCTTGAGCCTGGGCCATCTTCCGGACGGTTTCTTTATACGGCACCTTGGGAGTATGGATATTGACCTCGACGCCGTATTTGCGCCGGAGCTTCTCGAACGTGACATCGACGTGTAGCTGGCCCATCCCGCTGAGGATCATCTCTTTCGTCTCCTGGTTCCGGACGAATTCCAGAGAGGGATCCTCCTCGACCAGCTTGTGCAGCCCGAGGCTGACCTTCTCGACATCGGCCTTGGATTTCGGTTCAAGGGCAAAGGACATGACCGGTCGGCCCAACTGAAGCCCTGGGTATCGGATGGGATGGTGCTCGTCACAGATCGTGTCGCCGGTCTGCGTGTCTTTGAGCTTGCCGATGGCCCCGATTTCGCCCGCAATGAGTGTTGCGGCCTGGTTGTATTTCTTGCCGAAGATATGGAAGAGGTGCCCGCCCTTCTCCCGCACATTCCGGTTCGCATTGAAAAAGGCTGCGTCCGCCTCCAGGGTCCCGGAAACGATGCGGACATAGGTGAGCCGACCCAGGAACGGATCGATGATCGTCTTGAACACGTAGCCCGACAAGGGGTCCGACGTTGTCCCTTGCCGGGTGACCGGCTCATCCGTGTGCGGGTGCACCCCGGTCAACGGACGCTTGGCTCCCCGCTCCGCTGGCGACGGCAGATAGGCGACCATCGCATCCAGGAGCACGGACGTGCCGATATTGCGGATCGCTGAGCCGCAGAGCACGGGCACGAAGCTTCGGGCCTGAGTCCCGGCTTTCAGTCCTTTCAGGATTTCTTCAATGCTGAGGCTCCCCTCCGTCAAATATTTCTCGACCAACTGATCGTCGGTTTCGGCGGCCGATTCGATCAGTTTCTTGCGGGCCTCGTCTTCCTCGCCGGCCATCTCGGCCGGAATGTCGGCCTTCTGGACCTTGTGACTGTCTTTCATCGGCCGATATACCGCCCGCCCGACAAGATCCAGCACGCCCTCCAGCTGGGGGCCGGCCCCGACCGGGATCGCCACGGGAATCGCCTTGATCTCCAGCGCCTTCTGGCATTCATCCAGGACCGGCTGAAGCGCCGTCCGTTCCTTGTCCAGCTCGTTGACGAACAGAAGCGCAGGCAGCTCCAGCTCGACAATGGTGCTCCACAATTTTTCAAGCTCGGTGCGGATGCCTGACGACGCGCCCAGGACGATCAGCACGGCATCAGCACCCCGCAGGGCGGATTTCGCCTCCCCGAGAAAACTCAGGGCGCCCGGCGTGTCGATCAGGTTGAACGTCGTGTCCTTCCAGGGAACATGCACCACCGCGGAGCTCAATGAGACCTTGTGGTGAGTCTCTTCCGGCTCGAAGTCGCACACCGTTGTCCCACTTGGCACCGATCCCATGGCAGGCACGGCGCCAGCCGTGTAGAGGAGCGCCTCCACCAGGGAGGTCTTTCCCGCTCCGGTATAGGACACCACCGCGACATTTCTGAGCGCGTCTACCGTGGGTTCCTTCATCGAACCCTCCTTATCTTCTCCTTGGCTCGTCTTTAGCGCGCCGGCTGTTCTGGACATCCATACTCGCCACCTACTTCACAGGCAACGCGATTGAGGCCCGTAAAAGGTCGAAGCCTCCTCGAGGTTGAAAAAGTCTGATGATTCTAGGCTTGGAGGCCGAGGGTGTCAACGCCCCGGATGCGGGAAGGAAATGGTCTGCGGTGCCTTCAGCGCGTTGCTCAACTCGTCCCACAGACGAGCGGGGTCTTTGTCGAAAATGCTGGCGGCATCGGCCTGGACGAGGCCCCAGGATCCCATGGCCATTTCAAACTCCAACTGGCCGGGCGCCCATCCGGCGTAGCCGGCATAGGCGCGGAACGCCTCGCTCGGTTTCGGCTGGGAGAGGATGCGGGCCAGCGTGTCGATGTTGCCGCCCATGTACACGCCTTGCAGGACTTTGCGCGTGTCGGCCGGCTCCTGGTCCATGCGGAAGAGGAGGACCAGCCCGTTCGGCTGCACCGGGCCGCCCGCAAAGAGCACGTCGGGCTTCCCCTGGAGACCAGGGATCGTCGGTAAGGCTTCTGAGAGCAACAGATCGGTTGGCCGGTTGACGACCACGCCGAGCGTCCCTTCCGGCTCATAGATGCAGAGCAGCACGACCGTCTGCCGGAAGTTAGGATCTCCGAGTGCGGGGCTGGCCACCAGAAAAACGCCGGCCTTCAGTGGAACCTGTCGAGCGTCAGGCTCAGCGGCGACAGCTGAGGACGGGACCCATGCCGGCAAAGTTCCGCCGAGGCACGCACCCAGAACAAGAGCGGCTGCTGTCCGGGATCGGACCACCATGATGGAGTGCGCCTCCCTGCTGGCGCGAACCGTGGGGAAGCCACGACCTCAGTTGCCGGGTCGGACGGTGTGCCGTTGCTTATACCAAAACCGGCACGGGCTGGCAAATTAGGGAACTACCAGGCCTCCTGCGGGGATCATCCCGTCAGCCATCCGCGGTCCGCGAAGCTCACGTACCGACCATCTCCTATGATGATATGGTCCAGCACGCGGATACCGAGCACCGTCCCGGCGGCGACCAGTCGCGCCGTCAGTTCGTGATCCTCCACACTGGGCTCCGGGTCCCCGCTGGGGTGATTGTGCAGCAGGATGACCGCTGCAGCGGATTCGCGTACCGCAAGATTGAACACCTCGCGCGGATGGACCACGCTCAGGGTGAGACTCCCCTCTGACACGGTCACATCTTGAATGACCGCGTGCTTCGCATCCAGCAACAGGACTTTAAAGACCTCGTGACGCAGGTCCCGGAGCACCGGATAGTAATGGTGGAACAGATCCCGGCTGGAACCGATCCGCATGCCGGTGGAAAGCGGTGTGGCCAGCACCCGTTTGCCCAGTTCCACCGCTGCTTTGAGTTGGGCGGCCTTCGCGGGCCCGATGCCCGGGACAGCGCAGAGTTCGTCGAGGCTACGATTGGAGAGACCCTGCAATCCGTTCAGCTCGCGCAGGAGCTCGATGGCCACCTGGACGGCTGAAGAATCCGGCCGGCCTATACGCAGCAGGATGGCGAGCAGTTGGGCGTCCGATAAGGCAGCCGGCCCTTCGCGGAGAAGGCGCTCGCGAGGTCGCTCGCTCTCAGGCCAGCGGTGAATTCCGCCTTGCCGACCGGGCTTTTTCAAAACGGCCCCTGTTGCCGGAATCACTCAAAAAAGTGACATTTTTTTGACACTTCTGCCTATCTTTAATATCGGGCCAAATGGCTATAAATAGTATAACTTATTGATAATGCTATATTGAGAAAGTAGGGTCTGGATCTTGCTGTAGGATAGCATAGATCACTGGCGAACACCGGAGGACCCTATGGAATGCCCACGATGCCAAGGATTGATGATGTTGGAGCAGTTCTCAGACTTCTTCCTCATCTTCTACGCCTGGAAGTGCATCAACTGCGGCTCCATCATCGATCGGACCATCAGCAGAAACCGGCGATTGAGCCTGATGGAACACGACGCTCAGCCGGTCCCCACGCGCTAGCAACAATTCCCTAGCATCCAGCCCTGAAGGTCCGCACCGCCCTCCGCATCGCAACTGCGATGCGGAGGGCGGGGAAGGGCGATTATACTCGCCGCGTTCTCAGGGTGTCAAAGCAGCTCCTGCTCTCCTTGACCCTCGAAAAAACGCTGTGGTACAGTGCGTTACTATCTCGCGAGCATGGAATGAGAGTCATTGCCGGCACGCACAAAGGACGGCGATTGGCGAGCCCGAAGCAGGACGGTGTTCGTCCCACCTCCGACAAGGTGAAGGAAGCGCTGTTTTCGATCCTGAGCCCTCGGCTGCCGGACGCGCGTTTCGTCGATCTGTACGCCGGCACCGGGGCCATCGGCATCGAGGCGCTGAGCCGAGGAGCGCGACAGGCGATTTTCGTGGAGCCGAGCTCGACGGCGCGCCGGCTGCTGCGCCTCAATCTCGCGCAGTGCGGTTTGATGGAGGCAGCGCAGGTGTATGCCGGGACGGCGGAAGCGTTCCTGCGGGAGGCGGGGCCTTCGCAAGGCCATTACGACATCGTCTTTGCCGACCCGCCGTACCATGCTGGGGGTACGGAGTCACTGCTGGGTGCGCTGCAGCAATGCCCCTTCCTCGACATGGATTCGACGGTGGTGATCGAGCACTTCTCCAAGCTGTCGCTCCCGGCGCAGGTGGGTACGCTGTCGCGCGTGCGCCAGTACCGGTACGGCGATACGACCCTGTCTCTCTTCCGGGTACCCGCCAGAGCAACGGATACCCACCGGGCGATTCAATCCCCATGAAAATAGGGGTGTACCCCGGCACATTCGACCCCATCACGAACGGCCACGTCGACATTCTGGTCCGAAGCGCTCGGGTGTTCGACAAAGTGATCGTGGCCGTGGCCCCGAACCCCCACAAGCACCCTCTCTTTGACCTGGACGAGCGGGTGCAGATGGCCAAGCTGGTTATTGAAGGCCTGGCTCGCGTGGAGGTGAAAACGTTCGAGGGCTTGCTGGTGGACTTTCTCCGACGAGAGGGCGCGCAGGCCATCATTCGGGGGCTGCGCGCCATTTCCGATTTCGAATACGAGTTCCAGATCGCGTTGCTCAATCGGAAGCTGGAGCCGGCGATCGAAACGGTGTTCTTCATGCCGAGCGACGAATACTCCTATGTCACTTCCAGCATCATCAAGGAACTGGCCCGGCTCGGCGGGCCGCTCAAAGACCTTGTCCATCCGGATGTCGCCAAGCGGCTGGAGCAGCGTCTGCGGAGGACCGGCGCATGAAGCTGGCAGCGCGGGCCGGAAAAGTGGTGGCCTCCCCGACCCTGAGCATCACCGCCACCGCCAAGGCGATGGCGGCCCAAGGGATCGACGTCATCGATTTCGCCTCGGGGGAACCGGACTTTGACACGCCGGCGCCGGTGAAGGCGGCCGCCGAAGCGGCCCTCCGGGCCGGGTTCACGAAGTATACCGCCTCGTCCGGCATCGATGAGCTGAAAGACGCCATCATCGACAAGCTGAGCACCGACCAGGGACTCCGCTACGATCGCGCCCAGATTCTGGTGTCCTGCGGGGCCAAGCATTCACTGTACAACCTGGCCCAGGCGCTCCTTGATCCGGGCGACGAAGTCATCATCCCCGCCCCGTTCTGGGTCTCGTATCCGGACCAAGTCTTGTTGAACGATGGGACACCGGTCTTTGTGAAGACCACGGATGCGGACGGCTATGCGGTCACGAAGGCCGCCCTGGAGGCGTGCGTGTCGTCCAGGACGAAAGCCGTCATCGTGAACAGCCCCTGCAATCCAACGGGAGCGACCTACGATCGATCGAGCCTCGAAGCCGTCGCGGATGTGGCGATTCGGTGGAACCTGCTCATCGTCTCCGACGAGATTTACGAAAAGATCATTTACGACGGCGTGCAACACATCAGCATCGCCTCATTGGCTCCCGAGGTGGCCGCTCGCACCGTCGTGGTCAATGGCGTGTCAAAGGCCTTTGCGATGACCGGCTGGCGCATCGGCTACGCCGCCGGGCCGAAAGAACTCATCACGGCCATGGCGAACATTCAGAGCCAGAGCACCTCCAACCCCACGTCCATTTCGCAGAAGGCGGCCGTGGCGGCCCTCAGAGGCACGCAGGCGTTTACGGCTCAGATGGTGGCGGAGTTCGATCAGCGCCGTCGGCTCATGGTGGAGCGGTTGAACAAGATGCCGGGACTGAGTTGCCGGATGCCCACCGGCGCCTTTTACGCGTTCCCAAATGTCTTGGGCGTGATGGGGCGCCGCCATGCGACCGGCCCTGTCAGCTCCGCGTCCGACCTCGCCAGATACCTGCTCGAGAAGGCCCAGATCGCCGTAGTCCCCGGGGAGCCGTTCGGCGGGCCGGCACACCTCCGGTTGACCTATGCCACCGGAATGGATGTCATCAAGCGAGGACTGGACCGAATGGAGGTTGCGCTTCGTGCCCTGTCTTGATACAGCTCAGGCTTGACTTTCTCCCGAGAGGACCTATGTCAACACGCACTGTGCCGGGGAGGAGCGATGCCGATTTATGAATACCTGTGTCAGAGCTGTGGTCGCCGGTTTGAGGTCAAACAAAAACTGAGCGACCCGCCGATTTCCTGCTGCGTGCACTGCGGCATGGCGGTAACGAAGGTCATCTCGCCTCCCGCAATCATGTTCAAGGGAAGCGGCTGGTATGTCACCGATTATTCGAACAAGCTGAAGCCGCCCGGTCAGGCAGAGTCCTCGGAGAAGTCGACCGACGGCGCCAAGGACCGGAAACAAGAGAAGGAGTCAGCTTCACCCAAAGAAGCGGCGCCGGCTGGGCCGCCGGCCGGGATGAAAGGAGCGTCCGGATCCTGAGCTCTCTTCAACGGTGTCGCGTGCTGGTCTTGGGCGATGCCTTGCGGCTTGTCTTGGGGGTAGCTTTTTTCGCCGGCTTGGCCGCTTTCAGCGCTTTTTCCCGTTCGGCGAGAGTTTTCTCCAATTCCGTCACGTGCGCCGTCAATTCGTGATTCTGGCGCGTCAGCCCCTCCAGCCGGGCCTGCAGCTCGTCTTTCGCCTTCGTGACCTCCGCCAGCCGGGTCTCGAGAGCGACCCGTTCAGAAGCGGCGGCTTGAGCCTCGGAGCGCAAGTGCTCGATCTGCGCCTGGAGGCTGGGAGGCCAGTAGTCGCATCCGCTCAAGCCCAGCACAACCAGCATCCCTGCGATCACGAAGCGTCCCACCTCTCGACACGGTCTCTCTCTCATAGATTCCTCCTGGTGACGGTCACGATGGCCGACTGCGGCTACAGGCTGAGGTCTTTCGGGGCGACCCCCGCGTCGAGGAGGGCCCTCCGGATCTGATGACAGGAGATCGGGCCTTCCCGGAGCAGGCGGACCGGTCCCGTCGCGTCCAGAACGGTCGAAGGAAGGCCGCCGCGGGTCGGACCGCCATCGACGATCAAGTCAATGTCGGTCCCAAGAGCCACCTCGACCTGGTCTGCAGTCGCAGGCGGCGGGCCTCCGGAGCGGTTGGCGCTGGTTCCGGTGAGTGGCCCGGTCTGGTGGAGCAAGGGAAGCAGGATCCTGTGTGAAGGCTGTCGCACGCCGATCGTGCCCGTCCCGGCCGTGAGGGCTGCTGGCACGGCCGGGGAGGCCTTGAAGACAATGGTGAGCGGACCGGGCCAGAAGCGGTCCATGAGCACCGTTGCGGCCGGCGTGGCCTCCACGATCAGGGCGTCGAGTTCGGAGCGTTCCGCGATCAGCACGAGGATCGGCTTGCCGGCCAGCCGACCCTTGATGGCCATGACCCGTTCCAGACCCGCGGGACTCCCAACGGAAGCGGCCAAGGCGTAGAAGCTTTCGGTCGGGACGGCGATGACCCCATGCTGCCGCACGACAACGGCCACTTCCTCCATGAGCGTCCTGGAGGGCTCTCCTGAGAGGCGGAGCACTTTGGCCATGGCCGGCCTCATCGAGCCGGTGTCTGGGACTGGATGGCGCGGCTGGCGATGTCCGAGCGGAAATGACGGCCGGCAAAGTGGATGGACTGCACGGTCCGGTAGGCCCGATCCCGCGCGATCCCGAGCGTGGGGCCGATGCCGGTGACGCCCAGGACCCGGCCACCGGCCGTGAGGACGCGGCTCCCCTCCCGCCGTGTGCCGGCGTGGAACACCACCACCTCTCCGCCGTGCTCTTCCGGAAGGCCTTCGATCGGCTCTCCGGACGCATACGGACCCGGATAGCCGGGCGAGGTCATCACCACGCAGACGGCCGCCCGATCGTGCCACTCGATCTCGAGTTGGTCCAGGCGATGCTCCACCACCGCTTCGAGCACCTCCACGAGATCGGTCTTGAGAAGGGGAAGCACCACCTGTGTCTCCGGGTCTCCCAACCGGGCGTTGAATTCCAGGACATAGGGTTGGCCGCCGGCAATCATCAGACCGGCATACAGCACGCCTTGAAACGGGCTTCCCACTCGCGACAACCCCTCCAGGATCGGATGAAACACGGTGCGGGCAATGGTCGTCCGAAGCGACGAAGTCAGCACGGGCGTCGGCGCCAACGCGCCCATCCCGCCGGTGTTCGGCCCGGTATCCCCGTCTCCGACGCGTTTATGGTCCTGCGCCGCGACCATCGGAACGAGGCTCTTCCCGTCCGCGAAGGCCATGCAGGTCACCTCGACGCCGTCCAGGAACTGCTCGATGACCACCCGGCTGCCGGCTTCGCCAAAAGCGTGTTGCTCCAACATGGATCGGACGGCCTCTTCAGCATCTTTCCTGGTGGTGGCCACCACGACTCCTTTTCCTTGGGCCAACCCGTCGGCCTTGACGACGATCGGGACGTCCTGGGTTTCGAGATAGGCCAGCGCAGGGGCGGCGCTGTCGAAGGTCCGCGCCGCGGCCGTCGGGATTTTGTGGCGGGTCATCAACTCCTTGGCGAATGCCTTGCTGGCTTCGATCCTCGCTGCACCTCGCGTGGGCCCGACGATTTTCAATTTCTCTTTTCTGAACTCATCCACGATTCCCTGGGCCAGGGGAGCTTCCGGTCCCACCACCGTCAGGTCGATGCCTTCGGAGGCCACGAATGCTTTCAGCTTGCCGATGTCATGAGCGGGGATGGGAACACAGCGCGCCAGATGCTCGCTCCCGGCATTGCCGGGAGCGCAGTACAGCACCGGCGCGCGAGGGCTCTGGGCGAGCTTCCAGGCGATGGCATGCTCGCGTCCGCCGCTGCCGATGATCAGGATTTTCACGGTTGAACCACGGTGAAAGGAATTGCCGGTTGTGGAGAGCCGATTGCGAGCAGTCAGTGACGGAAATGGCGCATCCCGGTCAAGATCATGGCGATCTGGTGCTCGTCAGCCGCAGCGATGACTTCCTGATCCCGGATCGAGCCCCCCGGCTGGATCACCGCCGTGATGCCGGCTTGGGCCGCCGCATCGAGGCCGTCGCGGAACGGAAAGAACGCGTCCGAGGCCATCACCGCCCCTTTGATCGGGAGCACCGCCTTCATCCCGGCCAGGCGAACCGAATCGACCCGGCTCATCTGCCCTGCGCCGATTCCGATCGTCTGACCAGCCCGCGCGTAGACGATCGCATTGGACTTCACGTGCTTGCAGACCATCCAGGCAAAGGCGCAGGCAGCGTACTCGTCGTCCGTCGGCCGCCGCTTCGTCGGGACCGGCAAGGCTCGAAGCTCTCCAAGGGCGCCCAGGTCCCGGTCCTGCAGGATCAACCCGCCGACCAGCCGCTTGAAGTCCAGCCCTTCGCGAACGCCGGGGTCGAGCGGCCCGACCGCGAGCAGCCGCAGATCCTTCTTCCGCTGAAGCACCGGCAGCGCGTCGGCAGCAAACTCCGGAGCGATCACCGCCTCCACAAAGGTGGAGGTGATTTCCTTGGCGCAGGAAAGATCAACCGGCCGGTTGAACGCGATCACCCCGCCGAAGGCCGACACCGGATCGGTCTCGCGTGCGCGTACGTAAGCTTCCACCGGTGTTGCCCCCACAGCGACCCCGCACGGATTGTTGTGCTTGATGATGACCGCGGCGGTTTCCCGGAACTCCTTCGCCAGCTCGAGCGCCGAGTTTGCATCGAGGTAGTTGTTGTAGGACATCGCTTTCCCGTGCAGGAGGCG
>Ga0114945_10002770_pt1 | contig 10111 bp, 7 predicted proteins | sample OV2TP3_FD_87194 | JGI IMG/M metagenome (GOLD analysis project Ga0114945, IMG submission 87194) | Hot spring microbial communities from Beatty, Nevada to study Microbial Dark Matter (Phase II) - OV2 TP3 | ecosystem: Environmental > Aquatic > Thermal springs > Hot (42-90C) | place: USA: Beatty... | reverse complement strand
CCACCACATCCCCAACGGTATGCTCACGCAGGGCACGATAGTACCGATGCGGGTCTCCGGTCAACACGGAACCGTGGTGACATGCCAGTGTCGTGACGTCGAGCGGTTCGATCCGGTCGAGGACTGTCTCAAGATGCCGCTGGGAGGGGAGGAGACCGGAGAAGCGACAGAACTCGACGATCTCGGCCGCGCGGTCTTCGCTCGTGACAGCCTCTCGGTCTCCGGGCTGCATAAAGAGGTCCGAGGTGAAGAGCAGGCGATCAGTCTCATCGTAGACGAGCATGCTATCCCAGTAATGCACCCATGGCGCCAACACCACCTTCAGTTCCCTACGCCCTAGCGAGAGCAACTCACCGGGTCCTACGACTTTGGGGGGTCGCTCGCTGAAGTCTCTGACCGTGACGAGTCCCCCGACCGGACTGCAAACAGGCTCGGCCTGGGGGGCGATGGCAAGGAACCGATTCAGGGACCCGCACTCATCCATCTCGAAATGGGGAATCACCAGGTAGCGCAATGTCGCTGGGTCGATCAAGCGGCGGACGGCGTCGTGCACGAGACCGTACATACTCTGCAGGCCCGTCTCGACCATGGTGGGCTGATCGTCCCGAATGAGGAAACAGCCAAAGCTCACAGGTGCTCCGGCCGGGTACACACTGATGCGAAAGATCTCGGGGGCAATCTCTGTGATGGTCGCTTCCATGCCTGCATTCCCTCCAAGGCATTCTCAAGCAATGGAACAGCCTGCCATCCCCCTCGGCCCAGGGCACGACCTCTTTGGCGGCTGTGTCTCTCTCCAGGACATGAGCCGACGCTGCATGTCTTTGAGCTTAGGGGAGTGACTAGCCTAAGTCAAACGCTTTTTGGAGAGGCGTGACCTGCCGGTCAGGCGTCGGCGGGGTTATGGGCTCCCATGAGCGTCTCTATGATTCGCCGGTCGGCAGAGCCGACGGAGGTGAGCTGGATGTGGGTAAGCCACATACCCGCCTCTTCATCCGCACCGAGTACCTTGCCGTAGATAGCAGCCGAATCCTGTGCCAGCGATGGATAGGACACCTGGAGCCGAATATTCGTCAGTGGCGGGAGAACGCTGTCCAATTGCGCTTCGAACCGATGTGGTCCCAGCCGAAGGACGTGCCCTGTGATCCGTTCCGCGCGAACCGTTTTTTCCTCGATCACCCAGCAGACGAGAGGCAGAGGTGTGGCAAGCTTGACGCTTCTCTCCTCCGGCATGCTCGGAAGATGTCGGCCGTGAGGCCCTGTCAGACCGCGGAGCTCATACAGCTGGAGGGGTTCCTGAATCCCTTTCACTTCGACGGAGAAGGGAGCCCCGACTTCGGCGATTTCCCGGATTCGCTCGTACGTATACGGGCTCAGCAGGATTTGGCCGCCGACCGTACAGCCCTCCACACGCGCCGCCAGATTGACGGAGCTTCCGACCACTCCATACTTCGCACGCTTCTCCGAGCCGATGTTTCCCACGACGGCTTCGCCTGTATTCAGCCCGATTCCCATCTCCAGATGGGGCAGCCCGCTTTCCTCGTGCAGGCGATTGACCTCTGTCATGGCGAGCTGCATGGCAATGGCGCAGGCGGCAGCGCGTTCGGCGTGATCCGGGTAAGGCAGTGGCGCCCCGAAGATCGCAAAGATTGCATCACCGATAAATTCATTGATGGTGCCACCGTGCTCGACGACGATATCGGTCATCCGAGCCAGATAGCCGTTGAGGAGTTGCACGACCACAGTGGGATCAGCTTCTGCAGCCAGGCGGGTATATCCGCGGAGATCGGACATCAAGACGGTCACATCGCGCTTCTCGCCCCCCAGGCGCAGCCCTTCGGGCGATTCCAGAAGCGTCCGAGCGACCTCGGGCGATACATACCGGCCAAAGGTGTCGCGGATGAAATCCCGCTGGCGAAGACCCACGAGCATCTCGTTGAAGGCGTGAGTCAGTTGCCCCACCTCATCTTGTGAGCGAACGGGGAGAAGTTGTGCCAGGTCCCCACCCGCCACCTGGACCACGCCCCGTGTGAGAGTGCTGATGGGGCCGGTGACGCGCCGGGCGAGCAGCACCCCGACGAGCAGAGCTATCAGGACTCCAACGAGAGATGCACCCAGGATCGTCCGGCGGGTTTCGGCTAGACGGGCCAGGTAGATGTCAACCTGGTAGTCTACGTCGAGGACAGCGACCACACGGCCCTCCGCATCTCGAATCGGCGCAAATGCCGTGATCCATGTCCCGCTCTGGTTTTCGTAGATGCGTGTATATGTGGCGACCCCCTCCAGGAAGGCGCGGCCGAGAGGCTCCAAAAGCTCGGGCACGAGCGGGTAGGGTTCTCCAGGATAGCCGGGTCCCCGACTGGTGACCATGAAGTGGGCGAGACGGGCGTCGCCGTCGAAGCCAGTCAGGGTATAAATGGGAGTCTCGACGCGATTTTCGTCCTGAATAGCTGCGAGTGCGCTCCGCAGCCGGGCGTAGGCCGTGGTCTCTTGGGTGAGGGTGGCTTCGACCTCAGCATGGAGGGCCGGATCGATGAGCAGTGCTCCGGTACGAGACATGTTGAGGAGCAATGTTCCAAGGGTCTCCTCAAGCGTTTGCTTCTGCTGCTGGTAGATGAGAAACCCGACAAGACCGATCCCCAGTACCGTCACGACCGCAAAGCTGGCTGCCACGCGAACACCCAGGCGCTGCCGGAAGTGAGGGCGGAGGGGCGGCATCGCGATCCTCACAAAAAAGCCCAGGGACGGGACCGGTACACCGTCTCCCGGGCTTGTGACCTGCTGGCGCAGCTACCATCTGCGCGCATTCCGACGTGCGTCGGAATCTGGAAACTGCCTTGTCGTCACGCGCGTCATCGGGCGGCGCACCCCCCGTGGCGCGCCTGCGAGCGCGGTGGTGTCTCCATCGCAGACCTCCTGCGGGTTTGAGGGTTACGTATCCAGCGGGCGACGGCGCCTCATCTCCCGCCACTTTGGTATATAGTCCCTGGGGGCAATCGCGTCAAGCTTTTTTCTGTCGATCGGAGCTTTCACCTTCTCCCTTGACTTCCTGCTTACAGGTCTCTAAAGTGAGACGCATTAAATACTCACCCTAAAACCCATCTCGGTCCTCTATAATGGTTACGATCCCGCTAGCCCGCCGTTCGGACCTTTGTGGCTATGAGCAAGATTCTCATTGCTGAGGCCGACCATTCTGTTCGCGCACTCCTGGTCGATCTCTTCCAGGAGCAAGGGGAACAAGTGGTCGAGGCGGCCAATGGCGCAGAGGCCCTCCACCAGGTGGAACAACAAGGGTTCGACTTGATCATCTCGGAGCTCAGGCTCCCTGGCGATGAGGGGGTCGATATCCTCCGCACGACCAGTCATGCCAGGGTGCTCACTCCCGTCCTCATCCTGGCTGCCCAAACGGAGGTGGCTGCTGCGGTAGAGGCGCTCGAGCTGGGTGCAGCCGATTATGTGCTCAAGCGGGTGCCGATGAACCTCGATGAAATCCGCATCCGAGCGGGAAACGTGGTCGAGCACTACCGTCTGGCCCAGACCGCGAAGCATGTGCGACAGATACAGCCATATATCTGTGATTGCGACCAAATTCTCAACCATAGCACGCAGCTGCGGAGAATTCTGGCCAGGCTCAGGACAGAGGCCTCGCCGAATACTGCGATCTTGATTAGAGGAGAGCCCGGCAGCGGAAAGGTGCTGTTGGCCGCGGCGATCCATGCGACCGGCCAGCGCAGCCGTCGTCCGTTCGTGCACGTGAATTGCGCGGGTCTATCCGAGGCTCCGCTCGAACGCGAGCTCTTTGGTGATGTCTCAGACACCTCCCCTCCTGAGCTGCGTGAGGGCACGGGGTGCCTTGAGCGAGCGAATCTGGGGACACTCCTCCTGGATCTCATCGGGAGTATGAGCCTGGGAACGCAGGCGAAAATCCTACGTCTGCTCCGGAGGGGTGAGTTCGAGCAGCTCGGCTCCTCGAGGACGATAGCCGTCGATGTACGTGTGGTGGCTACGACATGTCGAGGTCTGCAACAGGCCGTGCGTGAAGGCCGCTTTCTCAGTGATCTCTATGCCCGCGTGAGTGAGGTCAGCATAGACATTCCACCGTTGCGAGAAACGCCAGAAGACATTCTGCCTCTCGCGAATTTTTTCATTCAAAAATACGATCGTCACTTCGGGCGCTCTGTGGAGCGGTTCGATGCAGACGCACAAGAGGCCCTGGTGTCGTATGGGTGGCCAGGGAACATCCGAGAGTTGGAGAATACCGTAGAGCGATGTGTGCTGCTGGCCCAGGGTGCAGTGGTCGGCGCCAGTAGTCTTGGTCTGGAAGAGCGCAGCGCGGGGCTCCCCGGAGGGGAGGAAAGGGTGGTCAGAATCCCGCCCCGAGGGATCGCCCTCGAGGAGATCGAGCGGCAGGCGCTCTTGCAGGCATTGGAGAGGACGGGCTGGGTGCAGAAGGCGGCGGCGGCCATGCTGGATATCAGCCCCCGAGTGATGCACTACAAGCTCAAAACCTACGGGATCACCCATCCGAAATGGGGAAGACGCCGGTAAGCGGGCGTACCACGCCGTCGATTCGCACGCCATCCCCCTTTCGTCCCCTCTCGCAAGTCAATTCCAGCCACCTGCGTGTGTTATAATACCCGTCCATGAAACCGCAGCCACCACACGCCCTTTCCCCATACCGAGTCCTGGACCTGACCCAGATGATGGGCTGGACCTGCGGCAAGGTCCTGGCCGACCTGGGCGCTGATGTTATCAAAATCGAACCTCCCGGCGGGGACCCTGGCCGGCGTATCGGTCCGTTCTATCGTAATGAGCCTCATCCAGAGCAGAGCCTCGGCTGGTTCTGCGGCAATACCAACAAACGCGGCATCACCCTGAATTGGGATGCGAGCGATGGTCAGGCATTGTTGCGGGCGTTAGTGCGGGGGGCAGACTTTCTCATCGAATCGTGTCCCCCTGGGTTTTTGGCCGCCCGCGGGATCGGCTTCGGCCAGTTGAGCCCACTCAAGCCACGCCTGATCTGGATCGCCATCACTCCCTTTGGCCAGAGCGGACCCTATCGGGATTACCGGGCGTCTGACCTGATAGGGATGGCCATGAGCGGCCTCATGTCTGTGTGTGGCGATGCCGATCGCCCGCCGGTTCGCATCCGTGCGCCACAAGCCTATGTGCATGCCGGATTGCAAGCGGCCGTCGCCGCCCTGCTGGCCCACCACCACCGTACACACACCGGCGAAGGGCAGTTTGTCGATGTCTCCATGCAGGAGGCGTTGACCTGGACCATCATCCCCACGCGGCAATACTGGGACCTGAACCGCCTCATCACCGAGCGCGCAGGCCCTGCACGGTGGTTCGGGGATCAACTGCGCCGCATCATCTTTCCCTGCCGGGATGGTCACATCGCACTCATGGGTGTCTTGAATGCACGAGAGTGGGGGCACATGGTGGAGTGGTTGGCGAGCGAGGGTATGGCCGAGGACCTGACAGACGAGTCGTGGCGCATTCTCGTGGAGCATGCGGGGCCCACCCCTCTGACACAGGCGGCGGTGACCGATGACGAGCTCTGCCATGTCGATGCCGTTCTGACGCGCTTTTTCTTGCAGCATGGCAAGGCGGAGCTGGCCACCGAAGCGCAGAGGCGAGGCATCATCCTCTTCGCCGTGCATACCCCGCGCGATCTGTTGCACCATCCGCAGCTCCGCGCACGCGACTTCTTCGTTCCCCTGGAACACGACGAGCTTGGCGAGACACTGCTGTATCCCGGAGCTCCCTATCGGTTGAGTGAAACCCCCTGGCAACTGCAGCGGCGCGCCCCGCGCATCGGTGAGCACAACGGGGAGATCTATGGCGGCGAGCTCGGGTTAAGCCAGGCCGAGTTGGCGGTGTACATGGCCGCAGGGGCGATCTAGCCATGGGGAGATTGCCTCTGCAGGGCATCCGTGTGGTGGACTTCACCTGGGTCGGGGTGGGACCGATGCTGACCAGGTATCTGGGGGACTTCGGGGCCGAGGTGATTCGCATCGAATCGCGGACGCGACTGGACCCGTTCCGCCACACCCCTCCCTTCGTCGAGGAGAAGCCGGGGATCGAGCGCAGCGGCCAGTTTCTCAATCTCAATACCAGCAAATGTCACGTCACCTTGAATCTCAACCATCCCAAGGCGTGCCAGCTCGCGCGTCGCCTGGTCGCGCAAGCGGACGTGGTCGTGGAAAATTTTACCTCGCAGGTGATGGAGAAATGGCAGCTCACCTACGCGGATCTGCGGGAGGTGCGGCCAGATCTCATCATGCTCAGCCTTTCCATGGAAGGGCGGACGGGCCCGCGCCGTCATATCGCTGGCTTTGGGACAGTCCTCCAGGCCGCCGCCGGCCTGAGCCATCTGACGGGATGGCCCGATCGAGGGCCGTCGATTCCAGGCGTCCCCTACACAGACTGGACTGTTCCGTTTTTCGGCCTGGTGGCCCTGTTGGCCGCGCTGGACTACCGGCGGCGAACCGGGACAGGCCAGTACATCGATATCTCGAACCTGGAGGTGGGCGTGAACTGCCTGGAGGCCGCCCTGCTGGATTATACGGTGAACGGACGCGAGCAGGTGCGGGCCGGGAATGAATGGATGGTCGGGGATTTGCCAGGAGCAGCGCCGCATGGGGTGTATCGATGCCAGGGAGAGAACCGCTGGTGTGCCATCGCCATCTTTACAGACCAGGAATGGGCCAGGTTTTGCGAGGTGCTCGGATCACCAGGCTGGGCGCAGCAGCCGCGCTTCGCTACGGCCCTCGGGCGCATTCGGCACCGCGACGAGCTGCATGCCCTGGTGGAGGCCTGGACATCCCAACGTCCCGCGGAGGAGGTGATGCACCGGCTGCAGGCGGCGGGCATCGCGGCTGGAGTTGTCCAGAACGCCGCGGATGTCTCGCGCGACCCACAGCTCCTCCACCGCGGCCACACGATTATCCTGGACCATGCGGAGGTCGGCCCTCAGGGTTACGATGGCCCTGGTTTTCAGCTGACAGCCAGTCCCGCCCAACTCCACCCTGTCCCTCTGCTCGGCCAGCACAATGTCCGCGTGTTCAAGGGCCTCCTGGGCCTGTCGGATGCAGAGTATGATGGGCTAGAAGCCGAGGGCGTATTTGAATAAACATGCGGAGGCAGAGAGGCAGAAAGGAGATACGATGGAGGAAAGCTACCTCACACCGGAGGTCAAAGCCCTGATCGGCATGGAGGGCGAGCCAGAGACTTGCTGGGAGCCGGTCGAGCGCAGCGAAATCCGTCGCTTTGCCCAGGCGATCATGGATGACGACCCCAGCTATTGGAACGATGCCTACGCCAGGAATTCGAAGTACGGGGGCATCGTTGCGCCGCCGTTGTTCCCACTTTTCGGCCTGCGGAGACCCCCCGGGACGCCCGACCCACTGCGCGACGCGGCCACTGACCCGGATTTTGACGGATTCGCTGGCCTGTTGCGCACCGGGCTCCCCCCTGTCCCCCTCCCCCAGCTTCCTCGCCTGCTCAATGGTGGCAGCGAAGTCGAATTCTACCAACTCCCCAGGGTGGGGGATCGGATCACGGCGCGTGCGCAATACCTGGACATTTACGAAAAGAGCGGGCGCAGCGGGACCATGGTCTTCATCGTGATCGAGACGCGGTACGTGAATCAGGATGACGACCTCCTGCTGGTCTCCCGTGTGACGTTGATCCGGCGTTGAGGAAAGGAGGGACGGCTGATGCCCACCGAGGCAAGGAAGCAGCGCTTTTACGAGGATGTGGAAGTGGGGCAAGCCATCACGCCTCTGGTGAAGGGGCCCATGACGACGTCTCATGTGATGCGATGGTCGGCCGCCATCGAAAACTGGCATCGCATTCACTACGATAGACCCTATGCCGTCGAACATGATAGACTACCCGATGTCCTCGTGGCTGGCTCCTGGAAGCAGCAGGCGCTGGTGCAGTTGCTGAAGGACTGGCTGGGAGAAGGGGGCTGGCTCTGGAAGATCAGGTATCAGTTTCGGGGGATGGACCCGGTCGGCGCCACGCTGACGTGTTGGGGCCGCGTCACGCATACATATATCTCCGATGGACTTGGCTTTGTTGAGTGCGACATCGGGATGCGCAATCAAGATGGCGAGGAGACCACCCCCGGTACCGCTGTGGGCGTCCTCCCCCTGCGTGATGGACGTCCCGTCCCCTACCCATTTGTGCCCCCGAGAAAAGAATAAGAAGGTCCTGTGAACGATCCGTAAAGGAGACAGACATGAACGATCTCCCCATGTTTGTGGAGATTCATGAAGAAGGCCCGCGCGACGGCCTGCAAATTGAGAAAACGTACATTCCCACCGACCGCAAGCTCCAGTTCATCGAGGCGCTCGCGGAGACGGGCCTCAGGGAGGTCCAAATCACGTCGTTTGTGCGACCCGATCTCGTCCCGCAAATGGCCGACGCCGAGGAGGTTGCGTCCCGCTTTACGCCGAAGCCTGGCGTGCGCTATACCGCACTCTACCTGAATGAGAAGGGGCTGCTGCGCGTCCTGGCGACGCAGAAGTTTCATATCAAAGGCCGCCTGAGCTTAACGGCGAGCGAAGCCTTTTGTAAGCGCAATATCAATAAGACCATCCAGGAAAACATCGCGATGCTGCCCAATTGGATTCAGATCTTCAAGGACAATAACGTCGCGATCGAAGGGGGTGGCATCATGGCAGCCTTTGGCTGCAACTTTGAGGGAGATATCCCCCTGGAGCGGGTCATGGGGCTGGTGGAGGTCTTCGAAGATCTCTCCAAGGCATACGATTTCCCGCTGCAGGAGGTGAGCCTTGCCGATACCATGGGCTGGGCAAATCCTGAGCAGCTCAAGCGTGTCGTGGGCGCAGCACGCGCGCGCTGGCCGGAGGTCCACTTCACGCTCCACCTGCACGACACCCGTGGGACAGGGTTGGCGAATGTCTATGCCGGGCTCCAAATGGGTATCGATGCGTTCGATGCCTGTGTGGGAGGCCTGGGCGGCTGCCCGTTCGCCGGCCATGCGGGGGCCTCAGGGAACGTGTGCTCGGAAGATATCGTCTTTATGTGCCAGGAGATGGGGATCGACACGGGGATCGACCTCGATCAACTCATCGACTGCGCCAAATTGGCCGAGGGACTCGTGGGCCATCCGCTACCCGGCAAGGTGATGAAGGGCGGCAATTTGCGGAAGTATCGCGAGGCAGCTGCGCTGGCGCGCAATGCCTAAAGGCAGGGGATGGGGGTTGGGGGAACCCCCAATCCCCTTCTGGGGCTTGACAATCGGGGAAGCATCGCTTAGGATGGCTCTGCTCGCGCATGCTCCGGTGAGAATCTCGCGTTCTGCTACCGAAGAGTTTCCCATACCGCAGGAGGCGTTGTGATCTTGGAGAAAATCCTCCAATTCGTGGAGGAGGATCTGGCTCGCGTCGAAATCGAGATTCAGCAGCAGCTGGACTCCGAGGTCGAGCAGATTTGCGAGATTGGCCGTTATCTCCTCCTGAGCGGCGGGAAGCGTATCCGTCCTCTCCTCTTACTCCTCACCGCTAAACTCGCCGGCTATACAGGCGATCGGAAGTTCCCTCTCTCCGCCATGGTCGAATTTATGCACACGGCGACGTTGCTCCATGATGATGTCATCGATCATTCGTATCTGCGGCGCGGGTACCCAAGCGTCAACTCCCGCTGGGGCAATGCCCTGTCGATTCTGGTGGGGGATTTCCTGTACGCGAAGGCCATGGCCCTGGTTGTCGAAGATGGGGACCCCCACATTCTGCGGGAGATCACCCGCGTGACCATGACGATGACGGAAGGGCAGGTCATGGAGACGCTGAAAAGCGGCGACCAGGCCCTCACGGAGGAGGCTTATCTGAAGATCATTCACCAGAAAACAGCGGCCTTGTTTGGGGCGTGCTGTTTTATGGGTGGCACCCTCGCAGAGCTATCGCCGGAGAAAGCCGAAGGGCTGCGGCGCTTCGGCCTCGCCTTCGGGAGCGCCTTCCAGCTCATGGATGATACGCTGGATTTCGTTGGAAACGAGCAACGTCTCGGCAAGCCCGTCGGGAACGATCTGCGCGAGGGTAAGGTGACCCTCCCGCTGATCGTCACCATGCAGAACGCT
>Ga0114945_10002769_pt1 | contig 10112 bp, 9 predicted proteins | sample OV2TP3_FD_87194 | JGI IMG/M metagenome (GOLD analysis project Ga0114945, IMG submission 87194) | Hot spring microbial communities from Beatty, Nevada to study Microbial Dark Matter (Phase II) - OV2 TP3 | ecosystem: Environmental > Aquatic > Thermal springs > Hot (42-90C) | place: USA: Beatty... | reverse complement strand
AGCGAGCAGCGCCGCGGTCGCCGCGAGCAGCGCCGCCGCGGCGGGCATCAGGCGCGCGGTCGCGGCGAGCCCGGCGAAAGTCGCGCGCAGGATGGAGGACACGCCGCTCGCGTCCTCGACGACGCCCGCGGCCCTGGCCTGAGCCCAGGATTCGAGCGGCGAAGCCATCGACAGAAGCCCGAGCCCCAGCAGCACGAGCACGATGGCCCAGCCGAGCTTCGCCGACTCCCGCTCGAACGCGATCCTCACCGAGGCGAGCTGCGCGAGCGGTACCGTCTCGAGCACGTCGCCGCCGTGATGCAGCAGGCGATCGGCGTACAGCACCAGGCGCGAGCCGCGCAGCGCGCCGCCGCGGAACTCGAACTCGACCACCGGGCCCGGGCTCACGGCAGGAAGCTCGCTGCGGTGCCCGCGAAGATCGCGGCACCCACCCAGACGTTGTGGCGGAACGCCCTGAAGCAGCCCGCGCGCGAGCGCGCGCGGATCAGGGAGTAGTGGTACAGCATCATGCCGCCGGCGGCCGCGAGCCCGGCGTAATAGGGCCAGCCGAGCGCGAGCAGCGCGCCGAGCAGGGCCAGCAGCGCGAGCATGCCGGCGTAGGCGGCCATCACGCCCGCCACGTCGTAGCGCCCCAGCAGGATCGCCGAGCTGCGCACGCCGATCCTGAGGTCGTCGTCCCGGTCCACCATCGCGTACTCGGTGTCGTAGGCGAAGGCGTAGCAGACGTTGGCGGCGAGCAGCAGCCAGCACTCCCAGGGCAGCGCATCGCGGATCGCGGCGTAGGCCATCGGGATGCCGAAGCCGAACGCGATGCCGAGGTAGAGCTGGGGCAGCCAGAACACGCGCTTGGCGTAGGGGTAGCTCCAGGCGACCGCCAGGCCGAGGAGCGAGAGCGCGATCGCGAACGCGTTCAGCAGCAGCACCAGGCCGAAGGCGGCCGCGGCGAGCACCGCCGCCACGGCGAGCGCTTCGCGCGGCGCGATCTCCCCGGCGGCGAGCGGCCGGCTGTGCGTGCGCTCGACGTGCGGGTCGAAGCCCCGGTCGGCGTAGTCGTTCAGGGCGCAGCCCGCCGAGCGCATGAGAAAGGTGCCGGCGACGAAGATCAGCACGATCTCCGCCCGCGGACGGCCCTGCGCGGCGAGCCACACCGCCCAGAGCGTGGGCCAGAGCAGCAGCAGTGTCCCGACCGGCTTGTCGAGGCGGATCAGGCGCTCGTAGGCGTCGATGCGCTTCGCGAGTAGGGCGCGGTCCACGGCGCGAGGATATCAGGCGCGCGCGAGCTCCTGCCGGGCGCCGAGCCAGCGCGCCACGTGGCGCCCGGCGGAGGCCGGATCGGCGTCCAGCAGGCGCTCGGAGGCCTCGCGCGCCGCCCGGATCAGGTCCGCGTCCCGCTCCAGGTCGGCGAAGCGCAGCAGCGGCGCGCCGCTCTGGCGCTCGCCCAGATACTCCCCCGGCCCGCGCAGCCCCAGGTCGCGCTGCGCGATCTCGAAGCCGTCGGTGCATTCGTAGATCACCTTCAGGCGTGAGCGCGCCGCCTCCGACAACGGCTCGGCGTACAGCAGCACGCAGACGCAGTCGCGCGCGCCCCGGCCGATGCGCCCGCGCAACTGGTGCAGCTGCGCGAGCCCGAAGCGCTCGGCGTGCTCGATCACCATGACCGATGCATTCGGCACGTCGACGCCGACCTCGATCACGGTGGTGGCGACGAGGAGCTGCGTGCCGCCCTCGGCGAACGCAGCCATCGCCGCCGCCTTCTCCGCGGGCGGGAGCCGCCCGTGCAGCAGGCCGACGCGCAGCCCCCCGAGCTCGGCGCGCAGCGCCGCGAAGGTGTCGAGCGCGGTCTGCAGCTCGCCCTCTTTCGACTCCTCGATCACCGGGCACACCCAGTAAGCCTGCCGGCCCTCCGCGCAGGCCTCGCGGATGCGCGCCAGCACCTCGCCGCGGCGGCTCGAGGAGACGAGCCGCGTCGCCACCGGCGTGCGGCCCGGGGGCAGCTCGTCGATCACCGAGACGTCGAGGTCGGCGCAGTACGTCATCGAGAGCGTGCGCGGGATCGGGGTCGCGCTCATCATGAGCTGATGCGGGCTCATGCTGCGCGCGCCCTTGCGCCGCAGCGCCAGGCGCTGCTGCACCCCGAAGCGGTGCTGCTCGTCGACGATGGCGAGCGCAAGCCGCGGCAGCTCGACGCCCTTCTGGAACAGCGCGTGCGTGCCGATCGCGACGCTCGCCTCCCCGGCGGCGAGCGCGCGCAACGCGTCCTTCTTTCCCGATCGGGAAAGGCCGCCGTGCAGCCAGGCGATGCGCACCCCCAGCGGCGCGAGCCACTGCGAGAACTTGCGCCAGTGCTGCTCGCCGAGGATCTCGGTCGGCGCGAGCACCGCCGCCTGGCGGCCGGCGTCGACCGCGGCGAGGCAGGCGATCGCGGCGACGATCGTCTTGCCGCTGCCGACGTCGCCCTGCAGCAGCCGCTGCATGGGGTGCGGCGCGCAGAGGTCGCGCAGGATTTCGGCCATCGCGCGCGCCTGGGCGCGCGTGAGGCGGAAGGGCAGCCGGCCGAGGAAGCGCTTGAGCAGCGGCCCGTCCGAGCCGAGCGGCGGCGCGCTGCGGGCGCGCCGCGCGCGGTAGGCCATGCGCATCGAGAGCTGCTGCGCGAGCAGCTCGTCGAACTTGACGCGCCGCCATGCCGGGTGCGTGCGCCCGGCGAGCGCCGCAGTATCGGCGCCGGGCGCAGGGCGGTGCAGGGTCCCGATGCTCGAGGCGATCGGCTCGAGCCCCAGCCGCGTGCGAAGCGCATCCGGCAGCGTCTCGTCGAGATCGGCGCGGTCGACCGCGTCGAGGATCAGCTCCCGCAGCGTCGCCTGCGACAGCCCAGCCGTCGTGGGATAGATGGGCGTGAGCGTCGTCGGCAGCGGCTCGTGCTCGTCGACCAGCCGGTAGCGGGGATGGACCATCTCGGCGCCGAAGAACCCCGCGCGCACCTCGCCGAAGGCGCGCACGTGCCTGCCGAGCTCGGCCGCGCGCTGAAAGGCCTTCAGCTGGCTGCCGTAGAAGTGCAGGAACCGGAGCACGAGCCCCTCGGCGTGCACCACCAGCTGGCGTCTCGGGCGGAACGCGATCTCGGCGCGGCGCAGCCGCGCCTGCACTGCCACCGGCGACCCGGGCGGCACGGCGGCCGGGTCGGTGAGCCGTGTCTCGTCCTCGTAGCGCAGCGGCAGATGCACGACCAGGTCGTCGCGCGTGCGGATGCCGAGCTTCGCGAGCCTGGCTGCGACTGCGGGCGCGAGCGCGCGCGTCAACCCGCGTACAGGATGCAGTCGATCTCGACCAGCGCGCCGCGCGGCAGGCTGGCGACGCCGACGGCCGCGCGCGACGGATAGGGCTCGCGCACGTACTGCGCCATGATCTCGTTGACGCACGCGAAGTGCGCGAGGTCCGTGAGGTACACCGTCATGCGCACGGCACGGTCCAGGCCCAGGCCCGCGGCCGCGGCGATCGCGGCGAGGTTGGCGAACACGCGGTGGATCTGCGCCTCGATCCCTTCGGCGAGCTGCATCGTCGCCGGATCGAGGCCGATCTGCCCGGAGAGGAATACCGTGTCGCCCGCGCGCACCGCCTGCGAGTAGGTGCCGATCGCCTGCGGCGCGTCCGCGGTCCGGATCGGGGTTTTCACCTTAGAATCTTAGCCGAAATGCCCGGCCCCACGGTCGCGAGCCTGGAGAAGCTGATCGGCACGCCGCGCGACGGCGCGCTGCTGCGCTACTCGCTCGGGCTCGAGCACCTGAAGGCGGGCGAAGCTGCCGAGGCCGCAGCGCGGCTGCGCGAGGCGGTCGAGCGCGATCCGGGTTACTCGGCGGCCTGGAAGCTGCTCGGGCGGGCGCTCGCGGATGCCGGGCGCGAGATGGAGGCGCTGCAGGCCTGGAAGCGCGGCATCGAGGCGGCGCGCGCCAGGGGCGACAAGCAGGCGGAGAAGGAGATGAGCGTCTTCGCGCGCCGCATCGAGAAGAAGCTCGCGCCGTGAAGGAGCGCAGGGCAGCCGCGCAGGCGCTCAACGTCTTCGGCGAGGCGCTCGCGCCCTGCGGCATGGACCCGCTCACCGGGTTCTACCGCGACGGCTGCTGCAACACCGGCTACGACGACGTCGGCATCCACGTCGTCTGCGCGCGCATGACGCACGAGTTCCTCGAGTTCTCGAAAAAGCGCGGCAACGACCTCGCCACCCCGCAGCCCGGCTTCCCGGGCCTGAAGCCCGGCGACCGCTGGTGCCTGTGCGCCGGCCGCTGGAAGGAGGCGCTCGATGCCGGCGTCGCGCCGCCGGTGGTGCTCGCCGCGACGCACGAGGAGGCGCTCGCGATCCTTCCGCTCGCCCAGCTCAAGGCGCACGCGATCGATCTGTCCTGAGAATCCGGGGCTGATCTGGCCATGCGCTTAACAACCGGCTGCCGCGCGAGCTCCTCGCCGACTCCTCGGCGGGCGAGGTCGTGACCTTCGAGCGCGCCGAGTAGGCGCCCGGCGCACAACGCGCGAGCAGCGTCGGCGCGCCGCACAATCCTTGCATCCATCTTGCATTTGCTTGTAAAGAATCGTGAAGGCGCTGGATGGACCCTCTATCCAGTCGCGAAACAGGGGCTTTGAAGGTAAGATCCGCTTCCACCCGCACTTCGCCTAGGGGGGTGCATGGCGACGATACTCTGGAGCACGCTGACCGCCGGCAGCACGCTGGTATTCGACCCGGCGACGGATGTGCTGCGCTTCGACAGCACGAGCATCTCGGCGGCGGACTTCGGGATGATCAGCTGGATCGGCGACGACGTCACCTTCAGCGTGAGCGGCAAGTCGGACGCGGGGCTCAACAAGACAGTGCACCTCACGGTGACGGGCGGAGTCCGCGCGCTGGCCGACACGAACGTGATCTACGACAGCGGCTCGAGGCTGCTCGTCGGGGACAACACGACCAGCGTCGGCGACGGCACGAGCACGTTCGACGATGCGGCCAACAGCCTGACGGGGACCGCGGGCCGCGACTGCCTCCTCGGCCTGGGCGGCAACGACACCCTGACCGGCGGCTTGGGCGCGGACAGCCTGGACGGAGGCGCGGGTTTGGACGCCGCCGCCTATCGGGATGCCACGAGCGGGGTGAGGGTCGATCTGTTCAATCCGGCGAACAACACCGGCGAGGCGGCGGGCGACAGGTTTAGCTCGATCGAGGGGATTATCGGCAGCGCATTCAACGACACGCTCACCGGGGATGCCGGCTATAACTTCCTTTGCGGCGGCCTGGGTGCGGACGTGCTGAACGGCGGCCAGGGGTTTTTCGATCAAGCCGACTATCGCGGCGCGACAACCGCGGTGCTGGTCGACCTGAGCAACCCGGCGAACAACACCGGCGAGGCCGCGGGCGACAGTTTTCGCGGGATCGAGGGGATTATTGGCAGCGCGTTCGACGACACGCTCATCGGCGACGCCCGCGATAACTACCTGCGCGGCGGCCCGGGCGCGGACGTGCTGAACGGCGGCCCGCAGCTTGATTTTGCCGACTATCGCGGCGCGACAACCGCGGTGCTGGTCGACCTGAGCAACCCGGCGAACAACACCGGCGAGGCCGCGGGCGACACGTTTATCTCGATCGAGCGCCTTGCCGGCGGCGATTTCGACGACACGCTCATCGGCGACGCCGGCGATAACTACATTCGCGGCGGCCTGGGTGCGGACCTGTTTATCGGCAACGCGGGCTATGACCTTGCCGATTATCTCTGGGCGACAACCGCGGTGACGGTCGACCTGGGCAACCCGGCGAACAACACCGGGGAGGCCGCGGGCGACACCTTTGTCTCGATCGAGGGCCTTCGCGGCGGCGATTTCAACGACACGCTCATCGGCGACGCCGGCAATAACGCGCTGCGCGGCGGCTTGGGTGCGGACCTGCTGAACGGCGACGCGGGCGTCGATACTGTCGAGTATCGCAACGCCGAGACCGCGGTGACGGTCGACCTGAGCAACCCGGCGAACAACACCGGCGAGGCCGCGGGCGACATCTTTGTCTCGATCGAGGGCATTCGCGGCGGCAACTTCAACGACACGCTCATCGGCGATGCCGGCAGTAACACTCTGCTCGGCGCCGCTGGTGACGACCGCTTGTACGGTGGCCTGGGGGCGGACGTGCTGCAGGGCAGTACGGGCAACGACACCCTTATGGGCGGCGCGGGCAATGACCAGCTTGACGGCATGTCGGGCGCCGACTCGATGGCGGGAGAACTTGGAAACGACACCTACTTGGTCGATAACGCCGGGGATCAGACCATCGAGAACGCGGGGGAGGGGCAGGATGTTGTTAGGGCCTCGATAAGCTGGACCTTGGGTGCGAACCTTGAGATGTTGCGATTGATCGGATCGAATGCGATCAATGGCACGGGCAATGAGCTGAACAACGTGGTGACGGGCAACGGCGCGGCGAACGTTCTCGATGGAGGGTTGGGCAACGATACGCTGGACGGCGGCGCGGGGGCTGACGTGTTCCGGTTCTCAAGCGCGCTCGGGCCGACGAACGTCGACACCATCAGGAATTTTTCGGTGCCGGACGATACGATCCAGCTGGACCACAGCGTGTTCACGAGCCTGGCGACGCCCGGGCCGCTCTCGGCCGGCTCGTTCGTCTCCGGAGCGGGGCTGACGACGACCACGGATGCCGGCGCGAGCGGTGTCGACGACTATCTGATCTACAACACCACCACCGGGCAGCTCTACTACGACGCCGACGGCAACGCCCCGGGCGCGTCCCAGCTTTTTGCGGTCCTGGCGGGCGCGCCCTCGGGAGTGACGGCGGCCGACTTACTGGTCGTCTGAGGACTTTGCTCGCTGCCAATCGCACCCGCCCGGCGTAGTCCAAAGCGACGCCGATCCACGCCACCTCCAACCGGAATGGCCCGGCCTGGCTATCGGAAATCAGGAAGCCCGGTGACGACACGCGATCGCCCGTCAGCGGTGGTTCGCCAGTAAGCAGTCGGCCGCGAAACGTGGGGACGAAATCCCGCAGCGGCAGACGGAGTTCCTGCGATTCGCCCGCCCGCGTAACCCACGCCGCCTGATACAGCGGGCTGTCCCAGCCAGCTTCGCGGCGCACCGTGAACTTGTAGCGCCGGCCGCAACCGATCCATGCAATCTCCAGTCACTGCCTTCGGATTGCAACAAACTTGGCCGGACGCTCGGGGACTGAATTTCCCCTGTGAAAAAGAGCGCAATGAGGGCCTTACGGACTCTGCTGGACGGACGTGGATAAGGGTGTTGGTGGAGTGGAAGGGGATCGAACCCTCGACCTCGGCATTGCGAACGCCGCGCTCTCCCAGCTGAGCTACCACCCCGGAAAGGGCCCGGATTTTACTCTAGAATCGGCCGGCATGCAGATCAATCCGCCCTTCGGCTACAAGGAAGTCGCGCCCCTCGCGCGCACCGCGAAAGTGCGGCTGCTCAGGCCCGGCGAGGTGCCCGAGTTCGCGCGCGGCCTGAACGCCATCCCGATCAGCTTCACCGAGTTCTCGATCATCTCGCGCGACTACCCGATCGTGTTCACCGCGGGCCCGGGTGCCGAGAATTTCGCGCCGGTGGCGGTGCTCGGCATCGCCGCGGGAGAGAACCTGTTCATCGCCGACGGCGCCTGGGCGAAGAACAGCTACGTACCGGCCTACGCGCGGCGCTTCCCGTTCTGCATGGCGAAGGTGACGCTGAACCAGGTCGAGCAGCAGAACCGCCTGATCTGCGTCGAGAAATCGCACCTCGACGAGGCGGCCGGCGAGCCGATGTTCGACGCCAAGGGCGAGCCGCTGCAGAAGTGGAAGGACATCGAGCGCATGCTCTCGGAGTACGAGGTGGACCTCGAGCGCAGCCGCGAGATGTGCTCGATCCTCGCCGACTACGGCCTGCTGGAGCCCTTCACCGCGCAGGCGAAGCTCGACGCCGGCGGCCAGATGCACCTCACCGGCATGCACCGCGTCGCCGAGGCAAGGCTCGAGCACCTCAACGCGAGCCAGCTCAAGAACCTCGTCAAGAAGGGCGCCATGGGGCGCATCTACGCGCACCTGCTCTCGCTGGAGAACTTCGGCAGGCTGCTCGACCGGCGCGCCGAGCGCGCCGCCTGAGCTACTTCGTCTTCGACCAGCCCTTCCCCTTCTCGTCCCCTTTCGTCCAGCCGCTCTTGTCGTGCCCCTTGGCGTAGCCCTTGCCGGGGTGCGCCTTGCCGGCGGGGGGCGTCGCCGGTGTCGCCGGAGTCGCGGGCGTGGTCGGCTGCGTGCCGCTGCCGGGCGTGGCGGGCTGGGCCGGAGTCGCCGGGGTGGCCTTGTCCGCGGTCTTCTTCGCGTCGGTCTTCTTGGTGGCCTTCTTCTTCGGCGCAGGCTGCTTCGTATCCTTCGTCGTGGTGGTCTCGCCAGCCTTGGTGTCGGTGGGCGCCGCCGGCGCCTGCGCGAACGCAGGCGCGGCGAGCGCGGCGGCGACGAGGGCGGCGATCAGTTCGCGTTTCATGGGCTCTCCTCTCGACGGCTGAAAGTTACCATTAACGCGGCAGGCGCGCTTCGGTTGAACCCGCGGCGGGGAGAACGAGGGGCAAATGCCAAGCAGTTCACGCGCTGCGCGCTGCCGACACCGGCTCCGGCCGACCTGTCGCCTTCAGACGACGTTCCGCTGCATGTGCCAGCGGGCGTATTGCGCGGGGCGCGGCGCCTCCTGCAATACAAGCTCGTCCTCGTCCCACTTGCGCGTCGGGATCGCGTTGCGGTCGATGCGGCCTTCCAGCGTCATCGCGAGGTCGCGCGCGAAAACCCGGTTGCCGATGTGCCAGGAGTGCGCGAAGGTGCCGTGGAAGGTCTGCTTCCCGGGGTCGAGCGTGCAGAAGTATTCGCCGCAGTTGACGTTCACCGCCTTCGCGTGCGCGTCCCCGGGCAGGCCCACCCGCCCGACGCGTGGCGCGACGCCGAGGCGCTTCGCGTTCGAGGCGGCGAGCACGTGGTCGTAGGGATTCTGGTAGTTGGTCAGGCGCATCACGCGCCGGAACATCGGCGCCGCCCAGTCGCTGTCCCCGGCAAGCGAGCTCGAGGCGACATCCGCGCCGATGAACGCCACCTGCGCGATGCGCCAGGGCGTCTTGAAGAGCCGTCCGTCCTTCTCGGCCTGCGCGAACGCCTCCATGATCACGTAGGCGCCGGTCGAGTGGCCGAGCAGGTGGACATTGGTCTCGCAGCCCTTCAGCTGGCGCCGCGAGAGCGGCAGGATCGCCTTGTCGACGAGCTCCTGCGCCACGGCCGCGGCGTCGGCGCGGTCCTCGAGGTAGTTGAGCGTGGAGTCGTCGCTCGGCCAGTCGAAGGCGACCACCACGCCGCGCCACTTCTCGGCCACGAGGTCCTGTGCGAGCTGCAGCTGCCGGTCCCGGATCACCTTCAGGTCGTTGTTGTAGCCGTGGACGAACATCAGCACGTCGCCGAACTTGCCGATGTTCTGGTCGGCATTGCCGTCGGCGAGGTCCCGAACCTCGGCGAGCCACTGCTTGACGGGGATCTGGTCGGAAGGGCGGGGCAGGCGGGTCTCACGGACCTTCAGATAGCGGACGCCGCCGGGCTCGGCGCCGAACTCGCCGGCCTCGACGTTGCGGGCGCTGATGACGTAGTAGTAGGCCATCCTGAGTTTCCTCGCTGGTGGTGGGCCGGGTTGGAATCGAACCAACGATCAACGGATTATGAGTCCGCTGCTTTAACCCCTAAGCTACCGGCCCGCCGCAGGAGCTTACTGCAAAAAAAAGGGCCGCTCCCCCGCGGCCCTTTCAACTCCCTCTTCCTCCGGTGATCGCTAGGTTTCCTGGTCGAGAAAGCTCTTCAGCCGCTCCGAGCGCGAGGGGTGGCGCAGCTTCCGCAGCGCCTTGGCCTCGATCTGGCGTATGCGCTCGCGCGTGACGTCGAACTGCTTGCCGACCTCCTCCAGCGTGTGGTCGGTCGACATCTCGATGCCGAAGCGCATGCGCAGCACCTTTGCTTCGCGCGGCGTCAATCCTTCCAGCGCCTCGCGAGTCGCGCGACGCAGACCTTCGAAGCTCGCGGAATCGATCGGTGCCTGGCTGTTGGCGTCCTCGATGAAGT
>Ga0114945_10002768_pt1 | contig 10113 bp, 10 predicted proteins | sample OV2TP3_FD_87194 | JGI IMG/M metagenome (GOLD analysis project Ga0114945, IMG submission 87194) | Hot spring microbial communities from Beatty, Nevada to study Microbial Dark Matter (Phase II) - OV2 TP3 | ecosystem: Environmental > Aquatic > Thermal springs > Hot (42-90C) | place: USA: Beatty... | reverse complement strand
CCCACCTTGGTGCCGAAGCCCACCAGGACCAGCAGGAAAGCGGTCTCGATCAGCGCGGGCGGCATGCGCGGCGCAGCCTCCACCAGCCCTTCCCAGGTATAGGTCCCGCCGCCGGCAGCCTGCATCGCGGAGAAGAGCACCAGGAAGCCGAGCAGCGCGATGGCCGCGCCCATGAGGGAGAGCGTCACGTATTTCCACGCCGCCTCCAGCGCCCCCCGGGTGTTCTCGTAGCCCACGAGCATCGCCGAGCAGAGCGTCGTCAACTCGACGAAGATCCACACCAGCGTAGGCTCTACGACGAGCGGAACCGCGAGCATCGAGAAAACGAACAGGTTGAAGTTCAGGTAGTAGAACCAGAGGCGCGCCGCGCCTTGCGGCGTGCGCTGCATGTATCCCCTGGAGAAAAACGCGGCGCCTGTCGCCACCACTGCGATCAGAAGCAGCAGGAGCGCGCTCAGCGCGTCCGCAGCGACAGCGTTCTCGATGGCGACGACCGCTTCGCTGCGAATCATCGCAAACGCGATATCGATCGCGAGGACGAGCACGGCGACGCACGAGATGAGGGTTGCAGCCGATGCAATGCGCGGCTCGCGCGCGCGCCAGGAGAGCAGCGCGGCGAGCAGCGGAAGCGCGAGGATGGCGAACAGGCTCAAGGCGCGGCTTCCTCCTTGAGGGCGGCGAGCGCGCCGACGTTCGTCGAGCCGACGTGCCGGTGGATCATCCGCGTCAGGACGCCCACCACGAACACGAGAATCAGGCCGTCGGAGGCGATCGCGAGCTCGACGATGAAAGGCAGCTCGCGCGCCATGGCGATGCCGGCGAGGAACGCGCCGTTCTCCATCGCCAGCACCCCGATCAGCAGCGGCACCGCCTCGCGCCTCACGGCGAGGGTGAAGGCGCCGAGAACCAGCCCCGCGAAGCCGATGGGCACGTTCCCGAGGCGCGAAGGCGCCTCGAGCGCTTCGAGTATGGGAAGCGCCAGAAAGTAGCTGAGGATGACGAGCGCGAGCGCGGCGAGCAGCGACGTGGGGATGTTGACCGCCTGGTCGATCTCCCGGCGCGAGTAGATTTCCTCGTGCAGCGTGCGGCGCAAAATCCAGGGAATGACGATCGGCTTGGCGATGAGGTTGACCACGCCGACCGCCGCCAGGTGCCACGAGCCGAAGGCGGCACCGAGCAGGAATGCCGAGGCCGCGAGCAGCACCGACTGCGCGATGAAGAGGTTGAGGCAGCCCCTCACCTGCCGCGTCGCCACGATGCCGAACGCGCACAGCAGGAAAAGCCCGCCCACGAGCGTGTTGACGGCGAGTAAAGCGTCGGCTTGCATGGCAAGTTCTCCTAGTACGCGAAGATCCGCGTGATCATCGCGGCGACCGCAGTGATGAACGCCGCGCCGAGGAATTCGCCGATGCGGAAGAGCCTCAGCTTCGCCAGCGAAGATTCAATCAGCACCAGCAACAGCACGAACGCGAAGATCTTGGCGAGGATAAGCGGGATCGCGAGCAGCACCTCGGCGGCCGACTGGCTATCGGCGAGCCCCCAGGGCGCCACCAGCACGTTGAGGAACACGCACATCAGCACGAAGAACTTCATGTGCCCGCCCCACTTCATCAGCGCGGCCCCGCGCCCGGAGTATTCCAGCGCCTTGGATTCCTCGATCATGGCGAGCTCGAAATGGCCCGAAGGGCTGTCGACGGGGATGCGGCCGGCTTCGGCGAGGATCAGCATGACGAAAGCGGCCATCAGCAGGATGTGCGAGGGCGCGAAGAAATTCGCCGCCGAGGCGATCCACTGCTTCTGCACGATGTAGGGAATGGTCGAGTTCGCGACGAACGACACCGTAAAGAAGACGATGACGAACACCGGTTCGGCGAGGAAGCCCACCATCCGGGTGCGGCTCGCGCCCATGGGGCCGTAGGGATTGGCCGTATCGACTGCGGCAAGCGCGGCGAAGAAGCCGCCGAGCGCGAGGACGAACCCCACGCCCACCATGTCGGCCATGAACGCAAGCGCAAGCGGGTACGACGTGAGCACCGGGATGAGCAGCACGACGAATATCGGTGCCACGAAAACGACGTACGGCGTGACCCGGAAGATCCAGCTGCTGTCCTCGGAGACGACTTCGTCCTTGTGGAGGAGCTTCCAGAGATCGCGATAGGGCTGAAGGACGCTCGGCCCGCGCTTGGACTGCACGCGCTCCTTAAGGCGCGCGAGCACGCCGCTTGCGAGCGGCGCGAACGCCAGCACGACGGCGACCTGCAGCAGGTTGAAAAGGATGCGCTCGGGCATTGCCTACGTCCTCCCTCTTGCGGGGAATCGCGTAGGCATCATCAGCCGGTTGGGCGGTTCTTGTTCGGGAGGAATGCCATCTCCCGGGCTGCGCTCAAAGCCTATTTGAAAGCTCGCTTCGCCGCAAGTTTCTTGGGCGCGGCCGGCTCGGCCTCGGCCTCCGGGCCGAACACTTCGCGGTACAAGTCTTCGCCGTAGCTCGTTTCCAGCGGCTCGCCTTCGACGACGCGGAAGGTTCGCCTCCCATCGGCCTTCCTTTGCGCGCGCAGGAACATGGCGGCGGGCAGCTTGCTTTCGAAAAAGCCGCGCGCGAAGTCATAGAGATGCGTCACGAAGAAGATCTTGACGCGCTTCTCGAGCAGCGCGGACACGATCTGCCGCGCGATGCCGGAGCCTTCCCGCTCGTTGGTCGCGGCAAACGATTCGTTGCAGAGAAGCAGCGAATCGGGCGCGATCTCGTCGGCGATCTCGCTCATCCGACCGAGCTCCTCGTCGAGCTTGCCGCTCTTCATCGTCGGGTCCTCCTCGCGCTTGAAGTGCGTGAACAGGCTCGTGCAGAGCTCCGCGCTGAAGGATTCGGCCCCGACGAACATCCCGCATTGCATCATCAGTTGCGCAAGGCCCACGCTGCGCAGGAAGGTCGACTTTCCGCCCTGATTCGCGCCGGTGATAAGGACCAGGCTCTTGCCGTCGATGTCTGCGGCGTTACCGACCACTCTTCGCCCCATGGTGAGGGCGAGGCACACATCGTACAGCTCGCGGTAGCGCTGCCTCCTGGCGCCAACGGGCTCGGGGCGCGGAAAGCAGATCGGCTCTCCCATGGAAGCGAGCCGGGCGTGCAGATTCAGGCAGCCGAGGTAGAAGGCGAGCTCGGTCCGCAGCGTGCCGAAGAAGCTCAGGACGTGATCGCGGGACTGGCCCACTGCGTTCGCGACGAGATTGATCCCGCGATCCTGCATTTCCGAGAGAATCCGCCCGCCGGCCTCGTCGCGCGGGTGGAGGCGAAACGTGTAACCACGCGGCGATTTGCGAAGCAGCCTGGCGAGCCAGTTCTTCGTTTGCTCGCGCGCCTTGCGCAGCAGGTAGTTGGCGCTCTCGTTGCCTTTGCCGAGCTCGGCGCTCAGCAAGACGCCTTGCCGGAACTTGAGCTCCGCCAAGTGGTTTTCGACGCTGGCGACGTACTCGTCACTCAACTCCTTCGTGAGCGTCGCGAAAAGCGCCGTGAAACCCCGGGACTCGAATCGTTCGCCGTGCCTTTCGGCGACGCTCCTCAGCTTTCGCAGAACGTCAGTGAAAATCTCGAGCGCGCGAATGGCGCCGCTCAGGATCAAGCCGGGATGCCGGCTCGAGAAGCTCCAGTAATCGCCCTTCGCCCTGGTGATCGCCTCGAGCGCAAGATCGTAGAGCCGCTTCACGATCGCCGGGTTTTTCAGGCAATCCTGCATGATTTCCTGGCGATACAGGATCGTGTCGATGTCGATCTCGTTCTTCAGGCCGGCGAGAACCGCCTTGCGCGCGACCTCCAGCAGGAACTTGTCTTCGCCCGCCATGGCGCGCAATAGCGTCTCGAGCTCCAGGTCCTGCGCCGCGGCAGGGGCGTGCCACGGCAGTTTCCGCTGCGGATCGAAGTCGCGATCGCGATGCATCAGCAGCGCCTTCATGCGGCGATCCGCCTTTTCAGCCAATCGTAGGTCACCCGGTGCTTCTCGGCGATGGCGAGGGCATACGCCAGCCCGTCGGCCGGCCTGCGCTCCAGCTTGAAGGTTCGAACCGCGGGGTTCTGCGAATCGACCGTGCTCACCACGCTGACCGTCTTCTCGTTGAAGGACGCCATCTCTTCGAGAAACGTCACCCACACGCACACCAGGTCCAGCTCGGCGAGCCTCGCCATGATCTTCCTGCTCAGGTAAACCGCGTCCTTGAGCGTCGTCGAGGAGAAGATCTCGTTCATGATGACGAGGCTCCCCGGCGTGGCTTCATCCAGAATGCGGCGAATCCTCACCAAATCGTCCTGCAGCTTGCCGCGCAGGTTGCGGATGTCTTCCTGCCGCTCGAAATGAGCGAACAGCCGGTCGTAAAGAAAGAGCCTTGCCTGCTTCCCCGGGACGAGGCAACCCAGGCTCGCGAGGTAGTGCAGCTGGCCGATCGTGCGGGCGAACGTCGTCTTGCCCCCCTGGTTCGGCCCGGAGACGACGAAGACGCGTTCCGCGCCGCGCAGGAAGAAATCGTTGCAGACCACGATCGATTTCTCCCGCATGAGCTTGTCGGCCAGCGCGAGATCGAAAACGTCGCGGCCGCTGATCTCCTTGCGGTCAGCGCAAACCTGCGGATAGCAGAATCCCAGTCCGGCCGCGCGGAATCTCGCCGCGTAGTCGAGATAGGAGACGTAGAACTGAACTTCGCGGTCGAACGCCGTGATCTTTCCGTCGAGGCAATCCGCGTGCACCAGGCAGAAATCGTCGAGGGCCTTGAACGGCGCAGGATTCAGCCGCGCCACGCGGTCCACGATCTGGGCGTCGACGTGGTTCATGCCGTGCATCTCGGGAAACTTGACGCGGTGGTCCTGGACCGAGCCCCGCCTGAATTTTTCGAACGTCGCTTCGACAGCGACGCTGTAATCCGTCTCGCCCTCGTAGCGCCGGACCGTCACTCTGTCGCCCTTGATGATCAGCGAGAACCGGATCGCCGACAGATCGGCCGTCACCTTCCTCGCATCGCTCGCCAGCTTGCCGAAGGAGCCGGATGCCGCGTATTGCGCCAAGTACTCGCGGAACGCCCGCACCCCGCGAGATGCCGGCTGCAAGCGGTCGAGATCCTGGCTGAGGCGTTCGACGGCTTCGCAATAAATTGCAGCCGCATCCAGGAACCATCGTTCCTTTTCATGCTTGTAATGGCGCTGTTTCGTTGCGGCGAGATGCTGGCGCATCACGCGCATGCGCCCGGAGAAAGACCTGAGCGCTTGCATCAGGGCCGGTTCCTCGAGGTCGCGGAAGATTTCCTGCCGATAAGCGATCTCGTCCGGATCGCGCAGCCGGGCGTGGAAGAAGGGCGCGAGATCGTAGTCCTTCCAGGGCGCCGTGACGGCGGCCACGACCTGGTCGAGATTGAGGTCGCGAAAGAAGACGGGGGCGTCGCGCGTTTCCCGGTTGCCCGGGTCGCGCGGCCCCCGGAACAGAATGCTGTGAAAGCTGACCTGCATGCCTGCGTGCCTCCGTGGAGGGAGTGCGTAGGCATCATCAGCCGGGCCGGCGGTTAAGGAGGAATGCCTTCTCCTGTGGCAATCAGTCTATCACTGTGCTTCGCCGTCCAGGGCTTGCACCCGCTCTTGCACGATGAGGCGGGGGCCGGCCATCTGCCGCAGCTCGGGAATCACGCCTTCCACCTTATCCGCCGCGTCGATGAACTCGATGACGAGCGGCAGTTTTCCGCCCGCGTCGACCAGCGAAGTCGTTTCCACCCCGCCCTTGGCGGTAAATCCCGCCACCGCCCGCAACACGGTCCCCCCCGCGATACCGCGCCGGTGCAGCATGCGCAGAACCTCGAGGTGCAGCGGCCGATGGCGCCATTCGTCGGCTTCGTTGATGTACACCGAGACGCGGATCAGCTCGCGCACGTCACAGCGCCCGCGCCAGCATCATGCCGGCGATCACCGCCAGGAGGGACAGGACATTGTTGGCGAGGAAGTTGGCCGTGGCGAGGCCATAGTGGCCCTGCTCGAGCAGCGCGACCGTCTCGAAACCGTAGCTCGAATACGTCGTATACGCACCGCAAAATCCGACCGCCACGAGCATGCGCCAGTGCGGGTTTGCAAGCACGCGCTCGGTGGTCCAGGCGAGAAAGAAACCGAGGATGAAGCTGCCGGTCACGTTGACGATCAGCGTTCCGTACGGCACCGAAGCCGAAAGGTACTTGAGCGCGAGCCGGTTCACCGCGAAGCGCAGATTCGCGCCGAGCGCGGCGCCAAGCGATATCAGCACGACGTCGCGCCACAGGGTCACGCCCATCGCGATTCAGCGCACCACCAGCACCGGCTGGTTCGCATGCTGCACCACCTGCTTGGAGATCGAACCCATCAGCAGCCGCCGAAACACGGTCTTGCCACGGTGGCCCATCACGATCAAGTCCACGTCGTGCCGGTCGGCGCTGTACATGATCTGCTCCGCGGGGTGTCCCACGGCGACCTCGCACTCGACCTCGATCTTGCGGGTCGCCGCGAGATGAATGACGGATGCAAGGAGTTTCCCGTGATAGGCGCGCGAGTTCTCGATCACCGCCTCGGTTTCGACGTCCTCGCCCATTTCGGGCGGCCGGGCGACCGACACGACGAACACCTGTGCTGCGTATTTCTGCGCGATATCGAGCGCGTATTCGGAGGCCTTCTTCGAGGGTTCCGAGCCGTCGTAGGCAAGCAGTATCTTTCGGATCACGGCTGTGCTCCTCTGGGCAGCAGGTGGTGCGGCATGAAGAACGCGTTGGCGATAATGGTCGGCACCACCGCGCTCGCGATGACGGCGGCAACCAGCGCAGAGTATTGCGCCTGGTCGATCACTTCGTGGGAAAGGCCGAACAGCGCCGAAATGGTGCCGAAGGTCAGCCCGGTCGACATGAGCAGCGTCGTGTACATGCCTTCCTTGCGCGGCGAGCGGAACGCCTGCGTCACCGGATAAACGCCGGCGATCTTGGTCAGGACCTTCACGATGAGAAGCAGGATGAAGGCTCCCGGGGCGGCGATCAGCGCCGGCAGCGACACGAACGAGCCGGCGCGGATGAAGTAGAACGGCGTCAGGAGCCCGAAGCAGAGCGTGCGCAGCCGCCGCACCAGCGCGTGGTCCTTGCCCACCGTGCCGGCGAGCACCATGCCCATCAGGTACGCCGGCAGCACCGCCTCGCTGTCGGCCCAGGCGGCGAGCGCCCCCAGCGCGAACAGCCAGAGCAGCAGGAACTTCGCCTCCATCTCCGAGGCCCGGCCGCCGAAGCGCCGCATGAACCGCGGCGCGATCCATGGCAGCGCGACGCAGGCGGCGGCCATCGCGCCGACGAAAGCGAGCGTCTTCAGCGAGAACGGCGCGAAGATCAGGCCCAGGGCAACCACGGTGCCGAGGTCGGTAATAAAGCACGCGGCGAGCACGGTCTTGCCATAGTCCGTGGCGTTGAAGCCGAACTCGATCATCACAGCGTATACCACGGCGACCGAGGTCGTGGACATCGCGATCCCCGCGAGCCAGCTTGCCATCGGGTCCCACCCGAGCAGCCAGTGCGCCGCGGCGGCGCAGCCGAGGAACGGCGCGAGGAAACTGATCAAGCCCACTGCGCTCGCCTCTTTCCATTTGCGGCGGAACACCGCCGGGTCGAGCTCCGCGCCCGCAAGGAAGGTGAGCACGATGGCGGCGGCTCCGGCGAGGAACTTGATCCAGGGCTGGTCGGCGCCGAGCACCGCCGCGCCGAACAGCCCTCCGATTACCAGCTGCGCGAGCGTGCCGATCACGATCTCGGAGAGCGCGGTCGCCACGCGCAGCCAGACGGCAACCAGCGCCGCAAGCAGGCCGAGCCCGATCCACAGCGCGGCGAGCGCCCAGGTTTCCGTCATCGCGAGGCCCCCGAAAAAAGAAAAATGCCTACGTTCGCTCCCCGGCTCCGGGGAGTCACGTAGGCATCATCAGCCTTGCGGCGGTTGTGGGAGGTATGCCATCTCCCCGGTTCGGCTCGGATGATACCCGAAGCTCTAGAACGGGATGTCGTCCTCCATGTCGTCGAACTTGCCCGCGGGCTTCTTGGCCGCCGCCTTGGGTTCGGAAGCCTTGGATTCCACGGCCGGCTCGGGCCGAGGCTCCCCCGCGCCCGCGCGCGAGCCGAGCATCTGCATGCGCTCGGCCACGACCTCCGTGGTGTAGCGGTCCTGGCCGTCCTTGTCCTGCCACTTGCGGGTGCGCAGCCGTCCTTCGACGTAGACCTGGGAGCCCTTTTTCAGGTATTCCCCGGCGATCTCGGCGAGCTTGCCGCGGAAGACGATCCGGTGCCACTCGGTTTCCTCCTTCTTCTCGCCGCTCGCCTTGTCGTTCCACTGAAAGGACGTGGCCACCGATACGTTGGTAATCGCCGCTCCGTCGGGCATATACCGCGTCTCCGGGTCGCGCCCGAGATTGCCGACCAGGATGACCTTGTTCACCGATGCCATGTCACACCTCTCCGGTTATCAATTTGCGTACTTCGTTCTCGTCCCATTGCCCCGTGACTACTTTCAGGTGCGCGATGCGCTCGCGCGGCAATACCTCGGCCTCGCGCACGCCGCGCACTGCGGCAAGCGATTCGCGTAAACGCTCGAGCTCGACCCCCGCTGCAATGGAGAACGTCAGACTCGAAAGCTGGTTGACCGGACCCAATGGTCGCATACCCGCCGCCACCAGGAACCAGACTCCCGCCAGCGCCGCGCACAGGGCGAACACGGCGGAGGTGCCGAACTGCATGGCCGCCCAGCCGCCGAGCAGGCCGCCGAAGAATACGCCCATGGTCTGGGTGGTGTTATAGACGCCGATGGCGACGCCCCGGCCCTGCACCGGCGCGATGCGGGATACGAGCGCGGGCAGCATGGCCTCGAGAACGTTGAACGCGGCGAAGAACGCGAGCATCAGCCCGGCGAGGAGAGCGATGCCCGCGTCGAGCGCGGCGAGGGCGGCTTCGACCGCGACGAGAAGCGCCACCGCTGCGAGCAGCACCGGCTTCGGGCGATTCTTCCGGTCTGCATAAACGATGCCCGGGATCATGAGCACAAACGAGGCCAGCACGACCGGCAGGTAGAGCTTCCAATGCTCGGCCAGCGCGAGACCCGCCTGCACGAAGAGCGGCGGCACGACCACGAACATCGCGTAGAGCACGACGTGGAGAATGAAGATGCCGATGTTCAGGCGCGCGAGCTCCGGCGCAATTCCCGGGACCGGCAGCGCGAGCGGCGCCTCTCCGCTCGCCGCGAGCGGCGGCGGATCGGGGACCCAGTACTTCACCACGCCGATGGCGAGAAGCGACAGCACGCCGGTGAGCGCGAAGACGCCGCCCATGCCGATATAGCGGTACAGCACCGGCGCGCCCACCAGCGACAGCGCGAACGTGATCCCGATGGTGGCGCCGATCATCGCCATGATCTTGGTGCGATGCTGCTCGCGCGTGAGATCGGCGGCGAGCGCCATGGCGACCGAATTGATCGCCCCCGCTCCCTGAAGAACGCGCGCGGCGATCGCGGTCCAGATGTCGGTGGCGGCGACGCCGAGAAAGCTTCCCGCGGCGAAGACCACCAGGCCCGCATAGATGAGGGGCTTGCGCCCCCAGCGGTCGGAGGCCATGCCGAACGGGATCTGCAGCACGCCCTGCGACAGGCCGTAGCCGCCGATGGCGATGCCCACCAGCGTGAGATTCGCGCCGCCTTCGAGCGTGACGGCGTGCACCGCGAACACCGGCAGGATGAAGAACAGCCCGAGCATGCGCAGCCCGTACACGCCGGCAAGGCTCGCGCCGGCACGCACTTCTGCCGGGGTCATGCGGTCGGCGGGCATGCGAAGCGCGTTATAGTAACTGGTTTGACTTCGAAGACGGCGGCATGGATTCGATCCGCATTCGCGGCGCGCGCACTCACAATCTCAAGAACCTCAGCCTCGAGCTGCCGCGCAACCGGCTCGTGGTGATCACCGGCCTTTCGGGCTCGGGCAAGAGCTCGTTCGCGTTCGACACGCTCTACGCCGAGGGCCAGCGCCGCTACGTCGAGTCGCTCTCGGCCTACGCGCGCCAGTTCCTCGAGCTGATGGCGAAGCCGGAAGTCGACCTCATCGAGGGACT
>Ga0114945_10002767_pt1 | contig 10115 bp, 11 predicted proteins | sample OV2TP3_FD_87194 | JGI IMG/M metagenome (GOLD analysis project Ga0114945, IMG submission 87194) | Hot spring microbial communities from Beatty, Nevada to study Microbial Dark Matter (Phase II) - OV2 TP3 | ecosystem: Environmental > Aquatic > Thermal springs > Hot (42-90C) | place: USA: Beatty... | reverse complement strand
CAGGTGGGTCAGGAGGGCATAGGCGAAACACACCAGATGCAGGTGTATAACTGCCGCTCGATACGAGCGATTCTGGTATTGGCCGAGCCCCAGCAGCTGCTTCACGTCTTTCAGCCATTGCTCGATGGTCCAGCGTTTGTCGTAGGTCCGGATGACGTCCGCGGCGGCGAGGTGCGGGTCATCGGTGACCAGCCCGAGGATCTTCTTGGCCGTCCCTTTCCGCGAGAAGACGACATGGAGAGGGCCCAGGTGGCTGACCGTGAGCCAGCCGGCATCCACAAAGCGGTAGCGGGCGCTCCCGTGGGGCTTCACGATGACGAGGGTCTCGGTGCGGCGCCGCCGAAAGAGATTGCGCCCATAGCGCCCTGCCGCGAGCTTCCAGCCGGGCTTGTAGAGGCTCCGATTACTCTTCAGGGTGGAGGCAAAGTGGAAGTGTTGCTCCCGACATGCCTGGACCACGTGCTGACAGAGGTAGTAGGCGTCAAACAAGACGACCACCTTGACCCCGGCGGGGGCTCTGAACTCCCGAATGAGTTGGGCCGCCAACTCCGTGGTTTTATGGAAAGGGACGCCCACGGCCGCACACGCCTCTTTTTTCACATAGAGCCGGAGGCCCCAGGGGATGACGTGCTCGCGGAAGCGCAGCGTGCCACAGACATATTGGTGGCCCCGGATAGAGGCGTCGATCGTGGGGTCCTTCATCTTGGACACCGCGTCCATGCGCTTCCCGCGTTTGGCCTTCTTGGAATCGTCGAGGATCAGATACACGGTGTCCCCCGGCTGGGGGGCCAGGGCCCGGAACAGCTCTTGGGCCTTCTGCCGCAGGGCGGCTTCCGGGTCCCAGCGCTGCACCAAGAAAAAGTTGTTGAAGCGGGTCCGGTGGTGCTGGGCATCAAGATAGCGATAGACATTCGCCACATTGTGTCGGCCCCAGGCAAACGCGATAGCCAAGACCAACCAGCGAAAATACTCGAAATGGTCCCAATGAAAGTGGCGGTGCAGAGGCTGAAAGAACTTGTCCAGCGAGTGAGGCACGCGTATGATACGAAACATGAGGCCATTCTCCCTGAGCCGATGGTGAACGGGCGATTACACACTCTCCCTAGCCATGGGCCGAGGATGGCCTCTCCTGCCGCTGCTGTCAAGACCTTTCCGCCACTCCCCACCGAGAAAGTCAGTCAACATGAGAATTCAAATATGTGAGTAACACCCGATATGCTGAGCTTCTCTATATATACCGGAACCATTTGCCTCACGAGTTCCGTGAACCTGGCCGTGGAATGTTCTTGGGACCCGATCTTCCCCCCGTTCCCTACTATATCGGTATGGATCACCTCGATACGGGGCAAAGTTCATTAGAGCTAATATTTCCAGTTCAATTTTTGCGGTGGCTCTGTGAACGTCGTCTTGATGGAAGGGTCGAGCAGCCATGTGGTCTTGAATCGCACGCGAAAGAGCTGATTCAACACGACATGCAGGTCCATCTCACGCATCAGGACCAGCAGGCTAAGCACGGCCAACCAGACGGTGAAGCGGCGGTCGGCCCGCACCGTCTGCTGGACGCTACTCAACAGGGCCACAAGGGCTGAGAGCCCCCACAGACCAGCCTGTGCCGCTTCGACCACATGCCCCTCGTCGGTGATCGGCGCCGCTTGGCCGGTGAGGCTGTACCAGGCACCGATGCCTCCCACGACTCCCATACCGGTGAGAAGCGTAGGACGCGGCCATGACCAGGCGCGGGCACGTGCCCGCTGCTGCTGAGGCATCTCTACGACCTTTCGGTGGATGCCATCTCATCCATTCGACCGCAAGCGATGGCCTGACACGACCAGCCTCAGCGCGTGCATCGCGGGTGTCCCTGGCCTGCGGCCAGTGGCGTGCAGGCGGTGCTGGCCGTCTACCATGGGGAGTGGCAATCCCTGAGCGCCGGGCCAGCGGGTGTTCTGCTTGTCGAGGCCGGCATGGGCCTGGGCTCGGCCTTACCCCTTCGTATGCTGAGGGGGGAGGAACAATAAATTCGTGTACGCATAGTGATCCCTAGAGGCAGTGCGGGATGATCGCACCGGCGTGGTACTCGAACACCGTGTAGCCGTGCGCCAGAAGAAAGGCGATATCTTCACGACTGTTCCTGGCGTCGTCGTCCCAGACCTCTAATGAGATGATCGGGGCATGCCGGGCGATCAGCTGAGCACTTCCGCGCAAGATCTGGGGCTCGGAGGTCTCCGCGTCGATTTCGATGAAATCGGATGCCCACGGGTATTGTGTCGGAGGATCCCACACGTCCGGCGAGCGGGCTCAAAGGCGTGGACCAGTCCTGACGGGCCGACCAGAGTGGCGGCCAACAGGGTGAAGTACCCGAGGTTCGCCCCCACATCAACGAACGTCATCCCTTCGGCTAAGTAGGTGAGAAGGAAGGACGTGACATCTTCTTCGATGGTCCCGTCACGAACAAGTTGGCAGGCACTTTCTTCCGGGAGGACCACCAACAGCTTTTCTTGAAAAAAAGTACGGGCGTGGAGCTGAAGGGTGAAGGGCAACAACGCACGCATGCGCAGGGCCGCCGCGCCGAGTTTACCCACTCCTGGTGGCGAGATAGAGCAAGGTATCGGCGAGCGCCCGCACGCGTGCCGCGCCCTCCACCCGCTGCCGCCACCGGCGAGGGTCATGTGCGTGTCGTCGGTGTACCACATCCGACCGGGATCGTACGCCAAACGATCGAGGGCGGTCTCGTCAATCAGGGATCTCCCTTCGAACGGGGCGCCGAGGGCATCCCCGACGGCCACGCCGAGCAATGCCCCACGAAACTTGTCTTGGAGCTGCCGTCGGTCCATGGTCGTCCTCCTCATACACTACGATAAGGCACGCACCACCTCCACGCCGTTGAGCGCCAGATGGTAGAGGAACACCTGGTGAAAGAAATCACCTGGATGAGGTGTGGCCCCTACATCTTCTGGCCCATCCTCCGGCACAGCGTAGGTGTCGACCGCCTCAGCCGGCCCGATCACCCGGAAACCGGAGGGGTTGTAGGCATTGGCTCGCAGGCGCAGGTGTATGGCCAGTTGGTAGACACACAGGTCGGTGCAATTCCCCACCACGATGGCCGTGCGGACCTCCGGGTGCGCGTCGAGCCAGTGATCAAACTTCGTCCCCAGGGTAGGGTGCAGGGAGTTCTTCGCCATGATGATGAAGAGGTCGGCAAAGGGCAGTGCTTGCAGCGCCGCAATCGTGTGCGCCTCTTCCGTCCCCCGCACGCAGTGGGGCGGAAAAGCGTTGAATTCGGGGGTGCTCGGGTGATGGCGGTCTTGCACGAGCACAAAATGGGGGATGCCATGCACATAGGCCTGCCGGAACAGGTCCACCACCGGCTGCGTCAGAGCATTGAGCCGGGTCGACGCCAGGTTGCCGCGTGTGCAGAACCCGACCACCATATCAGCGGAGAACACGGCGGCCGCGGCGGGATCGGGCGCCACTTCGGCGAGCGGCCGCGTCTGCAATTGCCGGAACCACTCCGCGACGCAGGCCGGTATGGTCATGGTCACCGTCATGGCCTTATCCCTCCAGGAAGTGCACATCCGGGTTGTGCTTGGCGCAGTACTCCAGCTCCCAAGCGGATTCGAAGAGCGCGACCGGCGTCCCCTCGCGATCCTGACAGCGCATGGTGCCGCGCGTCGGCCATCGCATCCGGTTGACCGTCGGCGCGTCACCTTGGATCCACCGCGCCTGTTCATTGATGCTATACGCACCAGCCCGCATCTCGTGGCGTCTAGTTACAGCGCGCTGACCTCCGGCGAGTCACAGCAGCGGCCGGCCTGGACATAGCCGACGCACACATGGCCATCCTCGATCCAGCGCGCCCACCCAGCAGCGTAAATCGTGACGTGTTCTAAAGCGGTCCACAATCGTGTTGAATGATCACCGGCTGCCCGGTCGTCTGGAAAAGAGATGGTAGGTCGGGATGCTGCGGGCCAAAGGCGCGTGTGGACCCTTTGCGGTGCACGAGCAACTGGCGACGCTCGCCCTCCACCTCATGGGTTTCGAGCTTTAAGGCCATGTTGGCTGAGCATTTCATCGCCGCAAAGTAATCCTGCCCTTCGGGGGACTGGAAGGGCGCACAGGCAAGCTCCCGGTCCCGCAGGGGTAGGCCATACTAGGTCTGCATCACCTTACAATGCCTGGCAGCGTCGCCACATTGGTGACCTGTTCAAAGACGCCGTCATCCATGTCATGGAGGAGCTTTCCCGTGGCGTAAATGCGGGCCGGCACCCGCTCACCTCCCCCTTATCTGTCTGCAAGAGCCGGAATCTCAGGGCAAGTCAAGCCTCACGACAGCGGCCGCGTTGGCGATGATCGTTTTCTCTGGACCAGTATCGGAGGGGATCTCAAGGCCCCCCTGCACCACGCGCACTTCGCCAGTGCCATGCGGCAGGACCGCCAGGACTTGCGCTTTATCGACCTCCTCGGGTTTGGGCACCCCGATGATGACCTCGACGCGCATCGAATCGACATCCATCCCGAGGGCGCGCGTCACGCCCAGGGAGTTGTGCCAGAGCGCGTCCCGCAGCGCCCGTACGGCTGCCTTCGTATAATCGCCGCCCCTGATATCGGTCCCCATGCCCATCTCCACCACGACCCTCTTCCATGCCATCCTCGTTTCCTCCCGTCGTATTGCAGCCGGATGCGGCCTCGTCGTCCTCCAGGGCCGCGGGTTTGTTCGCACCAACAGTTCCTCACGCGCCGCCTCTAGCGACAGCTGGGAGCGGCGCGCCATTCTGCATCACCAGGCGTTTTCCAGCACCTGCAGCAGCTGCTCTGGCCGTGTGATTGGGATCGCATTCGTGCGGCACCCACCCTCCTCCAGGGTGTGCTCGGCGATCACCGGTAGGTCCTCTCTGGGAATCTTCAATTCGCGCAGCGTATGGGGCATGCCCAGCTGTAAGATCAAATCATCCACCGCTCTGGCCGCCGCGATGGCCGCGCCCTCGTCGCTCATTCCCTTCGTATCGATCCCCGCTGCCCTGGCGAGCAGGGCCTGTTTCTGGGCGGACGCGGGACGATTGAACTCCATCACATAGGGCTGCGTGACACACGAGGTGTATCCGTGGCCCACGGCATAGCGGACGCCGATGATATGGCCAAGCGCATGGCTGAGCCCTGTCGTATAATTGGGGACGCCCAGCATGGACAACCAGGCGGCGAGCAGGCATTGCAGCCTGGCGTTTGCGTTGCGCTGCGCCTCGTTTGACTGTGGCAGATAGGTGAACAGCAGCTCGGCGGCCATCAGGGCCGGAGCATCGGTCGCGGGCTGATGCCCTTGCGAGTAAAGGCGCTCGATGCAATGGTCGAGCGCTTTGATCCCGCTGGAGAACCAGAGCCAGTCCGGAGTCCCCACGGCCATCTCCGGATCCAGCACAATGAGATTGGCGTGGAGCGCGGGATGGCGCACATGAATTTTCTCTCGCGCCCCCTCGTCGATGACGTTCCCACCGCCCATATTGAACTCGCCGGCCGACAGTGTCGTGGGAATACAGACCTGCAGGGGCAGCGTTTTCCCTGCCAGGTCCGGTCGAAGCCTCCCCTGGCTCTGCCGACCCAGTTCGCGCAGGCGTTCCTCGTCGGTGATGCCCTCCGCCATCATCACCGCGATCATGCGGGCGGCATCGGAGATCGTGCTCCCCCCGACACCCACCAGGGTATCGGCTTTCGTTGTCAGCGCCATGCGGGTGGCCTCCACCGCGGCACCTAGCGGCGCCCGCTGGGTCAGACCAGTATAGGTACCCACACAGCTCTTGCCCAGAGCCTCTGCGATCTTGCGCACGGCATCGGTTTTCTCAGCGACGCTCCGCCCGGACAGCAGCAAAGCTCGCCGCCCTCCCAGCTGCTCCACCTCCATCCGGAGCGTGGACACCTTTCCCTGCCCGAAGATGACTCGATAGGGCGCTGCAGGTCGGAACTCTCCCTGCAGGACCGATGTCTCTGCTTTCATTTCCCCTCCTTCATCCAATCGGCGATACGCTCGGCGATCATGATGATCGCTCCACCACCGCCAGCGTGCCTGCCGCAGCGCGCCCCTTCGGTTGGTCTCATCAGCGTCGATTGATGAGGAATGCAGGTTCTTCTTGCGGAGGCAGCCATCACCAGGGGCGCCACCCCGGCAGGCGTATTATAGCAGATCGGCTGCGCCGCCGGGGCTGTGCACTATGCATCCGGCGTGCGCCGTAGTATACTGCGCCGAGGAAATTCCATGGTGACTCAGCTTTCACGCAGGTCCTCTGAGAGAAGGAGAGAAAATGGCTGAAGGTCGAACCGTCATGCAAGAGGTTGCACCCCATCTCGCGGAACTCTCTGCGAATGTGCTGTTTGGGGATGTGTGGGAACGCCCCGGTCTATCCAAGCGCGATCGAAGCCTGATCACCGTGGCGATGCTCACCGCGCTCTACCGCAGTGGTCAGTTGCCAGGCCATATCCGTCGCGCCCTGGACAACGGCGTGACCCCAGAGGAGATCGGTGAGGTGATCACCCATGTCGCCTTCTACGCGGGATGGCCGACGGCGGCCAATGCCGTCCAGATCGCCAAACAAGTCTTCGACGAGAAGCGCTAACGCCTCCCTCTTCTAGAGACAGCGATGTCTGTGTGACAGAGGGGAAGGGGAGCTTCAGGGGATTGCTGTGTGCCTGCAAACTGCGTGAAGACCCCTTCCCCCTGCTGGGGGAGGGCGGGGATGGAGGGAAAATCAGCCGGCCAATGGCACGGCCAGGGAGACGCGTGGGTCCTCCCCCACCCCTCGCGTGACGTGCCCTTTGCCGGTCAGGTCCTCTGCCACCAGGACGTCCCCCGTCAATAAGCGGCGTTTCGTCCCATCGCCGATTTCGATCTCCAGCTCCCCGGCCATCATCACGACATACTGGCGGCGAGGGGCAGTATGGAAGTCGGAGAAAGACCTGGCAGGTCCTCGATTCAATCGCACAGGACCCTCGCCGACATGGGAAGCCAGCTGCGCAAAGGCCTCCACGTCCAGGTCTTGGAAATGCGTCTGGCCATCAGCGCCCGTGAAGATTCGAACCACTTGCATGCTATTCCTCCTTAGTCGAGAGTCGGTGGGGCGTAGGGCGGGGTTGCGGCCCGCAGCGGTTCAATCGCTGTCTGCATTGGACCATACCGCCAGAGTTGGGTCAAACGATTTTTTTGGAGAGCCCTCCTGCCGATTTTTCTGTAGAAGAATGAACCCAGAAGCACATGAGCGACCCTGGGGAATCGTAAACGCGTGAGGTGACTTCCAACAGGAGAAGGGGCGATGCCGGCACGTACGGGACAGGATTACATTCGAGGCTTGCGGGAACAACCACGGGAGGTCTGGATCGACGGCGAGCGAGTCAAGGACGTGACGACCCATCCCGCGTTCCGGGGGGGCGTTCGCTCGGTCGCCGCTCTGTATGAGATGCAGCATGACCCCGAGCTTAAAGAGGAGATGACGTATCGTTCGCCGACCAGCGGGGATCCGGTTGGACTCTCCTTCATCATTCCGCGCACCATGCAGGACCTCGAGCGCCGACGTCAGATGATGCTGCAGTGGGCCCGGACCGGATGCGGGATGATGGGGCGTTCCCCGGACTTTTTGAACGTCAATTTCGCCGCCTGGGGAGCGGCCGCGGACTACTTTGCGCAGAGCCGCCCCCAATTCGGTGCGAACGTTCGGCGCTACTATGAATACATCCGAGAGCACGACCTGACGCTCACGCATTCGTTGATCAACCTGCAGCGGAGCCGCGCCCTTTCAGGGATGTTCAATCTCTCCGAGGAAACGGCTCTGCACCTGGTGCGCGAGACCGATGCGGGCATCGTGGTGAGGGGGTCGCGTGTGCTGGCCACGCTGGGCCCCCTCTCTGACGAGATCGCTGTCTACTCCCCCAGGGAAGGGCGGATGCAGGAGGCGTCCAACCCATTTGTGCTGAACTTTGCCATTCCCTGCGGAACGCCTGGCCTGAAGTTCTTGTGTCGCGAAAGCTTCGACCTGGGTCGCTCGCATTTCGACCATCCGCTGGGGTCGCGTTTCGAGGAGATGGATGCCATCGTCTTCTTCGACGACGTGCTGGTGCCCTGGGAGCGGGTCTTTTTGCTCGGGGATGTGGATCTGCTCAATGAGATGCCACGGACGACCAATTCGACCGTGCACACCGCGCACCAGGGGGCCGTCAAGAACGTGGCCAAGAGCGAATTTCTGCTGGGGGTGGCTCTCCTGATGGCCCAAACGCTGGGCTCCACGCAACTTCCCCACGTGCAAGAGCGCCTGGCGGAGCTCATGATGCATACGGAGGTCATGAAGGCCCTCCTGCGGGCGGGAGAGGCGGATGCCCAGCTCGATCGCTGGGGTGTGATGTGCCCGTCCATGGTGCCGCTGGAGGTGACCCGCACGCTGTTCATGAGCACTTACCCGCGTATGGTCGAGATCCTGCAGCTGTTGGGGTCGAGCAGCTTCATGCTCATCCCCTCGGAGGCGGATTTTCAGAGCCCCCTCTCCCCGGAGATCGAGCGATTTCTCGCCACCGATACCGCGGCGGCCCGCGACCGGGTCAAGCTCTTCCGCCTGGCGTGGGACATTGCCTGTAGCGCCTTCGGGGGGCGGCAAGTCCTCTACGAGCGCTTCTTTGCTGGCGAACCCCTGAGTCGTGCCCGCTTCCTGCAAAGCATCTACGCGAAGGACCCGCTGGTGGAGCGCGTGCAAGCGTTTCTCCGGCAGGATGATGACTCAGAGCGTCATGGCCCATAACGAGCGTCCCCTATGCAACTTCGGTCGGGGCGGGGGACAGTTTAATCCGAGCGAATAAACTGGTAAGCGGCGGGAGGGTTTGAGTCGGTGCGGCATGGCATGCCCACGGGCAATCCCTGTGGGGTGTGCTATTTGATGACGTAGCTTCCGAAGATAATGAAGCGCTGCACAGACCCTGTACGACGCGCCAGCGCATAGATGCGTTCCAGACGTGCGGTGATGGTACCGCGAGGGAATCACTTCCCCCGCCTCTGCTTCAGAACCGTGCATGAGGTAGGGTAGGCCGCCAGCGAGGTACTCTTCGGCCCTTTTCCAACGGCCCCCCTCCGAACTGATCGTGACCGTTTCCGTATCAATCAGCTCTCCAGTGGCCTTTTCCGAGTACCCTCGAACGAGAGTCTGTGCTGCTTCGGCGTTCCGCATTTCGCGTACCTCCACAGCTCCTGACTCTCCAGCCACCTGTGCCACTTCCTCCTGTGCACGGCTCTCCCGTGCCCCCTGGTGGGGCGTGACTCCCACGAGTACTATGGTACTCCGTGACCTTAGAGCTCGCGCTCCGTAGGCCATCCCATGTTCCACCACGGAGGAACGTCTCGAGCACGACGTAGGCGCCCCACTCATGTCCTTCAATGCCCTCGCTGGGCATCGTCCCTGGGGCAGAGCGTACCACGAACGAAACTTTTATCCGTGGCTCCCCAGGGCGTTGGGTATACAAACGGGCTACCAACGAGTGTGAGTTTCCACCACTGGACATGGGGGTTCAGGCAATCCAGCTTTCGCCCTCTCGTGCAGGCGTTGCAGGGCCACAGCAGACCCGTCTTCTGCTGTCCCCCGCTTTCCAACCATGCGCTTGTCCCCTCGCCCTTTCAGGTCCAGGTCAGGCGGTCGCCTCGGAGTCATCTACTCTGAACTCCGGCCCCCTCCGGGGGCAATTCACTCCGTGTGTACCACGGCGCACAGTGTCCACCTCACACGGCTCCTCCGTGATACGCCCCTTGTTATGGGCACCCGTGCGGGCTTGTGAGCTGCACGTTGGCGCCTCCCCCTCACGGGTCATCCCTCCATCGCTCTCGGGCGTGCTCACGGCCTCTGCCGCGCGACTCGTCCCGATCACCGACGTATCACCGTCCCCACGTCAGCATAGCCGCGAGCGTTCCTCGCGGCGTTGGCTGCTTGGGGAATCCCACCCCATGCCGTCTCCGGTTGACACCTGCTCACCCGCGCGGCTCCGGTCAGCCGGGTTGTGTCCATCCTGCCATAGGCCAGACGGACGAGCCGTGATGAACTGCCCTACGTGCGCCGGTGAGCACGACACAAGGTGACTCCGTTCCGTATCTCCGTGTGACGCTG
>Ga0114945_10002766_pt1 | contig 10117 bp, 5 predicted proteins | sample OV2TP3_FD_87194 | JGI IMG/M metagenome (GOLD analysis project Ga0114945, IMG submission 87194) | Hot spring microbial communities from Beatty, Nevada to study Microbial Dark Matter (Phase II) - OV2 TP3 | ecosystem: Environmental > Aquatic > Thermal springs > Hot (42-90C) | place: USA: Beatty... | reverse complement strand
CGCCCCGAAGAGGGCGCGTCGGAGGATCCGGGCGTCAAGGTTTTTGCGAAAATGCCCCGCCTCCTGCCCCTCCCGCAGGATCGACTCGACGATATGGAGGTATTCGGCAAACTTCCCCCCCTCGTATTCCTTCATGAATTTTGACGACTGGCGGAGCTCGATCTGGAGTACCTGCGCCAGATCCGGATTCTCTTCCACGAGGTGGAGGTGGAGGGAGACAAACCTCTTCAGCTTTTCCTCGGGGGAGGAGATCTTCTGAAGCTCTCTCGTGACCGCCTGGACAAAAATATCCATGGAGTGTTCGAAGATCGATATCAACAGATCATCCTTGTTTTTGAAGTAGAGATAGATCGTCCCGTCGGCAACCTCCGCCTCTTTGGCCACATCCGCTATCGTCGCATTGTAGAACCCTTTCCGGGCAATGACCTTCGTGGCGGCCTCAAGGATCCGGTTCGATTTGGGCATAATGAATTGGGATTCAGTCAGAGGCGGAAAAGAATGTCAAGCGAGAGAAACGCCGTCGATAGTGCCGGGTATTTTTTGGCCGAGCAAACTGAGAACGGTTGGGAAGATGTCGACGGACCGGATCGGACGGTCCGGAAGCGGCACGTTGGTCACGATCGGGACCTGCATATGTTCCCAGTGGAGCGAGCCGTGGGACGATTTGTGCTCCGGTATCTCATAGTGCCACCGGAGGTCATGCCCCTTGGCGGCCGAGAGGATCAGGTCTCCGGAGCGAGGGCTACGGAAGATCTGGAGCAGTTGCGCCAGGGCGTCAGGGTAGTCGGTCTTGAAGGTCAATTCCAGGGATTCCCTGTCGGAGATTTGAGAGGGGAGGGGAGGGTAGCCGAAAGGGTCTGAACCTCTAATGGTATAAGAGATATTAGATGCTAACGAAATCCTTGCCTCTCCACGCCTGCTTCTCACCACGATCGACCCATCGGCCTTTTGTCCGGCAATGAGATCAATCTCTTTTCTCTCGAGGAGCCGAGCGATAATCCGGTCTTTTCTTTGGGAAAGTTCCTCCCAGGCGGTTTTTTCCCTCCATCCCCCAACGGGGCGAGCCCCCTCGTTTTTGAAGTAGAGGTGGGCCATCCCGTTTCCGGAGATCATGCAGGCCGCCTTGAAGCCGCTCCGGAAGACAACCTTCGGATAGAAAAGGGTGTCAATCCCGGCCTTCTCGAGGAGACTGTGGAGCTCCAGATGGTTGTCGGTCTTCGAGAGCCCATGGTCGCTGACGATGAAGATGACGGTCTCCTCCCAACCCCCTGTCTTTTTAAGTTGTCTTGTTATCTGCCCGATCGCAAGGTCGAGATCGATATAGGATTGGACCGTTTCTGGATGAAAGGGACTGGAGAGATGAGAATGTTCGTCGATCCCGGGGAAGACGACAAACAGGAATTCGGGTCGGTCCTTGAGCGCCGCGAGCGTCTTCTCGCCCGCCGCCTTGTCGACAAGCCTCCAGTGGTCTGTCAGGTGTGCGTAATACCAGTGCCAGATCCGCGAGAACCAGGTCGGGTTGGAACGCGCCCCGCGGGAAACCGAGTTGAAGATGTTCCGTGAATTTGGAATCAGATCAAACAGGGTCGGAATATCCGCCCGCATATCGTGCGTAATAAAAAAGGTCTCAGCCCCGACATAGCTTCTGAACTTCCTCAACGGTTTTCTGAAGAAAAGAGGCTTCGCATATTCTTTCCTGTCAAACCACCGGATTCCGGGGACATTGCAGGTGCCCGGGTAACAGCCGGTCAGATACGGCATGTAGGCGGGGCCTGTTGTGGAGGGGAAGGCGGTAACACCTTTATAAAGGTGGGGGAGGGCCTCCGCGATATGCGGTAGCCTCCCCTGCGAGATCAGTTCCCGAAAAAGATCCCAGCGGGCGCCGTCCGCAAGAATCATCAGGACGCGGTTCGGGAGCATCCCCCTATTCCTTTCGCCGGCGGGGGTGGGGGGGGCTCGCCCCATTGGGGTGGCTCTGCCGGTCGGATGATCCCCTCCTTTTCCTCAAGCTCTTTCAGCTTTGAGTCCATCCTCCGGATCAGGTCCGGGTATCCGTGCTGGCGGATGATCGAATCGAACTGGTATTTGTAGTTCTCAACGAGACTCGCCTCGTCGACAATCACGTCAAAGATCTTCCAGAGTCCGCCAATGCTTTTGACCTTGTAGTTCAGCCCGATCTTCAGCTGCTCCGAGGGGATATGGACAAAGGTCAGCGCGATCCCGACCGATTTTTCGGGATTCAGAAATCGATCCCCCTCGTACGAGAGGTAATAGTGGGACTTTGTCCCCTTTTTTCCGCCGCCCCCCTGCTCCTTTGAGAAGATCGCCTTTTTTTCAAGAAGACGGGTCATCAGGTCAATGAAATGCTCCCTTTCCTTTCGGCTCAGTGTCGTCCAATGCCTGTCCAGCGCGAGGCGGCAGAGCTCCGCGATATCGAAGGTTCCATGCAGGACCTTCTTTTTGAGATTGGCGTTGAAGGCCCGGTCCTCGTCGGTCTTCGGCCGGAGAATGTAACTATCGAGCATGTCATCCAGCTCCTGGATCGCCCGTGTCGGGGACCCTTCCGGCGCGTAACTTTTGACCTTTGCCGCCAGAGTGGTTGTGAGTAGCAAGAGCGTGATCAGGGAAACGAATTTCATTGAGGGGTCCTCCCGGTTTTGTGATCCAGCGTGGCGATCGCCACATTATAGTTAAAGACCGCTTCAAAAAACTTGCCGCGCGCCTCCAGAAAAGACTGCAGTGCCTCAATGAGGTCCTTCGCCTCGGCGAGGCCGATGTCGTAGTTGCTCTGCGTGAGAAACAGGAGCTGGCGCGAGAGTTTCTCCGCCTCCTCCGTCCTCTCGATCTCCTGCTCGATATTCTTCGCATTCAGATAAGCCTCTTTGACCTCCAAGATCGCACCGTCGCGCGCGAGCTCCCTCTGGATCTTCGTCTTGAAGAGCTCGCTACGGGCCTGCCGGATCCTGGAGGCGGTTGCGTGGAAATCGAACTGGCCTGCGAGCCGGAGACCGAACCCGGCCCGGGTGAAATTCAATGGATCGCTGAAGTCATCGGTTGTCGTGATCCCGGTCACATCGGGTGTCCTCCCCATTTCAAAGAACGCCCCGACACCGAGGTTTGGGAACGGCAGCAGTTTCTCCAGAGCCGCTCTTTGCGAACGAACCTCCGTCAGGATGTCGAGCTGTTTCAGATCCCTCCGGTCGTGGAGCGCCGCCTCCCTGTATTTTTCAAAGGGGGCCACCCTTTTTGAGACCTGTCGGAGCCGGTCGGAGGCGATCTCAAACCGGACGCTGGGACCAACGTCGATCAGGATCCGGAGCGCCTCCTTTGCCATGATCTCCTTCTTGTCGATCTCTTCCATCCGTCGTTCCAGTTCGGCCCGGAAGAGCTTCATCTTGAGGAGGGCGGTCGGATCACCGCCTCCGCGTGTCTCCCTCTTCTCGATCTGTTTTGCCAGTTCGTCGCGCGCCGTCTTGATCAGTCGACGGACCTCGCGGGCGAGCAGCACTCCATAGTAGAGTTGGGAGACCTTGAGCGCCAGTTCCGTCTTCTTCCCCTCTTTTTTCTCCTTTTCCGCGCGGATACCGAGTGAGGCGAGCTCCCTCCCCTTGTTTACCTTTCCGAATGTCTGGAGCGGGACGCCAAGACCGAGTTTGAGCTTGTTGAAGACGGTCAGTTCGCCGGAGAAGAAACTATCGACCGCCCGTGAAACATCCTTGGGGGCCGGACCGACATTATATTCGTACTCGAGCACCGGATAGCCGATCTTATGGACCTCGTCCTCCTTCTCCTGTGCGGTCTGGATCTCCTGGTCGATCACGAGGAGTTCCCGGTTGGAGGTGATGGTGCGCTGAATACATTCCTCCAGATTGAGGACAACCGACTCGCTTGGAGTTAGTTGCCCCAACGGGGTTGGCCCCCAGAGTCCGTTTGCCTTTTTCTCGGCGGGAGAGTCCTCTTCTTCCGCCCAGGCCGGTACCGGGACGATCAACAGGATCACAAGGAATAAGGCGATCGGACGCATGAAGCTGAAGATCTATTCAAGGAAGCCCGGATAGGCAAGCATTTATCCGCTGCAAGGGGGGAGCTCTTCCGGCGATTCTTCGATTTCCTGGGGGACTGCCGGCTGGCCCTCGAGGTAGAATCCCATCCCGACCTGGATCGATCCTTCCAGGAGAATCCCATCACCCGTGCGACAGTCGGGGCCGGTGCAACAGTCGGTAGGGGCGATCTCGGTGACAGTCCCTTCCTGAGGTCTGGCGACCCCCTCCTGACGGCATTGGAGGCCTCCCCTCAGGATGAGGAATCGCATATCAGAAAACGTCGGGATCACCGCGCCGGTCGCCGAGACCCCCTCAACAGAGGCCCCCTCACGGAATACCTCCAGAGGCAAGGGTGAATCGTCAGCCTCCTCGAAATCATCGGTCGCCCGGAGATCGATATCGATGTCGACAAGATTGGGATTGTCCTGCCGGCGTGTCAGTGTCGTCCGCGCATACCAGACGTACCGCATCGCCTCCGCCTCGGCGTCGGTCAGGACCCCGGCGCCGACCATCATCGAGGCGGGACAGTCGAAAAGGTCCGCTGCGGGGTCGTAGAAGCAGTAGTCGTGGGCGGTCGCATTCGGATCGGTCCGTTTCTGATAGAGCTCCTCAAAGAGGCCACAGGTGGCAAAGTGTTCGTTGGTCTGGCAGATCGTGCTGCGGAGTGGGTTTGACAGGAACGGCGGCTCGCTCGCATATCCCAGACGCCAGTTCGAGACGACGGTATTTGCATCTGCCTGAACCGATGACCCAGGCCTCTCGGCATGGAGAAAGAGGCTGCCGCTCTCCGGTTGCCTCGGAAACCGGGCCGATTCAGGGATTGGGGCCTGAGAAGAGAGTCCGTTTACGACGACATGGAACAGCATCTCACCGTGTCTTGGGAGCCAGGGGGCGATCGGGTCCTCCTCGTCACGGCAGGCAGGGCCTCGAAGCGAAGTTCTCCGGAACTTCTCGGCACCGCAGGCGGCGAGCAGCAGGAGTGATGTGAGAATCAGTCTTATCGGATGCATCGTCCCCTCCGATTTTTGAAACAGAGACCGGTCCCTAGCTCCAGATAGCGTGGCGATCCGAAGGAGGAGGGGAAGTCTTCATCCGTCTCTTCTTCGGGGTCGGCCCCGGTCGATTCGAGGACCAGGTCCTCGACCTCGAGTCCATGGATTCCAAATTGCTGAAGATCAAGATCCTCCCAGAGATCGTCGAGGGAGCTTCCCTCCTGGCAGAGGTTTGGGTCGCCGGGGTAACGGGCGCAATACTGTGAGATCGGGGCCATCAGCGGGATATCGAAAGAGATCGATCGGGAGGAGTTGGCGACATAATCACCGAGGATCGTGTTCATGTTTCCCTTAAAGGTGGAGACCATCCCCTTGCTCCCGGTTGAGAGGTCGTCGGTGTCACGGATCATCGTGTTGTTCTGGACCATCGAGACATTGAGGTACGACCGCTCCTTGTCCAAAACGACCTCCGGTCCCGAGAAGGTCCCAAAGAGGCCTCCTCGAAGTGAGAGCCTCCCATCGGAGGCGAGATCGAACGTCAGCTTCAGGAAGAGGCGGCCATTTGTCTTGAGCCTCATGATCGGAAGCGGGTTATGATTGGGTACCCGGCAGCCGGGGTTCACCCCCGGCTGGTACCGGCACCAGTCCTCAGTCTCGACAGGGAGGTCCCAGGCGTCGTCCCAGACGCTACCGTCACCATCCTGGTCAATCGGCTGACCGAAGGCCCCTTTGTAGATCCACATTTCAGCGTCGCGGAGCCCGATCTCCACCTCGGCCGTGATCGTGGAGGGGCGACTCGAATCGCCGCCGCCGACCGCAGAGGGTGAAAGATCGACGATCCGGACTGTCGCGGGGGCAAGCGGGCTCAACTTTGTCCGGATCACAACCGGCGAATCGGTCGGGATCCCCGGGATCACCGATTCCCCGCCTTGGGCCCCGGCCCCGATCATCGTCCCGATATCGAGGGGGAACGGAAAGCATCTCCAATCGTCGGTCGGTGTCGGGTCAGGATCGACCGGGTCGGGATCCTCCTCCGTAGGAGGGGGGATCGGCGGATCGACATTGACCTGATCCTCGTCGAGACAATCCGATCCCCCGATGCTCGGGGTCGCCAGCCCCAGTTCCCGGATCTTCGATACGGAGATATCCATAAAATCAGGCACTGACGTGCTTAGATCCGACATCAAGAGATTGGATGAGAAGAGGAGCGAATTAATGAATTCCTCCGACAGGGCAAGATTCAGTTCGCCCCCGAGGTAGGAGGCCTCCGTCGCCGGGTCTGTCGGGTTTTCCGAATCCCAGTTCCGTAGAGGTCCCAACTGGTTTGACAGAACGGAGAGTGGAACGCCCGGCAGGAGTTGACGAACCCTTTCGCGGATGAAATTCGCAGCGGAGGGGCTTGGCCCCGAGGGGGTTACCCCTTCCTCAACCAGACCGGCCGGGGCGATCAGGATCGGGAGCTTTGCAAAGATGCCGATTGGATTGATCGTGATCTCCCCTGCGGCAATATCGGAGAACGTCTCCATCGCCGCCTCATTTCCCATAATTGAAATCCGAGCCGCCTCGCCGACCGGTTCGTTCCGGAGCTCCTCCAGCCGGTTCCGCAGCTCCCTCGGGAGCTGGAACAGGACCAGCTCCTCCAGGATGAACTGGACCTGCTGATCAAGGCTCTGGTTCAGACAGCTCTCGTTCAGTCCGAGGCTGTTCTCCCTCTCGTTGAACCAGGCGGCGCTCTCGCACGCCTCGCGGCCGATCAGCCGGCCCGGTTCCCCGTTGAAATGGGTCAGCGCCTCGCTTCGGTCGCAGTCGAGCTCCACCGCAAATCCCGCCTCGTTACCGACGAGGCCGACGGCGGGGGTCTCTGCGGTCGCGTTGGTGACCGAGATCACAAGGCGATTGTTCACGCGCGAGAAAGTGATCAGGAGGTCAACTATCAGCTCGGTTGTTGTCAGACGGATCGGGATGATCTTTCCCGGCTCCGAGGTAGACTGGAGCACCGGATCCGGCAGGATCTCTCCCGGGAAATCGTTTGAGATCGGGAGACCTTCATCCGGAAACTCAAAATTAGGCTGGCCGTCGTGATCCCCGTCGGTCCCCTCGATAAAGAAGTCGTCGAACAGATCACCATTTTCGGAGGTGTTGATGGTAAAGATCTCACCTTTCCCCCGGAGGTCGTTCACCGCCACGGTCAGTTTGATACGGTTCCCGGTCAGGAGTTGGAGGCGGCGGATCTCGATCGATTCATAGAATGCCGGCTCGTCCGGGTCCTCCGGATAGAGCTGGATCGCCCGGAGATATTCCTCGGAGTAGGCGTCGTCGCAGCCGGAGTCCTCACGAAGCGTCTCGATCTCCTCAGGAGAGAGGATCTTCGGGATCATCATCTTTGGAAGTTCCCCCTTCATCTTGTCTGAATTGAGAACTCGCAGGAGGAGCGTCTTCATCTCACCGGTCACGTAGCTTGACGGGAGGAACAGGGAGACGGCGTTCGGTGTCGCCGCAACCTGCGGTGCGAGCGTCCCGCCGGCACCCGAGGCAAGCGAGCGGATCTGACCGTAGCCGAACGAATGCCCCTCCTCCGTGATGTTCCCCAGGAGGTCCCGGGCCTTGATTGTAAAGGTGTTGATCGGGAATCGAAGTGAGTCCAGGTGATAAACGTAGTGAACCGTTCCGTTCGCATCTGTCCGTTGGGTCATCGGCCGGAAACGGGCCTCTCCTCCCAGTGTCTCGTTATTTTTCTGGATGCAGACCGGATCCTGATCGGCGCAGAGGGTCCGGAACCAGCGGCTTCTCCAGCGCCTTGGGACAGGGAGCTCGTCCGGTTCCTCGCCGCAGACGGTCACGTCAACGATCACGTAAGGAAGCCGCCTGGTCAGTGAGAGGCCGTCCATATTCTGGATCTGTCTCTGCAGGGTCAGCACGCCTTCGGCATTCTCGGCCATCGCCTCGTAGTAACGGACGCAGAGGTTCGGCCCCTTGATGTCGTTCCGGATCGGATCGACCTCGATCACGTTCCCACGGGCGCTTGTCGTCAAGGCGTTGTCGACCTCGATCGTCAGCTGGTTCTCGCCGTGTCCGAGCGGGACGTTCACGATATGTCCGTTGGCACAGCTGCCGGAACTCTCCCGCGGCGCCTCAGCCGTCGTCTGGATCGTCTCATTCACGATCGTCTTCCTGAACTGCGGATTTCCCAAAAAGCGTTCCGCGGTGTCTGTGATCCGGTTTGTGACCGTGAAGGTCAGGTCCGAACCGGCTGAAGAGGTTTCAGAGGCCGCCTTCAGGCAGAGATTCGCCTTGTTCGTGGCGATCGGGCCGGTTATCTCCGCACGAAGGTGTCGATCCGGCCCTCGTCCCCCGTCGGGCAACGGTTCCGTCGAGGCGACGACCGGATAGAGCGGATTGCCGGCCGAGGTTGCCTCAATCGAGGCGAGTGTGAAGTCGGGACGGCCGATCCGGGTCACCTCCCGGACATGCGGCGCTATCTCAGTGACAGGCTGGGTCTCATCTCCCCGAAATGAGGCGTGCAGGATCACCTGAAAGACACCCTCCCGCGCGAGGTCCGGTTCGGGGCCGCCGGCGCCGGAGGGGATCCGGAAACTCCCGTCGGTCGGGTCGATCTCGTCCCAGGTGATCTGCTCGACAAAATCGTGGACGCTGTTCGGGTCATCCGGATACGAGACCGCAATGACCAGTTCGATCAGCGACTCGACATCCCGATACTCCCGGAGTTTTCCCAAAATGCAGAGGTCGCCTCCGGCGATGTTTTGTCCCGCCACCGGCTCGACCAGACAGACCTTGCCGCCGATGTAGTTCGCCTCGGCATCGCACGACGGATCGACCGCGAGGGCGCAGTCGCAGAGCGCGGTCCCCGCCTCCAGCCCTTCCGTCGGCTCGGGGCAGGAGAGGGCCCAGAGATCAGGCGCGAGGCCGATCAGAAAGAAGGTTGCAACAAATGGGAGACCTCTTCTCATTCTATTTCCACCTTCAGGATCACATACATCATCTTATCCTGCGCCCGCGGCTCGGTGCTCCTCAGCCGCCCGACCCCCGCAAGGTCAAAATTCAGAGGCCCCGGCGTCACACCATCAAAGGTCTCCGTCGTATCCTCGTTCAGTATCTCGCCTGTCGCGCTCCTCAGTCGGAGCCTCCTTCCGTGCAACTCTCGTGGGTCGGCGCAGTGAGAACCAACGTAGAGTGAGAGGGGGTTGACTCCGCCAAGCCCCATCAGGTTCCTGTCAAAGAGGAGATCCGAAAGGGTCGGTTGATGGACCAGTCTCTGGGAGAGGGCATCCCGATTCGGCACAAAATCGGCGGTGACGCACTCGGTAGTCAGCGCCAGCTGGAGCGTCGTGTCGATATCGACATGGTTTGGGTCTGCCGGGACATCGGGCGCAAAGAGCCGGATGGCGAGGTTCGGGAATGAGATCTCGCCGGTGACCGGGTCAAAGAGGCCGGTCGCCGCAAACCGTTTGACCGGCTCCCCCGTGACCGGGTCGGGGACCGTGCTGTTCAAAAACAGATCCATACAATCGCCGACGGTCGTCTCCTGGGGATTCAGCGTATCTGTTGTAGAGACGGGTCCTTGCACGATCGCCGGGAGCCCGCCGGAGCAGGTCGAGCCTTGGCCGACGATCCCCCAGTCCGCCATATAAAGGTAGAAATAGCCGCAGTTCCGGATGCTGTCTGGGGCCTGCTGGCACTGGATCCGGTATTCCATCTCCACCGGCTGGGACCCTTGAGAGTTGAACAGGCGGACTCCCCTGAAGCGTGGGTCTTGTGTCGAGAGCGGCTGATCAAAGTTGGCATCGATCGGGCTGAAGATCGGATTCATCCGTGCCGTTCCCCTTTCCGGATCGAGGTCGATCGCCTGGCTCAGGTGGAAGGTTTCCTGATAGGTGTTGAAATCACCGGAGCGGGACCGTTCCACGATTCCATGGGTCGTCGTCGAGGCGATCCGCGACCTCTGGAGTGACGAGGCGAAAAAGTCATTCAGCCCCGAGATCATCCGGTGGATGATCAGGTTCCGGGGCCCTTCGGGCGCGCCATTTGCGCCAAGGAGATCGAAGCAGACCCCTGGAGGACATT
>Ga0114945_10002765_pt1 | contig 10118 bp, 8 predicted proteins | sample OV2TP3_FD_87194 | JGI IMG/M metagenome (GOLD analysis project Ga0114945, IMG submission 87194) | Hot spring microbial communities from Beatty, Nevada to study Microbial Dark Matter (Phase II) - OV2 TP3 | ecosystem: Environmental > Aquatic > Thermal springs > Hot (42-90C) | place: USA: Beatty... | reverse complement strand
CTACACGCCGGTCAAGGAGTACACCCTCTTCGCCGGCTTCCACCGCGGCTTTGCCCCGCCGCAAATCTCGGACGCCGTGCAAAACGACCGCGTGGTGGACCTGGATGCGGAATTGAGCTGGAACTATGAATTGGGCGTCCGCGGCACGCCGATCCACTGGGCCGGATTCGAGCTGACCGGCTTCCGGATGGATTTCCAGAATCAGATCATCACGCAGTCGGTCGCCGGCGGGGTCGGGTCCACCTTTACCAATGCGGGCCGGACCGCGCATACCGGCCTGGAAGCCGCCACGAAACTGGATCTCCTGGATATGGCCACCGGGCGCAACCGGGACCAGGATGTGATCTTCGACGTGAATTACACCTGGGTGATCCAGGCGGAATTCAGAGGGAGCCGGGCCAGCAGTATCACAGGAAGCGCGCTGCTGGCAGGAGAGGCGGCCTCATTCAGCACGGGCGGGAAACGGCTGCCGTATGCCCCGGAGCATCTCTTGACTAGCGGCCTGTCCTACATCAACCGACCGGTGGGATTCGATACCCGCGTCGAAACCCAGTGCATCAGCGACATGTTCGGGGACGATCGCAATACCGTGATTCCGACGCCGAACGGGCAGCGCGGGATCATCCGCGGGTGGTGCGTCATCAACGCTGCGGCCAACCAGTACGTCAAGCGGTTGAACACCACGTTCTACGTGACGGGCAAGAACATCTTCGATCAACTGTTCATCGTGGACCGAAGCCGGGGAATCTATCCGGGGCTGCCGGCGCTGGTCCAGGCCGGAGCGAGATGGACGTTCTGAGCGCAGGCGAGGCACCCCTCGACTGGGCTCGGGGCCCTGAGCTTGTCGAAGGGTGAGGCGTGAGAGGTAAGGAGTCCAGGAAAGCGGGGTCATATGGGACCAGCGGCCAGAAGGCGGGATGCAAAAACCGGCCACGACGACGAGGTGCGTTGCGGTTGCGGTCAACTCCTGGCCCGGTGGACACCCGGAGGGCTGGAGTTGAAATGCAAACGGTGCAGGAGGCTCGTGACGATCTCCTACCCCGAGCTCCGAACAATGGCGGGATCCGACTCGCAACGACCATGAATCCAGAAGGATAAGGCTCAGAACAACAACGGCCAGAGGACCCTGCGTCCGGAGCCCAAGGCTGCCAGTAGTCTTGGGCTCTTTTTTTACCGGTAAAACACAGCAGGGAGGGAAGCATCATGCATACCTACCGACAGGGCCCAGAAACGCTAGAGATTGCCTCGGTTGCCTTCTCAGAGAGTGGAGTGGTGCTTGAGTTGATGCAGACTATCGAGCGATATCATCGGCCGCTGCGGCTCCATGGGAAGCGGACCGCTCTCTATGGCGTCGCCTTGGCGGACAAGATTGCGTTCCATGACGTTGAACGCGTTGATCTCTACCGAGCCGGTCTCCTCCATGACATTGGCAGGTTAACGCTTCCCGGTGAGCTTCTGAACAAAGACGGCCCTCTCACGGCCGACGAATATGCGCTGGTTCAGTCCCATCCACGGGCCGGCGCGGAGTTGCTCAAGCCGTTTTCGTTCCTCCGCATCCCGGCCATCCTGATCGCCCATCACCATGAGCGCTGGGACGGCTACGGCTACCCATACGGGCTCAGAGGGAACTTCATCCCGCTGGGATCCCGGATTCTGGCCGTAGCGGATACCTTTGACGCGCTGACCTCAGAGCAGCCGTACCGTCCGTCCCATGACGTGGAGTCGGCGCTTCGCCTCCTTCAGGTCGTCGCCGGCTCACAGCTCGACCCATTCTTGGTTGCGCAATTCGTTCAACTGGCGCCGGCACTTTTTGACTCGGTCGCCAGCAGGCCCGGCGCTGAAAGCATTGACTGCGTTGGGGCGGGCCGTGCCCCCTGCCCCGGGCGGGGCGCCTCTGTTCCTCCGGGCCCCCCGCCCTCCTCTTCTCAACAAGATGGGTTGGATGGCTTATCGAAAAAAAGGAGCGTCACATGGGGAGAGTGATTCGAAGCGATGGGCGAATCCTTTTAAGGGGTCATTTATGAAAATTCGGGAGTGCCCTCGGTGTCAGCAGCACAGTCTGGTGTCAACCGGCGCCTTTTGGGCCTGCGCAAGCTGCGCCTATGCCATCACGGGAGCAGCGTTGATCATCGACCAATCGGTCGCCGACCTGAAGGAGCGACGGAGGCCCTGTGATGGTCAAGGCGCAAAGGGCCTTCCTTAGCCGCCATATTGGAGATCACCTATGAATACACGACGTTCTCACGCGTTGGAAGGAGAACTTATTGTCCTCATTAGCGTTGCTGTCTCGCTCGGCATAGTCGCCCTGAGCATCATCGGCTGGTTCCTGTGGAATGTGGTGGTGTTGATCATCGAGTCCGTGTCCGCCATGAACCCTAGCGACTTGCCATAGGAGAGACACAGTGAAACAATTGATAAAGAAGATCCTAGCGTGCTCACGGGTGTTGGCGATGTGCCTTCTCGTGGTTGTCTGTTCTGTAGGCATGGTCACAGCCGAGGAATCAGCCGAACCGGTTGACTGGGATGTGCTGCCGAACGGGTTGATTGAGGTCCAGTATGACCGGAACGGAGACGGCGTCCCGGATCACGTTACCTTGCATCAGATTACTTGGTCGGGGTGGACCAGCCTGCCAGTGGCCGACCTCACTGCGCAAGCCCGCAACGATGGTGAATGGGTCTTCATCGTGGAGTATGACCAGGATCGATATGTGTACCTGGCGCAAGCAGAGCCGCTGTTCCTTGGCGATGATGCTCAGCAGGACGGCCGCTGGGTCGCCGTGCCTTCGTCTTGTCCCCTCTGCGCCCGATGAAACACGTCGTGATCATGGACGGATGACCGACTCGTCAAACGTCCAGACACGTCGGCTCTACGATGATTCCTTCTTGATCTGCTCGCTCAAATAGTTCTCCAGCCCGACCTGCTTAATCGTGTCGAGCTGGGTCTCGATCCAATTGATGTGCTCCTCTTCCTCCTTGACCATATCCTCCAGCTTGTGCCGCGTCGTGTAATCTCCGACCTTCGCGCAGTGCGTGATGGCTTCTCTCACCAGACGGAAGGCGCCTCTCACTTCAGCGCTTTTTACCGTAAAGGGAAGCGTGCTAGGGGGTGAGCGAGGGCAAGGGGAAGGACTTCAGCCGGCTTGCTTGTAGCTGCATTGGGGGCAGTGCTGAGTCGTCCCGGCCTGTTTGCTGACTTTTTCCACAAGAAAAGGAGCCTTGCAACTCGGGCACGGCTTATTGACGGGCCGGTCCCAGAGTGCAAACTTGCATTCCGGGTACCGGCTGCAGGCATAAAAGGCACGGCCTTTGCGGCTTCGCTTCTGGACAAGGTCGCCCCCGCAGCCGGGCTCGGGACATTTCACGCCCAGCGACAGCGGCTTGGTGGTCTTGCAGGCGGGATAATCCGAGCAGGCCAGAAACTTCCCGAACCGACCGCGCTTGATGACCATGGGATTGCCGCATTTTTCGCACTTCTCGTCGGTCGTCTCGAGCTGCCTTTCCACGATCTGGATATCCCCTGCCTCATTCCGGGTGAATTCTTTGGTGTTCTTGCACTCGGGGTAGCCGGGACAGGCCAGGAAGTGACCGTGCCGGCCCCACTTGATCACCATCAAGCGGCCGCACTTTTCACAGGGGATGTCGGTGGGCTCTTCCTTGCCCTTCAGCCCCTCCATTTTATCTTCGGCGGTTCCCAGGTCCTTCATGAAAGGGTCGTAGAATTCCCTCACGGTCGAGACCCAGTCCTTCTCGCCTTCTTCGATCTCATCCAGCTCCTGCTCCATCCGAGCGGTGAACTCCAGGTCGAAGACGTCGGGGAAGTGGCTGACCAGTCGCTCGTTCACCATGCAGCCGAGCTCGGTCGGCTTGAACCGCCCCTCTTCCTTCTCCACGTAATGGCGCTCCTGAATCGTGGAGATAATGGAGGCATAGGTGGAGGGGCGGCCGATCCCTCGTTCTTCGAGCTCCTTGATCAGCATCGCTTCGTTGTAACGAGGTGGCGGCTGCGTAAAATGTTGCTTGGAGACAAGGCCTTGTCCCTCCCGCTCCACCACGGCCAAGCGCTCCCCGACGGAGAGCGCCGGCAGTTGCCGTGTTTCATCCTCGGCTGCCTGATCCTCCTGCTCTGGCGCAGACGCCGCCCCGGCCTGGCCGGCCCCGTCCGTGCCTTCCGTGTACAAAATCGTGTACCCGGGAAATTTCACCACCGTGCCATTGGCCCGGAAGCGGGAGCCGTTGGCGGCGATGTCCACGCGGGTCACCTCCAGCAGGGCGGCAGTCATCTGTGAAGAGACGAAGCGGTTCCAGATCAACTTGTACAGGAGATACTGCTCCCGCTGCAGAAACGGCTTGAGCCGTTCCGGGTCCCGGGCCACCGAGGTGGGCCTGATGGCCTCGTGCGCCTCCTGCGCAGCTTTCTGGGTCTTGTAAATGTTCGGTCTCTCCGGAAGGTAATCGGCGCCGAACCGCTCCCGGATGAATTCCCTGGCCTCCCCCTGCGCATCGGCGGCGATCCGGGTGGAATCCGTCCGCATGTACGTGATCAGACCGACCGGCCCTTCCTTTCCGATCTCGACTCCTTCGTAGAGTTGCTGAGCGAGAGTCATGGTCTTTTTTGGGGTGAACCGCAGCTTCCGCGCAGCTTCCTGCTGCAAGCGGCTGGTAATGAACGGAGCAAGCGGATGACGTCGCCGCTCTTTTGTTTCGATGGCGGCCACGCTGAAGGAGGCGCCTCGCAGGGCCTCCAGGAGGCGATCGGCCTCCTCTCGGTTCCGGACCGAGGCTTCCCGTCCGTCGATTTCGTAGAGCCGTGCTTCGAACGGCGGGGGGGCCGCGCCTTGAAATGCGCCGGTGATCGTCCAATACTCGGTGGGACGGAACGCGTCCCGCTCGGCCTCGCGCTCACAGATCAGCCGCACCGCCACGGTCTGAACCCGTCCGGCGCTCAGCCCGCGACGGACCTTCTCCCAGAGCAACGGGCTCAACTTATACCCGACGATCCGGTCCAGCACGCGACGGGCCTGTTGGGCATTGACTTTTTTGATGTCGATCTGGCCGGGCGACTGTAACGCCCGCTTGATGGCGCCTTCGGTGATCTCGTTGAACAGGACCCGATAGACCGGCCTCCGCTTCCCCTTGCCGTTCAGTTCCTCGGCAATGTGCCAGGCAATCATCTCGCCTTCCCGATCCGGATCGGTCGCCAGGAACACCTTGTCGGCCTCCTTGGCCTTTTTCTTGATCTCGGCCAGGATCTTGGCCTGATTGCGTTCCTTGCGGCGGATCACGACGTACTGGGGGCTGAAATTCCGGTCCACATCCACGCCGAGCTTGCTTTCCGGGAGGTCCTTGACGTGTCCGACCGAGGCCAGGACGGTATAGCCCCGTCCAAGATATTTGGTGAGGGTCCGGGCTTTTGTGGGCGATTCAACGATAATTAAGGATTTGGCCATTGCTTCTCCTGATGAATTCCGTGCGGTCTTGTACCGACTGCAGCATGATACCGATGATTCGATCGTGTCAACATTATATCCGAATGTACGAATGACCTGGCAACTGACGGACGACTCCCTTCAGCTCCATGGACAGCAGCAACCCCGTCACGTCGCCCGGGGAGAGCCCGCTTCGCATAATGAGATCGTCGATATGGATCGCGTCGTAGGCCAGCAAGGCGTAGACCGCCGCTTCCCCCTCGGAGAGCGGCGTCTTGCTCACAGCCGGATGGAGAGGCCGGCTCTGCAGGCGCTCGCGGAACGGTGCGTCAAGCTGCGGAAGCAGCTCTTCGATGATGTCCTCCACGCGTTCCACCAACTTCGCGCCCTGTTTGATCAGCCCGTGGGGGCCACGACTCGTCTCGGCCTTGACAGACCCCGGGACGGCAAAGACCTCGCGACCCTGCTCGAGTGCCAGACGCGCGGTGATGAGCGAGCCGCTCGGAATGCCGGCTTCAGTGACCACCACCCCTAAACACATCCCGCTGATGATCCGATTGCGCCGGGGAAAGTGGGAGCCATGCGGAGGCGCTCCGAGCGGCAATTCGGACAAGACCGCGCCGCTGGATTCGATCTCTCTCCGGAGGCCGGCATGTTCCGGCGGGTACGTCTGATCCAGCCCGCAGCCCAGGACCGCCACGGTCCGGCCCGGGGCGGAAAGAGCCCCTCGATGGGCCGCGGCATCAATGCCGCGAGCCAGACCGCTGACCACGGTCAATCCTGCCGTCGCCAGGCCTCGGCAGAGCTGCTCGGTGAACACCCGACCGCCCGGGGTGGGATGTCGGGAGCCGACGACGGCAACAGCATGGTGATCCTCGGACCGCAGGCAACCACTCATGTAGAGCACCGGCGGCGGATCATGAATGGCTTTCAGCCGAGGGGGATACAAGGGATCGAGGTAGGTCACGAGCGACAACCGCAGACGGTCAATTTGGGCCAATTCACGATCAATCTCCCGGCTGGTTTCCGCCGCCGGCCCTCGCCGGACGGCCTCGGCCACGGGGGACGGAATGCCCGCGCGCGCGACCAACTCCTCCGTCGAGGCCGACTGCGCCGCCTGTGGAGAGCCAAACACTTCAACGAGTCGTCGCACGCCTGCATCGCCCAGGCCCGGAACGGCCCGTAGGGCCAACCACGTCCGTGCGGGATGTGCCTTCACCGTCGGCCTGTCTCTTGCCCCGATACGCAACGCTCCGGTCTGGCCCGCCATCACAGCACGACGAGGTCATATTGCTCCAGATGAAGCGTCAGGTCTGGCTTGACAATGATTTTTTTGTTGTACTGCCGCTCGAGATCTTCAATCTCCTGATACTCTTCCTCCAGCAGCACGTCAGCAACGCCGGGATGCACTCCGACGACGATGTTCTGCTCGTCCGGCGAGCTGCCGATGCGCCGGATCTCCCTGAAAATGTCGTAGGCCACCGTCGTGGGGGACTTCGTATAGCCGCGCCCTTCGCAGTAATGACACGGTTCGGACAGCGTCCGCAGCAAGTCTTCCCGGACCCGTTCGCGGGAGATTTCGATCAGGCCCAGGTCCGAGATACGGGAAATCCTGGTGCGGGCTTTGTCGCTGGCCATCGCATCCACGAGAGCCTGGTACACTCTCTCGCGATTCTTTTCCCGCTCCATGTCGATGAAATCTATGATGATGATCCCGCCGATGCCGCGGACCTTGATCTGATGGGAAATCTCTTTGACCGCCTCGAGATTGTTTTTCAGGATCGTCTCTTCCGGGTCGCGCTTCCCGACGTAGCGCCCTGTATTCACGTCGATCACCGTCATGGCCTCGGTGTGGTCCACCACGATGTGGCCGCCCGACTTCAACCAGACCTTCCGGCTGAGCGCCCGGGCGATCTCCATCTCGATTTCCAGGTAATCAAACAGCCCTTCCTCTTTGTCATAATAGTGAACCCGGGAAGTCTGTTCCGGCAGGAAGCGGTGAACGAAATTTTTGACGGCCTCGAATTCCTGCTTCGAGTCGATGATCAGGCGGTCCACCTTCTTGGTAAACAGGTCGCGCACCACCCGAAAGGTCAGGCTGAGATCGCTGTGCAGCAGGCTCGGAGCTGTCTGCTGGTCGCGCTTCTTAAGGACCTCCTGCCAGAGGACGTTCAGGAACTCGACGTCCGAGCGGAGCTCCTCTTCCTTGACACCCTCGCTCACCGTTCGAACGATGTAGCCGCCTCCCGGCTTGCGCAGCCGTTTCATCATCTCCTTCAGACGGGCCCGCTCTTCGTCTTTGGCGATTCGCCGAGAGACGCCGACATGGTCCACATTGGGCATGTACACCAGGTAACGACCCGGCAGTGAGACATACGAGGTGACCCGAGGCCCTTTGGTGCCGATGGGGCCCTTGGAGATCTGGACCATCAGCTCCTGCCCCATGTGAAGCAGTTGCTCGATCGGGCGTGTCGTCTGCCGACGCGGCCTGGGTAGCTCAGGACCTTTGTCGTCCTCTTCGCTGTCCACGAGCGTGTCGCCCGGCTCGGCCTCGATGCACAGATCCGAGACGTGCATGAATGCGGCGCGGTCCATCCCAATATCCATGAACGCCGCCTGCATGCCGGGCAAGACTTTCACGACCTTGGCTTTGTAGATATTGCCGACGAAGTCCTTGCTCTTGGCCCGGTCAACATAGAGTTCCGTGACCACTTTGTTGTCCAATACCGCCACCCGGGTCTCTTCCCGAGTGACATTGATCGCAATTTCCAACCCCATAGCTTCTCCTTCAACAGCAAGGCGAGGGGCACGGGGCGAGGGGCAATAGGACCCTGTTGCCTATAGCCGCACGCCTCGGGCCGAATTTATCAGTAAAACAGCGTGAGGCGACGTCGTTTGATGTTCAACAACAGTCCGAGCGCCGCCATCGTCGTCACGGTCGCCGTGCCGCCATAACTCATCAGCGGCAGCGGGATGCCCACTATGGGCAGCATGCCGGTGGTCATGCCGATGTTCACCACGACGCAGAATCCGATCATCGCGATGATGCCGGTTGCCAGAAGAGCACCCAGAGCGTCCTTGGCCTTCATGGCGATCTCCAGAGCCAACATGACCAGGGCCAGGAACAGCGCCAGGAGACCCAACGCGCCGATGAATCCCCACTCTTCCGCGAACACCGAAAAAACGAAGTCCGTGTGCCCTTCCGGCAGAAACTTCAGTTGACTTTGCGTGCCGCCGTGCAATCCTTTGCCGAGCAACTCCCCGGAGCCAATCGCAATGCGGGACTGCAGGCCATGATACCCCTTCCCGGCCGGATCATAAGCCGGATCGGCAAAAGTCAGGATCCGCTCACGCTGGTAATCGTGAAGCGATCCCCAGACGCCTTCCCACATGAACGGGAACAGCATGAGCGAGAAGAGGAACAGGAGCCCGAGGGCTTTGGACCGCACACCGACGATCAGGAGCATGGCCGTATAGATCGCCAGCACGATGAGGCCGGTTCCGAGATCCGGCTGTTTGAGGATCAAGAGCAGACCGGGGGCCACCACAAGCGCCGGCAGCACCACGCGCTGGAGCCAGCCCTCGCGCGGCTGATTCGCATAGTAGCTGGCCAGCACCAGAATCAGCACGAGCTTGGCGAATTCCGACGGCTGGAACGCAACTGACCCGATCTGGATCCAGCGCTGGGCTCCCCGGCTCGTCTTTCCGGCGATCAACACAATCGCCAGCAACACGATCACGATCCCGTACAAGCCGTATGAGAACCGGCAGATCTTGTGATAATCGAAGGCCATCATGCCGGCAAAGGCCAGGGCCCCGATTCCGATCCACATGAGCTGTTTCACGTACAACGGCAAACCGGGACCCGCTTGGTCGCGCGTCACGCTGTAAATGGACAGCACCCCCAGCAAGAGGATAGCGACCATCACCGCCAAAAACCGCCACTCGAAGCTATCGAGAGCCCGGGTGTCTGTCATGCGATCAATCATGAACATCCCGCATGGCCACCGTGGCGCCGGCGCGGGTCCTGTCGTCGGCAGTCAATGGCTCACGTGGGCTGAGCCTCATGAACGCCTCGATCATCTCTTTGGCGAGCGGCGCGGCAGCCGATCCGCCGTGCCCCATATGCTCGACCAGGACGGCAACGGCGATACGCGGCGCATCTACCGGGGCATAGGACACAAACCAGGCATGGTCGCGCAGCTTCTTGGGTACCGGTTCGTTTTCATGCCCGGGCCTGAGCGAAATCATCTGAGCAGTTCCTGTCTTTCCGGCGATGCTCACCAGAGAGGAGTGCGCACGCCGGGCCGTCCCCTGGGTGACCACCCCTTCCAGCGCATGGCGAATCAGCTGGAGGGTTTCCGGTTTGACCGGAAGCCGGCTATCGGGGACACGCGGGAATTCCTGCGTCCGGCCCGTGGCACGCTCGGCGATGGCCCGGACCACATGGGGCCGGAACGACACGCCGCCGTTGGCCACCGTCGCGATCAAGTGCGCCATCTGCATCGGCGTCACCGTCACGTAGCCCTGGCCGATCGAAGCAGAGATAGTCTCTCCGGGCAACCAGGGTACCCCTCGGCTCTTTTGCTTCCACGCCTCGGACGGGACAATGCCGGCACGCTCCGAAGGCAGTTCAATGCCGGTCGGGCGTCCCAGACCGAATTCGTCGGCATAAGAGGCAATCGTGTCGAT
>Ga0114945_10002764_pt1 | contig 10118 bp, 7 predicted proteins | sample OV2TP3_FD_87194 | JGI IMG/M metagenome (GOLD analysis project Ga0114945, IMG submission 87194) | Hot spring microbial communities from Beatty, Nevada to study Microbial Dark Matter (Phase II) - OV2 TP3 | ecosystem: Environmental > Aquatic > Thermal springs > Hot (42-90C) | place: USA: Beatty... | reverse complement strand
TTCCCTTGCCGGCGCGCCATGTCAACAGGGGGATCGAGGGGAGATATTGGTGATGTGCGAGTCTGGCCACGATTGCCCCTCCGGGAATCTGCATGCACAAGAACCACCGGCACTACAGGCGAGCCCCATAGTCATGAGTCATAGACTCGACCAGGGGATGACTGCCTCTCTGATGCAGAGGCTAGCGCCGCTGGGATAGGTGGTAGTGTACTGCGTCAGACGGTGGTGTGCAAGCAGGTAGGAATATTGGACGGGGGAGGTAGCGATGGCTACTGCGTGCTTTGCAGCAGTCGATCCAGAGCTTCCTGGGCCGCCTTCCGCACGGCGGGATTCTCATCCCGGAGGGCATACCGCAGCCCCTGGATCGCCTGTGCACCGCCCAGCTCCTCCAGAGCCTCTACCGCAGTCTGCCGAATCCATGGCTCTTTATCCTGGAGTGCCTGATGCAAGGCCCCAGCGGCCTGTTCCCCTCCCAGGGCCGTGAGACCGACGATTGCAACAGCCCGCATCTCATCGTCGTCGGAGGCGAACAGCTCGGAGAGTGCTCCCCCCACACCTGCCTCCCTGGGCGGCGGGGACGCGGCTTCTCCCATGCGCTGTCTCTGGGGGAAGGGCCGGACGAGCCCCGTAGGCAAATCAGAAATTGCGCGCGCTAGCGTGGCGCTCCCCTGTTGCTCCTTTGCAGGGAACACAAACACTTTGGCGAGGCGCGACTGGCCGCCCACGGACTTGTACACGAACGCCCAACTGGCTGGGGCGAGTACTTTTTTCAACACGGGTTCCCACGGTCTCGCTTCCACTTCCACCGAGCGACGGCCGTCCAGGGCCCCCACCACGATCAGCTCAAATCTCAGCTCTCTCGCCAATCCTTCCAGGATCCGACGAATGGGAATATCCTTTGCTCTGACCGTCAGCAACTCTCCGTCCATTCCGATGTAAAGGTCTCGATGCCCTCTCTGATCTGGTCGCGCAGCAGCGACTCCGGGAAAGTGGAGCAGAAGAAGCAACACGAGCAACTTCGCAATTCGCGCCATCCTTCTCAACCTCCGCCTCGCCATTTGCATTTTGCTAATTCTTGCCGAGGCATCTCGGCCACCATTGCCCACTCCCTAAACGACGCTGCATGCCCCTCCTGAGCTGTGCGGCTGGGCGAGAGCGTGGCCGACTCATTGCACGCCCACTGGCCAGCTCACGTTGTGGCTACTACTCTGGTAGGCAATCCATGTGCCAAAAATGAGACATATTATCAGCCAGGTTTGTCTCCTTCCCCCCGGCTTACCCCCCCATCCTCACCTTCCCCCTCCAGGGGGGAAGGGATTAAGGAAAACTTCCCCCTCGTCGGGGGAAGGAGAATAGGGCCCATTCGACAAGCGTGTATAGCTTAACCTGGCGCGTATGCCCTCAAGGGGGGAGGAGATCAGAAAAGTCCGTCAGTTCGCCGGTTAATCCTTAACTCGGCGTCTAAGCGCATCATGGGAGAGAATACAGGCTCTGTAGGGTAGGATTTCCCTGGGAGGCTGCGTGAAATCCCTTCCCCGCTGGAGGCTCACTGGGGGAGGTAAAGGCACCTTCCGTCCCCCTTCCCCCTCTCTAGGGTAGGTTTTTCCCGAGGAGGCTCCGTGAAATCCCTTCCCCCCTGGAGGGGGAAGGTGAGGATGGGGGGGACAGCCGCGCGACCTCAGCTCAATGGTGGTAACGATATGGCCTCGCTGAGGCCTGGCTGGCGGGAGGGATGGGAGAAGGAAGGCGCTTCGCCTCTCTTCTCCCAGGGCGGCGAGATTACGCGCGGATTTTTTCGGGCATCAGCAGAAGCCCTCTGAGGCGTTGATACAGCTCCTGGGGAGCAAAAGGGGCCCCACTGTACTTCAGGACTTTCTGACATTCGATGCCCGTCTGCTGACGGATCAAATTGGCCATCTGGCCCATGAAGTTATTCTCAATCACGATGGCCTGGCGCGCCGTTTTCAGCGCCTGGGCGACGGCTTGATCGGGGAAGGGCCACAGGTCGAGGAGGTGCACCAGCTTCAGGTCCAGACCTTCTTCTTGCTTGAACCACTCCATGACCTCCAGGATGATCCCCTTGGTGGAGCCCCATCCCACCAGAGCGATCTCGCTGTCGGGGTCGCCGTAGATTTGGGGCGGCTGTAGATCTTCCCGGCGGAAGGTCTCCAATTTCAGGAAGCGCTTGTCCATCATCCGGACACGGGCTGCGGGGTTTTCCGTCGCATTGCCGGTTTCCACGTGCTCCACGCCTGTCGTTTTGAAGATCCCCCCCTCCAGGGATGGAATCGTACGGGGGGAGATGCCGCGGTCGGTAAACTGATAGCGCTTGAACTGGCCATCAAGCCGCTTCAGATCTTCCTCCGTGAGCAACCAGCCCCGGTCGATGGTGACCTGGGAGAGATCGAACGGCCGCGTGGTGCGTTGGGATTGCGAGAGATACTGGTCGGTGGCAACGATGACCGGGCACTGATACTTGTCCGCCAGGTTGAAGGCACGAATGGTCTGGTAGAAGCACTCTTCGATGTCTGAGGGGGCGATGACGATGCGCGGGACCTCCCCGTGAGCCCCATAAATCAAGAGGTTGAGGTCGGCCTGCTCCATGCGCGTCGGCATGCCCGTACTCGGTCCACAGCGCTGGACATCGACGATCACCAGCGGGGTCTCCGTCACGGCCGCCAAACCGAGCGCTTCGATCATCAGCGTGATACCGGGGCCGGAGCTGGCGGCCAGGGCGCGCGCGCCGGAAAAGGCAGCCCCAATGGACATGTTGATGGCGGCCAACTCATCTTCGGCCTGAATCATGACCCCATTGTATTTGGGAAATTTGCTGACCAGATATTCCATGATGTCGGAGGCGGGGGTGATCGGATAGGACGCCATAAAACGGCAGCCAGCCACCAGCGCTCCAAAGGCGACCGCGTCGCTCCCCTGCAGCAGCATCTTCTTCTCGCGCTGACGCTGTTCCATCTTGTAGTTGACCGGCTTGTTCAGCTGCCGGATCAGGTCGCGCCCACTGGCGGCAGCCTCCATATTTTTCGCGACGATCTTCTCGCCCTTGCTCAGAAAGCGCTCGCGGATGAGCTCACCCAAAAAGGCAAAGTCGGGGTCGAAATCGACGGTGGTGAGCGCCGCGCCAGTCATCACGATGTTCTTCATAATGGGGGCCTGCAGTTTCTCACGCGCGATCTTGCGGGCAGGGATGGGGAACACGCTCACCCGGCGCTGTTCGAGGTCGCTCAGGTCGATCTCACCCTGAGAATTATCATAGATCACGATGCCTCCCTCGCGCATCTCCTTGCGATGGAGCTCGACCGTTTCGAGGTCGAGGGCGATCAGCAGGTCCAGCTCATCCCCATGGGATAGCAACTCCCGTTGGTCCACGCGGACTGAGGCATTGATATGCCCGCCCCGAATGCGGGACGAATAGGTCTGCGTGGTGCAGACCTCCAAGCCTGCCCTGGCGAAGAGGAGTCCCAGCATATCGGAGACAGCGAACACACCGTCTCCCGCCTCTCCTCCCGCCATCAATTTGAGTTGGTTGACAATCACGATACAATCCTCCCTTATCGACGAACCAAAGAGCGCTGAACGGCGCTGGCACTCGCATTAGCATGGCGGATGAAAGACGAAGCTTAATAGAACTCCTGCATGATCTCAGCGAAATCGACTCCGGTCAGCGACTGTAGGGCGATGGGCTCGCGAGCGCGTGTTGGGCGCTGATCCTCGTAGGTGGGGCGATTATTTTCAAAGATCACTCCGAGAGGAGTCTTCTCGCTATAGAGCACCCTCTCCCACGCAAGCTTCCGATCGGTGGGATCGTAGCCAGGCTCCTCATCCAGGTAAAACGAATGGTCACGGTACCAATCGTACGTGTTCACACGGTTATACGTGACGCACGGACTCAACACGTCCACCAGCCCAAACCCTTTGTGGGCGATCGCGCGCTCGAAGAGCCTGGTCAGGTGTTTGGGGTTCCCTGAGAATCCGCGAGCCAAAAAGGAGATCCCTGATGCCATGGCGATCGCCAGGGGGTCGATCGCCCCTTCGATGTTTCCCCCAGGGGTGGTCGTGGTCTTATACCCTAAATCGCTCGTGGGTGAGGCTTGTCCCTTCGTCAATCCATAGGTCTGATTGTTCATCACGATGTACGTCAGATCGATGTTTCGGCGAATCGCGTGGGGAAAATGGCCCATCCCAATGGCATACCCGTCACCATCCCCTCCAAGGACCAGGACTTTGAGGGCTTCATTCGCCAGTTTAATGCCGGTTGCCAGGGGGAGAGCCCGACCGTGCACGCCATGGAAAGAATAGCCATTGAGATAGGCGAAGGCCCGTCCCGAACAGCCGATTCCCGCGGTGATGACCAGATCCTTTGGATGCACCTCCAGATTGACGAGGGCTTCTTTCAAAGACTTGATGACCGCGAAATCCCCGCACCCGGGGCACCATTGGGACTTCACGGTATTTTGGTTATACATTTCCAGCGTAACCATACTAGGCAAACCTCCTTTACTGAAAGGAAGCTTCGGCAAAAACCTAAGCCTCTATCGATTGTCTCATGTGGCATCAATGTTGTAGAGGCGGACAGGCGTAGCTCTTGTCGGATACGTGGCCCTGACTGGCGTGTGAAATTTTACTATAGCGTACTCTCTCTCACAAGCATAAACCGACAGAATTCCAGCGCGGACCTGTCCAGCTCTCCCTGGGTCACCCGGTGGGGGGCTGCCTCCTCGGCATCACGTCGGTTCCGCACCGACGGCCATGTGGGTGGGTTGGGGTTTGGAACGCAAGGCGGAGTGTAACACTTCATCCATATGATCGACCAGGATAAATTGCATGTCGTCGCGGACAAGGCTCGGAATCTCCGCCAGATCTCTCGCATTCTCCCGCGGCAGGATGATCGTTCTGATGCCCGCCCGGTGTGCTCCCAGCACCTTTTCCTTGATCCCCCCCACGGGAAGGACCTTTCCCCGGAGGGTGATCTCTCCCGTCATGCCGATTTCCTTCCGCACCGGCTGCCTGGTAACGGCGGAGATGAGGGCCGTGGCCATCGTGACTCCAGCCGAGGGTCCGTCCTTCGGGATCGCGCCCGAGGGGACATGGACGTGCAAGTCTTGGTGCTCCGAAAAGTGAGGGTCGATCCCCAGGGCCTGCGCACGGGACCGCATGTAGGTGAGCGCCGCCTGGGCTGACTCTTGCATGACTTCCCCGAGATGTCCCGTCAGAATCAACCTCCCCTTGCCGGGAACAGCCGTGGCTTCCACAAACAAAATGTCGCCCCCCACAGGGGTCCAGGCTAACCCCGTGGCCAGACCGACCTCATCCCCCTCTTCCGCGATGCTGGGCTGAAACTTGACTGGCCCTAAATAGGTCGCGACATCATCCGGGCGGACACTCACCTTCCCCTCGAGGCCTTGAGCGACCGCCCGGGCCGCCTTCCGACAGATGCTTCCGATCTCACGCTCCAGATTCCGAATGCCTGCCTCCCGCGTATAGGCTCGGATGACGGTCAACAGCGCTTCGTCCGTGATCTCGAGACGAGCAGCGTCCAGCCCGTGGGCGTCCATCTGACGTGGCAGAAGATAGCGGCGGGCGATCTGAAGTTTTTCCATCTCCGTATAGCCCGCCAACTCCATAATCTCCATCCGGTCTCGCAACGCTGGCGGGATGGGATCGAGAAAGTTGGCCGTGGCGATGAACAGCACTTTGGACAGGTCGAACGGGACATCGAGGTAATGATCGACAAAGGAATGATTCTGCTCCGGGTCCAGCACTTCCAGCAGTGCGGCCGTCGGGTCGCCACGAAAATCCGCCCCAACTTTATCTATTTCATCCAGCATAAAGACCGGGTTGTTCGAGCCTGCGCGACGAATCGCCTGAATGATACGGCCGGGCAACGCCCCGATATAGGTCCGCCGATGCCCGCGGATCTCCGCCTCATCCCGGACCCCGCCGAGGGACATGCGCACGAAGGTCCGCCCCAGCGCTCGAGCGATCGATTGTCCCAGGGACGTTTTCCCCACCCCTGGCGGTCCGGCAAAGCAGACAATGGGACCTTTCATGTCGGGCTTGAGCTGACGCACAGCCAGGTACTCCAAAATCCGATCTTTGATCTTTTCCAGGTCGTAATGGTCCTCATCCAGGATCGCGGCCGCGCGCGGCACGTCGATGACATCCTGCGTGCTTTTCTGCCAGGGCAGGTTGACCAGCCAGTCGAGATAGGTGCGAGCGACCGTGTACTCGGGCGCGGCGGGAGGCATCTTCGCCAGGCGCTCCAGCTCTCGTTCGGCCTCTTTCGCCGCTTCCTGAGGTAAACCCGCCTCCTGCACACGCGCGCGCAAATCGTTCAGCTCGGCCGTGCGGTCGTCGGTTTCGCCGAGCTCGTGTTGGATGGCTTCGAGCTGCTTGCGTAGGAAAAACTCTCGCTGAAGTTTGTCCATCTCCCCTTTGGCCTGCGCCTGGATCTTCTCCCCGATTTCCACAATCTCCAGCTCCCGATTCGCGAACTCCGTGAGCCGTTGGAGCCGCCGCGTCAGATTCAGCGTTTGCAGAACCTCCGCCTTTTCCGCCAGCGAGAGCGTGAGGTTGGCCGCGACGAAGTCCGCGAGTTGGCCGGGCACGGGGATGTTCATGGCCGTAATGGCCAACTCCTGGGGGAGATGCGGCGTGAGCTGCACGATTCTTTGAAACACCGAGGTGAGATGCCGCGCCAGCGCCTCGATCTCGGTGGTGCGTTCAGCCAGGTCCTCGATCACCTCAATGCGTGCCAGCGGAATCGGCTGTTCCTGGAGGAGCGAGAGCAAGCGAATGCGGGCGAGGCCTTGCAGCAACACCTGGATCGTGCCATCCGGCATCTTCAGCATGCGCGCGATGAGCGCCGCTGTGCCGATGTCATGCAGGCCGTCGCGGGTCGAAGAGGCCGCTCCCTCCCTCAGCGGGAACACGCCGATGATCCGGTTGCGCGCCAACCCCTCTTCGATTACGCGCGCCTGGACATCTGCAACCGCGATGGGCAGGACAATGTACGGGTAGATGACGGTGGATTCTGAGATCAAGAGGGGGAGCTCGGGGGGGATGGGTGCCTTCACAGTCGTCTCGGGTCTATCCCCCTCTACGCTCATGGTCGCTCCTGTTCATGATGTCCAGCACGAGCCACGTCAGGCTTGCACGTCATGCCGTCTGAATGGGGACCCGAATCGTCGCCGGACGCTGCCTGGGAATGGTGATCGCAAGCAACCCGTCCTGGGAAGACGCGCTGATCTGGCTGATGTTCAGACCGGGCGGAAGTCGCACAACCCGCTCGAAGGTGCCATAGGGGATTTCCAGCTGATGGCAGACGATCGGCTCCCCTTGATGACGGGGGACTCGCGTACCATGGATCGTCAAGAGCTCTTGCGTAATGGTCAATTCGATAGCCTCGCGCTTGACCCCTGCTAAATCCACCAGGATCTCAACGCCTTCTTGGGATTCGCACACATCGATGGCCGGTTGCCAGGAGGTTGTGGACAGGAATGCGGGCGGGCGCTTGCCTCGCAGCACGTAGTCGAGCAGTCGCTCCATCTCTTGCTGCATCATCTCCAGATTCGACCGTTCACGGGGCGACTGCTCAGGCATGCCCTGCTTTCTCCCTCAATAGCCAGGTCCGGCAATTGGTCGTCCGTTTCACTCCTCTATCATAGCCATCGTGCAGGCGTCTGTAAAGGGGCCGGCTTGCTTCGGGGCGTGCGTCGGAGTTTTACGTCGCAACGGTACACCCATTATTTCCCTCCCCCCTTGAGGGCATAGGCGCCAAGCTAAGCCGTAAACCGTATCAACTAGCAGCAGTATCCCTTCCCCCCGGCGAGGGGGAAGTTTTCCTTAATCCCTTCCCCCCGGCGAGGGGGAAGGTGAGGATGGGGGGGACAGCCGCGCGACCTCACCCCCCACCTGAATCCTCCCCCTCAAGGGGGGAGGAGCTTACAAAGACCAACGCCTTACGGGTAGACCCGCCGGTAGACCCCGGGGGAGCCCTGGGCATGGGTCATGACCTCGCGCATACGACCGGAACGCGGGGAGGAAGATTCCCGCTGCGCATTCCATGTGGGGGTCTCGGAGACCTTCTCGTGCTCAAATTCGTACACCGTCGTATAGCCGGTCTCCCCCTCGACGACCCGGAAGCGGCGTGCATAGATCACCCCAGGCACCTTGCGATATCCTGGGACATATTCGCCGTTATACCATTCGTTCCACTCGCGGTCGGTGCTTTCGGGGACCGACATCCGGCCGATCTGGAGGGCGGGAGCCATCCCCCGCTCGGGCATTTCTACGCTTGCCGGAAAGATCTGTTGACCGATCGCGCGGGTGACGTTCTTCCCAATGACCGTCGGGGAGATCCGCCGGCTCCATGGACTGGGGTTGGCACGCCATTTCTGGAATTCCGCGCTCTTCAGGGCATCCGCGCTGGCTAATTCGTAGACGGCCAGATACTTCGGCGTCCCCTTATAGGCGACATACCGCGCCGCATCGAGAAACCCCGGCAGGCTGAGCAACTCCGGGAGGTGCTCGGTGTTATACCAGGCGTTAAACTCATCCTCAACGTGTGGGTCAACATCGGTGTACACCAGGAAAATACCGTTCCCTTTCTTGGCCATGCGGGTCTCCTTTCTGACAAGGTTCGTTCGCGGGCATATGCTCCGCTCGCCGCCCTGCATCCAGAGTGGGGCACCACGAGCGGTGGCGGCGCTCAGCTCTCCCCAGCCATGCCATCCACATACAGGCATTGCCCGGAGATATAGCCTGCCTCCTCGGAGGCGAGGAATACCACGGCGGCGGCTTGATCCTCCGGCTCGCCGATCCGCCCCAGGGGGATGCCGAGACGGAACTGGGCAGGATTGCCCTTGAGCTGTTCCTCAAGGCGGTTCTTCGCTTCGTCCGCCGTCTCGGGAAGGCCGGAGTTTTGGCGCAGGGGGGTGCGTGTGGGTCCGGGGCCGATGGCATTGACGGTGATGCCCCCATACTGGGCTAGCTCAAGCGCCAGGCAGCGGGTGAGGTGAATGACGGCCGCTTTGGAGATACTGTAGGCGCCTAGATGCCAGCGGGGGACCTTGCCGGCGATGGAGGCGATATTGATGATGCGTCCGCTCCGGCGTTTGATCATGTCGCGGGCGGCGATCTGGGCGCAATGCCAGACCCCCTTGAGGTTGATGGCGAAGATGCGCTGAAAATCCTCCGGCGTCGTCTCCAGCAGAGGTTTGGCCGCCAGGGCGATACCGGCGCAATTGACGAGGATATCGATGCGCCCGAACTCATCCAGGGTGCGCTGCGCCGCCGCCTCGATCTCCGTCAGCTGCGAGACATCCACACGCACCGGGAGCGCGCGGACTCCCAGCGCTTTGACCTCGTCTGCCACATTGCCGCTCTGCAGACCGTTCACATCCCAAATGGCGATACGCGCACCCTCTTTGGCAAACTTGAGCGCGCAGGCGCGGCCGATCCCCGACCCCCCTCCGGTGATGACCGCCGTCTTGCCGGTGAAGGCCATATGTGTCTCCCGCATACAGACAATTCAGACCAGCTTCGCCATGCCATCCACGTAGAGGATCTGGCCGGTGATATGTGCGGCTTGCTCCGAGGCGAGGAACAGGACCGCAGCCGCCTGATCCTCCGGCTGGTTGATCGTCCCCGTGGGAATCCCCAGGCGGAACACCTCGGGCGCGCCTTGCACCGCGAAGTCCTGTGCGGCTTGCAAGGCAGCCGCATCCCTGGCAGTGCCACGCACCATCGGGGTAGCCGTGGGTCCAGGACCAAGGGCATTGACGGTGACGCCCGTATGTGCCAGCTCGAGGGCGAGGCATTTGGTGAACATCCGCACGCCCGCCTTGGATACGCAATAATGCCCCAGGTGCATGCGAGGGAGGTCCGCCGCGATGGAGGCCACGTTGATGATGCGCCCGTACCGCCGCCGCACCATCTCCCGGGCAGCCGCCTGGGCGCAGAAGATGGTCCCCATCACGTTCACGTTCCAGTGCCGGTCCCAGAGATCGGCAGGCATCTCGAGCAGGGCCATGGGCCGGCGCAAGATGCCCGCCGAATTGCAGAGGATATCGAGGGTCCCACAGGCGCGGATGACCTCGGCC
>Ga0114945_10002763_pt1 | contig 10119 bp, 9 predicted proteins | sample OV2TP3_FD_87194 | JGI IMG/M metagenome (GOLD analysis project Ga0114945, IMG submission 87194) | Hot spring microbial communities from Beatty, Nevada to study Microbial Dark Matter (Phase II) - OV2 TP3 | ecosystem: Environmental > Aquatic > Thermal springs > Hot (42-90C) | place: USA: Beatty... | reverse complement strand
GTTGAAGGGCGCCTGGTCCATCTTGAAGCCGATGCCGTAGCCGTAGTTGCCGGGGACCGCCTTGAACTGCACATCCGGTAAGGCGCCGCGGGCCGTTTCGAACTGCACCTGATCAGGAATGTTGATGATGTCCGTCTGCCTCGTGATGAAGGATGCGAGGCGTGACGAGAGGTCCAACCCGTAAATCACGACGATCTTGTCCAAGTAAGGGCCCTGTCGCCAGTAGTCGGGGTTCCGCACCAGGAGGGACTTAGACAGGCGCTCGAAGGACTCCAGCTTGAAAGGGCCGGTACCGATGGGATTGTCCTCATACTTGAGGCCCCGGTCGGCGATGTGCTTGGGCATGATCTTCATACCCCCCGCCGCGGAGGCGAGCAAGGCGAGAAACTCCGCGGACGGATTCTTGGTAGTGACGCGCAGGGTCCCTTTGTCCACGGCCTCAATCTTGTCCGCGTCTTTGAGGAGCCCCGCGGGACGGGTGGGTTTCCTCGGGTTCCGGATGGTCTCGTAGCTGAGGGCTGCGTCTTCTGCGGTCACCGCTGTGCCGTCATGCCAGCGGACGCCATCACGCATTTTGAACACGTAGGTCGTGGGGTCCACCTGCTGCCAGCTTTCGGCGAGAGCAGGGGCGATCTTGAAGTCGATCTGCCAGTTTTCGCCCGGCTTGAACTCGTACTCGATCAGAGTGTCGAACACGGGCCCAAGGGTGATGGAGGCGTTCACGCCGGCAGCATCGTAGTAGTTGAGGCTGTCGGGCGGCCGGCTGGCCGCGAGCTGCAGCGTGCCCCCGCGCTGGGGTGGCCCCTCGGCATCGACCGGGCCGGTCGCCGGCTGGGGAGCGCCACAGGCCAGACAGAACACGGTAACGAGGGCAATAACAGACCCTTGCGGCCCACCACGAACTCGATGCCAACGGGACGGCGAGGGAGCCCCTGCGGTACGAAGTATGGTCATAGCCTGTTCCTTTGGACTTTGGACTTTGGACTTTGGACCGTTTAGCCCCAGGGGCCTAGGAAGGGCTCTCCGGCGTAGGTGTCGGACAGCGGCTCCAGCGCCTCCGGCCAGCCCCCGTTCACGGTCCGGCGAAGGTCCTTCGGCCGCGGCCTCCCATCCCAGCCGACCTGCTCCATGTAGTAGTACAACTGAACGCAATGCCCGTCGGGATCCTGGAAGTGGGCGGCGTAATCGATACCCGGATAGAGCTCCGGCGGGACTTCCACCTGGTGCGCACCGTGCTCCGTTAGGAAGGCGGCCGCGTCCCGAAGCTGCTTGTAGCTGGCCAGCTGGATCCCGAAGGACATGCAGGTCGTGTGGCCGCTCAGGTTCAGGTGTGCTCGCAGGGCGACCGGATACAGAGCCAAGGCATGATGCTCGGTGTTTACTCGCAGGAACAGGCAGCGATGGCCTCGCCAGTTCACTTCCTCCGTGAGAGAGAAGCCCATCTTGTCCTGATAGAAGGCGCGCGCGGCCTCCACGTCCTGGACGAAGAGGCGCACGGGGCCGATGCGAACGATCTTAAAGGGGCGCGGCAGCAGAATACCTTCCACATCATAGTTCGCGGGCAATTGCTCAAGGTAACGATAGCCTTCGTGCAGGTCCTGTCCCCGGGCGAGGGCGTCCTGGACTTCCTGGAACTCCGAGGCCTGGGGCAGCGAAGGGACCTCCGTGAAACGGCGGTCGTACATCGCCCGGGGCTTGCTGTACCCCTCCCAGCCGATCTGCTCGATCCCGTAGTACAGCTCATTGGTGTGGCCGTCGGGGTCGTAGACGTAGGTGTGCCAGTTGGAGCCCGGCATGTCTCGCCCGGACCGCTGCACAGTCACGCCCTGCTCTGGAAACCAGCCGGCGGCGTGGACGACCTCTGCGAGACTGCCCACCTGCCACGTGATCTGGTTAATGGTCACGCCTTGGGTCCGAGGGGGACGCATCGCCTCCATGGCGCGCCTGGGGAAGAGGACGAACGCGTGGTGGTCGCCCCCGTAGTGCATGAAGAAGCCACGGGCATCGCCCACGCTTGCCCGTACCACCGGGTCCTGAATGCGGGGTCCGAAGTCGTTGGTGTCCGAGATGCTGAACCCCAGCAGCTCGTTATAGAAGCGGAGGTTGCCGGGGATGTCATTGACGTTGAAGCCAAAGTGCCCCAACCGGCGCACCTTGAAGGGTTGGTCCAGCATGATCCCGCCGACGTTGTACTTGGTCCGCACTGCAGTTGCCATGACTGGCCTCCTACCGGAGATTCTCCGAAAAATGGCTTTTGCCCCACTGAGCGTCTCTGAGTCCGCCCACCACTCCATGCCTTCGACTTCGCTCAGGGCAGGCTCTCGGCTGACGACGGCGCCTCGGATGCTTCGCGGCTCGCCGCCCCCACCATCTTCTTTCCCGGGGGTGTGGGTGCCAGTTCGGCATGGAGGATTCCCAGCCGCCCCTGTGATTCTACCCCACCCCGGGCGATTACCGTCAGCGCTGCCGTATCTGCGACCTGACGACCAACCAACGACCGTTCCGCCGTTCTAGCCAGTAAGTCTGTTCAATAGACGGACTGGTTGCGGCGTAGAACCGGTCATCGCCATCAAACTCGGTGATGGTCCATTCTTCCCGGGCGACGGCGACCGCTTCGTCGGGGTTGACAACGTCCAGCGTAAGTACCTGGAACTCCCGCGGGTCAACCACGAGATAGTGACCGCCCACGTGGGCTGCTCTTACCTGGCGAACCATTCTCTCCAGCCAATTGTCCGCGTAAGCTGTGGCCAGCTCCCGGTCAGTTCCGTCCTTTGAGACCGCGGCCATCCACACCGCGTTACTTCTGTGGACCGCCGCCTCGACCTCTGCGCCAGGGTCTGGTGGACTGACTATCACGGGCGTCGAGGGGCCGCCGGCAAGGGGGGGCGTCGCCTCGACGGAGTTGAGCGCGGCTGCGATGGGGCCGGCGGGCGCCGTGACTGGCGCGGCTGGGGTGAGGACCTCCGTGAGCAGAGGCTCCTGCTGGCCCGTTGGCGGGCCGGCTACGCCGCTGACGAGCGCCGCCGTTCCGCCCGCGACTACCCCGAGCACGAGAACCGCCGCTACAGCACCAGCCCAACGTCGCCAGGTTCCGAGACCGCGTGATGCCGGCGTTGGGAACGGGCGAGACGCTGGCGCCGGGCGGCTAACCGTCTGCCTCCCGGGCCATTCCACCTCGTAGAGGCGGTGTGGCGCTACAGCTCCTCTCATGGCGTGATAGCCCCGGTCGATGTAGTGCCACTGATGGTGAACTGGGGGCACCGCCTCCTTGACGCCCTGGGAGACGAGGATCCGGCCTGGGCCTGCCACGGCGCAGATGCGAGAGGCAAGGCTAACGGCCTCTCCGGCGAGGTCCCCTGGCCTGCGCGCCGCCTCTCCCACGTTGATCCCGATGCCGACCCCGATCTTGGGCCCCGATTGTGAGCGGTAGAAGTGTTCCACTGCCTGTTGCATAGCGACGGCACAAGAGACGGCGCGCTGCGGTCCGTCGAAGGAGGCTATGAAGCTATCGCCCACGGTCTTCACAATGCGCCCACCGTAGGCGAGGATTTGCTCCTGCACCAGACTGCTGTGCTGCTGGCGCAGTTGGTAGGGCCCTTCGTCGGCCAGTTCGGCGGGGAGGTCCGCAAGCCCGCGAACATCGTTTATGAGGGCCATGGTAGCCGTCTGGGCGGCGGGACCCTCGGTCACTCCGAGCGCCCCCTTGGGATCGGTGTTACGGTTCATGGGATCAAGGGGAACTACGGGCGGGGTTGGAAAGCCCCACCGATGGCCGGCGGCGAACTGGCCCGATCTAAAGCGCTATCCCGCAACATGCTTTCCAAGCGCTCCGCCAGCCGTTCCGGGCCGGAGCGGTAGCGGACCGCATGCTGCCACAGGGCAAGGCGCGCCTCTGGATCCGGGGCCTGGAGCAGCACTTCGGCCTGTTCGCGTTTCAGACGGCCCTCCTCCAGGCTTTCCAGGATCGGTTCTTCGAGCCCCAGCAGGGCGATGTCCAACCGGACCTCTTCTGCGGGGACACCAACCCTGACAGCCAGCTCTTCGACCGTCATGCCCATCTTCGAGGTCAGGGTCGCGTAGCCCCGGGCCCGCTCCAGCACCGACTGGAGGTGGGTATGCCGCGCTTGGGACAGAAACATTTGGAGACCGGCTCTGGGAGAGACGTCCCTGATGATCACCGGTAGCTGTTGGAGACGCGCCTGCTTCGCGGCCTGTCGGCGGCGTTCACCTGAAATAACCCAATACTGATCCTTATTACCCTCACCCGCGTAGGCTGGGACTACTTGGATGGGCTCCACAAGACCCTGCTCTCGGATGCTCTTGGCCAGGTTTGTCAGTTCGTCCATGTCCGGGGCAATGGATGGTCGAAAAGGGTTCGGCAGCACCGCGTCCGCGTCCACCAGAATCACCCGATATTCCGAAGCCTCCGGTCCCGGGGTTCGGACCTGGGTCGTTGTGGTGGTGGGCGCCCCCCCGTAGAGGAGGGCGAAAAAACCGTGCCGGACCTGTGCCTGGTGCGTGCCTTTCAGCCGGCCGAGCAAGGCGCCGGAGTGCAACCCAGCCAGCGCCTCGCGGACCTCCGTGCGCGATCGTTCCCGACGGATGCCCGGCGCGAACCGCCCCTGTCTGGGAACGGGGCTCGTACTGGAGGTGGCCGTTGAGTCCAGGGTCGCCATGCAGGTATGGTCAGTGGCTCAGGGTGGCGAGAATCTCCTCCGCCAGGGCTTTGTAGGCCTGTGCTGCGGCGGAATTGGGTGCGTACTCCACGATGGACTTCCCATGGAGGGGGGCCTCCGCCGCTCGGATGTTGCGGGGAATAATCGTCTGGAAGGTGCAGGGCACCTGGTTTCTCACCTCGTTGAGCATCTGCTCCGAGAGGGAGACCCGCCGGTCGTACATGGTCATGATAACCCCGCCCAGTTCCAACTGGGGGTTGAGATTGGCCCGGGCCAGCTCAATGGTGGTGAGAAGCTCGCTCAGCCCCTCCAGGGCTAGGTACTCGCATTGCACCGTCACCAGCACCGTGTGCGCGGCGGCGAAGGCGTTCAGGGTGAGCAAACTGAGGGCGGGGGGACAGTCGATGAACACGTACCGGTATTTGTTCCCCAGCTCCTGAAACGCCCGCTTCAACTTGTACTCCCGGCCCATCATGGAGGCCAGCTCCAGATCTGCGGCCACCAGGGTGGGAGACGCAGGAAGGAGATCGAGGCCCGGTATCCGGGTTTGCAAGATGGCCCGGCTCGGGTTCAGCCCTCGGACCAGCACGTCGTGAACGGAGGGCCGCTCACCCATCTCCACCCCGAGGGAGGCCGTGGCGTTGGCCTGCGAGTCCATATCGGCCAGCAGTGTCGGGAATTGCTGAGCGATATACGCGCAGACGTTAATGGCGGTCGTCGTCTTTCCGACTCCGCCTTTCTGATTGGCGATGGCAGCGATTTTTACCATAAACCAAGTATACGTGAGTGTCCATTACGAGGCGCTACGAAATTGTTCACAGGTCAAGTTCACGGTTCTGAGTTCCGCCACACCCGTCGGAACCCAGCAGCCCGAACGCTTGAAATCGGTTCACCCAGAACCAAGAACCCTGAATTCTGAACTCGCAAAGCGCTCGCCGCCTTAACACACTACACACATTTCATGTCGTTGATCGGTGGGACCTCGAGCGCTTGTTTTTGCCAGGTCTTGCCGCTGTCTGTGCTCACCAGAATGCCGTTTCGTACGCCGACGTAAAGGATGTTTTCGTCTTCCGGGTCGAGGGCGATGGCCTTGGGGAAATCATGGCGGACCTCCGGGCCCGCGTCCACCTCCTCCCACTCCTTCCCGCCGTTGGCGGACCGCACCAGGATGGCCTCGGCGCCGGTAGCACGGCGCCAGTTCCCGGGCGTCCCGTGGGAGAGCCCGGAGTAGAGGAGATGGGGGTTCCGGGGACTGGGGACCAGCGGTACCGAGTATTCCTGGCTGAACTGCATCCCCACGGGGGTCCAGGTCTGGCCGCCGTCGCCGCTGCGGTACAGGGCCCGGCCCTTCACCTTTCCTGAGCGGCTGTCATGACCACCGGTGGCAATCAACACCACGTTGGTGTGGTCGGCATCGACCACGATGGTATGCACATCACAGTCGAGCTCGTTCTCGATATGGGCCCAGCTTTTTCCTCCGTCGGTGCTCTTCAGCATCCCGCCTACCTGGAGGGCGGCGTAGATAGTGTCAGAGTCCTGAGGGTCGAGCGCGATGTCCCGGACGTGAGGTTCAACGGTGGGGACCGGGTAGTCGATGCTCTCCAGGAAGGGCAGCTGTTGAATGGAATCGAAGCGATCCCAGTGAGCACCCCCGTCATCGCTAATCCAGATGTCGATGGGCTCCCCGCCCACGAAGAGTCGCCTGGGGTCTCGGGGATCGAGGGTGATGCAGCGGGTCTTGCCAGGGCCTCGTCTGCCGTAGGAGGGCTTTTTCCACGTCTCACCTTTGTCCGAGCTGACCCACACGCCGTCACCCCGCGTGGCTGCCAACACCCTCCCCGGCGTGGTGGGATCCGCGGCCACCTCCTGAACCGACCACTCCTTGACGCCCTGGTTGGCCACTTTCCAGCCCCCGTTGCTCCGGCTCAGGGTCACCACGCCTTCTTCGGTGCCGAGGTAGATTGTGCTTGCCATGGGAATGCCTCCTGTACCTTTCAACAACTGCTGGCTGGCTGGTGGCGCGTCCACTCCCTTACGGTCGTGGCTCGGACAGGGCCTCCTCCAGACGCTCCTTGTCGAAGCCCTGGATCCTCACATCGCCTATGACCGTAACCGGGATGCTGCTCATCCCCATGTCCCGCAGCTGTTGGCGGGCGGCCCTGTCCGTGTTGATGTTCTTCTCGACGTAGTGGATGTGGCGTTCTTTCAGGAAGGCCTTTACGGCCTCACAGGGGGGGCAATGGATCCCTGAGTAGACGGTTACCTCTGTCATCGCTCCTCTTTCGGTGTAGATTGCGCCAATTGTACGGTAGACTAGGAGGGAGATGCCACTACAGGGCCTGCTCCCAGGGCTGGAAAACTGGGCCGCCACACGGCGGAACCATGCCCTGGAGCACGGGACGGTGACTGTCCTCCAGGAGCGGCACGGCTTTACCCGCAGCCTCGCAGGCCGTTCAAACAGCCGGGGCTTTCACATCTTCGGAGATGTATCCACTGAGGAGTTGAAGAGTGCGGTCGAGGAGGCGCTCCTCCGGATGAAACGAGGCGAGGCCCATCTCGCCGTCTCCCCCTTTTGCGGGACGAACATCGCCGTCACCGGGACCTTGGCCGCCTTGGCCACGCTCACCCTGTTGGGAGGCGGTCGCGACCGTGTAGCCCGGCTCCCTAACGCCGTGGTTGGCGGCATCCTCGCGACGATCGCCGGCCAGCCGCTGGGGCGGCTGGCACAGAAGTACTTCACGACATCGCCCGATGTTGGAAGGCTTCGAGTCACGGCGATCACCGTAGAAGGCTGGGGTCCCTTCAAGGGGCATTGGGTGGCCACCTCTCAGGGTCCGGGCTAGCACGGGCCAGTCCTGTCCCTGGTTTCTGAACAGTTCGTAAGCGTGCCGCTCGCCAGGGACGATGAGAATTCCGCGTGTGCTTGCGAACCTCTGGAGGCGGGAGGCGGGTGATGCGAGAGCTCTGTGGACGGGCCGGGTGGGACTAGCGATCGTTAGGACGTGACGCAACCTCAACTGGTCAATTTCAACGAGCGCGGGAGTTCAGGGCATCACCCGACTCAGGTTCCTCAGCCCCATGGCAATGGTGAACGCCATCAACGCGATGCAAACGGAGACTAGTGGCGTCAGCCAGTTGATCCCGAAGAAACCGTACAGGATGAGTCCTGGATACACCACCAGATAGGACTTGATGGCCCAGGGGATTGGGGCGCCCAAGTAGTTGCACAAGAACAGTAGAAAGTTGAAGAGGGCGTACACCAACCCGTACATCGTCGCGGGAATGGGATGGAGGGCGCCCACCAACGCCAGCGCGGCGATCATTAAGGTCTCTCGCACATGGTCCGAGACTTGGTCCACCAAAGCTCCGAACTGGCTGCTCTGCCCGTAGGTGCGCGCGAGGGCCCCGTCGAGGCCGTCTAACACCAGCGTCAGGAAGAAGAGCGCCGTAGCAAGGGCGGGTTGTTCTCCCATCAGTAAGACGATGACAATGCCGATGGCCACCTGGCTGAGAGAGACAGCGTTGGGAGGTACATGAAGGGCCGCCAAGAGGCGAACGGCAGGGCTCGTGACGGCGGCGAAAGCTCGTCGGAAGGGAACGAGGAAGCGCCTCTCCACGGAGGAAAAGGAATCTCGCACGGGATCTGTCATGGTGCGAGCCTGGGAATTGTTGCGGAATCTGTCATTGAAAGGAGCTCACGAGGAGTGGTCGGGTACGGGCAGAGCCTGTCCTGAGCCTGCCGAAGGAGTGCCACGGCCTCCGGAGCCTGCCTTCGAGCGAAGCGAAGGGTCGGCCTGGCAATGACAATGACGGCAATCTCGCAAAGCCCAGGGAGGGGTTTCCCGCTAAAGGGAACCTTCGTAGAAGCGCAATAGCTCATGGTCTACGTATTCTACGGTGAGGAGTCGCTGCTGGTGCGGGAGGAGCTCATCCGCCTCCGTGCAACTCTCGGCGATCCGCAGATGCTCTCCCTCAACACGACCTGGCTCGAGGGCGCCAAGCTGACCTTCCCAGAGTTGAAGGCCGCGGCGGATACGGTGCCGTTCCTGGCAGAGGCCCGATTGGTCTTGGTGGAGGGGTTGCTCTCGCGATTTGAGCCCTTCCGCGATGGGGCGCGCGGCGCGCGGGCCGGGGCTGCTGGCAGACAGGGACGCCGAGATGTTTTGGGGGAGTGGGGCCAGCTCGGGGAGTACTTGCCTCAAACGCCACCGTCTACCCACTTGGTGTTCTTCGACGGTGCTCTCACTGCCCGCAACCCGCTGTTGCCGGTGGTCAAGTCGGTGGCCCAGACCGTGGAACATCGCAAGCTGCGAGGCAACAACCTGGAGGAGTGGGTCCGCCAGCGAGCTGCCGCTAGGGGCGCCGCGATCCTTCCGGCCGCGGCGCGACTGCTGGTGCAGACGGCTGGCGATGATCTCTGGATCCTCACTAACGAACTGGAAAAGCTCTCCATCTATGCCGGGAGCCAGCCCATCGCGGTGCCGGAGGTCCAGGAACTAGTGGCCCAGGCGCGAGAGAGCACTATCTTCGCCCTGATTGACGCGGTGGCGGCGCGGCAACTGGCCCAAGCCCAGCGCTCCCTCCACACGCTCCTTGAAACCGGCGCCGCGCCCGGGTACGTGCTGACGATGCTAGGCCGGGAGTTTCGTATCCTCCTGCTGGCTGTCACGTTGTCGGCAAGGGGAGAGAAAGGGGATGGACTCATGCGGAGGATGGGGCTGGCGTCCCCCTGGGCCCTCCAGCGCACCTTGGAGCGATCGCGTGGCTACAGGGTCGCCTCGCTCAAGACGGCGTTGTCCCGCGTCTTGGAAACGGATGTCGCTATCAAGACCGGGCGGCAAGAGCCCGAGACGGCCCTGGACCTTTTGGTGGCGGACCTGTGCAGGGGGATGCGCGATACGTAATGCGTACTGAGTGATGCGTACCGCGTAATACGTGGTACGTAATACATAAGAGGAAGGGGGAGGGGTGTTACGTATCACGTATCACGTATTACGTATTCCTATGACGCATCACGCCTAGCGAAGCTTCGCCTCAAACCGACGAGTCAGCGGCCTGGGAAGGCACCACCCATCCCACGGTCCCAGCCGCTCGGGCCCCCATCTGTGCTTGTCTGCGAGACCTTGACAGAATTGTGTAGACTTTGCCCGGACAAGCACAGCTACGCCCGTTCCGGGCGCAGTCCCGGCCCGGGGCCCTTCGGGCACATGGAACACAACTCAGACGTGTTGGGAAATGGATTCCGCGCTGACGGGTTCCCCTTCCCCTGCACCAGCCCGTCCCCGACTAAGGCGCTTGCGGCGACAGCGACAACGTTTTGTCGATATGGCTTCGGCAAGTAGCTAGGAGCACGGCCGGACAGCCGGTGACACTGGGGCTGCGCCCCAGACCCCAGGTTCACGCAGCGGTCGTTTGCCCCGCCTCCCTCGACTGAGTGCGGCTT
>Ga0114945_10002762_pt1 | contig 10119 bp, 15 predicted proteins | sample OV2TP3_FD_87194 | JGI IMG/M metagenome (GOLD analysis project Ga0114945, IMG submission 87194) | Hot spring microbial communities from Beatty, Nevada to study Microbial Dark Matter (Phase II) - OV2 TP3 | ecosystem: Environmental > Aquatic > Thermal springs > Hot (42-90C) | place: USA: Beatty... | reverse complement strand
TGCGCCGAGGCCCATTACAACCTCGGCCTCGCCCTGACGTACCTGGGCGAGAGGGAGGAGGCGCGCAAGCATTTCATCGAAGCCGCCGATCTCGCGCCCGGCAACCAGGTGATCTGGGACTCCCCCGCCCTCCGGCCGTACGGAGAACCCCAAAAGGAAATCAAGAAGAAAAAGGATTCGGCTGTAGAGCAGGCGCCAGGCGCGTTCGGCAACCGGGGGCGCCTCGGCGGGTACTAGCGGTTCCCCTACACCCCGATCTGGGTCCTGATCTCCTCCCTGACCTGATCCTTCACGGCCCGCATCCACTCCTCCAGCTTCGGGAACAGATGGCTGTCGCCTTCCGTGAATCCCTTGACCAGGACTTCGGAGGACTTTTCGATGCGGTCGTCGCCGAGCACAATCTTGACCTTCTGGTCCGCGATTTTCCGCGTCAGCATCTGGGTGAGCTTGAGCTGCTGGCCGGGCGAGCCGCCCGACACGCCCAGGATCGTATGATGGAAGAGTTCCAGCTCTCCCTTGATGTCGATAAAGACCCGCATCACCCGCGGGATCAGCCAGCCTTTGCGATTGATATAGAAGTCGTAAGAGATCGCCTCGGCATTCGGCTCCCGGAAGGGACCGGCCGAGAGCGTCACATCATACGTATACTTTTGAGGAGCCTGCGGGGCTTTTTCAGCCATGACGGACTTACTATAAAGATCGCGGCGCGCTTTTGTCAAAATAGGCGCGCACCCGTTCAGCCGCGCCCAGGCCGTCCCGAATGCAGTCCGGAACCCCCACCCCCCGGTAGCCCGCTCCCGCGACAAAGACGCCCGGCAATCCCTGAAGCCGCGCCTCGATGGCGGCCAGACGATCCAAGTGCCCCACGAGATACTGCGGCATCGCGCGGGGCCACCGGAACACGCGGACCAGAGCCGGTTTTTCCATGACCCCCATGACGTGCCGCAGGTCCGCGCGCGCCAATTCCACCAATTCCTCGTCGGACCGCTCCAGCGCGGTTTCCCGGCCCGCGCCGCCGATGTAGCAACGGATCAGCACCGAGCCGTCCGGCGCCCGATGGTCCCACTTCGAAGACGACCACGTCGCCGCCAGCAGGGTGCGGCCTTCGATCCGCGGCATCACGAACCCATAGCCGACGAGGTCATGGCTGAATCCCTCACGGCGATAGCCCAGCGTGACCGTCGCGGTGGACGCATAGGGAATGCCCTCCAGCAGGCCGGCCACCGTTCCGTCGAGCGGCTCAAGCAGCGACGCGGCGCCGAAAGCCGGCGTCGCCAGCACCACCGCATCCGCCTTCAGGGACGAGTCCCCCTCGACCAGAACCTCATAGCCCCGTCCCGTCCCGCACCGCCGCACCGCCGTCACCCGGCGCCCCACGCAGACCTTCACCGCCGATAGCCGGCCGGCCAGGGTCCGGACCAACTCCGAGAGCCCGCCCCGAAGCGTCACGAACGGCGTCCAGCGCGGAGCCTCTCCCCTGTCGGATGCCGTGCGCCTCCGCCGAGCGCCCAGCATCGAACGGACAAGGCTTCCGTGCTCCCGCTCCATTTCGGGAAACCGGGGGAAGGTCGCCAGGATGGACAGCCGATCCGCGTCGCCCGCATAGATGCCGGTCATCAGCGGCTCGATGATCCGCTCCAGGGCTTCATCGCCCAGGCGGCGGCGGAAGAACCCGCCGAGGGATTCGTCTCCTTCCTCGCGACGGCGCGGCACGAAGATTTCCGCGCCCAGCCGAAGCTTGCCCGGCCAGGACAGCAGCCCGCTCCGCACAAACGAGCCCAGCCTGGTGGGGAAGCCCAGCGCGAGCCCTTCCGGCAATTCCTCGAGACGGCCGCGCGAATACACGAAGGTCCGGCGTGTGTCCGGGTTCGTGCCGATCAGCCGGTCTTCCAGGCCGAGCTTCCGGCATAGCTCGATTCCCCACGGTTTTTGGGAAAGAAACGAGTCGGGCCCGCCCTCGATGACGAACCCCTCGACCTGCTCGGTGAGAATCTTGCCGCCGAGCCGGGAGTCTCCTTCGACCAGCGTGCAGGCGATGGGCGGACCGTCGGATTGGGACAGGGCGTAGGCCGCGCTCAGGCCGGCGATCCCGCCGCCGACCACAACCACTGTGCGCGCGACGGTCAGATGCCGGTCTCCTTGAGGTGGGTGGTAATGACGTCCAGCACCGTCTCGACGATCGGCGCGGTGGCATTGAGCATCGCCATGCGTTCCAGTTGCATGCCCTTGTCGCGCGCCCGCTTCGTGAACTCGATGTCGATGTCGTACAGGATCTCGAGATGGTCCGACACAAACCCGATCGGCGCCATGAGCACGTGCCGGCAACCGAACCCGTGCAGTTCGTACAGCGTCTCTTCGACCGTCGGCCCCAGCCACTGCTCGCCCGTCCTGCCCTGGCTCTGATAGGCGAACCGCCAGGTCGCGGCGGGCGGGAGCGGGCCGAGGGCGGCCAGCACGGCCTCGACCGTCGCCCGCACCTGGTCCGGATACGGATCGCCGTCTTTGAGGATCCGCTCAGGAAGGCTGTGGGCCGTGAAGATGAGCGTCACGCGGTCGCGCGCGTCCGCCGGAAATTTCCCGAGGGCCTCGCGAATGTTGGCGACGATTCCCTGAATGAACGCCGGATGGGTGTTCCAGCTCGGCACGTAGGTGAAGCGAACGGGCACGCCCGCTTCAGCCTGCGCCTCCTCGACTTTCTTGACGTAGGCGCCGACGCTCAACCGGGAGTTCTGGGGCGCCATGCACACGCCGACCAGCCGCTTGACCCCGTCTTTGACGATCTCCCGGTAGGTTTCCCGGATGAAGGGATGCCAGTGCCGGAACCCGCGATACACCCTGAAACGGGACGGACCGGCCGCGTTGAGACGCGCTTCAAGACACCGGGCGAGATCAGTCATAATCGCCGGGACCGGGGATTTCCCCCCGGTCGCCCGGTACCGCTCCATGATCTCGCGCAGCAGTTCGGGAGGGGTCGGCCGGCCGCCCCGCACATCGTTAAGAAACGGCTCCACCGCTTCCAAGGAGTCCGGTCCGCCCAAGGCCATGAGCAGAATACCGATTGGCGCTTCCGGCATTGTTAATCGTTATCCGTTAATCGTTAAACGTAAAAGGTGAATTGCGGAGGGGCATTCCGGCGATTAACGAATAACGTTTAACGCTGACTCAACTTGTGGACCAGGTCCACGGCCGCCTGGACATGCTCCACGGGGGTATTGGGAAGGATGCCGTGCCCGAGGTTGAAGATGAAGCCCGGCGCGTCTCCCGCCTGCTTCAGAATCATCTCCACGCGCCGTTCGATCTCGTGCACGGGAGCGAAGAGCACAACGGGATCCAGATTGCCCTGGATCGCCACGTCGGAGCCCAGGCGGCGACGGGCTTCATCGAGCGGCACGCGCCAGTCCACCCCGATCACCGTGCCGCCGGCCTCACGCATCAACTCCAGCAAGGTCGCGGTCCCCGTACCGAAATGAATCAGCGGCACACCCTCGTTCTTGAGTCCCTCGAAGATCAGCCGCACGTGCGGCTGCACGTACTCCCGATAGTCATCGGGGCTCAGGCACCCGACCCAACTGTCAAACAACTGGACAGCCTGCGCGCCCGCCTGGATCTGGTTCTTCAGATAGGCGGTCACCACGCGCGCGAGCTTGTCCATGAGCCGGTGCCAGACGGCGGGCTCCCGGTACATGAGGCCTTTGGTTTCGATGAAGTTCCGCGAGGCGCCGCCCTCGATCGCGTAGCTGGCCAGCGTGAACGGCGCGCCTGCGAAGCCGATCAACGGCACGCGTCCATTGAGCCCGCGGCGGGCCAGCGCGATTGCATCCACCACGTACCTGAGCTCGCTGCCGTCAATCAGCCGCAGCGCCTCCACATCCGCGCGCGTGCGGACCGGGTTGTGAATGACAGGCCCCTCGCCTTCCTCGAACGTGACGCGGAGGCCCATCGGCTCGAGCGGGAGCAGGATGTCGGCGAAGATGATGGCGGCGTCGAGATGGAAACGATCAATAGGCTGGAACGTCACCTGCGCCGCCAGTTCGGGCGTCTTGCAGACCTCGAGGATGGAGTGCTTGGCGCGGACGGCGCGGTACTCCTCCATATAGCGGCCGGCCTGCCGCATGAACCACACCGGCACGCAGTCCGTCCGCTCGCGGCGGCAGGCTTTGAGGAAACGATCGTTCATACGAATGGCATTCTAGGGGGAGACAGCGAGGGTGTCAAATACCACGCCGCCTTGCACGATTTCCCACTATAATGGAGCAAGTTTAAGGGGACCCATGAACATCCTCATCGCCGGAGGTTCCGGCTTCATCGGCCGAGCGCTCTGCAAGGCTCTCATTCAGACAAACCACGGGGTTACGGTGTTGTCCCGTTCCCCCGATGCGCACCGCGGTGACTTCCCTCCGGACGTCACGCTTCTCGCTTGGGATGGCCGGAGCAGGGAGGGGTGGACGCAGGAGTTGGCAGGGTTTGATGCGGTAATCAACTTGGCGGGGGAGAACATTGCCGAGAAACGCTGGACAAAAAACCGCAAGGAGGAGCTGTGCAACAGCCGCATCCTCACCACGCGCCTGCTGGTTCAGGCCATGGCCGTGCTGTCGAAACGGCCATCGACGCTGATCAATGCATCAGCGATCGGGTATTACGGGCCTCGTAACTCCACACCGGTCACTGAAGAGACCCATCCGGGTTCGGATTTTCTAGCCGATCTTTGCGTAGCCTGGGAGCAGGAAGCGATTCGGGCTGAGGCGCTCGGTCTTCGTGTCGTGCGGCTACGGATCGGTCTGGTGCTGGGAGAGGACGGCGGCGCTCTGCCTCGGATGACGTTGCCGTTCCGGTTTTTCCTGGGCGGGCCAATCGCGCCCAGCTCCCAGTGGGTCTCCTGGATTCACCGCCAGGACCTCATTGGCCTCATCCACTGGGCCCTCACTAATCCGAAGGTGAGCGGTCCTGTCAATGCCGCCGCGCCTGGCGCCGTCACAATGCGCGAGTTTTGTCAGACACTTGGGCATGTCCTGGGTCGGCCCTCTTGGCTCCCGGTCCCGGAATTTGCCCTCCGACTGGCTCTCGGAGAACTCGCCACATTATTGACGACCGGCCAACGTGTTGAGCCGGCCGTAGCGCTGCGTGAAGGGTACACCTTCCAGTATCCCGGGTTAGAGCAGGCGCTTCGGGAGATTCTCGGAAAACCTTTATGAGGGATACTCCGCCTCTTCGCATCGGAATCAGCCAGTGTCTGCTCGGTGAGAACGTCCGGCACGATGGGGGGCACAAACGAGACGGTTTTCTGATCGAAACCCTGGGTCCGCACGTGGAATGGGTTCCGGTGTGCCCGGAAGTGGAAGTCGGCCTGGGCACCCCGCGCGAGCCCATGCGGCTGGTCGGCATTCCCCGCGCGCCGCGCCTGATCACGATCACTACGAAGATAGATCACACCGACGCGATGAACCGCTTCGCCCAGCAGCGGGTCCGCGAACTGGAAGCTCTGGACCTGTCAGGCTATATTTTCAAAGCCGACTCGCCAAGCTGTGGCATCGGGGAGGGTTCTCTCGAAACCGGTCTCTTCGCGCGGGCCTTCATGGAACATTTTCCCGATATGCCGGTCGAGGAAGAAACCCGCCTCCACGACCCGCAAGCCGTGAAGAGCTTTCTGGAACGAATCCTCGCCTACCGCCAATCGAGAAACACCGTCTAACTTTTCCTGTCGCCTGCGGCTCCGGGGTCCTGCCGCCGAATTACCCGGACGTGCTCAGGTCGTTTCGCCCTACCAGGCACGCGGACCGGGCTGTACGCCCTTCCGCTCCGCCCGGGTCCCATTCGGCGTCACCCCTTCGCCTCCGGCGACACCGGCGCCACCCGCTCAGACTATGGAAATTGGAAAATAAATCTGTCCCCAATTCTCCACAATTCTCCAAACATTAGCAGCCGAACCGGCTACGTTTCTGCTCTGAAGAGGCGGCGGCGGAAGAGAGAAGCTAACTTTACATCTGTCAGACAAATCGTGTATCCTGTCGGACAGGAGGGTTGATCCATGACTCGCGTACAGATATCGGCCCGGTTGAACCCCGCCCAATTGAAGCGGGCGCAAAAAGCGTTGGGCGCCAAGACCGCCAGCGAGACCATCCAGAAGGCGCTGGAACTGGTCACCGAGAAAACCGCCCACGATACGGTCATTCGGAAGTACAGCGGGGTCGGAGCGCCTGACGCGTTTGAAAAGAACTAAGTTCGCCGTCTTCGACACCTCGGTCTATATCGACAACTTCCGGACCGGTCGCTTCACGTTTCGGATACGTCACGCCCCCATCATCCCGCGATGCTCCTCGGTCGTTCTGCATGAGCTGCTCAGGGGAGCGAAAACCCGAATTGAACGGCGGTTCGTCCAGGACTTGCTGAAGAACTGTCAGGTGCTCGTCCCGACGGCTCAGCACTGGATCGAAGCGGCGGAAGTGTTGAGCGCCATCAGGAGCCGCGAGCACTACGACGCGCACAAGATCCGGGAACTGGCGTACGATGTCCTGATCGCCCTTTCAGCCCGCAGCATCGGGGCGACGGTCATCACCTGCAACGAATCCGACTTCCAAACCATCCGCCGCCACATGCCGTTTCATGTGGTTTACTGGAAATAGGCAAGGCTGGGGACTGGCCCCCTTCCGACCGGGGCCTGTCCCCGTCTCGGCGGCGGAGCGGACCGGCTATGTTTCTGCTCTAGAGTTGGCGGCGGCGGAAGCGATCAGCTATTTCCTGGCCAGATAGTCCCGCAACGATAGGAGGGGGATGCCATGGTACTGCTTCAGCAGGAGCATCTCTTTATCGCCGGTGACGATGGCATCCGCCTGACCGGCTTCAGCGCATTCAAGGATACGGTTGTCGGGGTCGTCTTTGAAGACCTCCACCGTGCTCTTGGGTTTCACCAACTCGGCCATTTCGGTCATCATGACCGCCACCTGGCTCAACGCTTCGGGGTCTCGACCGAATTTCCTGGCCAAGGTGGATAACAGCTCGTCGAGGATCGGTTTGGAAATCAGCAAGACGTCGTCGCCGTCGAGGATTCTGAACACGGCCTTTTCGGCCTGGGACCCGGGAATGACCAGGGCTGAGATGAAGATGTTGGTGTCGAAGACGACTCTCACCGGGCAGCGAGGTATTTGCGCAGATCACGCTCGGTGATGATGCCTTTCTCCTTGGCTTTGCGCGTCCAGTACCCTTGCGCGGCGCGAAAGCCCTCTTTCAGGCGTTCGCGCTTGGCGAGTCGCAGGGCCTCCTGGATCACCGCGCTGACGGTTTTGCCTTCCTCCCGCGCGATCTCGTTGAGCTCTTTGGACAGTGTCGGCGGAAGAGAAATCGTTTTCTTGACCGCTGTACCCATGGCATTGCCTCCGGTATGAATAAATACTACCACACTCTTTGGTGTCCGATCCATTATCTGAGACACCTGAAGGTAGGGATTCGTCTAACGGCGCGGGGACCGGCCCCCGTCTTGGCGGCGGAGCGGACCGGCTACGTTTCTGCTCTAGAGTTGACCGCGGCGGCGGAAGAGAGAAGAGGGAGAGGGAAATGGAGTCTGAACCTATTTCTCTACTACGTCTTCCTGCGTTCAATCCCGTGATAGAATCGCCTTCTCAGAAAGGAAGCGCCCTTGTCTCGGAGATCAGTGGCATTGAGCGTGCTTATGATCGCCTTGCTGGGTTGCACGGGGGTTCGACCGGCCATCTCCGCAACGTCTCCCGATCCCGCACCCTCCATATCCGAGCAGCCCGCGAAGCAGACCGTCACGCCGGTCCAGTTGGAGCAGGCAATCGAGCGATACCTCTCGAAGCGCTGGGCCGGCGGTGTCAGCAGGCTGGAAGTGCGAATGACAACTCACCGGGACGGCATCCGGCTACCGCCGGGCCGGCTGTCCATTCGGATCACCCCCATCCCCGTGGTCGTCCGACCCGGTCCCCTGCGCTTTCGGACGGCCCTCATCGTAAACGGTCGCGTCAGGCTCAGGCTCATCGTAGCCGCCGAGATCAAGGCCTACGCGAATCTCGTCCTAACGGCACGGGCTGTCCGCCAAGGCGACATTCTTACGCCGTCGGATCTCACGATCGGCGAGTGGCGCATCCTCGAAATCGAGCACGGGCTTGTGATCTCCCCCGAGGAAGCGATCGGCAAGCGCATCCGGCTCGATCGCCCGTCGCAGCGGCCGATCCCCAGAGTCGCTCTGGAGGCACTTTCGGAAGGTGGTGGAAGGAGCCAGCTACGTTTCTGCTCTAGAGTTGGCGGCGGCGGCGGAAGAGAGAAGAGGGGGTCTATTAAATCACGGGTGAATGACTGTCAGTCCGAGCACCTGTTCGAAGGGATCGTAATCCCGGTCGTTATGGAGCAGCGAATGGCCGTTTCGGAGGCAGAACGTCGCGATCAAGCAGTCGATGGTTCGCCGAACCGTATGCCCTTGCGCCCGAAGCTTTCGATAGTTCTTGGCCGAATCAACAGCCAGCTCGATGCCGCCGGTCGGGAACACTTCGCACTTGAGTAACTCTTTTTGAACGGCCTGAAAGTTGTGGTCGTCCTTCACTCCTTGCAGGACTTCGCAGAGTATGAGGTCGGTCAAACCCAGGCGTTCGATCAACAGATTTGCGTCAAGCCACTCTGCCTGGGGCGTGGCGACGCCTCGCAGGTAGTCAACCCAGACCGTCGTATCGACGATGGTCACGACACCGTCCGGACGCGGCCGGCGCGCATCTCACTGAGATTGCCCTCCCAGGCCACTTTGCCGCGGAGCCGCCGAATACCGGCCTGTCCTTTGACATCAATCAACAATTGCAAGCCGGCTTCGACCGCTGCCCGTTTGGTCTTGAGACCAGTGGCGCGCAAGGCCCGCTCGATGAGGCGATCATCAATCACGATATTGGTTCGCACAGAATCCTCCCTCCCTCTTCGTGTGTATATTTCACAGAATTATACACATCTTTGCCTGTCTTTCGCAACAGCGAAACCAGCCCCTTTGCAGATGAGACACCCGATCGACGAAAAGGTTTAATCGTTCGCCTAGGCAGGCATTAAAAGGCGGGCGGCCACCGGCCCCCTTCCGACCGGGGCTTGTCCCCGTCTTCGATCCGATGTAGGGGCGCACGGCGGTGCGCCCGTCTGCGGTCACTGGTGGTATTAAATATCCGCCACGATTTGATCGAACGCGGCGGCACGAGCAAGCTTGGTTTGGTGGCGGCGGAAGAGAGAAACGGGAGGGGTTACGCGCGCAGAACTTCCGGCCTGGAGGAAAGGTACTCCAAAATTTCCTGTTGGCGGTCCTGAATCTGCAGCACATAGGGCCGAGCCAGCCGCTCATAATCGTCAGGAGAATGGGTCTGCCGCGCGTGCTCCAAAAAACTCCACAGCTTCTGAATGTCGGCTTGCGCCTGATGCAACTGTTCATCGTTCTGGATCACGTCACTACCTCCAGAATCGCTTGGGGTTCATGCGCGCGATTGCGCGAGAATACATCCAGCGCAACCTTGACCTGCTCCTCACCGACGGCTTCGGTTACCCAAAAGACAGCGGCATTATACCGCATTCGACAAGCGTGGTGGGTAAAAACGTCCGCAAGGTTCTCCCGTAAACCCCTCGTGGTGAAATCTGCCGCCATCACGACAAAAAGGTCCACATCGTTGGGCGACGGGGTCGCCGTTGGAAAGCTGCCGAAGATGTAGACGTGCCTGACCTTGCCTGTTTCATGAAGAAGATTGAACACCGTCTGAAACCGTTCGAACAAAAATTGGCGCTTCGGTGTGCTCATCCCGAAACGCCTCTTCGCCTCCCCAATGGAGATCACCGCAGGGGTCACTTGTTCCCGCTCTCCGGCATGTCTTGCCCCGTATTACCGAGTTAGACACCTGGAATGGGGATTCGTCTAACGGCAGGGGGACCGGCCCCCGCCTTGCGGCGGAGCGGACCGGCTACGTTTCTGCTCTAACGAGTTGGCGGAGGCGGAAGAGAGAAGCGGGAAAGATTGGAAATGGAGTCTGACCCTAATTTATTCTCTTAGGAAAATACCAAGGCAGAGATAACATGGTTATCTTCTAATGGTACACACTGAATATTATAAGAGCGGGCTTGGAAGGTGTGCCATTGTTAGTTGAAAATTGA
>Ga0114945_10002760_pt1 | contig 10123 bp, 9 predicted proteins | sample OV2TP3_FD_87194 | JGI IMG/M metagenome (GOLD analysis project Ga0114945, IMG submission 87194) | Hot spring microbial communities from Beatty, Nevada to study Microbial Dark Matter (Phase II) - OV2 TP3 | ecosystem: Environmental > Aquatic > Thermal springs > Hot (42-90C) | place: USA: Beatty... | reverse complement strand
TCCCACCAGCGTGATGTCGGTGCCGTGCAGCGTGGTAATGAACGGCAGCTTCTTAGGAGCCAGCATGGACCGCGCCAGGAACGCGCTCACCGAATGCGGGATGGCGTAATGGACGTGGAGCAGATCGAGGTCCTCGGACTTGGCCACGTCGCCCATCTTGGTGGCGAGCGCCAGGTCATAGGGGGGGAACTCGAACAGGGGATAGCTCATCACCTCGACCTCGTGGAAGGCGATGCGCTCGTTCGGATGCCGCAGACGGAACGGCAGGGCCGACCCGATGAAGTGCACCTCATGGCCGCGCTCGGCCAGCTCGATCCCCAGCTCGGTCCCGACCACCCCGCTGCCTCCGTAGGTCGGATAGCATGTAATGCCGATCTTCATATCTCGGGTGCGTGAACTACGCGGCAAGGACCGGCGCGAGGTCTTCGGGAGTGACGGGGTCCGCTGGCACCGGGGTTCCGCCCATGACATCAGCCGAACATGTAACCAACGACGTCTTCATGGCAAAAGGCTACACCACGCACATTGCCCCGGCAAGATCGGCCTGTCGCCGCGTTCGCCTGCCTCTCAGAATGACCGATTGCTCGGAAGGCTGTCAAGATTTGCTTGCCAGCATTCGTTCATTGGATTATTCATGAAACTCGGATACGAAAGCGGCTTTTCCTTTTCTCTAGCCCAGGCGTTCACGCCTGGGAACACGGAATCGAATCGTTTTTCGCAGCCCCCTTCCAGGGGGCTTCCGAACCGGGAAGCGGGTAAGCCCCCTGGAAGAGGGCTGCACAGCGTGTGGGCCTTCTCGAACCCAGGCGTAAACGCCTGGGCTACGGAAAAGACGGCCTTCCGGATGTTCCGAGCCGGATGTTTCATGAATAATCCAGGTTCAGCCTTGCCCGAAATGAATCCAAAGCGTCGGTCTCAGTTAACCCGCTTGGTCGAGAAGCCGTATAATGGGCGTTGCGGGTTTCCTGATACGAACGGGCTGAAATCATTGCGGATTCTTATCTCTGGTCAGCCGAATGCTGCCGGGGCTAATCAACCGTGGCAGTAACCTGAGCATGTACTGGATTTACAACCTGTTGTCGTGGCCGATTGCGCTGTTGCTCGGCCCCTGGCTCTTGTACCGGGCAGGGCGCGGCCGCTTGCCGGGTTTCGGCCAGCGGCTTGGGCTGATTCCAGCGGCCCCGCCGGACTCCGGGCCGGTCATCTGGCTCCATGCCGTGTCGCTCGGCGAGGTGAAGGCTGCCGTCCCCCTGGTCGGCGAGCTACGCACTCACGCTCCGAAACTCCGCTTCGTGCTGACCACCTCGACGCAAACCGGCCGGCAGGCCGCTCGCGAAATCCTGTCTGCTGAAGACGTCGTCCTGTTTCCTCCGTTCGACCTGGCCTGGATTTGCCGCCGCTTCCTGCGCCGGATTCGCCCGCAGGCGCTGCTCGTGATGGAGACCGAGCTGTGGCCAAACCTCTTGCGCGAGGCAAAACGTTGCGGGGTTGCACTGCTGCTGGTGAATGGCCGCGTATCAGACCGCGCCTTTCCCCGCTACCGAGCCACGCGCTTCTTCTGGCGGAGAGTGCTGGCCCAGCCGGACGCGATTCTGGCGCAGAGCCGGCGCGACGCGCAGCGGTTCGTTGCTCTCGGCGCGCCTCCAGTCAAGGTAGCCGTGGCCGGGAACTTGAAATACGCGATCCGTCCCACGCTCACACCGATCGTCCCCCGATTGCGCGCCATGGCGCAGGAAGCCGCCGCCGGTCCGATTCTGGTTGCCGGCAGCACGATGCCCGGCGAAGAGAAATTTCTGCTCGCCGCCTTTCGGGAACTCCGGCAGGAATTTCCGCGCCTCTGCCTGATCCTCGCCCCGCGCCATCCCGAGCGTTTCGCCTCCGTCGCCGAGGAAATCCGCGCCGCCGGCATTCCGTTCGCGCGCCGCTCCGCGCTTCCATCGAGCTCGCCCCCCGCAGGCGGCGCCGGGCTGCCCCGCCTACAGAGTAAACTCGAATTGCCCGGCGTCTTGCTGCTGGACAGCATCGGTGAGCTCGGGGCGGTCTACGAGCTGGCCGACGTCGCCTTCGTAGGAGGAACGCTGGTTCCCACCGGCGGGCACAACATTCTGGAACCGGCTCGCTTCGGCAAGCCCATCTTGATCGGCCCTTCGATGGCCAATTTCCAGGACATCGCCGACGCCTTCTTACATGAGAAGTCAGGAGTCAGGAGTCAGGAGTCAGAAGAAAGGGCGATACCGAACGTAGAAGGCGGTCCCGTGGGCGCCCACGTAGGAGCTATCGTTCAGGTGCCGGACTCTCGGTCGCTCGCGCCCGCCTTGCGGCACCTCTTCCGGAATCCCGCTCTCTGTCGCCAGATGGGAGATGCGGCGCGCCGCCTGGTAGAGAAGGAATTGAGTCCGATCAGCCGGATTCGCGCCGAGCTCGAACGCCTTACGATTTCTCGGAACGCCGCCAGCGGAGACGCCGTCGGGCTTGCCGGAGCGTCGGTGCGCGAAGCCGGGCCGTTGCGAGAGGCGCGGGAATAGCCAGGGAATAGATTGTCCGCTGTTTATTGAGGATCACATAGTATAGTGACGACTCAGGATTCGATGGACTCGTCAGGGCATGGCTTCAGCCATGCCGATAAACAGGCGAAAGAACTCGGGCTTTAGCCCCTGAGGGACGTCTGCGGAACGACGCAAGGACAAGGCTCCAGCGACATCCCCTCGCCTCAGCGGCTGAAGCCGCCGCTCTCGCCTCGCGTAACGGCACGACTGAACTCGTGCCCTGACTAACTGCATAGCCTGTCACTATATTCTGAAATACTTCATAGGCGCGAGACAGTAGTGCTCAGAATATGACTGAATCTTCGCTGACTTCGCGGGCCGCCGCCGGAGCCGCTGCGCTCTGGAACGCAGCCGCGCGAGTGCGCATAGGCCTCTATCGGCGCGGCTTGCTTCCGAAGAGGCGGCTCAATGCCAAAGTTATCAGCATCGGCAATATCGCCTGGGGCGGGACCGGCAAGACGCCGTTCACCATCTGGCTGGCGCGTCGTCTGGCGGATAGCGGACTCCGGCTGTCCATCCTGACGCGCGGCCACCGCCGCACATCGCGCGCGCGAGTCCACATCATCCCTCCCCATACGCCGCCCGAGGACGCCTCCGACGCGGGCGATGAAGTGCAGCTCTATCTGCGAAATCTGCGGGATGCGCGGATCCCGATTGGCGTCGCCGCGTCGCGGTACGAGGCAGGAAAGCTGCTCGAAGAGCAATTTCCCGTGGACGTTCATTTGCTCGATGACGGGTTCCAACACGTGGCGCTCGCCCGCGATCTCGACCTCGCGCTCGTGGACGCGGAGAATCCCTGGGGGCGGCGCGGAGCATTTTCGAGCCTGCTGCGGGAGTCACCGGCGGCGCTCGCCCGCGCTGACGCGGTTCTGCTGACGCGCTGCGAGCTGCTGGACTCCGCGTCGGGGCCGAATTCCGTGGAAGGCTTGCGGGCCGCGCTGCTGCGCTGCAACCCCCGCGCCGAGTTTTTTGCCGTGCGCACGGAGCTGATCGGCTTTCGCGGCTCCCCGGACAATGGCTTGCTTCACGCGGAGAAATTCCGCTTGCTCCGTCCCTTTGCTTTTTGCGAGCTGGGCAATCCCCGCGCTTTTTTCCGGACGCTCGAACAAGCCGGCATTGCGCTGGTCGGCCAGAAGACTTTCCCGGATCATCATCGCTACGGCGCGAGCGACCTGGCGGCGCTGGAGCGAACGGCGGCGGCGGGCGCCGACTGCCTGCTCACCACCGAAAAGGACTGGGTCAATCTGCCTGTGGAAACGAGCCTCCGCCTGCCGCTTTACTGGACCGAGATCGGCCTGCGGGTCGAAGAGGAATCGCGTCTGCTGCGTTGGATTTCCCGGCGGCTCGAACTGCCGGAGCCGGGCCCGTCCGACGCTGCCCTGGGGCGCGCTGACCAAGAAAATCCGCGGGCGCGCATGGTTTCGGAAAGCAAACTCGGCCGCCTATGAAGCTGCTTCGCCAAGACGATTTGGCGCGCGCCAAGATTCTGGTGCGGACGCCGAACTGGATCGGGGACGCCGTGATGTGCCTGCCGGCGCTGCGCGCCTTGCGCCGCGCCCTCCCGGACGCCGAGCTGGTCCTCGTCGCGAGACCGTGGGTGCTCGATCTATTTCCGGCGCAGGAGCTGCGCTGCCGCATGGTGCGGTATGATGCGCGCGGCGCGCACCGGGGCGTTGCCGGCCGGTGGCGCATCGCCTCGGCGCTGCGGCGGGAGAAGTTTCATGCCGCGATCTTGTTGCAGAATGCATTTGACGCCGCGCTGCTGGTGGCTCTGGCCGGGATTCCGATCCGCGCCGGCTACGCCCGGCATGGGCGGCGGCTGCTGCTGACCCATCCGGTCGAGGCTCCGCGGCGCGGCGAAACGCCGCTTCAGGAAGCGCACTACTATCTGGAACTGCTGCGCCGCCTCGGGCTGATTGCGGAGTATTCGGAAGTCCGCGAGATTCTGCTTCCGGCGCCGGTTGGCGAGCGAGACCGCGCGCGGGCACGGCTGGCCGAATTGTGGAAGAGCGGCGTTGCGGAATCCCTGCCGGAGAGAGCCATCGAAGGCAGACGGGTGGTCGGGATCAGCCCCGGAGCGGCGTTCGGCACGGCGAAGCGCTGGCACGCCGCGCGGTTCGCTGAGCTGGCTCGAAGGCTGAGCCGGGAGCTCGGCGCGGTTGCCGTGTTCTTCGGATCGCAGGAGGAAGCGCCGCTCGCCGAATCCCTCCTGCCGGAGGCGGGCGAGTTCGCAGTTTCGCTGGCGGGCAAAACGTCGCTGGCGGATTTCCTGAGCGTGATTCCAGGATGCGACCTTTACATTACCAACGACACCGGAGCGATGCACGTTGCGGCCGCGCTTGGCGTGCCGACGCTGGCGATCTTCGGCGCGACCGACGAGCGGGCGACGCGGCCGCTCGGCCCACGGGTGGAACTCGTCGTGGGGCAGGCCGAGTGCCGTCCGTGCCTGCTGCGCCGCTGCCCGATGACGGAGCACTATTGCATGGACTCCGTTTCCGTCGAGGAAGTGTTCGAGGCGGCGCGGTCGCTGCTCGAACGATCGCAACCCGAGCGCCCAGCCCGGCAGGAAAATTACGCCCGATGACCCGACTCTCGCCACCGCCCGAACGGCCTCCCAGTCGGCGCGCGGCGCGGCAACGCGTTGCCGCGTCCGAGCTCATTCGCGCGAACGGCCCCGCCAACGGGCGGGCTGTGTTCTTCGATCGCGACGGGACGCTCAATGAAGAGATCGGCCACGTGCGCAACGCGGAGGACTTCCGCGTGTATCCGTTCGCGGCGCGGGCCGTGCGGCTGGTGAATGAAGCTGGGCTGCGCGCCGTCGTGGTGACGAACCAATCCGGGATCGGCCGCGGGCTGATTTCGGAATCGCTGGTGCGGCGCGTGAACCGCCAGCTCACGCGGCAGGTCGCGATGGGCGGCGGGCGGCTCGACGCCATCTATTATTGCCCGCATCATCCGGAAGCCTCGGTCGAACGGTTCCGCGTGGTCTGCGGCTGCCGCAAGCCCGCCCCGGGCCTGCTCGAAGCGGCGGCGAAAGAGTTCGGCGTGGACCTCGCCCGGTCGTTCGTCATCGGAGACCGCTTCGTGGACATTCTAGCGGGGAGGCGCGTCGGCGCGCGCAGCATTTTGGTTCTTACCGGCGTGGGGCGGCAAGAGCTGCAAGACGAAGAAGCGAGCGGCCTCGCGCAGCCGGACCACGTCGCGGAAAACGCCTACCAGGCGGTGCGGTGGGTCTTGGCAAACTTGTGAGCGGGGAACCGGGAGCGGGGTTCGAGCCAGTGCAGGTCCTTCGTCGCTTGGCTCCTCAGACAGGGAGAAGAAAGTGGGCGGACGGCGGATCTTGATCGTGCGGCTGGGGTCCCTGGGAGACATCGTGCACTCGCTTCCGGTGCTGGCGAGTCTGGCGGAGAGTTTCCCGGATTGGGAGCTGGACTGGTTGGTGGAGCGCCGCTGGGCGCCGCTCCTCGACGGGATTCCGTGCCTCTCCCGGATCCTGCGCCTCGACACGCTCGGGTGGAGGCGAGAGCCGCTGGCGGCCGGGAGCTGGCGCGAGTTGCGCGACGCCGTCGGAACGCTGCAGCAGCGGAGCTATGATTGCGCGCTCGACCTGCAAGCCTCGATCAAATCCGCCGCCTCCTGCACTCTGAGCGGAGCGCGGGAAATTCTCGGGTTCGAGACGCCGTGGCTCAAGGAACCCGCGTGCGGCGTGTTCTACACGCGGCGCGTGGCAGCAACTGGCACGGTGCACATCGTCGAAGCGAACCTGGCGCTCGCAGCAGCGCTCGGAGCCAGACCCGGTCCGGCGCGGTTTCCGCTGCCGCCGGGAAATCCCGCGCTGCTCCCCGCCGGCCTGCCGGTGGATGGATGCGCGGTGGTCAATCCCGGCGCGGGATGGCTCTCCAAGCTCTGGCCTGCGGAGAGATACGCCCAGGTTTGCGACGCGCTCGCGCGGGAGTACTCCCTGCCCGTGGTGCTCAATTGCGGGCCAGGCGAAGAAGAGCTGGCGGAGCAAGTGGCTCGCGCGTGCGGGCGTTCCCGCCCTATTCCGTATTCCGGCGAAGTTCCCGGCTTGATCGCGCTACTGCGGCGCAGCCGGCTGATGGTCGGCCCGGATACCGGTCCCGTTCATCTTGCCGCCGCGCTCGGAGTGCCGACGGTGGGATTGTTCGGGCCGACCGACCCGCTCCGCAACGGCCCGTACGGCCCTCGCCAGATCACCGTGCGTCCTGAGGGCGCGGCCACCTCGCACAGCCGCTCCGCCACGTCGGCCGACCTCATGGAACAAATTCCGACCGAGCAGGTTCTCGATGCGATCCGGGAAATGCTGGGGAAGAAGTGAGTGGTGCATCGTGAGTGGTGAGTGGTCCTACGCGGAGCGGGCGGCTGGCATGCGGGTGCGAGCAGGATTCTTGCTGGCGGCGGTTTATCTGATTTGGGCGCAGCCGACGGCGGGACGGCTGCTGGCGGGCGGCGCGGTGGCGCTGGCCGGGTTGCTACTGCGGGCTTGGAGCGCGGGGTGCCTCGAAAAGGAGCGCCAGCTCGCCACCAACGGACCCTATGCGCACACGCGCAATCCGCTGTATCTGGGATCGGCTGTCGCCGCGCTGGGCTTTGCGATCGCGGGAGGGCGGTGGTGGTTTTTCGTGCTGCTGGGATTTTTTCTGGGGGCGGTGTATTGGCCGGTGATCCGTTACGAGCAGGCGCGCTTGGAAAAACTCTTCCCCGAGGAGTTTCCGGCGTACGCGCGGGCCGTCCCGGCGTTCTGGCCCCGGCTGCGGCCCTGGCGTAGGGACACGGCGGCGGGCGGATTCCTGTGGGAACGCTACCAGCGAAATCGGGAGCACAGGGCTTTGCTTGGCTCCCTCGTCATCGTATTATGCTTACTGGCTCGAATGTATCTGATCTGAAGTAGAGGTCATTGCATAAATCTCTGGAAGCAGTGGGAAGGGCACGGTTTCACAGGATGTTGAAAAACCCTCAAAGTGCGGTCATTCTAAGGTGGCGAAGACGACGGAAGCCGCGTCTTTTCTCTAGCCCAGGCGTTTACGCCTGGGTTCAAGGAGGCCCACATACTGTTGCAGCCCCCTTCAGGGGGCTTTCCTCTGAGTGCGAGCCCAAACCCCTGAAGGGGGCTGAGAAAAACGATTCGATTCCGTGTTCCCAGGCGTGAACGCCTGGGCTAGAGAAAAAGGAACGCGCTCGGTGGTTGTAAACCATGAATAATCAAGGTGAAGGCGTGCCCTTCGGTAGTTCAAAGAGGTTATGCAACAGCCTGTAGTCAACCCACGGGGGAGCTGATTTCACGAATCCTGAGGATCGCCGGCGGCGTAGTCCTGATTCTGGGGGCTGCCGCATTCCTGCGGCCGCTTCCGGCGCAGCAGCCGACCCCTGCGTTCGGGCCAGGAGAGAGACTGCGCTATGAGGTCGAGTGGCGGCTGATCCCGGCGGGGCACGCGGAGCTGTGGCTCGACGCCGACGCCACGCCCGGCTTCTGGAAAGCCACGGTGCGGGCCAATTCGACCGGGTACGTATCGAACCTTTACAAGGTGGAGGATGAATATGCGTCCACGTTCAGCGGCCGGTCGTTCTGCTCCCTGGGGATTCGGAAAACGATCCATGAAGGAGACCGGCACCGCGAGGTGGACGTGCAGTTCGATCCGTTCCGCCGCCTGGGGCTGCTCCGCGAGCGCGACACCGCGGGTGCTGCGCCGCCCCGCCAGGAGCAGTTTCCCATCCCCGAATGCGTCCACGACATTCTCTCGGCATTCCATTATGTCCGGAGTCTGCCGCTGGCGATCGGCGAGTCGTTCGAGTTTCCGTTGAACGACGGAGTGCGAACGCTCTCGATCCGCATCGAAGTGCAGGCCCTCGAGGAAGTGCCGACCGATCTCGGAACGTTCGAGGCGTATCGAGTCGAGCCGGACGTCTTCGCGGGACAGCTCTTCCAGCAAAAAGGGCGCTTGTTCGTCTGGCTCAGCAACGACGAGCAGCGCATCCCGGTGCAACTCCGCGCGCAGATCGGGATCGGCACGATCGTGGCCTCCCTCGCCGGCATCGAGCGGGAGGGCAGTAGCCAGTAGTCAATAGTCAGTAGAAAAAAAGGCAGTAGTCAGTAGCTATGTCATTTTCACAAATGATGTAACCCGGCCCAGGCCCCGCCGAGCCATTCATCGCTGGTTCTTGCCCGAAGGGCAAGACCGTGAATAGCCGTAGGTTTTAACCTACGGTCCCAAGGCAGAAAAGAGGATTCCCGGCCCCGCAGGGGCCGACCTCCCTCCCCCGGTCAACCCCTGGCGGGGTTGGGTCCCAATATTGCCTCCTTTCCGCAGGTTGAAACCTGCGGCTATTCACCGTCCGGCCCTCCGGGCCGGAGGATGCGGCTTTGTTCCAGAATTTGGGAGTCACGATTCGGGAGTGTCGTGGTGAAGGTCTGCCTGTCCTTGACTCCTGGCTCCCGACTACTGACTCCTGCTTTCAGCAAATGCGGTACTTCTCACGCAACAGGCGCTGCAAGCGGGGACGATAGATGAGGTCGAAGGCAAGTTCCTTGTCGGGGAACAGATTCAGAGCGGCGCGCCGGACGGAGGCGACCAACTCGGAGGCCTCCTCGATGGGGAGATTGCCTTGGCTGATGACGCTCGCCACCAGGCTGATCATCAGTTGGAGCCGGCGGATTCGCCGGCTCTCCTCCTGAATTTCGGCTTCGGTCGGCCGGCTGCGCATGAAGTCCTCGCGCCTCGCACGAAATCAGAAGTCAAGAATAAATACTAGACTTGGCTGGTGCGGGATGCTGTTGCCGCGTGAGACCAGAAGTCCAACAGACGAGAAGTCCTGAAGTCAAGAATGAAAACTAGATTTGGCGGGCGCAGGAATGGCGATGCCGCGTGAAAGGATTCTTCTGACTTCTTGACTTCTCGCCTCCTTGCCTTCTTCAGCATACCGGCCTGGCCGCGCAGCGTCAAAACCGAGGCCACGGGCGACGCGTCTCCCGATGCGTCGTGACCTCGATGCGGTTCCCGTCGGTGAGGAAAGTGGTCGCGCCGTCGCGATCCGTGCGGTAAATCCGCACTCCCGCCCCGTCGAGCCTCTCCAAGGTTTCTTCGGTGGGGTGGCCGTGCTGCCGGTTCGGCCCAACGGAGATAATCCCGAAGCCCGGCGCAGCGTTCTCCAGAAAGGACGATGTGGTGGAGTCCTTGCTCCCGTGGTGGGACACCTTGAGGACGTCGCTGCGCAAAGCAGCCTCGGAGCGCAGCAGGCGGCGCTCGACGGTTCCCTCGGCATCGCCGGGAAGCAGAACGTGGCGCCTTCCGTACCCCAGACGCAGCACCAGCGAGCTGTTGTTTTGGTTCTGGGTGGGGACCCAATCGGGGGGCGGCCAGAAGACCTCCGCCTCGGCTCCGTCAATCGTCATCCTGTTTCCTCCGGCTTGTTCCCGCACCGGAACGCGGAGGGCGGAGAGGACTTGGCGGAACGCCGCCGCCGTGTCGTTCTTCGGGGCGGGACCGAGCCAAACTTCTCCCACGCGGAAATTGCGGAGCACGCTGCTCAGGCCGCCCAGGTGGTCCCCGTGGGTGTGC